>Ga0302320_10006673_pt1 | contig 25545 bp, 24 predicted proteins | sample Bog_T0_3_FD_202130 | JGI IMG/M metagenome (GOLD analysis project Ga0302320, IMG submission 202130) | Peat permafrost microbial communities from Stordalen Mire near Abisko, Sweden - Bog_T0_3 | ecosystem: Environmental > Terrestrial > Soil > Wetlands > Peat | place: Sweden: Abisko, Stordalen Mire... | reverse complement strand
AAAAAGATCAATATGATGATAAGAGTTATCAATTGACTAGTTTTTATCATGATAATTTTCAAAGAATTACAACCTGGGACGAAATTCCGGACAGAGCTCGAAGAATGATTGCAAACAATTTAATGTCATCAACTATGCATGGTCGTATAGGATATTGTTCAGTCGGCAAAGAATTTGAAAATAAGTTACCTCAATTAATCAAAGAATTCGTCAAGGTTCACGGTTTTGATACCATTGATATTGAAAAAGAACAGTATATGGCAATTAGAGTTGATTCGGCTGAAGTAATTCAAAACGTTGTCAATATTCTTCCCTTTTCACCTAACGCGCAGCTAGAAATAAAAGCTAAAGATGGTTGGGTTTATGTAAAGGGAAACGCACCAGATTGTTACTGGTTATGGCGATTGCTTGAACCTGTTAATGGAGGACATGGTCGTTGGGGCTACACTTTTATCTGCGATGGTATTGAGAAAATTCAAGGTAGTTTACAGAATGTTACTCGAATTCGCTCAGCCTCACCAGAAGAGTTTACATTCTAAAAATAAACCGAATTAATAAAAAGATAAAAATGAAAATTAACTTTAGAAGATATCTAAAGTTAAAACGATCATGAGTGCCAACAACGTCACAGAAAATAACAAAAATGAAAAGAATAGCATCCTTGAGCCTAACCCTCAACGATTTGTTATTTTACCCATCAAGTATCAAGAAGTTTGGACGATGTACAAGAAAGCAGTTAGTTGTTTTTGGACAGCTGAAGAAGTCGATTTAGGAGGGGATTTCGCTCATTGGATAGAACTTAAACCAGGAGAACGTTATTTCATCTCTCATGTTTTAGCGTTCTTTGCGGCTAGTGATGGAATTGTTAATGAGAATCTTGCTATTAATTTTATGTCAGAAGTCCAGATTCCCGAGGCAAGATGCTTCTACGGCATGCAAATTGCAATCGAAAATATCCATTCAGAAATGTACTCTATTCTGATTGATACGCTCATTAGGGATAGTGAAGAGAAGAATCGGTTATTGAACTCTATTGAAACAATTCCTTGCATAAGGAAGAAAGCCTTATGGGCTTTGTCGTGGCTAGATCAAACTAAAAACACTTTTGGAGAGAGGTTAGTTGCATTTGCAGCGGTTGAAGGAATCTTCTTTAGTGGATCATTCTGCGCAATCTTCTGGCTGAAAAAGAGAAACCTTATGCCCGGCTTATGCTTCAGTAACGAATTGATCAGTCGCGATGAGGGTTTGCATTGTGATTTCGCCTGTCTATTGTTTAAAATACTTGAACATAAGCCAAATGAAGAGACCATCCAAAAGATTATTCGTTCGGCGGTAGACATCGAAAGAGAATTCATTACTGAAGCATTGTCAGTTGAATTGATCGGAATGAATGCAGCAATGATGGCAGAGTACATAGAATTCTGTGCTGATCGACTTCTACTGGAGTTAGGTTGTAAGAAGATCTACAATAGAAGTCAACCTTTTCCTTGGATGGAACTCATTTCTCTTCAAGGAAAAACTAACTTCTTTGAGAAAAAGGTTTCAGAGTATTCAAAAGCAGGAATAGTAGGTGGTGCTAATGGAAAAGAGGTTAATAGCGCCAAAGTGTTTAGTTTGACTGAAGACTTCTAAACAATAAATTTGATATTAATATAACCATTCAATTTTACTTTAACACTAAAGTAAAATTACTAATTTTTATTATTTAGAAATTGTCAGGGATATTTCCCATCCTAACATTTTGCGAATATCGAGAGGTAAATTAATTCCTATCTTTCTTACACAAGTGAATAGATAAAGAATAGTTTCTACTATAGTCATATAAGTTCCTTCCAATAAACACTTATGATTGCAATTACTACAAGTATAATATATAACTTCTATATAGATTGTTGTACGTTCTATACCGCTATCTAGCCAACAATCACACCATATGCCATTCCTTATTTCTTTTTTACAAGTATGATTTCCACAAGTTATTCTAATTAATTTACGAGTAGCAAATCCACTATTTAAAAATTCGGGAGTTCCTATTTCATACAAAAACATTGAACCTTGACCACAGATTGCACAATTTATGTAGTATGGTGAAGATCTATTGTCAGAAATCAGGTTTCTCCAACGAAAATCTTTTCCAATTCGCACACGAGTAGGTTTTGTTAAAACTATTTTGTCCATATTACGTGGACCACTATGAACTACCGTATAATTAGCAAACTTTCGATAACGATCACATTTACGCGCGGCACAGATAATTTTATGGACTTGTCGACCATCTATCCAACATAACAATCCACAGTATTCAATCTTACATTCTTTACAGCTAATAGTTTTATTTCCGACTACTTCTAAACACTGTGGACAGATTTTCTTTGCTAATTGAGCTTCGATCCGTTTAACGTCAGACACATCCATTCTTTTAATTTGATTTTTAAAGAAAAATCAAATCTGTTTTTAATTTATTAGATGTTATATTTGTGTTTTATTACTGAAACTGGTATGGGCTAATACGACCATTTTCATTATATCTTTCTCCAAAGATACCAGTTCCACGGAAATAGTGACCTTCCTTTTTTCCAAGCTTTCCTTTGAACGCCTGTTCGTCGTCTTTCGAACATTCATAGCAGACTAGAGTGTTATCAAAAATTAATCCATCCTCTCTCCTGACAATTGCCTTACAAAATAATAGCTTATCAGTCGGACCATCTGCAGGATTAGGAGGTCCTATCCACTTAACAAGATCTCCTCGCGGATTCCACCACACTGTCCACTTATACCAAACACTATCAAACAACTTATTCATCTCAATCTATTCTTATGTTTTGTTAAAGTCAAATATCTTTTTGTTTTTCTTTACTGAAAGAAAAATTTTCAATTTTCGACTTTAGAAACTAGGAGTCTATTGTTTTATACTAGACAAGAATGAACCCATGTATTCCTCATTTTTCTCAATGTTTGCTAGATAGGCATGAGGATCTACATCTGGTTCTTCGCTGTGATCTTTCTTTCCGAGAGTGGAATACCTAAGAATTATATTACAAACATCAGGAGAAAATATTATTCTTAGGACACGATAAATACTTTGGAGATCTGGAAAGGTTGACCACATCTTAACGAAATAAAGATAAGTTCCCTCATATAGTAAAATCTTCAAAAGATCACAATCGCTGCGAATATATTTTCCCTTTTCATCCCTCTCTAGATGAGTATTTATTCTGTAACCAATATCACAAAGAGGAAATGTAGGATTACTTACAGAGAAAAGTCCTCTAAGGACTTCAGTTCGAGATTCAGTAAAGGTACTAGGATTGATATAATATGATTCATAACTAAAATCTAATGAACCTTCATGGATACATTCAATATGAGTACATTTTTGACAAACAATTTTAAAAGCATTATAACACCTGTTAACCAATTGAGTTGTAATGTTGATATCCGGATATTGTAATTCTAAGTAAAGAGCAATTCTTCTTTTTGATAGTAAATGACCAACTGGCTCATGAATAACATCAAGTAAAGTATCGGATCGCATATCATCTGTCTGTTTTCCTTTAGGACTCGTTACTTTAGGGAATTTGAAGTAGATGATCGTTAAGTCATTTGGATTTCCTGGAGGGTACAAGTGAGTGATCGGTTTAATGTCCATCTTTTAATTTTTACCAAATTGTTCTTTAATAAATTCATTTTTCAGAAAAATAATTTTAAAAATAATTAAAAATTTTAATTAAAACTCTTCTCAAATGGATACCAAACAACCAGCTGGGGATAGCAAGGTGGAACTTAAAGAAGCCGATAGAATAGAGGTTAGCGAAGGGGTTAAAGAAGAGAAAAACAAAGAAAAAGCTCAAGAAGAGAACAAGATGGATAAGAACTTGCAACCGATCTTCCAGCCTGGTACACAAAAAGATTACTACAGCAAGAAATGGACAAGTTTTATCGATATTAAATTTCTGAAGAAAGAGATAGAAAGCATAACCTCTGGAACGGTAGTCGCTGAAACCAAACAACAAAAAGTTTATTTGTATAAAGTTCCAATTCAAAATGCGACACTCACTAGAGACAATTCTGAGGTTATATTTTGGTCAACCTTAGTATTTCGAGATCAAGAAGGTTTTCAGAAAGAATTGACCCAATTTAATGGGTCACATATTGTAACAGGAAGTGAAATTGTTATCCATTCTAGTAATGATTATATCATCTGTACTCAAGGTAATAAGTTAGGATTCTTTTATCGACAGAGTCATCTTCGCGACACTGATAACTCTAAGATGACTATTAAAACTCTACGAGAACATTTAAAAGCTTATCGATGCGAATATGCTTACGACATGCTACAAGTTAGAGTTTGCCATTTTGATAAAGAAGCTGGTAATAGTTTTTCTTGGGCGTATAGAGCAGACTATTGTTTTGGAGAGTTTCTATACAAATACCAGGAGATGTGGAAGAACTACAAGGAGCAATGGAGAGTCGTTGATAATACTACTCTTGATAAGTACGTTTACTTAATAACTCTTCATGCCCTTAAACCTTGGGAAGATTCTAAATACAAGGGATGTTCATTTACTGATTATAAAAGAGTACCTTGGAGTTTCATTGAACAACAAACTCTTCTTATCAAAGATAAAGTAATTGAAGATAATTATAGACGATATAATAACTGGTCAAATGATTCATCTATTGAAGAGAATAAACAAACAATTTGAATTACGGAAATAAAGTACTATATTAGTACTTTAAACATTTATGTTGTTTTATTTATTTTTATTTCTGTTGTTTTTTATGTTTATCCCTTTTTTGTTATTTTCTGACTTTGCCAGCGTCGCAAGATCTGCGACATGTATGCATCTTGCAAGTCCAGGTTCCTGCTTGGCTTTGGTGATTAGCAGGAGCAGTACAATAGAGGGGTTGTGTTAAAAACCCTTTCTTGATAATACTTACACCGCATTTAGCGCCTTCGTTATTTTCTGAAATAGGAACTCTCGAACGACCACACTCTTCGAGAGTGAAAACATAGCCATTTGGCGGCGGATATGTTTTTGTTGGCATAGAAGATTTGTGAGCCGAACAGACATTCTCTTTTCTTGCAGGGGCAGTACAAATTTCTTTGGGTTTCGGAGAAAGACAACACTTCCTCACAGAAAAGGAATCTTGGGTAGGCAATTGAAGCGAGCATCTCCAATACTCGCCGGTCTCGTCAAAATAGCTAAAGCTCCAGCCCATGTCAATCTTGTTCTCGCGCTCCTCCTCCAAGTAGTGGAGGGGAATGGCCAACTGCTGATCGTCCAATGATGTAATAGGACGAAAGCGGGCTGTTGCCTCTGTTAGATGTTCGAAGATATAGGATGTTGGGAGGCAAATACCATCACCTTCCTCGCCATCACCTTCCTCGCCATCACTTTCCTCTTCGTCCTCGTTTCCTTTTCTCAAATCGGTGATACCTGGCCAATCACGAGCCTCCTCAATGATGGCTCTTTGCATTTCCTCTCCATCGACTTCAACGATCTTGTCTCGATCTTCAAACTCTCCACTACCCATGCTCTTCAGACAAGTGCGAAGAAAGAGGAACTTCTTGTCTGGAAGTTGCAGCTTTTCGTAGAGATAGATTCCGGCATCACTCTCCTCTAGAAAGACTTCCAAGATATTGGCTCCTCTTTTCTTCTGAACGATCTTTGCCAGTTCGTACTCTGGACATTCGCAATTAGGACGGACGTACTTCTCTTGGCTTCCGCAAAACTTGCACTTAATGACCAGGCTCATGTTTCTAGTTGGTTGTTATTTAACAAAAGAGCTAGGTCTTTTGTTTTCGATCTTCAAAATTTAAATTTTCATTTTTTCTTAACTTGTTGTGAGGTTTATTAAATAAATGTTGAAAACAGAGAATAAAATTGGTTATAGGGAATTTGTTAATTTTTTATTTACTATAGAGCGTTTACTTATTTGTTTTGCTAGCCGACGCAAGTTTAGCAAGCCAGGCATCATTATGTGTCTTAAGGGAGTAACCTTTCTTTACCAGCCAAACTTCCTTGATACAGTTGCAATGATTTACGCAAGGGCATTCAGGTTCAGGACTTATTTGTGAACACCTTCCGCACCTGACATGGTGACATTTCTTGTCTTTATATTCCATTCTAACTTTGGCTGCCCACTCAATATTAACCAAATTAAAATTCTCCGCGTCCATCAGTAATAAATTCCTTTTGTTTCAAATTACGAAAATTTAACTTTCATTTTTTCAAGGTCCCACTGGTTAAATTAATTCTAAAAAAATTAAGAAAAATGACTTTAAAAAGTTTCTAAAAAGTTTTAACCTAAAAATGGATAGGCGTTTAATAACTAGAGGAGGTGACAATTCTGAAAGAAAGAAAGTTGAGACGCCTGAAGAGCAAGTTTATCTTTATAGTTGGGGAGACGAGGACCTACTAGCAGCAGAAATAAGAATAATTAAGAAAGGAGATATCTATACTATAACTTTTACTCAAAATGTTTTCAATGAAAGAGACTTCGTTAAACTCGAGATTCCTCGAAATTTATTAAATCGCAATAATACAATTCATACTGAAGAAGTTTTTGAAGGATGTTTTTCATTAGTATGGTCAGAAATCATAGTAATAAAAGATTGTTTAAATCCAAAACCCGAGAGTTTATTTATGATCGTCGACGATTGAACGATTAACATTAAAAAGCAACGCAAAAATTAGTCATGAGAGTTGAATTAGTCTTGAAAGTCTCAAGACTAATTTTTTGTTGCTTTTTTTATTTTGTTGCTTTTTTATTTAGTTGTTTATCTGAGAGATGATCAGCGATGCACTTGCCGAGAGAACCTTGCAGTTGTCCTTGTGATGACATTTCACACCAGGAGACGGAAGCCAACAATATGATTCCTGGCAGCCGTCAACATGGCTTTGGATGAACCTTTTCACACTAGCCCAAACTGCTCCTTCCTCCATGGCAGGATCGATCGCCCTTCGAATAGCATTCAAAATTTGATGTACTTCAGAAGAGTTCATAGACTTTTGAGCCAGTGAAGCCAATTGATGCTGGAGCTTGTCAATGGTGTTTGCAGCATCGTTGTATCGACGAAACTCCACTGGCAGTTGTTCGTAGTTTGCAATAGTAGACATTCCTTCTCGAAGACTGGCTTCTTTTGTTTCCAATTTCAAAATTTTAACTTTTCATTTTTTCTTAATCTCATATCCAACAATCCTGTCATATTCAGAAAAATCAAACACAATAATGTTTGGGTATTAGTCTTGAAACTTGTCAAGACTAATTTACTTATCGTTTGTTGTATTTTGTTTGTTTTTTTATTTACTATTGAGTTTTTACTCATTTGTTTTGCTTCTTTTGTCTCTTTCGATCGTAGATGCTAGGTACGTAAAGATCAAGCCATTCTTCTTTGTCACCAGCTAGATGACGACAATCATAACAAAACTCTTGTCGAAAAAGAGCTGAATTCTTGCAATACTTGCAGTCATTGTCATAGGCATTGCCATGAAGATGCCTATTACAAAACTGGCTCATTCCAACCAAAGCTTTGGGATTGAACTTTTCATAATTCAAGTTCTCATTCCAATGCATACACACTCCTGATTGATGGATTGCGGCTTGCGGATGAGCCGGAGTACATGTGAGCTTTTCCAGTTCTATTTTTCTTTGTTTGACAACCTCCTTTGATCTTTCTTTCAACTCGCCTTCAAAACAGTCAGCAATAGCTTCACGCACTGTTTTGCCCTCCTTGATCTTCTGTTCGATATGCTGTGCTAGATCATCATAGAAACGATCCTTCAACAGGCCTTGTCCATCACTAGCTTTTGCTTCGCTCATGAATCTGCTTGCACAATTTCAAATGAAGCTTTGACATTTGTATGAACGTAGTTTGAAGGTGAAAAACACGAGTATAAGAGAACAACCTCTTTTGTTTTCAATTACAAAAATATAACTTTTCATTTTTTTTCAACCTTATACTCGTCAGATTAACTTGAATTTGAAACACAATAATTACAAAATAAAAACAGACTTTTTAAATTTTTAATTTACAGATTTAAAATGCTACAGGTTGGATACGTCGGAGAACAAAGACTTCATATCAGTGAGTATGATTTTCAATTACACGAAGGAAAAGTTAGATGTGCCGATGGTCATATTTTAATAGCAAAGAAAGGTGCCATTAGAGAACATCACTTCTGTCATAGACCAAAAGAAGGAAATTCTGACTGCTCTGGTAAGGAATCAAAAGGAACATGGCATTGTTGGTGGCAAGACCGTTTATTACCGTCTAATCTAGAGTTTAGGTTCAAGAAGGAAGTCCTCAAGATAGCAGACAGTATTAATATTATTGGACCTAATAAGGACACAGTATCAATAGTCGAATTTCAATCCAGCAAGATGGAAGTTGAGGAAATGAGGTTTAGAGAAAAATTTTACACTAGGAGTGATCTCATGAGCCACTTAGGATTTCCTATTTGCAACTCAATCTTAACTTGGATCTTTGACTTAAGTCATTGCGATATGGAAATTGACCATATTTTTGGTGATATTGTTTGTTTCCGATGGATTAAAGGCTCTAAGTTTATGTTTCCAGCGAAGTGTAATGTCTTCTGGGACTATGGTAAAAGGGACCTCATTTATATTTATGGTATAGATAAACCTAATATTACCGAGAGTAAAATCATTGGACGTTTAGTATCTCTGGAAGATTTCGATCGAATGTTCTTTGCTGGAGCTCTAAAACCCAATCTTGATGAAGATTCTAAAAGATTAAACTGTCATAAGATTGCCGATTATATCACTATTCAATCTGATGAGAAAAGAGCCCAAGTAGTTGAACTCACCAAACTCTTTTACTTTGAAACTGCCAAAACCTCCAAAAAGAAAAGTGACACTAATAAGAAAATAAAAGTTAAAAAGGGTGACATTTTGAAGTTGCTTGAATAATATGGACAGGTGATATTTATATAAAAATTAAAGGATTTTTAAAAAGAAAAGAAAGATGAGCTTTCTGACATTTGATGGAAAGAAGAAAGGAGAACCATCTTATGAGGAAAATTTGCCCAAAACTGCTGATGATTTAAAGTTTCCTTCGATCTCATTAGAAGCTAGAACTAAAGCTTTAGAGAAAATAACTCAAGCTAGAACTCAACTAAAAGATGTTGAAACTAAAATAATTCTTACTCCTAGCAATGATAAAAATAAACTATCAGATAAGGATAAGAAAAAATTAGACCTATTGATTAGTAAAATTTGTGAAAGTAAGATCTTGATAAAGTGTGAAATAGAGGAGTGTAACAATCGAGTAGAATGTTTTTATAATCTCTGCAAAGAGCATTTAGCTATGAAGATCAACAAAAAATCACTAGTTTATTATCTGATAGCCATTAGAAACATTGTTCTTAGATTATCCTTTCTAGAAGAACAAGTAAGCTTATCTTTATCTAATCAATTAGAAGAAAAGGAACTGAAGAGCGCCTTAAGTGAAGTAAACAAGTTGACATTTGCTTTCTGAGTTAGCTTTTATTATATCGTAAAAGGTTTTAACATCACTTGTTGATGTTAAATATATTAAACAAAGAATTTGTTTACTTCCGCTTGTACTTTGTAACGCTCTTGACTAGCTTACCGTTGGTAGGAGCAGCCATGGTCAAGCCATAAGTATCAGCGTGAAAGATGCGGATAATAGCCTCGGTAGTCTCGTTCTTTTCTAATTTCGTAAAGATACATGTTATGACAAAGATTTTTTGGGTGGGTAATTGATCCATTGCGGCTTGGATCTTGTAACCGATTGATCCAAAAGCTTCTAAACTGGAAGTCGTAAATAATGGATTCTTCATGTAAGTCTTCCAGTTGAGAACATTCGATTTAGCTGTCGCCAAGGTTGCAAAAATGCAAGAAGGATAATTACCTTCTTCGTGAATAACTGTAGTATAATTTCCATCTTTAACATGTTGATAAAGACTCTCACAAGCAAAAGCTGCTTCTTTATACAGTGTCAATCGATCCTTATATGCTTCGGTGGGACTCTTTCCACACATCTGTTTATGAATAATCCAGTGAGCAACTTGACAATCCTTACTACAGTAATGAAATGATTGACAAACTGGACAAGTTTTAACATTCTGAGTATTCATAATACTGGTGCACTTTTCTGCATCACAGAAAAAGATTTGTGATAGAGGCTTTGAAGTGTTTTTACTCTCTTTAACTTGCTTCTTCCTCTTAGAGATCATTTCTTCTCTCTTTGACTTCATTCTCTTCTTCAAGTCTTGTTCCTTTTCTTCTGGTTCTTGTTGCTCTTCCTCGGTACTGCTATCGTCTTTTGGTTCTTCTACTGTTTCTATTGTAGGTTGCTCATCATTATCTTTAACAATTTTTTCTTCATTATTCGAGTTGTTATTTGCATTAGCTTCTTTTCCCTTATTCTTGTTGGCAATTTTCTTCTTTTTGTCCCTCTTAGCCTTATTTCTTGCGCTTTTCGCTCCTTCCTTTGCTTTAAGAAGCTTGTTAATTAGTTCTTGTTCTGAGCCCTTGAAGTTTCTAATTTCATCAGGATTTATTCCTGCTCCTTTTAGAAGACTTTCACTAAGATCTTTGATTCCGCTATCATCACCATTTTCGAGACCCGAAGTAAGACCAGAAAGAAATCCCTCGGCATCATCAAAGCCTTCATTCTTTCCGTCTCCACTGATCATCTTCTCAATAACTTTCTTAATAGACTCTTTATCTTCGTTGGCCTGTCCAGTTTTACCATCTTCTTCTTTTTTCTCCCCATCCTTTTCTTTTTTCTCCCCATTCTCTTCTGTTTTGCCTTCTTGCTTTGATTCCTTGAGAACTGGTTGTTTAGATTTAAGCGCATTTTCATTGATCTTTCTAATTCGTTCTTCGTTGGTCTCTAATAGTTCAACTGGCTTATCTTCCTCAACTGTTTCTTCCTCGACTATTTTATCCTTTATTTTCGATGGTTCCTCCATTTTTCTTTTTCTTTTGAACTACAATTATTTTGCTCAACTGTTTTCATAAAGATATTTTATCTTTATAACTCTTTTTCTTTTTATGTTTTTATGAAATTATTGTTAACCCTTCTCATAGGTAAGCTTAATCCTATTATGAGCGCAAATTGTCATTATAGGAATTTTCTTATCATCTGAGGGAATTGGTCCAAAAAGATGGAGATGAAGCATATGTTTAGGATAATAATATTGATAACAAATAAGCTGACCAATTGCACCTTTCCAACCGTCCCAGTGTTTTATCTCTATGAGACTGTCTTCAGTATAAATATCGATAATCCCTACTGGTGTTGATTTATGTCCGCCTTTATATTGTTTTTCTAGTTTCTTCTGAATAACTAACTCTGGCTGATTTCTCTTTTTACTACCTTTAGAAGATTTACTATCCGTGTCGTTGTTGTTAATAGACATCGAAGAGAACATGGCGTTAACTACATCTGCTTCTTCATCTGCGTCAATCTCCATCATCTCAAAAGATAAGATATCAATTTCAGATAAAGCATTATTAGGAATTGTATATTCTATCTTGTCTCTGCTATCTTTCTTTGGTTTATTATCTTTAGGTGGATCGAACTCTGGATGTTGCTTCTTGATATGAGTAGTTAAATACTTAGCCGACAAGTCTTTCTTACATAATGGACAAGTTTTTCTGTCCATTTTAAAATACTTTATCTTTATGTTTAAATCTAAAACTTAAAGAAGATAATTTAATCACAACAGACTAAATAAATATTAAAACATGAGATCAATGATAATAAAAAGTCATTAAATCGTGACAGAAAGAGGATCGGAAAACTCTCCTTCTCCACAGTCATTAATTGCGCGGACTCTAAACCAATAATTACCTGGTTCTAGAGAAGCCAGAGTGAGAAGTGGAATTTCTTTTGAATCTAGATAATTATGGTGGATGGATGTATCATCAGTGTAGAAGGGTAAACCTCCTTTGAAAGGATTTTCTCTGTAACAATAAAGTTTATAATGAGTTGCATTAGAAGTTTTATTCCACTTAAGTTGGTGATTGAGATGGGATGGTCTTTTATATCTGAGATTAGTTGGAACTGGAGGAAGTTTACATTTATTATCTTTAGTGTCTTGTTGAAAGTTCTTAAAGGCTCCGAATTTCGTTAGAATGAACGAGAAAATAATAAGGATCAGGAGAATTATTATAGTGATTATTAAGAGTTTATGTTTAGAAGTGAAATTCATAGTCGTTGATTTTAGATTCGAATTTAATTTTAATTTAAAATTTAAACTAAGTGTGAAAATTTTAAGGGGGAGAGAGGAAATTTAAGGGAATGTTCTATGAAATTGCTTATATTATTTATAACATCTAAATCTAATATGGAATGAAAATTGATTTTTTCAATTTTTCGAATAAAAAAAATTAAAAATGGAAGACGAATCTATTTTTTGGAGTATGTACTTAGAAGAATTATTCGATCACAATATAGAAAGAATGAATCAGACTAGCCTTATAGATATTATGAATCGTCAAGAACTAGAAAATTATTATAAAGAAAGAATGGATTATTATAGAAAAATAAAAGGAAAATGTGATTGTAAAACATTTAAATATGTTTTAAAGAAAGATAACAATGTACTTATCTGTATTCATGAATCTTTCTTTTTTATCTTCTATGAATTTGTTAAATATTGGAGAGATAAAAAAGATCCGCGATTGTTTGGTCCTGGATCAGACTATAAAGCCTTATTTGAATGCAGAAGTTGTAAATTGTTATGTTTATGTCGTATTTCAAATTTTCCTATTAATCTAGGCTGTGATAAATGTAATTCTTCTGGCGTAAAAGGAGAAATAACATTTGAAAGATCGATAGCATCCGATGCAAGAATGATGCTAAAATTTAGTCCTAATAATTTTGAAAATCCTTTAAATGTAGCATTATATTCCAATAGAATATTTCTTTGGATTTGTGGAGAAGGACATGTATATCCTTCTCGAACGGATATTGTTTACAAGGGAGCAAAATGTAAACAATGTGTCATTGTTTCTAAATTAATATCTCTCTCTCAGGAACCTACTATTCAAGAAGTTGAAATAAAATTTCAACTGAAATGGGGAGATAAATACAGATATAACTGGTGTACTTATCATGGATTTTGTTGTATGATGGAAATAATTTGTAAAATTCATGGATCTTTTTGGAAAACCCCTCACGACCATATTTTTAATGATGTAGAATGCAAAACATGTAAATTTGGGCATGAAACTTACAGTTTTGGTCCTGTACTTTTGAGTAAGGAAAATCTTTTAAAGCGTTGCCAAGAAGTTTGGGGAGAAATTTATATTATAGATTTAGATAGTTATCTTTGTGCAAATTTTGTTTTTACAATTATTTGTCGAAAACATGGCCCTTTTCAGAAACGATTAGCAAATTTTTTAGCAGAATATGGATGCCCTATTTGCATGAAAGAAGTTAACGATTCTCTAGGTATAAAACAAATTAAACGAATTTTAAATTGCATAGGTCAACCATATACATTTGAAGTAACATTCAACGATCTTTACGGTGACGGTCAGATTAAGCCGAAAAAATTAGCTTTTGATATTTATTGTGAAATTATTAATGAACCATTACTAAAAGAAATTTTACTAAATGAGTTTGATGGTGGCCATCATTTTAAGGAATGTTTGTTTAATGATGGCATATTGTTCGATCAAAGAAAACGATATGATTTGATGAGAGATCTTTATGCTATTAAGAATGGTTATAATTTTATCAGAATCCCTTATTGGGCTAAACCTAAAGATATGATTTTTATTATTAGCTTGGCAATTAGAGAGATTAAGAAAGGAAAGAAAGTTTATATCAGTTATCCTCATCATTCGCAACATGTTAAACCCGGAAAAGAGTATTTAGTTTGGAATTGGATTATTCCTGAGAAAGTTAAAGTTAAACTTCAAGAAGATATTTACAATATAAAGTTGATTGAATAAACCTACAAAATTATTGATTGCAATTTGTTATAACACTACATTAGTGTTATATTTCTTTTTCTGTTTTTATTTTTAATTATTTACTCGTGACGACGGTGGCGATTGTGACGAGAGTGATGGCTCGAATGATCGCTGTCGCTAGAACTGCTGCTAGAATGGTCACGATGACGGGAATGGTGATCGGAATCCGACGAACTAGATGAGCTCGAAGATTCTCCACAGCTGCATGCTACTTTCTTGCATCGATGACATTTTCCACAATCATCCCCCTTACATTGGCATGAATTTGAAGCCTCTACTTTTTCTGACTCTCCGCACTCCGAAATTGTGCTGACATACACCTTTTCTGGGGTAGTCTGATTAAGTGGTGGTAACGATTTTGCCCCCGATGCATCCCCCGGTACCGTAAACTTCAGGGTATTATCGTAATAAATCTTGAAATTCTTAGCACAATGAGTCTTATTCCAACGAAGACTCAAACCCTTGCAATCACTATGTGTTATACAGGGAAAGACGTCACAGCTACATTTCAGGGTTGTCGTACAACAGTTGCTTGGGTGAGACTCTCGACCGCACTCCGAGATTGCGGTCACGCATACGCATACACTAGCATAGTGTATGTCGGTAATTCTAACGAAATTCTTACTGCCTTCCACCTCAATAATTTCGGTGTACGAATGGGGTCCACATTCGCATTGATCGGGCGAGCACGAGCTTGAACTACTGCTTGAAGGGGAACTAGAAGATGAAGAAGAGCTAGAAGACTTGCATGAATCACAGCCGCAGCCAACAATATGCTGTTCATTGATACCAGCGCGAGTACGATGTCTACGGTTAGACTTATTGCAACCGCAATCTTGAACAGGAGCCGAAGAACTCGAAGAAGAGGAAGAGCAAGCTCCACAATTGCAAGACTCATAAGGAGAAGAGCTAGAAGACGATTGGCAGCCGCAACCAACCTGGTTACCGGCTTCGACATGATGGCTAGAATGGCTTGGAGAATGCTTAGAAGAGTCAGAAGAATGAGACGGAGAAGGAGAATCGGAATGCTTCAAATAGACGAGATACTTAGCTACATGGCAGCGAGGATGTCTCCATTTAACTTCCAATTCAAAGGATTCATTGCTTCGGCATGAAACATCGAGCGGCTTATCAGGACGAGGTCCACTATCACTGCATCCGATCTTGTTGGCCGGCAATTCGCGACGAGAGCTGCTATCACTTCCGCGACGAGAATCCTCTCCCCAGAAACCTCCTCGACTACCGCGGCTATCCCAACCATTCTCACCAGATCTAGCAAGAGCTCCAAAGATCCAAATAACAATGATAATAACGATAATAATGATAACAATTGCCAAAATTGGGTTTTTCGCAAGAGAAGTCATTTTTGTTGTTGGTTATCTTATTTTCTATCTCTTTTTCTTTTTGTTTCAACTTTTATTTTCTGTTTTTATTTTGTTAGTTGTTTTTTTATCAAAATGTTTTATTGTTTTGGTGTTTTTATTTTAATGACAGAAAACGAAAACAACCGAAAAATCATTGATGATTACACTACACTAATAAACAATAAATTGTTATTTATATAGGTAAAATTATGGTAATTTTTCTATACAGTTATTTGTATAGAATTTCGATATGTGAAATTAGTCTCTTAATTTTTTCAACGGGGTATGACAGCTTCCCATCTTTGTTTATAATCGTTAGTGGGATGGAGAAACTCTTCATTCAGTAAAGCTAACATTAATTCTCGATAAGCATTATATTCAGCCATATGACCACCTTTTAGAAAATACTCATTATAAGACTTTTGAGTCACATCGTCCCATACTTTTCTCACTGTATCTTGTCTAGCTCTTTCTTTAATGAGTTTATCCATTTCTTCTTTCTCCAAATCCTGTCTGGATTTATATTGTGAAGCTTGAATCGGATTTGTAATCTTATTTTGTTGACTATTTATTTGAAGCTGGGCGTAAGATCGATTTTGTTGCTGTTTTTTCTGCTCCTTCTTAATTTGTTGTCTTTGTCTAAAGACCTGGCATAAAGTGCTAACATCATTATCAGCAGAAGATAAATCTATAAGTCCTTCCCTACTAGCATAATCCAAAAAAGCTGTTATTCCTTCATCGTCCTCTGGATCTTCTTCCTCTAACCAATTATCGCAAAAAGCTTCAACGTCTGATGCCGACCAAGTCTCTACCGGTCTCTTCTTATTTGTTTTGGAGGCTTTTGTTACCGCAGAAGGTTTATAAGAACGGTCAACAGACAGTGAAGGAATAGAAGGTGAGGGAATGGACGGTAAGGCTGAAAGGATTGGGTTAGTTTTGTAGGTTTGTTTTGGAGTAGCTGAAAAATTAGAAGCAGCATTGAACTTCTGGAGACCTTCTGGTGAAAAATTTTTCAGTATTGGATTTTGATTAGATGAAAGACTAGTAGGTAAAATTATTCTTTCTAACCCGGATTTTTCCATCTTTTCCATATTGACCTTTTCTATATTGACCTTTTCTAACCCTAACCGTTCGAGGCTAGCTTGTTGCAAGGCTTTTGCTTTAGACACTGCTTCTTGATGTTCAATGTCTTTTTGCTTTTCTAGAGCTTGCTTGGCTTTATCCTTCGGGCGAATATAAGAAGCGTCTCGAACATAAATTCCTCTCATTCCTGGAACAAATTTCAACTTAAGGACTGTTTTGGACACGGTCCCATTACCAAATTCTAATTGATAAAGGGGAGGAGGAAATTTATCTTCGCTGATCTGATCAGAACCTTGAATAAGAGAACCAGTAAATACAGCATCAGAAATAGAACCTCCATTTAAACCATTATTTCCTATATTATTTTCTATGTTATCAGGTTGAAGAATGGTGGCGATCGTTCTACAATGGTTAAGGTCTCTTAGATCATATTCTTGACCTTTTGAAACGGAATAAATATAACCTTTATAAACTATAGGGTCTTCCTTTTCTTCATTTCTGTGATCAAAGATGATATGTTGAGTTTCTAAGGGATTATATATAGTACCAGCAATGAGTTCTACTTTTCCTATAACGCTATTAATTATTCCTATAGTTTGTGGAGTATCTCTACCCATCGATACTCCAAGAGTATCATTAAGAACGTCCTTGAAGAATTTATCATCAACGCTAACGGCACTAATAATGTAAAGTTTTCTCGCAGGAACTTCTAAAAGATATTCGGCTAATAACGGAGTTTGAATTATTCTATTACTTAATGCAGACCCGTTTCTATTAAAGTCATCAACAAACACCAGGTCATAGCTGTTATTACTTTGGATATTTTGATTAGTTTGTTTACTCTGATTATTTTGATTAGGATTCATTGATGCCGAATACCAATATTCAGTTTCATCGTAGATAACAAATCCTAATTGTTCTAATAATTTCCTAAAGATATATCCTACCCATCGTTCCTTAGCACTCACTTTATCTTCTCTGAAATTACCTTTAGCAATTCTAAAACTATGATTTGACATTCCAAAGGTTTGATGAATAAATTTTCCAATCGCACAGGCTAAAGATTTCTTCCAAGTCTCAAAACTAAAATACAGCCATTTAAATTCTTTAGCACTGTCCCAAGCATTTGTACTGCATTGATTTTGAATCCAAAAGCTCAGCTTATTCTTATCAATATCATACCCTCTACTTGGAACCGTTCTTTTTAACCTAGAATCATTCAGGAAGAGTTGATCGAGTATTGCACTATTGTTATCGATAATTGCTTGTTCAAACGTTTTATCCATTTTTATTTTTATTCAAACATTATTTTTAGTTTGTTGTAATTTACAACAAAATTTTATTGTTTTTTCTAGTTGTTCTCGTTTCTTCTAATTATTCTTGTTGTTCTACTAATGTCCACAATCCTTTAGTGGTTTTCTTGATCTTACATTTTTCGCAAGCTGCCGATACAGTTCCTGTATGAGATATAATGAGATAGCGGTGATTATCACATAGAAAGGTTTTTTGTCCTTGTCCTCCGCAAAAGCCACAACGATTTGCTTCATTTGCTTCTTCAGGGACATTAATAGTAATTTTGCAAACTTTGCACTTCGACATTTTAACTTTTTATATCAACAAAAACCATTAATATAAAATCAGTTTTAATCCATTCTTTTATTTGATCTATTTTTATTCTATTCTTTACTTTAATCTATTCTTTACTCAGCTACATTGTATTGATCAAGTTCATGTTCTGAAATCTCTACGAAAGCATGATCTTCTCCTATCCAGCCAATGAATTGTTCGATTGGTGCTCCAATGTTTCGTATTGCTGAGATGTAACATAAACATGGAGGTAAGACTCCTAAATCAATTTTGATATAACCCTTAAATGGTTGAATATTTCTGACTAATCCTTTACCTTCTGTCATGTATAAAACTATTTTATAATCATGAAGCTTTCCTCCAATTTCAGTAATGTTTAAATAGTTGGTGTTACCAGTTTTGGTTAGCCATGCCTTTATTTCTTGGTGGTCTAATTCTTTTTTCCTTCTAACTGGATAGGTTAATAATTTGCTGACTCTTCCGTTGGCACTAACAACCCTACATTGAAACTTTTCAAAATTAACAATATAACTGGTTTTAATCTCTTTTTCGGTATAATCGCTACTATATTTGTTTCTTTTTGAATCAATAGTAACCTTTCTTATCCAATTTCTTTTGGAATTTAGTTCCTTATTTTCCTTACTATTGAGCTCTAATAAGTTAGCGTTATCGAGGGCTTGAGCTCTTGAAATATATTCAGGAGAAATTATAATAATATAAGACTTAGAATTATCACCTTCCCAAATTATCTTAATACCATCATAGATAGGTTTAATACCATTGGAAAATTCTTCTAATCGCAATTTTAGTTCACCTAATTCTAAAAAATCTTTGACTGAATTAACACCGATTTTCTTATAACGGGATATCTTTTGTCCAATAACAGACTTTCCCAAAGTGCTTTTTAGGATCTTAGCAAAAATAATGCCAATCAATCCCATCGTAACCGATGCAATAATAACCGATCTTCTGTTGCTCATCTTTCTAAGTTTTATTTTGATGTTAACTTAGTCTTTTAGATATCTAAAGATTCCTTTAGATATTTTCAATTTGGTTTTTAAATCTTTTTAGTTTAGTGTCTTTACGGATTTAATTTTGGGTTTAGTGGGTTTTCAAAAATTAAAATCGAAAACCCACTAAACCCAAATTAAATGAATTAAATTTATTTAAATTCAATTAAAGTTAAAAAAATTCGATAAATATTAAGTTTGTCACATTTTCGAATTTAAAATCGAAAACCCACTAAACCACAATTTAATTTATTTAAATTAAATTCAATTAAAGTTGAAAAAACTCGATAAATATTAATTTTCCTCCATTACGAAATTAAAATCGAAATTGTAATAAGCTATTTTTATTTAATATTTGTCAAGTTTTTTCAACTTTAATTAAGTTTTCCTCCATTACAAAATTTAATTTCGAGAATGTGACAAACCCAAAATTAAATTTTGTAATGGAGGAAAATTAATATTTGTCGAGTTTTTTCAACTTTATTGAGTTTTAATGATTTAATTGAGTTTTTCTCCATTACGAAATTTAAATTTGAAAACCCACTAAACCACAAAATTAAATAAAATAAATAAATTAAATTCAATAAAGTTGAAAAAAACTTGATAAACATTAATTTTCCTCCATTACGAATTTAAAATCGAAAACCCACTAAACCCAAAATTGAATTAATTAAATTCAATTAAAGTTGAAAAACTCGACAAACATTAAATAAAAATAGTTTGTCACATTCTCAAATTTAATTTCGTAATGGAGGAAAATTAATATTTATCGAATTTTTTCAACTTTAATTGAATTTTCCTCCATTACGAAATTTAAATTTGAAAACCCACTAAACCACAAAATTAAATAAAATAAATTTATTTAAATTCAATAAAGTTGAAAAAACTCGATAAATATTAGGTTTGTCACAATCTCAAATTTAATTTTGTAATGGAGGAAAATTAATATTTGTCGAGTTTTTTCAACTTTAATTTCGAAAAAGTTGAAAACGTGGTAAGCCAAAAATTTAAATTGAAAACGCGCTAAACTTAATATTTGTTGAGTTTTTTCAACTTTAATTAAAATAAGAAAAACTCAACAATAAAATTAATAAAATAAAAATAATAAGTTCAAAAAGATCAGAAGATAAATAATAGTGGTAGAATGGATAACAGAGAAAAGACCTTTTTCTGTACTGGTTTCGCTTCAGACGATTCAAGTCAACCATTGTCATTAGTTTGTGAAGCAATTGAATCTTATGAAGTAAGCTCTAAGAATAATAACAAACAAAAACGAAAAGAACAAGCACAGAAAGTACAACCACCATGTCGTACCAAAATCGGAAGACAATACTTTACAGCCTGTGTAAATCAGGGAATCGTTACTACTACCCTCGTTCAGACTTTAGTAGCTCAAGCCAATAATTTTATTTCGCAATCTGGTACCCAATTTGCTAACAGTATCTGTACACAACAGCAATGCGATTGCCAATCCTGTGATCGCCGTTGTGAAGTTTTTGATTGGAGTTATACTATTAATCAGAAGGGTTTGGAATGTGATTCCACCTGTCCTAGTGGACAGAGATATATTGTAGAAGCAGTAGTAGTAGCTCACTGTCGTTGTGCTCGACGAGAATGTGGTATTAACGAGTTTGATGAACCTATTGTTCTGGAATCAACTCAATGCGTCTTAGCTGATACAACTTTTGGTAATAACAGCGCTTTTGAAAACACCTGTAATAGTGCAGTTCAAAATCTCCTCAATACTGCCCAAACCCTTGGGGAGACTTTTTGCAATCAATCGATCTGCAGCCAGAACAATGGAAATAGTGCTTGCCATTTTGCCAAACTTAATCATTCCAAAGTAGAGTGCAAGAAAGTCAAAATGCCAAACGGTCAACTATGCTGTCAATGTAAGATCAAGATCTATAGCGTTGAATGTAGCTGCAATCCTAATTTGTAAAAAGATTAACAAAATTTTAGTAAATAAAAACTTACTAAAATAAAACAAAAACCAAAATAAAGAAAAAGGAACAAAAACAAAGCACAAAGAAAAATAACAAAGATGCAGTACAGCAACAGTCAAGGATATTGTGCGAGAACCGGAGACCCGTCTTGTAAATGCATCGATCCTCTCCCAAAAGTTAGCGCTTTGAAAGTCGACTTGAAATGTGCTATGAGAAAGCTTTGGTCTGATCATGCCGTTTTTGATGCTTGGGTAGGAGACGCTATTATTGATGGTTCTCCAGCTCTTCCTGCTCTTCTAAACAGGCTTAAGCAAAACCAGTATGATATTGGAAATCAGCTCAAGCCTTTAGTCAATAATCAGTTTGGAGATATTGTTACTCAAGCTCTTCTCCAACATATTCAAACCGTTGGCGACTTCATTAAGGCTAAAGTTCGTCAAGATCCTCAAGCTGACACTGATTATACTCAGAAAATGATAGCAGCGGCCGAAGAAGTTGGGAGAGTCCTGGCTACTCTCAATCCTAAGAAACTTCCAGAAGACCAAGCTGTTGATATGATGGTTCGTCATATCCAGCATATTATGGCAATGGGAGAAGCAAGATTAGCTGGTGACTACGAAAAAGAGTTGAAGATATATGACTCTTATTACAACCACTTGATAGAACTTTCCGATGCTATTTATAATGCTCTCTTCTAAATAAATCTAACTTGTTTTAAGGTCAACTATGACCTTAAATTCTTATTATCTTTTTATTAGTTTTATATTTTTGATTACATGGCTTGAGAGTAGGCGGCGACGGCATCTTCCATACTGTCAAAAGGGATAAGAGTACCATCAACTACAACATAAACTTGGCCATCTTCACTTTGAATAATGAGGCCATCTTGACTTAAGATCTCCTTAGGAGGCATCTTAGTTATTCCTTTTTGTTTATTATTTTGATTCTGAAGGTAAACAGCTTCGGCCTCCTCAAAAGTTGGGATTAGATGTTGTTGGATATCAGGAGGATTATACATTTTTCTTTCGTCTTCACCAGGTAAAACAGAAATAAAATAGGTGATGTTGATTCTTGGTCCGGTTCTCTTAGGCTCGGCAAGAATGCGATGCTTATAGTCATCATTAACCTTAGGAGAGAAGAGAACGACATCTCCAGAATTCATCACGATCGAAATGATCCCAGTGTCTCTTTTAATATTGGCTTTGACATCGTTAGGAACGAACTCAAAAGTTCTGGTCTCTCCGAAGCTTAAGCCAAAGACCCATTGTTCGTATTGGTCGCGATGAGCAGGTAGAGTAGCCTTTCCATCGGGATAATAATTGGCAAAGGCTCCTCCTAGTTCTATTCTGACTCCTAAAATTCTCTGGCAAAACAATTTGACCCATTCAGCATAGATTCCCGAGCATTTAGATACAATATTTGACTCTCCACAGACGCTTCTAGAAAGATCTGCCCCAAATCGGCTTTTCCATTTTTGCCAAGGATGCTCAGTAAACAATCGTTGAAAATTCTCTCTATGCTTCGGAATGACGGTTTGGAGATGGCAGGCCTCGATCCCTTTTTCTTTCTTTACAACTAAATTATTTCGGGTTTCTTGAACGGCAGAATTAAGTAAAGGTGGTAAATAACCTTGATTTTCTTTTATAAATTGTTGATAAGCATTGTCAACCTTCATTTCTAGCGGAACATTTGAATTATCGTTCATAACCCGGTTGACAAATTGAACTTGTTGTTCTGGTAGAATAGTGTTGGCAAAATGACGATAAGTAATGGAGACTCTAATATAATCTTCGGGCTTCTTCACTGTAACTGTTAGATCACCATTAGCATCTGGATATTTGATAGTCTTTCTTGCGGGAATTTCATGTTTCCATAGTAATGCTATATCGCTGGACATAATGTAGAGAGATCGTTTTGGAATGAAGGCTTCGTAACGATTCTTATCGTTTGCCATCTCTGTCCAAACCATGTTGATATCACCTACTACTGACAATCCAAAAACCATTGGAGTTTCTCGATCCCTATGAGCGCCGATTGTTGTATGCTTATAATAAAGATTAGCTAAGCATTGAGCAATACTGACTCCGGGAAATTGTTGTTCGATTCGATCAGCATGTTTTCTTAAGACTCCCCAGTCACTTGATACCTTCTCTGTGCTACTAGAATATCCTCTTATTTCATATCGATATCCGAAGTGTTTAGTAGGTCGATTTTGAGACAGATGAGAAGACCATTCTCCCACTGAAAGAAAGTTAACAATATCTTGTTCTTCCTGTTCAGTAATCCAATTGGGAATAATAAATAATCCAACCGGTGCACCCTTCGGTCTATATTGCTGAATTGTTTTAGGATCTATATCCAAGTATTTCCTATCTCCTTCTCGTGGGATGTCCATCTGCGCCCAATGAGCCCAGTTTTGATATTAAATTTAAAAACTAAAATTATCATTTTTCTCTGATTCCGTTTGGTTATCACTTTCTTGTTCTTTCTTTTTGTTATCAAATGGAGCACAGTAAAAATAAGCAGCGATAACGAAGACAAAAGCTATCCAGCACCACCATGAAGAACTTTCTTTGGGTGACGATATCAATTTAGATATAACTAATAAAATTAATCCCAAAACGACAAGACTAAAAGCTTTTAAGAATGGCTTCATTAGCAAAAGCGGTAGAGTTAAACCAATCAAGTAAATTAGCACCATATATTTATTTCCAGTGAGCCTTTCTGTTTTAACTCCTTTCACTTTTCTTTTCCAGATTAGATGACACCCGGGTCCTGGTCTAGACGAAAACTTTCCCTTAGTCGAGTTTACTATACCATTTATAGCTAATGCTCCAAACACAATAAAACAAATGACTAAAATAGCCTTCTTCCATTTATTATTTATTCGATCTCCATCATCTTTACAATCTTCACGGTTAACATCATTATAAGCCATTATAGTATTGATTAGAGGTTGAAGCCATAACACTATCAAGATTAATCTTGTAACTAAACTGTTCATATTTTTATCTCCATTCTCTATGGAAAGCCATACAAAAAATTCTAACAATTGAACAGTAACTACTATAGCACTAAAAATTGCCAAATGTCTATCACTACCAACATTTCTGGTATAAAGTATAATAACAATTATAATAACTACTAAGAATGTTACCAGTGAAACTTCTTTATTCCAACACATTTTCAATTTATGTTTTTATTTTAATAATAGTTTTTAATTCATATCTGTTTATAATCCCATTTGCAAAATTCAATTCACCAGAATAGATAATAAAGCGAAATGAGAAAACCGATTTAAAAATTTTAAATTATGAAGAAAAACAAAAGGAAGAAACTGTTGAGCATTCGTATTTTTGCCTTTGTGCATTCTCATACCTAATGATTTTTAGTAGATATACTCCAGATAGAAGATCTTGTGACAACTCAGGTTCGGATGCAGTCAGCGATATGTCCCTTAGTGACGACACATTCGAAGAACACTCCTCAAAACACGAGATCGTCTGGAATCTAGAAATTAATGGAAAAAGGAGAATTGTCTCACAAGGAGACCTAAAATACGATCTCGATAATCACGTCTTGATTTTGTTACCCTTCTACTGGAAAAATGATCGAGTTGTTAAGATGAGAGTAGTAACAGGAACAATTGTAAATATCAATTCTGTTATTCTTTCAATTTCGCAAGACGACGTTCCACGTGAAACTAAACTGATCGATAGTTCAGAAGACAGAAATATTTATAATGATAATAGTAGAAACTGGGCCAAATCTTTAGTTATAAGCAACTGGAAAGAGAATACTGATAGTGCTTGCCAGACTATGGTCACCTCTTACGTTGTTAAATTAGATAAAAGTTATGCTGTTACTGAAGAACAGATTAAGCAAATTTATATTTTCTCTGCTAAGAAAGGATGCTTACCTTTCAATTATGATCTCAATTTTTATAAGTCTGACTCAGGTTCTAAATTACATGATATTATAACTGTCGACTATCGTTATGTAATGGGAAAAACCCATCGTTGTTTTAGGCTCCTTTCTGAAATTACTAGAACCGATATAATAGATATTACTCCTGATCATGTAGAATCTCACTTATTGAAACTCAAATTGTCAAGTGGTGTTTATGTCCGTTATAGGGACTCTGATGAAAATCGAAGAAATAGTGGAATAGTTCATTTTGTGGTATTAGATCATATTTGCACAGGAATTCTAGACGTTAAATTTGTTATTAGATGTACTTCAGAGCCGGTAAGAATTTTAGCTATTTCTAAAGTTTATCCATTTAATGTTCGTCTTTCCTTTCCCGTAGAGTCTTATTATCTTTTCCATCCGTTAGAACGTTACATTTTTGAAATCTTAGAAGAGAAGAACATTGATTTGAGATCGATAGGAGATGGTTTAAAAACCGCCATTAGAGAACTCATTTATAAGACCTTTAGTCAATTAAAAGTTTATATTGTCAAGAAATCATTATGTCAACCTAACGATATTGATTCTCATGTCTTTGAAGATCGAGAAGGAGATATTAAAATTATTCCCGTTAATGAAATTTACAATTCCGATCTCAGAAGA
>Ga0302320_10006671_pt1 | contig 25547 bp, 16 predicted proteins | sample Bog_T0_3_FD_202130 | JGI IMG/M metagenome (GOLD analysis project Ga0302320, IMG submission 202130) | Peat permafrost microbial communities from Stordalen Mire near Abisko, Sweden - Bog_T0_3 | ecosystem: Environmental > Terrestrial > Soil > Wetlands > Peat | place: Sweden: Abisko, Stordalen Mire... | reverse complement strand
ATGTGAGCAAGTGGCAGGACCGGGTTTCCATTTCGCGGTTCAATCCGTTGCGGAGTTTGCGCGAGCGGGCGAGCGACACGATTGACGCGGCGGGCACGCTGGCGGGTGACCCGAACCTCGGGTTGGTAGATAGAAGGGCGGCGTTGCTCGTGCTCCAGCGCGCGCTGAAGGTGGCGGTCAATGTGCCGGATGGCCTGCTGGTGTATGGCGATTTCAGCCAGGTGGTGCGGGTGACGGAGTTCTCTGCCGAGATCAACCAAGCCGAGACGGGGATTGATTGGAGCCTGAGCGCGACGTACACGTTGTTCCCCAACGAAAGCACTTACACCACGACGGAATGGACGGCGGACCAGAAGGATAATTTCACGGGTGAGACGACGCTGACGCTGGCGGGGCGGATCCAAGCGGCATCGCTTGCCCTGGCGCAGACCGCGCTGGCGGCATTGACGGCGGCGGTGGCGTTGCAGAACGGCTACACGACAGGCGCGCAGCAACTCACGAACGATTCGACCTCGAGTAACCTGACCACGATGGACGGGGGCACGTTCATCGAACTGTCGTTCAGTGTGTCGTGGCGGCAATGGAAGTCCACGAACCAGATGGCGACGTTCAAGGCGTCCAACGGCGGGACGCTGCGCGGGCTGGGCAACGTGAACCGCTGGCGGGATCACTATGCGGCCGCGCGCTTCAACGAGATGCGATCGCAGCGGCGCCACGCGACCGGCAGCGTGGACGCGAGCGGCACCCTTCCGGGTGATGGCACTTTGTCCCTGACTGCAAGACGGGCGGCGTTGCTGGCGCTCCAGCGGCAGTTGAAGGCGCAGGTGAATTGTGCGGACGGGACGCTGACTTACGGCGATTGGGTGCAATGTGTGCGGGTGGAGGACTTCCAGGCGGAGATCAACCAGGCGGAGACGGGGATTGATTGGAGCCTGAGCGCCAGTTACAGCCTGTTCCCGAATGAAGGCGGCTACGCCACGGCGGAATACACGGTGAATGACCGGGAAGAGGTGGAGTCGGGGGATGAGTTCTTCACGTTCAACGGGAAGATCAGCGCGCCCACGGCGGCGCTGGCCATGGCGAAGCTCAACACGCTGCGGACGGCGGTGCTGACGATGTATGGCTGGACGCTGGCGCAACGGTTGAAGGACGAAGCCACCACGCAGAGCGTATATGCCAACGGCGACACAACGAGCTACCCGGCGGGGTCCGTGCCGGACGGGCCACCAAGCGTGTCGGACGCGGCGGATGGGACCACGTTCATCGAGCTGTCGTTTGGCGAGGACTATCGGCGGCGAATGCTGGGGCTGCTGGTGGGGACCACCATGCAGGTGAGCACGCGCGAGGACATTCCGGCGCAGACGATGATGACGACGTTTGCCGGGACGGTCATCGCGACGGGGCCGACGGTGGACGCGGCCTATGCGACGGCCCTGGCGGCGGCTCAAGCCTTGGGGGCGTTTCGAGAGGCGGCGGTTGACAGCACGGCGTACCTGCGCACGAGTTTGATCAGCTTCGACCAGCGGCAGTTGACGCAGAACAGCGCGACGGAGTTCCTGCGGCTGACGTTCAGCTACGAGTACCAGAGTAAGCTGAGCGCGAACCGGGCCTACCTGGAGATGACCACGCACGTGAACCGCGACACGTTCGGGGTGGATGTGGAGACGTGCAGTGGGTTTGTGGCGGCGCGCGACCAGGCCACAGCGCAAACCATTTATGCGGACCTGGTGTTGACGGTCTATGAGGGCCGGCTGATTCAGAATCAACAGACCGGGTTCAGCCAGAGCCAGAATCAGCGTGACGCTGAACCCGATGATTTTAACCAGCAATTCCTGCGCATGGAGTTTACCTTGCAAGTGTACAGTCCGAAGCTGGTGGGCGAAGTGGGGATGAAGTATAGCGTGGAGGTGACGCGCGATTTCTTGACGCTGGAAATGCGAACGTCGCTGGAGGGAAGTTGCTTTGCGCTGGACCGGCCCACGGCCGACGCGGCGGTGGCGGCGCTGCTGCTGGCGCTGAATTTCGGAACGAGTGTGCGCAGCCGGCGGCATGAGGATCGGGAAACCGACGGTACGACGGACGCGATGCTGAAGTTGGATTTCCAAGAGGACTTCATGGGGCGGGTGACCGGCCAGGCCGGGGTGAACGAGATGAAGCTGACGGAAAAGGTGGTGTATTCGGGCACGCGCTGGAGCGTGCAGAACCTGCCTTTCGAGATGGACGGCAGCGGGGGTGTATCCATCCCGCAGCCGTCCGGCGTGGATCCTGGCAGCCGGACGGTGAGCGGCAGCGTGACGGCGGCGACACTGGCCACAGCGCAGGCCTGGGCGGTGGCGCAACGGGCGCTGCTGACGGGCGACAAGCTGGGCGGCTCGTATCCGCGCCAAGAGGAATGGGAGACTGACTATGAGTTTGTGCCACGCATTGACGGCATCCCCACGGGCAACACGGCCAACGTGCGGCTGTACCGGGTGAACTTCCATTTTGGCGAGATTTTGCCGCTGTACCCGGCGCCGGGTCCATGAAGGTTAGTGGCCCTACGCCAGTAGTGTTCGTACCGTGTCTTCACATTTGGGAGAAAAAAGGGCATCGGAGCCCAAAATGGCATCGAAACACTTCCTGCGACAGAGAAAAACCGACTTGCATATCTGTGCAGGAGGAGGAAAATCACCAAATGGAAAATCCCAGATAGAATGAAACCTGTGCTTGGATGGACCATGATGTCGCGCGACCAAATGCGCCAGGTCGAGCGATCCTTGACCAGTGGAGCCCAAGACACGCGCGACGAGATCGGATTTCTGCTTCTGCACCAGGGCTTTGCTGATCGCTTCTTCCCTGGAACATCTGTTCTGCACACGCGGGTCAGGTACGCCTTGTTTGTTCCCTGGCTCTATTGCCGCGCTGCCGCCGATCGGCGCCGCGGGCGGGATCTCGAAGGGAAGGTGCGTGACCTATTGATCGCTTTGGCCGAAAGACTGAACGAGCGGGAGAAACACGGGGTTATTGGCGGGGACAAACCGGGCCAGCTTACGTCCCAGCCTCCTGATCGTGTCTACTGGACGGCCCTGCGGACATGGGGTTTGTTATTGCCGGAGGTTGAGTCGCGAGCGGAAGCCCTACGACGCCTAAGCGACGCTGGTGTTTACGGGCAACAAGATGACGACGGTGGTAGTTTGGACGATGGCGCAGACTCGGAGGTCTTTGCCGGACTTCCCAGAGAGCCGAAAGGTTGGTTTGAGCTGGAGGCACCTCTCGACTTTCGTCTGCCGGCGGATGAACGCGACTATCTCATAGGCAAGCTGAGCATCCTGCCCCGGCCTGCTGAAACTCAGCTGTCGCTCCTGGCGCGATTGGTGGATGGCGGCATTGCGTTTGCCGGAGATAGTCGTCCGTGGGACAGAGAGGTGAGGGCTGTGGCCGACTCGGCGGACCGGGACGCGCTGGTTCTCGCGCGGGATGCAGCGGATTTGGCGACCGTCGGTCGCACCGTTTACGGTGCCTTGGTCGAGGACTTGCGTGAGAAGGATGCTGTTTCCAAGGAAAAGACCTACCGGAGTTTGCTGGCCGCGAAGCTTGATGAACATGGCGAGAGGGCGGCTCAATGCGACATTGGTGCTATATCCCAGCTCATTCCGTCCGTTCCCGGCTACGTGCTTGAGGTGCTTCGCCAAACACGCCAGTTCGTGCGGAACGCCAAGCCACAGGCCTATTGTGACCTGCTCGACTGCTACAGAATCTCTGAGGTGCGTCGGAAGGGTAGCCAGAGAGCCCGCCTGGAGCAGACGCCGCGCTCGCGTCAGCGGCGCTTCGAATGGGTTCCAGACCGCCATAATGTGGACCCGTTGCACTACCGATGGCGAGTTGTTGAAAGCATCCTTCGCGATTTAAACGGCAAAACATGAGCAAAAACAAAAGTGTCTGGCCTGCCTTTTCCTTTGGCGAATTTCTTCGCCCCGCGACCGGATGGAAGGTAGACCATGCCATCCTGGCAACCTATTCGGTGGATCTTGTGGCTGTTGTCACGAGCTTGCTAGCGCTTTCGGGGTGTGACCTTGATGGCCGCCGCGCCCCAAGCCGGGTGGAGGTGGTGCGCGCAGTGGAAAGCCTGAGGGGCAGGGTGAAGGTTCTGGCACAAGAAGGCAGGGTCATGCTGCCTGAAACGACGGCGCCTATCCTGGCACTGCTCGATCAGTTCCTTAAGGTCATCAACACGGATGAAGCCGAAAGCTCATGGCACCCCAAGGCCGCCATGGTGCGTTTCCAAAACAAGAATTCAAAGCGTGAATTTATTTGGCGAGTTTGGCTCGGCAGTCGGAACTTGACTCGGTCGCTTAACTGGGAAAGCGGCCTTGTGGTGGAGAGCCGGGCCGACGGCAAGGGACAGCGGATTCCTGGGCTGGGTGAGCTTGCGTTGGCATTGGCCAAGAGAGCTGGATTTGCAGAAATGCCTCCCGACCGCGCGCGCGAAGAAATTGAAAGGCTCAAATGGGAATGCCCTGCGGGAGTAAAGGTTCAGGGAATCCGGTTCCTCGGCAACGGGGCTTCATCTGGGTATCCACTGCCGCAGAAACAGGCTTCGAAAGTGTTCGTGGTCAGTCCGTTTATTGATATCGGCACTCTGAAGCAACTCAGCGAATGGGGTCAGCCGGATGCCAGACGGTTCTTGCTCTCGACTCAGGCTGAACTGAACCGCATTTACCGCAAGTGTCCAGAGGCTTTGCAAGGATTCGAAGTGCTTTGGCGCAATGCCCCGGAGCTCCCCGGCCAAGGGGCGGACCACTTGGCTGACGAAATACCTGCCTCGTCCTCAGAAGCTATTGACGGAGAGGAGCTTCCCCCGCCTGGGCTGCATGCCAAGCTGATTTATGCCGCCAGTAGCAATGCGCGAAAACTGTGGATGGGCAGCGCGAATGCTACTGTTCGAGCGTGGACCGGCAAAAACTTTGAAGTGGTTGCCGAATTAACACTGGGACCGGACCAAGCGAAGGCGCTGGAAGAATTTGTTGAGTCATCCCAGGCATACACGCCTGGGATGACCGTCAGCGAGGAGGATGCGGACGAAGAAGTTCTTGAGGCAGAGCGGAAGATTCTAAGCGGGCAGTGGCACCCGAAGCAGCGCATACAGGGAGAGAATCGTATTGTTTATTCTGAAGCGCCCCCGCCAGTCGCAAATCCGCAAGTACTCCTGCAAGTAGGCCCACTTGCCACAGGGTGGGTGGAATGGCCTCGCCAGGAAACAAGTCTGAACATTTCCAGCGCGCATGCCTCACTACAGAGCGAGCTTCTTCAGGTTCGATTGGTGCTCAACCAGCGGATGTGTGGTTGGGTGCAGGTCGTGCCGTTCGTGCCGCCAATCCAATTTGAGCGGGACCGTAGCGTGATTGCGGAGTACCTCGACCCTGAATCGTTCATGCTTTGGCTTAGAAGTGTGCTACATGACAGGGTGGCAGCGCCTGCGGATGAAGAATGGGACAGCGACGGTCGGGGGCGAGACAGTGTCCACACAGAGCCCATGTCCATGCTGGAATCCGGGCTGATCCCGACTGTTGAAGAAATCCTGGGTGCCTGGGCGCGCAACGAAGCTGCGTTTTCCGACGCCAACGACAAGGTGAAGCAGTACTTGGACGACTTGGAGAAGCGGGCTAAACAGACCGGGAAAGTTGAACAGGTACAATTGCTCTCCAAGTTTCGCGCTATGTGGACGACGCTGGCAAAGGAATTGACCCATGAACATGCCAGCATTTAGTGCACCGAAGCCGTTCCAGGTCGAGACCGCCAAGGCGGCTCTAAAAGCATTCGAGTCTGGTCGGAAGCGGTTCTTGATTGCGGATGAAGTGGGTTTGGGCAAGACCGTGGTCGCCCGGACGATCATTGCCGAAATGATGGAGGGCAAGCGAAGCCCACTGGTGGTGTTTTATGTTGCCAGCAACCTGAACATCGCCTTTCAGAACCGGCGCAAGTTGCTGGAGGTAATACCCATCGAAGAACGTGAGCAAGCCGAAGCTGCTGCCGACAGGCTCACGATTGCTGCGGGTCCGGCTAACCGGCCCACACACCCTCACCTGCACCTTTATACACTTACGCCGGATACCTCCGTGCCGCTTTTGAAAAGGCATGGCGGCTTGGGCCGAATGGAGGAGCGAGCGCTCGTTTACCGGTTGCTTGCCTGGCGGTTTCCCACACTCGATACGTCGGATTTCCGGAAATTGTGCCGCGGGCGTGCAGGCGAAGGGCGGTGGCGCGAAGTCGTTCGCGACCTGGAAAATATGAAAGGAACCCGACGACTGCAGGACGGCTTCATAGAGAAACTCGTCAACGACACATTCTTTTCAAAATCCGAAGCGGTTGGTGAATCGCTTATCGCTGTAATGGAAGAGCAGAAAGCATCACGGATCATGGGACGTCTCCGAAACGATTTGGCCTTGGCCACTCTATCCGAAATCCGACCGGACCTGATCATTTTTGATGAATTCCAAAACTTCCGTAAGCTGCTGATCGACGAGGAGAAAAATGGCCGGCGGCAAGATCCCGACCCAGTAACTCAGGGGCTTCGGGGTAAATGGCGAGACTCCGACCCTGCGGTTCTGCTCCTTTCGGCAACGCCGTATCGCCTTTATTCGTCCAGGCTCGAAGAGGCTCAAGGGAAATCGCACCACCAGGAGTTTTTTGAGTTGATCGAGTTTCTTTTCCGTCCGGGTTCCAAAAGCCCGGAAAAGATCCGGGAAGCCCTCGGAGAATTTGGCAAGGCAATCCTGTCCCCAGCGCCGGATTTCAAGCGGTTGGAGCAGCTGCGGGAGGAGATCCAGGAAATGCTGCGACCGGTCATGAGCCGCACTGAGCGGCACCGTCCTGACGTCGCCCACAGAGAATCTAAACCGCCACGTTTGAGCGCCGATTTGGCGACCGAGGACTTGCAGCTTTTCAAACACTGGGTTGCTCGACTGAAGGACGGAGCCAATCGAAAAGGTCGCAGGCATGCCAACCTTACCAGCTTCGCGGTTCCATATTGGTTGTCCATCCCGCTGCCAATCCAATTCTCAAGCCGCGATTATGTGGCGTGGAAATATGCTAACAAGGATCCGCGCCGGAACGAGCCTCGCTTCCGCGGACGAGATCGGGACAGGTTGAGACCGCTATCGCCATGGCCACACCCACAACTGCGCTCGCTTAACGCAAAACTGGCGGCCAGAAACTTGGCATTGCCGTGGGTGGCGCCTTCTTTGCCCTGGTGGGAATTGGGGGGTATCTGGTCAGCATCTCCTGGCGAGGCCAAGCCAGTCAACAACCACGAAGGCACACAGGGCGGAAAGATGCTTATTTTTTCAAGGTTCAGAGCCGTGCCACCGGCACTGGCCAGCCTGATGAGCTTCGGAATGGAGGCTGAATGGGCGCACCGCCTGGGTCATAGCTATCGGAGAGCAGGCGAAGCCCAACCGTTGCAATTTAAGGCCGATCGCTTGCCCCTGCTGGCATTGTTTTTCCCGTCCCCGACATTAATCCTGCACACGGACCCGCGACGTCAGTGCCCATTGAGTCTCCGGGAGGTCCGCCTTTCCATGAATACCCAGGTGCGGGAACTCATGCGAAAATTCGGCGTTTCAGTTCGTCGAAGCGGGCGAAGCAAGCCCCTCTGGAAGCTGGTCGCAGGGCTTGAATGCAAGCGGCAAGTATGTGAGCCAGAGAGTGGGCTGCCTGACTGGGATGAAGTGGAGCAGTTGTGGCACCGGGCTGCCGGAGGCGCGCCGGGACAAAGTTCGTTAATGAGAGATGCCCTAGAGAAGTGGCGCGAGGCGACGGCGATTGAGCTCAAGGAAGTTACCGAAACGGAGATTGCCACGCTTGCGGAATTCGCTCTGGCAGGTCCCGGGGTAGTTGTAGGACGTGTGCTGCACCGTTTCAACCCGGCTTGTGTGACCGGGGACGGTTTTGGTGCGATTCTGCAAGCGAGTTGGAATGGGCTCCGTCTTTACCTGAATAACGCCTGGTTCAAAGCGGCCTTAACTCGCCGGGGCCGGTTCTATACCGATTCCATTCTGGAAGCAGTAGTGGCCGGGAATCTCGAGTCAGTCCTGGACGAGCACTTATGGATAATGAGCCAGCTTGATGCAGACGCAGTTCCCGACTTTTGTACCAACCTCAAGAAGGTTCTGGGTTTACGTGCTGGTCGGCATCAAGTGTTCGAACCAGGAAAGCAAGACGGCTTCACCTTGCGATGTCATGCCGCTGTTCCGTTCGCCGATGCAAAAGTGGAGGACGGGACTCAAGGGGGGGAGCAGCGGGTCCGTACAGATGAGCTTCGCCGTGCGTTCAACACACCTTTTTGGCCACACGTCCTGACGACCACATCGCTGGGCCAGGAGGGCTTGGACTTCCACGTTTGGTGCCGGCAGTTGCTGCATTGGGATTTGTGCCACAGTCCTCTGGACTTGGAGCAGCGGGAAGGCCGGATACAGCGGTTTGGAGGATTGTCCATCCGAGTGGCTTTGGCCAATCATTTAAAGCAGCAAGCTCTAGCAAAAGCTGCCGGCAGCCAGAGCCCTTGGTGCGTACTGGCCGAGATGGCCGAGCAGGGATACAGCAAAGATTCCTCTGGTCTTAAACCATGGTGGGTCTGCGAAGATGAGAGGTTGGACCGCTTGGTGAAGCGAAACCGCTGAGGAAAAATCGGTTGGTGCCGAGGATCAAGCTGACGATATCGAGGTTCCGCTTAAACCGGCGGATACGGATGTTGAATTTATCCAGGTCTCGGCGCACACCCGGAGTCTGCCTAGAAAGAAGCGAAGTGTCGACCGACAGGGGGACAATCGCCAGGAGCAGAAAAGTTCTCTGGGTGAAACCGCACCAAAGTCCAAAATGGAGCTTGAAGAAAGAGCGATGCAAATAATCAGGCATCAATTTGGGACGAATCCCGAATTGAGCGGATTTGTGATTACAGATTGTCGCAAGGATTTGTGTGGATATGACGTCCGGGCGGAGAAACCGGGGAATGTCCTTAGAATCGAAATCAAGGCACACGGGCGGGAAGCCAAATCTGTATTTGTAACCAAGAGGGAATGGGACCAATCGAGGGTCAAAGACTTCGCTGGTCAAGAGGATCGCTGGGAACTATGGAATGTCGAGAATCTGGTCGGCGAGACAGGCAGGACAAAAATCACACGATATGGAAACCTTCCTGACGATGCGCGGTCGCAAGAAGTTGGCTACTGGGTTGATCTCAATATGTGTTCGCGATAAGGGAGGGAGGGACATTTTTAAATTTGATCAGCAATTCTGCGCTTTCGAGCAGGATTCCGATTACGACGACGAATGCCCCCGCTATCGCCAGCCAGGAGGAGAAATCAATCCAAAATGTTGATGTTGTCTGCGGCACGTTGCGGAAATTCTATGTGCGACTTGAAATAGCCAACGCAATCATTGTGATTGGCATTATCTTGATCCCGCTCTTTTTTATCATAAAAGTTTTTTTAAGAATCGTTGGGTTATTCGGCAAACCTGGCGTTCCTTACGCAACTCAACATTTGGCCAGGACTTCATCGAGTTTAGTGGCTTTGACGAAGCGGGCCGGATTTTTGCCGACGGCCAGGGCGTCGAAATGGGCTTCACCGCATTTGATCTTGGCGCTTTCTTTGTCGCGTAGGTCGTCGGTGAACAGGCTGCTCTTGGTTTCAACGACGAAGTATAAACGCTCTGCGCCGTCTTTTTCCACGAGCACGGCCCAGTCGGGGTTGTAGCTGCCTAAAGGAGTCGGGACCTTAAACCAGGCGGGTAACTTGGCGTAAATCTTGATCGCCTCGTTCTTCTCCAGTTGTTCGGCAAAGGATTTCTCGGTGTCAGATTGATAAACGACGTGCTCGTAAACGCTGCGGGCACCGACCTTGAGCATGTTTTTCAGGTAGCCCGTCAGTTCTTCCTGCTCGAATAGTTCTTGCGCGTAATATTCCTCGTCGCCAAGACGCTGATATTTGATGCCGTCCACAATGGCCAGACGTTTGGCCCGGCTGATGGCGTCGGCGGAGATCTCGATAAACTCCTGCGGGTTCCGGGTGAAATCATTCAGACGGCCGCTGCCGACGAGAATGCGATGAATGCTCCGGCGCGTGAGTTGGGTCTTGTCCTGCAAATCCGTGAGAACATCCGGTAACTCGACGTCGCGCTCTTCCAGCACCACCGGCGCCGAGGTGGAAGTTTCGGTGGCCTCGACGCCCGCCTTGCCGATGGCGAGGTCGGCCTTGCGCCATTCCAAGCGGGTCTTGGTGATGGGCGGCCCATTCCTGATGGCGTCGGTGCATTTCTGAATAAGCATCTCGTTATCAAACTGCACGCGATAGGTGGTCTTGTGCCGGATGCGTTCCCACAATGCTTGGAACTCGGCACTGTGGAGGACAGCTTGCCGGGTTTTAATCGTCTGTCGTTCGTCAGCATTCTTGATTTCCAATTTGCCAGCGAGTTTGCGCAACACTTCCTTGACCTGCGGAAGTTGGGCAGCAAAGGGTTCGGGCAAAGTCAACGTGTTGTTTTTCAGTGCCTGCTTCAAGGCCTCCTGCACCTTACCCTTGTGATCCACAAAACCTGCGTCGCGCAATACCTGCCACAAGGCTTTCGACTGATCAAAGCCAAGCGGTGTGGCTTTGCCGTCCGCTCCAGTGACTGAAATGCCTGCGAACTGGTGATGCTCGACGATTCCGAAACGAATGCCGGTGTCATCCTCGATTTCTTTCTGCAAATTTTCGGCGAATTGTTCGTAGCTCTCGGTGGCGACGACGGTCAGCGTATTGATTTCAAAACCGCGCAACCGTTCGCCCTGCTGGTTGACGCAGAGGCGGAGGCCGCGCCCGATCGTCTGCCGGCGCTCGCGTTCCGTGCCCATGTCGCGGAGGGCGCAAATCTGGAAGACGTTGGGGTTGTCCCAGCCTTCCTTGAGCGCGGAATGGGAGAAGATGAATTTGAGCGGTGTCTGGAAGCCAAGCAGCTTCTCCTTGTCGCGCATGATCAGGCTGTAGGTGTCATCGTCCGCCTTGGTGTCGCCGCGTGTGTCTTTGAACACCTCCACGGTTTTGCTGCCGACCTTTTTCTTATCAATCGAGAAATAGCCATTGTGGACCTCCTCGGCGGCGGTTCGAACGTCCACGTCTTTGAACAGACTTTGGTAATCGGGATGTTTGGCCAGCCGCCGATATTCATCCTCAAAGATTTTGGCGTAGTCGCCTTTCACCTGGTTGCCGTCGGCGTCGTATTGGCGATAGCGTTCAACCGAATCAATGAAAAATAGGGAAAGCACTTTGATGCCCTGCGGCGCGAGACGAAGCTCCTTGGTCAGATGCTCCTTGATGGTGCGGCTGATCATCTCACGCTGCACTGCCAGAGCATCGAGGTCGCCGTAAGCCTGGCCAGGTTTGAGGAAATGTTCACCGCCGGGGACACGCAATTCCATGAACTCGTTCCCGCGTTCCACGCGAATCTCGCCGACGCGGCAATCATTGTAAACGGCACGGTTGGTGGTCATTTCCAGATTGTCACCGTCCTGGACGGTGACTTCCTGACGTTGCACGCCGGAGCGTGTCTGCATATCTAATTCCACTTTGGCACCGATGACACCCTTCCGGTTGCTGACCGCCAGCAGCTTTACATACGGCTTGTTGTGGCCGCCGGTGATGCGCGCCTCCGCCACTTCAATCTGCTTGACCAGCTTGCGCTCGTAGGCATCCACCGCATCAAGGCGATAAACCATGTGGTGTTTCTCGACGTGCGTGGCGGAGAAGCGCAGTGTACAAAGTGGATTCATCATGCCCAGGGCTTCCTTGCCCCGGCCTTCGAGGCCGCCGTCCACGCTCTGCGGCTCGTCCACAATGATGATGGGGCGCGTGGCCTTGATCAAATCAATGGGCTTTTCGCCGCCGGTTTTTTCGCTATCCTTGTAGAGGTTGTTGACATCCTTTTTGTTGATCGCGCCGACGGTCACGACCATGACTTGAATGCCCGCGCTGGTTGCGAGGTTGCGTACCTGGGCTAGCTTGCTGGAATCGTAGAGGAAATACTCAAATGGCACGTTCGCGTACAGCGAGCGAAAATGGTCTTCCATCATCTGGAGGGACTTGTAAACGCCCTCCTTGATGGCGACCGACGGCACGACTACGACGAATTTGTTGAAGCCGAAACGCTGGTTCAGCTCGAAGATTGTGCGCAAATAAACGTAGGTCTTGCCCGTGCCGGTTTCCATCTCGACTGTGAAATCCCCGGAGGCCAGCGAAGCGGACGGGGGCAGGCCGTTGCGTAGCTGGATGTCGTTCAGGTTCTTGAGGAGGTCATCGTCCAGCAAGGTGAGGCGGTTGCCGATGCCGATGTCGTTTTCCGCAAAACCCATGCGCTGCTGGGCATCGTTGACATCACGCGTGACGGTGAAGACGCTGCGGCAAATCTCCTGCCCCTTGAAGAGATCGCACACGGATTCAATGGCCGCGTGTTGGTAATCAAGGTTGGGCTCAAAATGGAATTTCATCTTAAGAATCGGGAACAATCAATTCACTCGGCTTCGAGAACGGTTCTTAAATCTGCCGAAATTAGTGAATCATTGACGCAAAGCACGCGAGACTGCGGAAATCGCTTCAGAAAATACTGTTGGACGCCCCTTGAAGTATTGGAAACAACAAATACTATTTGTTTGTCGTTAACGTCTTGTTTTGAGAGGCTGTCTGAAACCGAAATAGCGTCACTGTGTGGAATAAATTCGGGAAGTATGATATAGACGATTCGGCAATGCTTTTGCTTGGGAGGAAACCAGGAATCGAGCAGTTTTCCGGCTCTGATGGACTTAAAATCTTCCTTCCTTAAAACAGTAGAACATGGATCAACGCATGCCACATCATCAAATGAATGAGCCAAAGCAATTATCGTTTCGTTTTTATCATTGTTCCGTTTGGATCCCAGCACTAATTTGCCGCCGAAGTCTTGGAACAAGGTTCTCACGGCTGCGGCGCCTCCTCTTCCAACAGTTGAAGCAGGCAAATCCAGCCAGTTAAAATCTCTACCATTGTCCATGACATGAATCGATCTGCCGTGTATAATTATACTGCAAGTTGTAGCACCTCCATGAATAAAAGTATTTCTGGCTACCTCCACAAGAACGTCGCGAACGGCATTACACAATTCCGTCCCCCAAACAAGGGTTACGCATGAATCAAGTAAAGCTTGGCCGATAATATCGCTTTCGTTGTCTTGTGTTGAGAGCTGGAGAGCTTGGTCTGCAAGACCAATTTTAATAAGTTCATTTTGTGGTAAGACCTTATCGGCGCCATGCGCCTGTTGAAATCTGGCGCGCGATTCAGCAAATTCGCGCCATTTTGCTAACATCGGAATGGTGAATCGATGTTCATCCGTATCAATCAACCTGCCGTGTGTGTAGCACATCCAGATGCCATTATCAATTGATACACGCTCGGTTGTTTCCATAAGTGGCCTAACTCTCCTTGCTCCAGGGCCACCCGCAGCAGCGGCTATGTGACAAGCCATGCCGGTATGGCTGACAGAAGTATTGCTCTCATCACTCGGGCCAGCCGTTACGGCCTGACAGCCGGGGAATGAGCAGCGATGACCTGCTCGATCTTCTAAAGCCTTTCTGGTCGCTGCACTAAATTCGTCGCGGTCTCCCATAAGTATTTGGTAGTTGAAACAATTTTATTTACAGGCTGCGCACATTTTCCAGGCCGTGCTGCTGAAGAATGGCGGTGAGGTTGGTTTTGGCGACATCGTTGGCGAACGCGCTGTCGCGGAAGACAATGGTGCTTTCACCGGCGGGAGCTTGGGTTTTGTGCCAGGCCGCGATGCCGAGGGCGAGCGGCTCGACTTCCTTGGCGGTGATGGTTTTGGACAGGCATACGAGCAACGTGCCTACGCCGATGCTGTGGACTTGCTGACCGGCGATGGATTTCATTTCAATCGGCACGGTGAGGTCGAGGCCGAGTTTTAACAGCAACTCGAACAGGATGTCGGTTTCCGTGCGGTCAGTTTTGAGATGATCCACAGACGCTTCCAAGGTTTCGGCAAGGCGTTCACGGTCTGGCTCCCATGCCTGAATGTTGCTGCTCGCAAGCTTGAATACACGGAAACCGACATCAGGAGATTGTGGAGTGGGGTTTGCGGACTGCGCATTGAGCAAGTCTGGTTCTTTGGCCGCTGCCGATTGTTTGGCTTCCCACTCCTCGCGAATAGTCTTCCCGGCTCGTCGTAGGCGCTCCTTGGTGAGTTCGGCAATAGTCGGTCTCTTCGGATCACCGGTTGGCTCAGGAAGTTGAACAAGAATGTAGCGCCTGTTACCGCTGTCTTTTGCGTTGGCGATCAAGGCAGCATGACCAGTCGTTCCAGAGCCACCGAAAAAATCGAGCACGATTTCGTTATCTGCTGCCTCGGTCCCGATTTGAAGCATCCTCTCGACAAGTTTGGTCGGCTTTGGGGTAATGAATAGGTCGTCTCCGGCTTCGGCGCCCATGACCTGGCTCAACTCCTGTTTTGCGTTTCGCGTGCTTCCGACATCTTTCCATGACCAATAGGTTTGAGGGACCACTCCCTGCCGTACCTCGGATAGGAAACGCTTTATGCCGGGGCGGTTGACTCCAGATTCTCCCCACCAGATGCGATTGTCTTTGTCCAACTCATCGAACCTTTCTCTGCTCACTCGCCAATAACTCCCTGCGGGCGGCCCCTGAATGACTTTGCCGCTCTTCGTTGTGATTGGATAGCGCCCTTGCGCATAGAAATTGCGAGCAGCTAAATCGCTGAGAAGCCAAACCCCTCTCGGGTCATTGTCGGGATTTTTGTATCGGGCAATCATGGCTTCGGTGCGCTCCAAACCATTCGGTCGCCATGTCTCTGCTTCCTTTGCGAAGACCAGAACATAATCGTGGTCTTCGCTGAAATGCATCGCCGTGTTCTTTGGGCTGTCCATCTTGTGCCAAATTACTGTAGCGATGAAATTCTCAGGCCCAAACACTTCATCCATGGCGGAGCGAAGATTGTGAATTTCGTGGTCTGCGATGCTGACAAACATCACCCCATCTTCGCGAAGTAAGTTCCGCGCCAACTTCAAGCGCGGATACATCATGTTGAGCCAATCGGTATGGAAGCGACCTGAAGTTTCGGAGTTGGAGGAGAGCTTGCCTCCTTCGCCCACCTGACCAGTGATTTCGAGGTAGTTCTTGATGTTGTCCTGAAAATTGTCGGGGTAGACAAAGTCACCGCCCGTGTTGTAAGGCGGGTCTATGTAAATGAGTTTCACCTTTCCGGCGTAGGATTTCTGGAGCAGCTTAAGCACTTCCAGATTATCGCCCTCAATCATCAAGTTGCGCGTGGTGTCCCAATCCACGCTTTCCTCCGTGCAAGGTCGTAGCGTGCCGGTGCTGGGCGTGAGCGCCAATTGGCGAGCGCGGCGTTTGCCGTGCCAGTTCAGGCCGTATTTTTCCTCCGTGTCGGTGACGGTTTTGCCAATCAACTGTTTCAGCGCGTCCACGTTCACACCGTCCTCGGTGGCGACTTCGGGGAACAATGCCTTCAGCCGGGCGAGATTCTCGGCGACGAGGTCGGGTGATTTCGTCTCGGGGTCGTTGGCAGTAAGTTTTTGCATGATAGCTCGGCTTTGGCGATTTTATAAATTGGTATCAGTCCCCATTTGCTTTTCAAAAGACTGTCGAACCAAACCCATTACGTATGGCAATTGTTCAATGGATGACAATGCGACTTCGACATCGCCATTACCCCAGCGGCCAAGGTTAGTAACGTCCTTGCAGATTCCCTTGGGGTCGTCGATCTCATGGAACGCAATATTGAGAGCGAGCCGCAATCGCTTGACTTGTGGCACAACATCCACAAAGTTGGTTTCCGCTTTGTAGGCAACGTAAAGTTTCAGAAACTCTTCCGTCACACAAGGGTCGAGCGCCAGCACTTCCTTGCGGAAGGCTTGAAAGACAGGGCGGAGCGAGGCGGCTGCCAAGTGCGGGTGGTCCTCGATTGTGAAACCGCCAGCACTCGGTTGCGGTTTGTAGGCGTCCAAAACAGCCGCATCCAGCACCGGAGCAGCCCACACGCTGACTGCCTTTCCGGCGAGTGTCCCAGCGCGGGCGCGAATGGTCGCTTCGTTCCAGTGATCGAGTTGCCCTAGTCCCTGGTTCATTTTTAAAGGACTTTCTTTAAAGCCTCCCGGCATATCCCGTTTTTCTGAAAATGGTTTGTAACCATATTCTGAATTGTAGCCTGTGAGGGTGAGGTTTCCAAGGGTGTGAAGGTAAGTCTGGTGAATTTGCTCCCACTCTTTACCAAGCTCATCTTTCCAAGCAGATGTCAACTGCTCCTTTTGGGGCATGATATGTTCGATGGTGTATTCATCCACAGGGACACGCTCTTTGCGGTCGTGGTTTTCCAACCGACGGAGCCAATAGCTCCGACGTGGAAAGTTGTAGAGGTCCCTAAGCGGGAGTTCGCGTTTGAACTCCTCGTCATCAGGAAATCGGCGGTAGGATGGCAAGAGAAGGTAATTGGCGCAAACACTCTCGACATAGCGGTCTTTTTTCAGTGAGCGGCCAAACAATGCAAAGGTTTTGTTGAGCGAATTCGTCGGAATCGCGCACACAGCCCGTCGAAAGACGTAGCTCTCAACCAACCGCACGACTTGAAGCAACTCATCCCGACCAAGCGCGCCGATGACACGGTCGTGATATAGTTCCAACAGGAACGGATATGCAACGTCCACTTTTAGTTCGCGCAGGTCGTGAAATACCGTTTTGAGATCGGCATCCTTCTCCGTCCCAAGCGCCATTGCACAGTAGTAGCCAGCGAAGGTTCGTATGTCCGCAACCAAAGCCTCGACGCCAGACACTTTGGGCGAACGGGCATATTGCTTGAATGCGTCATAAACCTCACGCACGTTGGGAATCTCGCCAGTCTTCAGCGTCAGGTAGTGTCGCATGAAAGGGTCGAAATGCGTGGCGTAGGCTTCCTGGCCGAAATCCACCTCCATCGGGCGCCAATATTGTTCGTAGAGTTTGGTTTGAAGTTGAGGCTCAAGCCCCATCAAAATGAAATTGCGAATGAGATCGGCTTGAGTCAGCTCTCGCCCAGTTGAATTCATGCTCTCGAAAATGAGTTGTGGGTTGTCCTGGTCGCGGTTGAGCGAAATGTCAACGATGACCAACTTGGCAAGACCTTTGCAAAGCGCCAGCACGTCATCCTTCGTTTCGGCAACTCGCTCACGAAAGAACTCAAAGTTGGCTTCAACCCGCAGAGAATGGGCGTTCGGTTGGGGCTGCTGGTCTAACAACGCAATGAGCGAAGCTTTGTCGGTCTGAGTAAGGATCAATTTGTATTTCCGTTCAGCCTCTTCCAACGGGTTGAGCAGGTAGTAACTGCGCAGCTTCTTGGGCGAGAATCCGTCCAGTGGTTCGCTATCGCCAAGACTGCGGGCAAGAGCTTCAATCAGCAAGGTGACGGTGGTCAGGCGCTGCTGGCCATCAATCACGAGCAGCGGCGACTGACTCGATACCGAATACAAACCTTTCTCGACATACACAATGGAGCCAACGAAGTGCGCTGAAACCTTGTCGTTTCGGCCTGTCCGCAGAATGTCATCCCAAAGCTGACGGCACTCGCGTTCATCCCAGCTATATGTGCGTTGGTAGATGGGGATGACGAACTGCGGCGATTTCTTTAGAAATTCAAGGAGTTTGGCTTCGGTAGCTTTCATTAGGTGGAATGTTAAAGTTTGGCGTCAAGTTCGGCAATGCTCGCATCGAGATTTTTGATGGCGAGATTCAATTCGACGCGGCGATTGAGCTGGGTTTCCTTTTCGGCCTGGGCGCGGAGCACCGTGAGATCACGCAACGCCTGGGCGCGCGCATCCAAATTGTCGCGTAGTGCGGCAGAGTTTTCTGACGTAGGCGGACGAAATGCGCCGGTGATTTGCGCGGCTTCAAGGGCCAACACGGAATCCAGCCAGCCTTGATACAGGGCGAACAAATCGCGCTGCGGCAGGCTGCCGACGGAGATCCGCGCGAGGAATTGGCGTTCCTCGGTTGAGGGATTTTCCGGGCGGAAAGGGGCGGTGGAGCGCAAGTCCTCGATGACGACTTTGCCGGATTCGCCTTCCGACCAGCGTTTGTGCGCAACCGAGACGGTCGCCGTTTCGCCCATTGCAGCAACCAGCAAGACCGGATAGGGGATGGCGCGATGAATCAACTCGACCAAGCGGCTGGCCTTGGCATCGGGGCGAAAATTGACGGTGAGGACGGCAATTTCCAGATACTCGCGGATATCGTCGCGGAAGGCGGGTACACCGAGGTTTGTGGGTTTCAGCGCAGCGTGCCAAAGGATTTCTTCAATACCATCGTTGATTTGCCGTTTGTCGCCGGCGGTCGGCGCGCCGTTTTCCACCAGCAGCTTTTTTGGCACACGCTGCTCGACGCGGGTCTCTGGCGATAGCGCGAGGGCGTCGATGATGGGAGCGAAGGTCATACTGCGGTGACGTCGGGCAGAACCAGAAGGAATGCCACGACTTCAAAATCATTGATGCCGGCGAATTCGCCCTTCATGGCGTGCGTGCCGCCGGGCGTGAACAGGCTGGCGACGGCGCGTTCCTCTTTTTTGCCGCCCACGCTGGCGACGGCCTTGGCTAGCAACTGCTGAGTGGCGCTCATGTTTTCGCCCTGGCGCGTGGCTTTGTCGAAGCGGGCACACGCACTGTCGTCTGTGAGGTCGCGACCGATGCACAGTTTCTTGAGCCTATCGAGCGCTTGCTTGGCTTGCGTGAAGGGCAACAGCACCGTGCCATCCTCGCCAACGTGGATGAGATAATGCGGTGCGAGTGGATAGCCAGGTTCTGTGGCATTCACGGCCGCCGCACCTACAGCCCGCAGGCAAAAGATGACGCCGGGCGGGATGGCAGAATCCTCGTCGCCGTGCGTAGTGGTGACGGCAAACGTCCCGAATGGCAGACTTGCCAGCCGGGACAGGTTGTCCTTGAGAAAACGCGCCAGATCAATGCGGAAATCATTCAGCGTCAGATCCGTGATGGAAACGCCGCTGGACAGGTCTTCAAGGTCAATGACGGCGTCTTGAAGTTTTAGCAGTTGTTTGCGGCGATATTCCAGATCGTTCATCTGGTTGTTGGTCTGCTGCTCAATGATGTTTTCCTCGCCGGTGGCGGAAATATCGAGGAGCACCATGCGCCCGCTGACACGCTGTTCAAGATTGATGTATTCCTCCAGTTCCATGTTGGGCCAGAAGTTGACCAACTGGATGCGCGCATTGGGCGAGCCGATGCGGTCAATGCGGCCGAACCGTTGAATGATGCGGACGGGATTCCAGTGAATGTCGTAATTGATGAGGAAATCGCAATCCTGGAGATTCTGCCCCTCGCTGATGCAATCGGTGGCAATGAGCAAATCTATTTCACCTTCGGCGGCGAACTCCTCGCCGCGTTCTTTGGAGCGTGGGGAGAATGAAGTGAGGACGCTGGCAAGGTCGGTGCGGATGGTGGTCAGCGTGGTTTTGTTGCGCCCAGCACCCGTGACGAGCGCGGATTCAATGCCATGCGTCTCCTTTAGCCAGCCGGCGAGCTCACCATATAGATATTGGGCGGTGTCGGCAAAAGCGGTGAAGACGATGATTTTGCGGTTGCCGGGATTGGTCGGATTCCGAAGTTTCCCCTCGATGACGGTGCGAAGGTCTTCGAGCTTTTTGTCCCGCGTCGGCAGAATCTCGGCGGCGGCGGAAAGCAGCGTGTCGAGGCGGTTGCGATCTTCAATGAGGTCCTGCCGCCAGCGAATCAAATCCACGTCCTGCAGCAGCACCTTCACTTTGCGCCCAACGAGGAGCGATTCAAACGCCGGATCGTCCACATCCACGTCTTCAATGGAGATTTCCTCAACGGCCGGCTGGTGGGCGTCAATCTGCGCGAGCAGGCTGTCCACGTCGGCAAGCTGGCGTTTGAGCGTGAGCGCGAAGGACACCACGGAACTTTCCATCCGTTTGAGGATGTTGACCCGCAGCAGTTGGACGAGGCTCTCTTCGCGGTCTACCTGGCGGAAGAAACTTTCGCCGCCGCGAATCTTGGTGCTGTACTTTTCGTCGTAGGCCGCCTGTTTGGGCAGCAGCACATAACGCAATGGCGCGCAGGCGCTGAGATTGAGGCGGCGAATCTCGTTGTTGATTTCGCGGATGGCGCGGAACGCCCCGGCGACATCCACGTCGGACTTGATGTTGATGGGCTTGAGCCGCTCCGGGAACTCGCCGGTTTCCTCGGTGCCGTAGTATTTTTGGATGTGTTTGCGCGAGCGTGCGATGGTCAGCAGATCCAGCAGCTTGAAATAATCAAAGCCGAGCATGTCCATCAACTTGGCGGGCTTGCGGTCAGCTTCCTCCAACGCGAGCCAGCGATTGAACTGGAGTTGCGCCTGCCGAACGGTGGCTTCGATGCTGGGAATATTCTGGCCCGCGAGCGCCGCGTCGTCGCCCTCGGTGACGAAGGCGATTTGGTTTTTCAGGTCGGCAAGCCGGTTGTTGACGGGGGTGGCCGAAAGCATGAGCACCTTGGTCTTCACGCCGGACTTGATGATCCGCTTCATCAAGCGGTCGTAGCGGGTGTCGCGGTCTTTGTGCGTGGCCTTGTTGCGAAAATTGTGGGATTCGTCAATGACGACCAGGTCGTAATTGCCCCAGTTGACGTAGGAGAGATCAATGTCGCCGGACATGCCGCCATCGCGGGAAAGGTCGGTGTGGTTCAGAACATCATAATGGAAACGGTCAGGGGCGAGGATGTTCCGCTTGTCGTTGGCCTTGTAGATCGTCCAGTTGTCGCGAAGGCGCTTGGGAACCAGCACCAGCACGCGGTCGTTCCGCAACTCGTGGTATTTGATCACGGCCAGCGCCTCGAAGGTTTTGCCGAGGCCGACACTGTCGGCGATGATGCAACCGCCAAGACGAGAGAGTTTGTCAATCGCGCCGACGACGCCGTCGCGCTGGAACTTGAAAAGCTTTTTCCAGACGACCGTGTTGCGGATGCCAGTGGCGGATTTGACGATTTGCTCCTCGTCCAGAGTGTCGCCGAGGTCTTTGAACAGGTGGTAGAGGATCAGGTAGTAGGCAAGCGACGGGGCTTTGTGGTCGGTGATGGTGGCCAACTGCGCCAGTAAGTTTTGCTTGGACGCTGGCGACGCGGGCAAACTTTCCCAGAGCTTCGTGAACCAAGTTTGCAACGTGGCGCATTCGTCCGCGGTTTCCGAACACTGGATCAGGCTGAATGGATTGCCCGGCGTGAGGCCAAGTCCGTCGGTGGTAAAGGGACAATGACCGGTGATGGCACGGCTCGACGCGGCATCGGAGTCGGTGGCAATCAGGCTGGATTGCGGGAGCGCGGTTTGCGTGTTGCGGACCTCGACGCGATTGGAGATCCAGTCGGTGCAGCGGCGGGCGAGCCAGCGGGCGGTAAGCTGATTCCGGAATGGCCGGTCTGAATCCGACCCAAGAAGCTGCAAGTCGGTCTGCGGACTGGCGGGCAAAACAAGGCGGCAGGCGGACAGGCTTTGCAACTGCGCCGCAAATTCGGCAAACGCAAACACCGAAAAGGCCGGTGTGGCGATGTCGAGTTTAGACGACGAAGAAAGCCCGCTGCGCAACGCATCCATCACCCGGTCGTTGCCGGTGTTTTTGATCAGTTTCATCTGTTCCCGTGATACGGGGGATGATGCACCCGAGCGCGAAAACTTCACAGGAAAAAATTTGCAACGCAAAGACTATGGTCTTTTTGGACACGCGGCGTAGGGGAAGCCAAAACGCGGTGACGAGTGACGTTCAACCTTCATGTTCCTCGAATAGGTCTTCATCTTCGTGCCGCGCAGCGTCGAACATCGCACCACTCAAGGACTACGTCGCGAGCTGCTTCACGCGAGCGGGAACGTCATCCCCACCTGCGAGCGTCAGAACCCCAAGGCCGACGACGGCGGTTCGGCGGAAACGCCGACCAGCGCGCTCGTCAGGCTATTGTCGAACCGCATCGCGGAAGAAAATGACGACGAGGACGGCCACAAGCTGTTCTGCTAGTGTTAACAGGAAGATAACGACATTCATTATTTCATTAATTTCCTATTGACATGAACCCTTCTTGTGGTATTCTGTCATTGCAATTTAAATGGAAACCGAGTTTCGAGATGAAACCCTGGACCGCCTAGAAACTGATGCAGATTTTACTGCCGGATATGCGAAAGAAATTGTTAAGGCATACAGAAAACGGATGCAGGCGATACGGGCGGCAATTGACGAGCGAGATTTACGCGCCGTCAAGGGGAATCATTTTGAAAAATTGAAGGGTAGCAGGGCGCATCAACATTCATTACGCCTAAATGAGCAATGGCGATTGATCGTTGAGATAAAATCAGGGAATCCCAAAAACATCATCGTTATTGTTGGTGTTGAGGATTATCACTGAATTAAACAAACGACACGAAAAGACAAGACGAAGAACGAAAATGAACGACCGAACACCAGCGGAAGTGTTTCCTCCCGGTGAATTTATCCGTGATGAGCTTGAGGAGCGCGGTTGGACTCAGGCCGATTTAGCAAAAATCACTGGCAGGCCGCTTCCCACAATCAATCTCATTATTAACGGGAAAACCTCGATCACGCCCGAAACGGCCATTGAGCTTTCCAATGCCTTTGGCACAAGTCCGCAGTTTTGGCTGAATCTGGAAACAGCATATCAGCTTTCTAAAATTGATGCCGAAAACACAGAAATCCGCGAAAGGGCAAAGGTATTTGAATCCGCGCCGGTGAATGACATGCAAAAACGAGGATGGATTAAGCCAGCGAAAACCATCGCAGAATTGCAGGAATGCTTGGCTGCTTTTTTTTCGCTACCCGAAATCTACCGGCTGAAAAATGCGACCACCAAGGCAACAGATCGGCAGCCGGAACTTGCGCCAGAGCAGCTTGCATGGTGCGTAAGGGCGCTTCAGTTGGCAAGGTCGGTCCCCGCAAAAAAATTTACCTCCAAATCTTTTGCGGACGGCGTTCCCCAGTTGCGGGCGCTGGCCAATTTCCCTGAAAACACCAGAAGCATCCCAAAGATTTTGTCGGAAATGGGAATCCGGTTCGTCGTGGTGGAGCATTTGCCCAAAAGCAAAATTGACGGCGCTGCGCTTTGGCTTGGGGAAGATTGGGACAAGCCAGTCATCGCGTTATCAATGCGCTACGACAGGATTGATTCCTTTTGGCACACACTTTTCCACGAGATGTCTCACATCAAACACAAGGATCAATACACTCTGGATGTTGATTTGGTTGGTGCCGACAGATGCCTGTCGAATGAATCTTTGTCGGAAGTCGAAAATAGAGCCAACGATGAAGCGGCTGAAATGTTGATTCCAAAAGAAAAGTTGCATTCGTTTATTGTGCGAACGCGGCCTTTTTATTCCACAGAAAGGCTTATTCAGTTTGCAAATTTGCTAAGAATTCATCCAGGGATAATTGCTGGACAGCTTCAATTCCGAGGAGAAATTGATTGGTCGCATCACCGAAAAATGCTGGTCAAAGTAAAAGACATTTTAATCACCGGGGCGCTGACCGATGGATTTGGCGTTTCCATTTCAAAGAAAGGCTAAGATTATGGCAAAAACAAAAACAGAGTTTTTGCAGGATGTCGTCGCAACATACCGGGCTGCCGGTCAACTGTGGCCCGCAACCGCAAGACATATCGGAGCATGGGCAATTCGAGAGGGTCATTGGAAAGCGCCAATTAAAAACCAAATAGATCAATGCGCGGAGGAGATTGCCGCAGCAATGCGAGTGGAATATTTTACCGATCCACAGGGCCGCGAAGTGCGCAAGAAGCATCCATATCGGGAAATTGTTGAACTGCCAAACGGCAAGCATGTTCAGCAATTTTTATGGATTGATATGGAGGACCCAGATTTAAAACACGAGGAAGCAGAGATGGCCCTTCAATATGGCCGGAAACTGATTGCTGGTGATTGCAAACAACTAAAAACATCAGTGGAAAGTTACAACGACAACAACAAGCATGGCAAATATATTGAAATCAGCTTCAATTTTGCCGAAGACATGGAAGAATCCGAACAGCCCACGGTTTATCCAGGACTTTAATTTATGAAAGCAGAAATCGAACAGCGGGAGCCCGGCGAACAGGTTGAGGTCTTGGAGATCAAGGGCGAAGACGGCGGGAGCCGGGCGGCGGGCGGGCCGGCCTTCACTCGGAAGCTTCGGCTCGGCAGGCAGGTTGAACCGGGACGGCGGCCCGCTGGCCAGGGCGGCTTGGGGAATCAATAAATATCGGAACGGCCAGGTTTAATCGCTGGCAAACGACGCTACCACCGGGCGGTGATCCGAAGCCAGTTTCCAATCGGGCATTTCATAAACTCCGCTTTTTTCCGGCAGCCAGCGTTCAGCCATTGCCGGATTGAGCATCACATAATCAATCCGCTCATAGCGGTTCTTTTCCATGTAATAATTCGTCCAAGCCGCCGCGCCGGCCCTGTGAAAAGAAAGCGTGTCAACCAGCCGGTATTTTCCCGATCCGGCGATTGTCCTCACAACCCTCGAATTTTTTGTGTCGTTGAAATCCCCGCAGAGGACGATTCTGGCATCCGGGGCTTTCTTCAACCGCGCCTCGATTTTTTCGCGCAGCAAACGCGCTTCTCCCAGGCGCAGGGCGTCGGCACCGGCACGCTCGTTTTCATTTTTGGATTTCAAGTGCGCCGCAAAGAGGGTGAAGGAAAACCGTGGATTTACCCGGACCTCCACTTCCGCAAAACCACGGCGAACGCGAAACGCCTGCTCATTGAGCATAATGCTGTCCTCCGTATGCGGGCGGCGGGCGGCAAATGGGAATTTGCTCAAAATGGCAACGTGAAGATCCTCGTCGGCCCCCGTCACGTATTCCCAATGCGGAAATTCCAAATTCTCCGCCGCCAGAGAAGCGCGAAGTTCCTGTAAGGTGTCCGCGCTGCCGATTTCCTGCAAGGCGATGACATCCGGGTTGATCGCGCGGATGCACTCACGGATCTTCGCCTTTGCCCCGTCAGATTTGACGCAGCCCTTTTTTGCCGTCGCATCAATGTAGTTTTCCAAATTGAAGGTGGCGACGCGAAAGACGCCGTTGCCATTTAATTTTTGATGTTCAACAATCACCCCTTGATTTTACACCTTACTGGCCGTGCGCTCAACACGCGACGAATCCCAGGACACTGCCGGAAATGCTCAGATTTCAACCTCGTCCCACAGGCCCCAAAGCGGTTTCAAATCTTCATTTTCCAACACCCGCTTTTTCCAGATTGATTTCACCTTGCAGCAGTTGATCGAACACTTCACTATCCCGAACGTGCCGGACGTGGCCACGCTCAACCCCGAACTCCACCAGCGCAACCTCGCTCTGCCCCACGAAATCGAGGAAAGCATTGCTTTATGAATATTGTACACGTCCGCGACACCATGAAACTGGTGCATAAAGAGGGCCGCATTGACTCGCTGCGGCTTCACGCATTGCTGCATGCGCCGGT
>Ga0302320_10006665_pt1 | contig 25561 bp, 26 predicted proteins | sample Bog_T0_3_FD_202130 | JGI IMG/M metagenome (GOLD analysis project Ga0302320, IMG submission 202130) | Peat permafrost microbial communities from Stordalen Mire near Abisko, Sweden - Bog_T0_3 | ecosystem: Environmental > Terrestrial > Soil > Wetlands > Peat | place: Sweden: Abisko, Stordalen Mire... | reverse complement strand
ATTATCCCGTGAGGCGGTTTTCGCCTCGAGGCCAGAAAGGACCGAAGTGCCAAGCTTGAGACCCTCGAACACCGCAGCGGTGCTGTACGGCATACGCGATGTCCGCATCGAGGAACGGCCCATGCCCGAGCCCGGCCCTCATCAGGTGCTCGTCGAGGTGGCATCGGTCGGGATTTGTGGATCTGACGTTCACTACTACGAGCACGGCCGCATCGGCGACTATGTCGTCACCGCTCCCATGGTGCTTGGCCACGAGGCCTCGGGGACCGTCGTGGGCCTGGGCGAGCTGGCACGCAAGCACAAGATCGGGCAGCGCGTGGCTTTAGAGCCAGGTGTGCCCTGCGGCTCATGTCGCGAGTGCCGAACCGGTCACTACAACCTCTGCCCGGAGGTCGTCTTTTTTGCGACACCTCCCGTCGACGGAGCGCTTGCTCGCTACGTGACGATCCAGGAGGACTTCGCCTTCGCCCTGCCTGACGGAATAAGCGACGACGCCGGAGCGCTCTGTGAACCGCTTTCGGTCGGTCTGTGGGCCTGTCGCCAGGCAGGGATCACTGTCGGGACGCGTGTCTCTATCGCCGGGGCGGGGCCGATAGGGGCCGTGGTCACTCTCGTCGCCCTAGCGGCCGGAGCGACCGAGGTCATCGTGAGCGACCCGCTGCCAGAGCGCCGAGCACGCATCTTGGGCCTTGGCGCCACGGCCGTGGTCGACGCGACCTCCTCGGGCCTCGAACTAGAGGCAGCGGATGCCGATGTCTTCATCGACTGCTCGGGGTCGCCGACGGCGATGGTGGATGGAATCCGATCTGTGCGCCCGGCAGGTGCGGCCGTGCTTGTCGGCATGAGCCCGTCACCGGAGGTGTCTTTGCCGATCGCCCGAGTTCAGAACCGGGAGATCCGGCTCACCGGCACGTTCCGCTACGCAAATACCTATCCCGATGCAATCGCCCTGCTCTCCTCGGGGGCAGTTGACCTCGAGGGGCTTGTTGACGCGCGGTTCTCGCTCGAGTCGAGCGAGAAGGCGCTCACCTCCGCGCGTCACGATCCGTCGGTGCTCAAGCCGCTGGTTCGCGTGGGGGAAGTATGAGCACCAAAATCTACGGTAGAGAGGGCGACGAAATGGCTCAATACGGCGGGATCGAGCTCGGGGGAACTAAGTGCGTTTGCGCCGTCGGCGATGGTTCGCAGGACGCCTGGGAGGCGACGGTCATTCCGACGTCGAGTCCTGAGGTGACGGTCGAGCGAGCGACGGAGTGGTTCCGGGGGGTGCAGGCGCGCTCGGGCCCCCTTCGTTCGCTCGGGGTCGCCTGTTTCGGTCCCCTGGATCTCGACCGAGGTGCCATCGCAAGCGCTACGCCGAAGCTCGCCTGGCGGGGTTGGCCGGTCCGCCAGAGGTTCGAGGACGCTCTTGGTGTGCCCGTGAAGCTCGATACCGATGTGAACGCAGCCGCTCGCGCCGAGTGGGCCTGGGGAGCCGCACAAGGATGCTCTGACATGCTCTACGTCACAATCGGGACAGGGATTGGCGTAGGGGCGATCGTCCACGGCGCAGTCGTTTGCGGGCGCTCGCACCCCGAGATGGGTCACATGCGGATCCCTCAGCACTACAGCGACTGCCAGCCTGGCGTACCCGGGACGATGTGGGAAGGCAACTGCGTCATCCACGGCAACTGTTGGGAGGGTCTCGCCTCCGGGCCTGCTCGCGCTAAGAGGGCAGAGATCTGGGCCGAGGCGGGTACCAAAGGTCCCGATGCCACCTCGCTCGAGAGCGAGTACATCGCTCTAGGCCTTGTGAACCTGATCTCCGCCTACCGGCCTGAACGCCTCGTCATCGGTGGTGGAGTACTGCACGAGTCGGCTCTCTTGCCGAGGATTCGGAAGAGAGCGGCCGAACTGCTTGACGTCGGTTACTTTCCAGAAGCCCTGGAGATCGATGAGCTCGTGGTCAAACCTGGGCTCGGCGACGCCGCCGGTGTCAGTGGCGCCATCTTGCTTGCGTCCCAGCTGCGTCCCGGCAACCTGCCCTCGCGCTTTGTCGGAGCGCTGACGAGCCTCATAGAAGAAGGACTGACAAAGATCTAGCTCCGGCATCGGTGCTATTTCTCGGGGGTGGCGTAAGGGCAGTCTCGCAAGCTGGCGGAGGGCCGTCTCTCATTCGAGTTCTTTCGGTCCCAGCAGGGAGCAGCAGGGAGCGGAGCTATGGTGACTCTCGCGCCGGATGAGTCGGGTCGCTGACTGGTCGCGTCTTGACAGAAAGGGCTTTCGTTCATGGTTGATGCCTCCCAACAACTTGTCATCATCACCGGGAGCAGCTCGGGTATTGGAGCGTCTGCGGCTCGAGAGTTTGCCGCGGCCGGTTTCCCCTTGCTTTTGCTGGCGCGGAGAGTCGAACGTTCTGAAGCGCTTTCTCTCCCAAATGCAATGTGCCTTGCCGTTGATGTGACCGATCGGGCCGCGGTAGCCGGTGCTGTCGAGGCCGCAGTCGAGAAGTACGGAAAGCCGGACCTTCTCGTGAACAACGCGGGCATCATGCCCCTTGGAGTGCTTGAGGAGCAGAACCCCGCGGAATGGCAGCAATTGTTCGACGTGAACTGCGTGAGCCTGTTGAACGTTTCCCAGATCGTCGGCCGGCATATGCTCGATCAAGGCCATGGGACGATCGTCAATATCGGCTCGATAGCCGGTAAGAACGTCTACGCGAATCACATGGCATATTGCGGGACCAAGTTTGCTGTCCACGCGATCACCGAGCAGATGCGGCGTGAGTTTGCAGGGCGCAATATTCGTGTCTGTCTGGTGGCTCCAGGCATGGTTGAGACAGAATTGCTCGACAGCACGACTAATGAGGAGATAAAGGGCGGCTACCTCGCGTACAAGGCGTCAGTTGGCGGCGCTATTGATCCCGTTCATATTGCCCGGTCAATGCTGACCATGTACCGCATGCCGCAGGACGTCTGTGTGAGAGAGCTAGTGATAGCACCCACGAGACAAGAGGGATAAGGCGACTTCGCACCAGCAACTCATCTATGAAGAGCGCTCGGTCGACAGGTTCGCGAGCTGAATCCGCAAGGCACCTTCATCTGGTGGGCTAGCAGAAATGTACCGGGCATTGTGGCGATGGCGAACACTTCGGACATCAATCCCATCGCGGTATCCGAGCCGCTCGTGGTGATGGCGGAGGAGGCTGGCTATGAGTCTTAGGGCTCGTCGCTGCGCGCAGAACTGAGCAGCCGGGGGACTTTGACGCGCATCGGCGGGCTCGAGTCCTTGGGTGAGTTGGGCGAAGGCCCGGGTGAGCGACAGGTTGTAATAGCGACGACTAGAACTCGAGCACGAGGCGACCGCGGATACCGCCGGCTTCGAGCATCCGATGTGCATCAGCGGCTTGCTCGGCAGGCATAGCCCGAGCGACCCGGAGCGTGAGACGGCCCTCCTCGACATGTTGACGGAGACGGTCGAGCTTGGCTCGCTCGCGGGAGTAGGTCCCGACAAACGCGGGGTGAAAGGTGAGGCCCCTTTCCGGGTCCCCCACGTAGCCGCGCACAGTGGCGATCCGCCCCCGATCGCGCACGGCAGGGACGGCCAAGCCGTTCAGCAGTGCGGCATCGACGAGACCGTCTGCGCCCTCGGGTATGGCCTCGCGGACCGAGCGCAAGAACTCGCTACCCCGCCGCACGACGATGTCAGCTCCCAGGCTCTCGACAAGCTGCTTGTCGGCCTCCGAGGCATCGGCTACGACTCTCAGGCCCTCTGACTTCGCGAGCTGGATTACGTAACCGCCGACCGCCCCGGCGGCGCCGGTCACTGCGAGAGTTTGACCCGGGTCGAGTTCCAAGAGGTCCAGAGCCAAGCGTGCCGTCAGCCCGTTCATCGGCAGAGTTGACGCCTCGACATCCGTGGCACCAGCGGGGACTCGCACAACGGACTCGGCTGGTACAGCGATCAATTCGGAGTAGGCACCATAAGATCCGTTGGGGATAACGATCGCCATGACGTGGTCGCCTGTTCGAAGATCGGTCGTCACACCCACGCCGATCTCTTCGAGCACCCCGGCGGCATCCATTCCCGGGACATAAGGCGGAGGTACGTCTTTGAACAGTTCTGCCCGGGCACCGCTGCGCAGCATCGTGTCGGTTGGGTTGACCGCAGCCGCGTGGACCCGGATCAACAGCTGGCCAAGTTCAACATGCGGGTCAGGCAGGTCCTCGAGGTGGAGAACATCGGGACCGCCGAATTGCGATAGCCCGACCGCCTTCATGACACCCTCGTTGAAAACGCGTAGCTCATGTTGCGACGATAAACGTTTGATCGCCGTAGTGATGGCAACCAAGCAGGGATTGGCGATCTTTTCCTCGGTACTTGCAGAGTTCCTCGCTTCCGGCGGTTTGGCCGATTCAGCGTGTGCAACCGATGGCGACGATGCTGCGTCTACATCAGTGGCACGGGCGTTCGTTCGCCGAGAACGACAGTGATGCCAGCTCGGAGAAGAACCTGAGCTGTTGCTCGTTTGCCAGGCCGAAATGGTAGAGGTGGAGTTCGCCAGCGCCCGCGTCGACTAGGCGCTTTGCGTGTTCGCCTATGTCTTCAGTGCCGAGCGAACCGAGAAGGCTGAGGTAAGCGGCTATATCGACGTCCTCGGGTACAAGGGCTCGGGTTGCCGCAATGAGTTCCTCACTGTGGCTCGAGGTCGGCTCGACGGGGACCAGGACGGTGTGGGCACGCCGGGCCGAGGTGGGCGTTAATCCTGGCGAGGCCCCGGTTGCCCAGGGGTTCGGTTGGGCGTGCAAGGTGATCGGCAAAGAGATGCCTTCGGCGCGCAGCTCGGTGAGCACTTCGTCAAAAAGCGCGTCGAGGTGACGTTGGCGCACGGCCAGCAGCTCTGCGGCCAGAGGTGTTCCGAGGACGTCCTCGGGAGTCGCGTCGACTGCGTGGAGGGTGGCCTTAAATGCCGCTTGCAGTGCAGGCACGACAGAGGCCGTGTCGAGTCCCCGTACGCTCCATGTCCTTTGGCAGGCGGCACAGCAACAGATCGACAGGATCACCTCACCTAGGGGCGAGTACGTACCGGCCGTCTTGTCGTGGTGGCCGCCATGGGCCGCCCCCAACTGGCCGCATGCCTCGAGTGAGATCCCCTCCAGGCGAAGGCCGCGTACCGCCTCGCAGGCAAGCAACGCGGCGTACTCGCGCACTTCCTCGTTAGCGGGGCAAAGCGCCCACTCGTAGGCGTCGCCGAAGCAGTTGCGAACGACCAGGTCGCGGTTGTCGCGACCGAGGGCGCTGTTGTGGGTCATCACTATCCAGGCGCTCGTTTGCACCCCACGTGTGCTGAGAGCCTCGACGGCCTGGGCGAACGAGTTGTCCGAACCGGTCCAAGGGGCACCGAGCGGGCTGAGCCGGCGTCCGGCCCAGACAGCGGCGCGTGCTGGCCGGTAGAGGGCGGCAGTCTCGGCCGTAACGAAGCGATGCTGCGGGTGTAGGGGAGTCGCTGCTCGCACACTGTGGTAAGCGGCGGCCACACTGACGCGCTCGAGGCCGGCCGAAGAGAGCCGCGATACGACATCTGGGTCGCCTATGACGTCCCAGGGATACATGTAGGCGCTAACTCGTGGCCTTCCGAAGGCCGCCTTCGCCCCTTTTGGGCTGTCTCCGTTTCCCATCGCAAGTGCCCCCTGGGCCGCTAGACGGTACATAGTACAATATGTATCGTGTATGACACCTTGGTGTCCGACGAGCCCGCCTCGGTTGGGCTTGCCCGCCTGGCCTCCCGTGGCGACCTGATCGCAAGCGAGATCAAAAGAGCCATCTTGTCCGGCCGCTACAAGGCGGGACAGGCTCTCACGGAAAAGGCGATCGCTGAGGAGCTAGGGACCTCGAAGACGCCTGTGCGCGACGCCCTCAAGGCGCTTAGCGGTACTGGGCTCGTAACCACGAGTAGCCACCGGGGCACCTTCGTCCGGGCGGTCGACGCCTCGATGGCCTTGTCCGTCTGTGACCTGCGATTGCTCCTCGAGCCCGAGGCTGTCCGGCGCACTGTTCTGCGCGGGCTCGATGCGCCAGCCTTAAGCGCTGCGGTGAAGCGGATGATGTCAGCTGAGGACGGCGAGGACGCTTACGAGCGCAGCCTCGCCAATCGCGCCTTTCATCGTCAGCTGTACGCCGGCTGCGGCAATTCGGCACTGGTCCAGGTGCTCGATGACCTGACCGATGTGAACGCGCTGATAAGTGTGACTGTCTGGGACCACATCCAAAGCTGGGTAGGCGAGGGGGCTGAGCACCGCAAGATGGCCAAGGACGCGACGGCGGGCCGGGCACAAAGGGCCGCCGACCGTCTGCACAGTCACATTGAGTTGTTCCAACAGCGTGTCGTCGAAGCCCTTGGTGCCGCTTCGAGATGACGACGCCCAGGGAGGCTCACTTGACCGAAAGAGACGAGGAAAGACGGGAGCCAGCATGAACTTCGTACAGCAACTCAATCCCCTGAATGGTGTTGTCGCCGTGCCCACGACACCATTTGGGCCAGACGGCGGAATCGACGAGGCGGGCTACCAGCGCGTCATCCGGCGCCTCGTGGACGGCGGAATAACCACCATCACACCCAACGGGAACACGGGCGAGTTCTACGCCCTTTCTCCGGCAGAGGCCAAGGTTGTTACCAAGCTCGCCCTCGAGACAGTCGATCCGAGTACCACGGTCATGGTCGGCGTCGGCCACGACGTCGCCTCTGCTCGTGAGGCAGCAAGGTACGCGCAGGCTCAGGGGGCGGCCATGGTCATGGTTCACCAGCCCGTCCACCCTTACATGTCGCTCGAGGGATGGATCGAGTACCACCGCGCCATCGCGAGCGACGTACCAGATCTCGGTGTGGTCCTATACGTCCGCAACGAGGCCATTCCCGGATCGGTTTTCGCCCGGCTCGGCGAGCTCTGCCCGAACGTCGTCGGGGTGAAGTACGCCGTGGCGAACCCCGTACGTTTCGCCGAGGTGGCGTCCGACGCCGGTGCGGACAGGTTCACCTGGGTGGCTGGCGCGGCCGAGCTGCATGCTCCGGGCTACTTTTCCGTCGGTGCCACGGGTTTCACCTCGGGCCTCGCCAACGTCGACCCTGCGACCTCACTCGGTATGTGGCATGCCCTGGTCGAAGGAGACCAGGTGAGAGTGACCAAGCTCTGGCACCGCGTGCGGCCCTTTGAGGAGATGCGCGCCGCCAGTGCCAGTGGCAACAACGTCTCTGTCGTCAAGGAGGCTCTATGTCAGCTCGGCGTGTGCGCGCGTGACATAAGGCCACCGAGCTCTCTTCTGTCCGCGAGCCTGCGTGCCAAGGTCACAGAGATCCTCGAGAGCTGGGCGTTGGGATTATGAAAGGGGAACCCGTCGAGCTGCGCAGCAGCCGCTGGTTCGAGGGCGAGGGGCTGCGAGCCTTTAGCCACCGCTCGCGTACCCGCCAGCTCGGAATTGGCGCCGAGGAGCATGCCGGCAAGCCCGTCATAGGGATCCTCAATACTTGGAGCGACATAAATCCTTGCCACATGCACCTTCGCGAGCGAGCCCAGGCGGTCAAGCGTGGTGTTTGGGAAGCGGGCGGATATCCCGTCGAGATGCCCGTGGCGACCCTCTCTGAGACCTTCCAGAAGCCGACGCCGATGTTGTACAGGAACCTGCTGGCGATGGACACCGAAGAGATACTCCGTTCCTACCCCTTTGACGGCGCCGTTCTCATGGGCGGGTGCGACAAGTCCACCCCCGCCCTTTTGATGGGGGCGGCCAGTGCCGATCTTCCTGTCATCTACCTACCTGCCGGCCCCATGCTCACCGGCCATTGGCATGGGGAGAGCCTGGGGAGCGGCACGGACATGTGGCGCTTTTGGGACGAGAAGCGGGCCGGCACCATCACCGAGGAGGAGTGGCACACGCTCGAGTCGGCGCTCGCACGCTCTCCCGGCCAGTGCATGACCATGGGCACTGCCTCCACGATGACCTCAGCTGCCGAGGCCCTCGGCCTCAGCCTCCCCGGTGCCTCGTCCATCCCTGCTGTCGACTCCGCCCATCACCGCATGGCGGCGGCCTGCGGCGAACGCATCGTGGAGATGGTGCGTGAAAAACTCAAGATGTCGGCTGTGGTCGACAGGCGCTCCTTCCTCGACGCCGTAACGGTCGTCCTCGCCCTCGGAGGCTCTACCAACGCCGTTATTCATCTCGTCGCTATGGCTCGCCGTTGTGGTGTTGAGCTCAGCCTGGATGACTTCGACCGGCTTTCACGATGCACACCCGTGCTCGCCAACATCCGCCCCGGTGGGGAGTACCTGATGGAGGACTTCTATTACGCAGGTGGTCTACGAGCTCTCATGGCGCAGGTGAAAGATCTCCTCCACCTGGAGCGTTTGACCGTCAACGGCAAGAGCCTCGGCGAGAATCTCGATGGCGCCATCGCCTATGACAAGCGTGTGATCAGGCCCCGCGAGAACCCCTTGTCCGAGCACGGTGGGCTGGCGATCTTGCGGGGGAACCTGGCACCCGACGGGGCGGTGATCAAGCATCTCGCCGCCTCACCGTCGTTGTTGAGCCACACCGGCCCCGCAGTCGTCTTCGAGGACTACCGGGACTTGCAGAGCCGGGTCAACGACCCGGCTCTTGAGGTCACCGCCGACTCGGTCCTGGTGTTACGCCATGCCGGACCTCAAGGCGGTCCCGGGATGCCCGAGTACGGCATGCTCCCCATACCGGAAAAGCTGCTGCGCGCGGGGGTACGTGACATGGTCCGCGTCTCTGACGCCCGCATGAGCGGAACGAGCTACGGCACCTGTGTGCTGCACGTGGCGCCCGAGTCGTTTGTCGGAGGTCCCCTTGCCTTTGTGAAAGACGGTGATCCGATCACCCTCGACGTCGAGCAGCGCAGGCTCAGCCTGGATATCTCTGACGAGGAGCTACTCCGGCGCAAGCAGGCCTGGATCGCGCCGGAGAAGATCTTCGACCGCGGCTACGGCGCTTTGTACAGCGAGCACATCGGCCAAGCAGATCAGGGCTGTGATTTCGACTTCCTCGCGCGAAGTGGGGCCGTGGTGGAGCCGGATGCCGGGTGAATCCGCCCCGGACGATCGTCATCACCGGGGCGGCGGGGCGCCTCGGCACCTATCTCCGCTTGTCGCTAGGAGAGCTCGCCACGAGGGCACGTCTCGTCGACATCGTCCCGCCACCACCGCCACGGCCTTCGGAGCTCGTCGAGATCTACCAGGGCTCTGTCACAGACGCCGACCTGCTCGACGAGGTTTGCTCCAAAGCCGATGCGATCATCCACCTCGGAGGCTATGCAGGAGATGCCTCCTGGCCGGAGCTTTTGCGGGTGAACGTCGGGGGCACCTACGAGGTGCTCGAAGCTGCCCGCCGACACGCTGTGGAGCGGATCGTCGTGGCAAGCAGTAACCATGCCGCCGGCTTGCATGTTCGTGGCCCCGACCCGCTTGCCGATGACGTGGCCCCACTTCCCGATAGCCTTTATGGGGCCAGCAAGGCAGCGGGTGAGGCCCTTTGCCAGTTCTACAGCGCGAGATTCTCGATGGACATTGTCTGTTTGCGCATAGGGTCCTGTTTCGACTCCCCGGAGAACCTCCGCATGCTTTCAACCTGGCTCTCTCCAGCGGATTTCGTGCGGCTGACGGGTGCCGCCCTCGCAACGGCGCCGCCCGGATTTCATCTCGTCTGGGGCGTGTCGGCAAATACGCGGCGCTGGTGGTCGACCGCGGGCGGCGACGCCATAGGCTTCCACCCGCAGGACAACGCCGAGCGCTTTGTCGAGCTGTACCCTGGAAGTCCACCCGAGCCCGAGTACGTCGGGGGGATCGCGATCTAGGGAGCCCGTGGAGCCTCGCTCAGGGCTGGCGACGGCCCTCATGTTCAACGAGAGTCCTCGCAAGGAGCCCCCATGACCGACACTGACCCCGAAACTGCTCAGACCTCGTTCCTCGAGGTGTCCGACGTCATGGAACGTGCCGTTGCCGCGGCGCCGGCCTGGCGCGAGATCGAACCAGCGGGGAGAGCCGCGATGCTCCGTGTGGTCGCCGACCGCTTGGACCCGGCCGCCGACGAGCTCGTCTCCCTGGCGATGACCGAGACGAACTTGTCCGCTGCGAGGCTGCGTGGGGAGCTGACCCGCACGACGTTCCAGCTCCGTTTCCTGGCCGGGGTGATCGAAGAGGGGGACTTCCTCGAGGTCTGCATAGACACTCGCGACGCCGCCTGGCCGCCCGGACCACGACCGGATTTGCGTCGATGGCTACGTCCCCTCGGCCCGGTGGCTGTGTTCGCTGCTAGCAACTTTCCGTTTGCCTTCAGCGTCGCTGGTGGCGACACGGCGGCCGCCCTCGCGGCCGGCTGTCCGGTCGTGGTGAAGACCCACCCGGGCCACCGTCGCCTTTCGGCTTGCTGCGGTGAGCTCGTGACTCGGGCACTTGACGAAGCGGGCGCGCCGCCGGGTGTCTTCGCCCTCGTCGACGGCGACGAGGCTGGCCGAAGGTTGGTCACCCATCCCGACGTCACCGCAGTCGCCTTCACCGGCTCCTCCAGGGTGGGGCGGATGCTGTTCGACCTCGCTGCAGGCCGAGTGAAGCCGATCCCCTTCTACGGCGAGCTCGGGAGCGTGAACCCCGTGTTCGTGACGCCGGGAGCGGCGGCTTCGCGTCTAGATGAGATCCTTTCGGGTTACGTTTCCTCGTTCTCGCTCGGGGCGGGCCAGTTTTGCACCCAGCCCGGGATCCTGCTCCTCCCCGCCGGCTGTCTCGACCGTGATCGCCTGCGCTCGCTTGTCGGGGCGCAACTGCCAGCCAAGCTCTTGACCGACAGGATCGATGCCGCCTTCCAAGAAGGCTTGGAGGTGCTTCGGACGCGCCCGAGTGTCGAGGTCATCGCCGAAGGGACGAGACAGGCCGACGGCATGACTACCCCAACATTGTTACGCACCACTGCTGAGAACCTCGTCGCCGACGCCGAGCACCTTCTAGCCGAGTGCTTCGGACCAGTTTCGCTCGTGGCTGAGTACGAGAACGAGGGCGAGCTGATGGATGTGGCTGTCGCGATCGAGGGTCAGCTCACCTCTACTGTCCATGGTGAGAGCGAGGAAGACCTGGTTCCGATGTTGATCGACACTCTCGCCGGGAAGTCTGGGCGGGTCATCTGGAACGACTGGCCGACTGGGGTGTCAGTCACATGGGCGATGCAGCACGGCGGCCCATACCCGGCGACGACCTCGTCGTTGCACACGTCGGTCGGAGCGGCCGCCATTGGCCGCTTCCTCCGGCCCGTCGCCTATCAGGACGTGCCCGACCACCTCCTGCCGGCAGGCTTGCGGGCTGACAATCCCCTTCGCCTCCCGCGGCGCGTCGACGGCGAATTCCGGCTGGCTCCTGCCTCGGAGTGAGGCGACGCGCTTACGGGTTTCTTGGCGCAGGTTTCGGCGCCGTGACCGGCCTGTCCTTGGCGGCGAGATAGCCGGCCCAGCCCTGGGCGAGGAGGAGGCCGAGCAATAGTGCCAAAGGGAGCGTCCAGCTGTGCGCAACGTCAAAGAGCGCGCCGAGCAGGGTCGGACCGACGGCAGCGATGAGATAGCCCACACCTTGGGCCATCCCCGACAGAGCCATGGCCTCGTGCTGATTGGACGACCTCAGCACCATCACCATGAGCGCCAAGCTGATCGAGGCTCCCTGACCCGAGCCGAGCAGAACGGCCCAAACGACGTCGAGATGGTGCGGGTCTAACAACAGCCCGGTCAGCCCGAGGCCAGCGAGGCCGATGGCTCCGAGCACGGCGAGGCGCACGTCGCCTAGGCGGTGGGCGATCCAGGGGGTAACAAAGGCGGCGAAGATCCCCACGCTGTTGCTGAGCGCCAAGAGCAGCCCGGCGCTTACGACCGGCACGCCACGGGCGTGGAACACTGTCGGAAGCCAAGCCAGTGTCGAGTAGAACTCCAGCGACTGCACGCCCATGAAGAGCGTCACTGCCCAAGCGACCCTGCTTGTCCACAAAGGATGTGTCGACTCGATGGCGAGGGAAACCTCAGGCCCGGGCCGGGCATGGGAGCGAAGGGGCACGAATACGGCGATCGCCACCACGACCGGTATCGCCCAGGAGCCGATGGCAAGACGCCAGTCTCCTCCGAGAGCCCGCGACAGCGGCGCCGTGATCCCGGCAGCGAGCCCTGCCCCGGCGCTTAGCATGGCCGTGTAGAGACCGGTCATGAGGCCAACATGGCCCGGGAAATCTCGCTTTACGATGCCGGGCATGAGGACATTGGCTATGGCCACCGCCATGCCTATGAACAAGGTGCCGACAAAGAGGCCCACGTAGCTCGTCGAGCGCACGACGATGCCTAAGAACAGTACGAGCAGGCAGCCGAGGAGAACTGCCCCTGTGCCCTTGCGTCGCACGAGCCGTGGGGCGACGGGGGCTAAGAGCCCGAAGCATATGAGGGGAAGCGTTGTTAGGAACCCCGCTCCGGTGGCAGACAGCCCCGTGGAGCGCCGAATGGCGCCGAGGACAGGCGACAGGGCACTCATAGAGGGCCGCAGGTTCAAAGAGACGAGGAGCAGGCCAACCGCGAGGAGAAGGCCGCGTTGGCGTGTCCCGGTCGGGCGTTCAGACACGACTCATGCTCCTAGGGGTGATTGGTCGCTCAGTTCGGGTCGACGGGGTCCTCCGCTATCTTGTGCGGTTGACCGTAGTTGGCGAATTTGTGAACAACGCGCACCATCTTCTCCTCGTCGAGGATGCAGGGCGTGCCGATGCTCTCTGCCCGCCACTGCAGTTCGGCGAGCTGAGTAACGTCGAGCTCGCGGCAGTTCACTTCGGTCGGGCTGATAAGGGCAAACCGTCCCGATTCGCCGAGACAGCTGCCGTTGGCCTCCGTGCCTTTAACGAGGCCGGTGAGCTCCATCTCCTGTGCAACCTTGACAGTCGCCCGGCCCAGTTCCTGCAACGGTTGCAGCTCTGTAAGGTTCAATTCAGGGCCCTTCGGTTGCGCAGCACCCGCCGATGCATCGCGCGTGGGCACCTGCCATTCGGAAGCTAATGCGTGTCCAGAGAACGCGTCCAGATCAACCGGACCGCCAAGGGACGTATAAAGCGCCGGGTGGTACATCACGGGCGAGAGGGATCTCGTTGGTTCGAGCCGTCACTCGAAAGGTCGTCGCTACGACGAACAAGGCGACTGCCCCGGTAACCCTAGGGCGCCCGGGCGCCAAGGGCTCCTGTCTTTCTCAGCTCTGGTTCGCGGAGGTTTCTTTCAGCTCGATCTCGACGAAAACCGCGTCAAGATCGGTCCTGTTCGTCACATCGTGGACCGCGCCCGAAGAGCGGAAGTACGGCACACCGAGCTCCTGGGTCATCTTGCTCACCTCACCGCTCGGACTTGTGACGTCAAAGGTCCCGCCTGTCACGGGAACGACTACGTAGTCGAGGGCGTGTCGGTGCTGACCGGTCGAGTCACCGGTGGCAAAGCTCCAGACGGTTACGCGGACACGCTCGTTGTCGGCTATCTGTTCTGCTTTTGCTTGCGTCACGACTTGTCCTCCTCAACTCCGGATGCGAGGCGCAAGGTGCCCGTGAGGACCGATAGGTCGGCAGCGCTTGTTTCACACGAACGGCTCCGGACAGCGGCTCGCAACGACTGCCCACCGTAGCCGACATGAGGCGAAATTCCGCGGGGTCGCCAACTCTTGACAGAAGGCACGCCCCCGTTTACGGTTCCAGCAACGGTACCGAAAGCGTTACCGGAACTGTTTGCAAGGCATGACCAGCTGGGTAGGAGGTGGCTCTTCGCGCCCAGCGTCCGTCTAGGAGGTGGCCAATGTTGAAGGCTGTCCGGCGTGAGGATGCGGCCGTTTACCACCTTCCCGGTCGCGACTGGTTGCTTTGTGTCGGACCCGAGAACACGGGTGCGACGGGGCTGACCCTCGGAGTTGCCGTCTTTCCCGAGGGTTCGGCGCCCCCCGGGCACGTGCACGACGCAGCCGAGGAAGTTATCTACATCGTCTCCGGTCATGGAGAGCTGGTCACGCCTGAGGGAACAGAGAAGCTCGAAGCTGGCAGTGCGGTTTACATCCCAATGGGACTCCACCACGCCACCGTCTCCAGTGGCCCAGGGCCCCTTGAGCTCATCTCAGCGTTCTCCCCACCTGTGGTGCCCGGCTCCTATGAGAAGGGCAACGGGTGAGCGCGGAGCTTTCCCTTGAGGAACTGGAAGCACTCGCTCGGCAAACCCGCCGTGAGATTGTCACTGCGATCGCGCATGCTAAGGGTGGCCACGTCGGTGGGCCATTGTCGGCGGTCGAAATGCTCACGGCACTGTACTTCAGCGTCCTGCGCATCAGGCCGGACGAGCCTGATTGGCCCGAGCGCGATCGGTTCATCCTTTCGAAAGGGCACTGCTCCATCGCTCTCTACGCGGTACTGGCGCTGCGTGGGTACTTTCCTGTAGCGGAGCTGAGCAGCTTCGACGCGATCGATTCGCGCCTCCAGGGCCACCCCGACATGAAGGCACTCCCAGGCCTGGACATGTCGACAGGATCCTTAGGGCTCGGGTTCGGTGCCGGCGTCGGGATTGCGCTCGGCGCCAAACTGTCAGGCCAGCAGTTCAGCACCTTCGTGATGGTCGGCGACGGCGAATGTAATGAGGGGGCCATCTGGGAGGGCGCGCATGTTGCCCAGCGATACGCGCTGGAGAACCTTGTCGCGGTGATCGACCAGAACCAGCTTCAGCAGTTTTGCTGGCGAGACCCCGCTTCGGTTGGGCGCGTCCCTCTTCCTCCCTATAAGGGCAACGATTTGGCTCGGCGTTGGGCCGCTTTCGGCTGGCATGTCATCGAGATAGACGGGCACGACATGGCTGCGGTTATAGAGGCACTGGAGACGTCCCGGCAGCTGGAGGGCGCCCCGGTGGCGGTAGTGGCGCACACGGTGAAGGGCAAAGGAGTGTCCTTTATGGAGAACGACTACTCGTGGCACAGCCGGGTCCCAACTACTGAAGAGCTCCGACAGGCACTGGAAGAGCTCGCAGACCCGGTTGCGCTATCGGAAGCGCACTGAGATGTCCCTCCAACTCGGAATGGCGCAGCGGCAGGCGTTCGGCGAGACGATGGTGAGCCTGGCTCAAGACGACGCGCGGATTCTCGTACTAGACGGCGACGTGGGCAGCTCCACGGGAGCAGGTGTATTCGAGGAGGCACACCCCAAGCGTTATTTGCAGACTGGGATCGGCGAGCAAAACATGGTCGCGATGGCAGCCGGGCTATCCACGCTCGACTTTGTCCCCTTCGTCACGACCTTCTCCTGCTTTGCGGTGGCCCGGGCTCTTGATTCGGTTCGTGTCCTCGTGGCCCAACCCAGCCTCAATGTCAAGCTCATCGGCGGCTACGCAGGTCTTTTGACCGGAATGACCGGCAAGACGCACCAGATGTTTGACGACGTGGCCATCATGCGCAGCTTGCCTAACATGACGGTTCTTGCCCCCGCCGACGAGGTGGAGGTGCGCCAGGTAATCCGAGCGGTCGCAGCGCTCGATGGGCCCGCCTACGTGCAGATCACTCGGGAGCCGGAGGGGATCATCTTCGGAGACGACTACCGCTTTGAGCTCGGCAAGGCAGTGACGCTACGGGAGGGCTCTGACGCGACACTCGTCTCGACTGGCGCCCAGTCAGTCAGGGTTTATGAGGCGGCTGAGATGCTTGCCCGACGTGGCATTGATGTGGGCGTACTTCACGTGCCCACCATCAAGCCGTTGGACGAGGGCGCTCTCGTCCGCGCTGCGACAATGACGGGCTTCATGATCACGATCGAGGAACAAAGTGTCATCGGCGGCCTTGGGGGGGCCGTCGCGGAGGTACTCGCCGACCGCTTCCCAGTCACGGTTAAGCGCCTCGGCATCAAGGACTGCTTCGGCGAGAGCGGGCCGAACGACCTTTTGCTTGAGAAGTACCGGTTGTCTGCCATGCGCGTCGCCGAAGACGTCGAGACCCTCTTGGGGGACGCGTTGAAGCGGCGACCCATGGGACGCGATGCGCTTCAAGATCAGTGGAACGCGCCTGGCGTGCGGCGAGATCGATCTCTTGAGCGCGCGGGAGGCCTTATGGAGAAGCACGATGGGTAGCGCGAGGGTCCTCGGGGAGTCCGAACGTCTTGGATCGCTCGAGCTGGGCAAGCTCGAAAATCTCATCCTGGGCGACCTCGACCAGCCGCACCTGTCACAGCTTCACGACCCGATCCAGGTGATCGCCTACAACGCCCAAGGTACGCGACGTCACACACGTGATGGTCGGCGGAGAGTGCGTCGAAACCGATCGTCCCATGACCAGCTGTGACCTGTCGCGGGCTATCCGCGAGGGCCAGCTTGTGGCCGAGGGAGTTTGGCGAGCTGCTGGGCTCGCAGACCCAGCGGCCGGCATGACGACGCGTTGGCCACTCGCCGGCGGGCATCCATTGAAAGGAGCGTCACATGGTTGAGCAAACTGGTCCGCCGAAAGTCGCCATCGTGACCGGGTCAGCGAGTGGGATCGGGCGGGCGGCGGCGGTCCGTCTCTCGAAGGATGGGTACTCGGTGGCTTGCCTGGACGTTGACGAGAGCGGCGCCCTCGCGGTCGCCGAGGAGATACGGAGCCTCGGGGGGGTCGGGCTCGGACTGCATCTGGACGTCTCTTCTGAGTCCGAGGTGAAGTCGTCCTTCTCCGAGGCCTCCGCGGAGCTCGGCCCTTTGCGCGCGCTTGTCCATTCCTCGGGCGTCCTGCATGTCGAATCGGCGCTCGAACTCGGGGCAAAAGCCTGGCGTGAGGTACTTGATGTCAACCTCACCGGCACGTTCCTCTGCGACCAGGCCGCTGCCCGGCTCATGGTCGCGGACTCGAATAGCGGGTCCATCGTCAACGTGGCCTCGGTCCACTCCCAAGCCCCAGGAAAGGGGCTGAGCGCCTATGACGCCAGCAAGGGCGGGATATGGATGCTCACGCGGAATCTTGCTCTCGAGCTTGCCCCGTTCGGGATCACTGTCAATGCCATCGGACCGGGTCTAGTGGTCCATACGAGGTTGGGTGGAGGTACCTCAAAGGAGTACCTGGAATCGGTTGTGCCCACAATCCCACTCGGTCGCGCGGGTGAACCGGACGACATTGCTGGCCCGGTTTCATTCCTGTGCTCGCTCGACGCGGCGTATGTCACAGGTGCGATGCTGTTCGTCGATGGCGGCATGCTCTTGACGGCGCACACTTGAGGTGCCGGTGAGCTGGCGACTCGGCATCGTGGAGGTCGGGGTAATACCTCGCCTGCCCCTCAACATGTATCTACCCGACGCCTCGCCCGAGGTGTTGATCGATCCGCCTTGCTATTGCTATCTCGCAACAGACGGGCAGCGGAACATCCTCGTCGACAGCGGGCCCGACCGTGACCGCTGTCGAGCAGCAGACCTCGAGATCGTGGGTGACACGTCGGCCCTCCTCACTGCAGGGTTGAAGACGTGGGGCATCACGCCATCCGATATCGACTGCATAGTGCACACGCACCTGCATCACGACCACATGCAGAACGACCTCATGTTTCCCAATGCCGTCGTGCATGTCCAAAAAGCCGAACTCGCTTGGGCAAACGGGCCCGACTGTGGTCGCTTCTACGTCGGAGTCAGCGAGATCGCGGCTGGTCTAGGGGATCGCTTGCACACCGTTGAGGGCGACGTCCAGCTTTTCGACGGTCTGGCTGTCGTGCTCAACGGAGGCCACACGCCGGGCCACCAGTCGGTGATATTTGACACGTCAGGGGGCGACGTCTGTCTCTGCGGAGACATCGTGTCCTTGTTCGCCAACGTCAAGGTTGTCGGGCCGATCTGCCCGAACCGCGACGAGACCGTCGCTTTCCTCGATCGCGCGCGGACTGCCGGCTGGGAAATGGTCCCCAGTCATGACCCGGAGCTTCGCAAACACCGTTGGTACGTCGGTTCGGTCGATTACAGATCTGCATCCATTGCCGAGGACGAAAGAGAAGGCGGAGAACTCTCATGAGCATGCCCGCGGATCAGGTTGGTGCGGAAGCCGTTGACCTGCTGGTGGTGGGCGGAGATGTCATCACTATGGACGCCGAGCGAAAGGTCATAGGCGGCGGGGCAATAGCGGTCCGCGAAGGCAAGATCACCTGGGTGGGGACGGCGGCGGAAGCTCAGCATCGCTTCGACGCCGACCGGAATGTCCAAGCCGCGGGGCGGATCGTGCTTCCCGGTCTCGTCGACACGCACTTTCACACAGGCCAACAGCTGTTGCGCGGAAAGATCACCGAGCTCGCCCGCCGGCGCCAGCTCAAGTTACCCATCTGGCGTAACTATCTGATCCCTTTCGAGTCCGTGCTAACCGAAGAGGACATGTACCTTTCCGCTCAGATCGCCTATGCGAACTTGCTTCGCGTAGGCACGACTTGTTTCACCGATGCTGGTGGCCCGCATCCCGATGAAATGGCCCGCGCCGCCATGGACCTCGGTATTCGTGGCCTGGTTGCGCAGTCCACAATGGACGTGGGCGACGGGCTTCCGGCTTCGATGAAGTTCAGTACCAAAGAGGCGATCGACCGCAATGTCTCGCTGATCAAGAAGTGGGGTGTGTCGGCAGTCGAGCGGCGGGTGGGTGCGTGGCTGTCTTTGCGCCAGCTCCTCGTTTGTAGTCGCGAGCTGTGGGAAGCGTTCCGGGATTTGTCGGACGAGTCCGGGTCGCGCGTGCACATTCATCTGGCCGAGGGGACATACGAGGTTGATTACGCAGCTGAGCACTGGGGAAAACGACCAACCGAGTATCTCGAAGAGCTTGGTTTTCTCGGACCTCAAGTGCACGCCGCACATTCGATTCTTCTTTCGTCGCACGAGGTCGATCTCTATGCCGAACACGATGTGAGCGCGGCCCACTGCCCTCTCGGCAACTTCATAATCGGGCCTCCGAAGGTGCCCGAGATGCGACGCCGCGGGATCCGGATCGGTCTCGGTACTGACGGGGCGTCGACCGGAAGCTTGGACCTTTTCGAGGCGGTGCGGGTCTCCTTCGTCGCGATGCAGAGCAACTTCGGCACTCTGTGGCACGACCGTTCCGCCCTGTCCCTCGAGGACCTCTTGGAGATGGCGACCCTTGGAGGGGCAAAGGCGCTCGGAATGGGCGACCACATCGGCAGCCTCGAAGTTGGTAAGCAGGCCGACTTCGTCGTAGCGAACGTCTCAGATTGGGACATGCAGCCGGTCTACGACCCAATGTTCACTGCCTCGCGGGGCTTGACAGGTAGAGATGTGGAGACGGTCGTTGTCGAGGGGAAGATAGTTGTCGATGGGGGAGTCGTCACGAGTGTCGACGAGGCCGAGTTGCGAGCTCGCCTGGCCGAGCGATGGCCAATGATCATGAATCGATTCGAATCAATCACGAACTGAGGCGGCATTCGAGGATGGCTGTGCACTTGCAAGCGGCGACCGTGGATGAGTACATGGCTAAGACTCCGGTGTCTCGGGCCTATTTCGACCAGTTTTGCCGCTATCTACCTGGTGGCGAGACGCGTTCGGTGACCCATTATGAGCCTTACCCCGTCATGCTGAGCGAAGGGCACGGCGCCCTCGTCTGTGACATGGACGGCAACGAGTACATCGACGTCCTGAACAACTACACGTCGCTCGTTCACGGCCATAGCTTCGAGCCGATCAGCAACGCCGTTCTGTATGCGCTCTCAAATGGCACCGTCTTGCCGGCTCCGACCGAAGCTTTATTGGAACTCGCTTCAATGCTGACCAGTCGCTACCCTGCCGTCGAGCGAGTGAGGTTCACAAACTCGGGGACCGAGGCAAGCCTGCTTGCGACGCGGATTGCGCGTGCGGCTACCGGGCGCCAGCGAATCGTAATGTTCAGCGGTGGCTACCACGGCAGCATCCCGGAATTCCTTGACGGCGGTGCGCAGGTCGCATGTGTTTCCTATAACGATTTGGATCAAACCCATGTTGCGATCGACTCCTCGGTGGCGGCTGTGTTCGCCGAGCCGTTCCTGGGCAGCGGCGGAGTCATCCCTGCGACACCAGCCTTTCTGAGAGCGATCGAAGATCGCGCCCGTTCAGTGGGCAGCCTCTTTGTCCTCGACGAGGTGCAATCGCTTCGGAACGCGCCGCAGGGCACGCACACAGAGTTAGGCCTCGAGCCCGACCTGCTCTTGATGGGAAAGGTCATCGGGGGCGGCTTTCCTGTGGGCGCTGTCGGGGGCAAGGCGTCGCTCATGGCTTTGACGAGCGCGAGAGGAGATAGACACATAGCGCACTCGGGCACCTTTAACGGCAACGTCGTGACGATGCGGGCAGGCGCCGCAAGCTTGCGTGCGCTTGACGAGTTGGCCATTTCGCAACTCAATGGTCGGGGCGCGTTACTCTCGGAGGCGATCGAAACTGCGGCCCGCCGTGTCGGTATCCCCGCATCAGTCACACGGGCCGGGTCAATCCTGCAAGTCCACCTGACTGACGAGCGGCCCGCGACTTACCAAGCCGCTAGCGCAGTTCCTTCTGCATGGGTATCGCAGTTGCACTTGGCCCTTCTGCTCGAAGGGGTCTATGCCGCCCCTCGAGGCATGCTCAATCTGTCCACCGTCTTGGATGACAGCCGACTGTTTGAAGTTGTTGCCGCCTACGAGAGAGCGTTCGCGAGGGTGCGGGCCTTCTTGGAAGCGGGTCGGTCCAAAGACGTCGAGGTGACGTTGTGATAACTCGAGAGGCGAGGCACTCGCATGCAACCGATTTCGGACCAGGACCAGACCACCTGATCAGGCCTGCCCTTTCCGCGAAGGTGCCCGTGTTCGTGCGGGGCGAGGGCGTTACGCTGATTGATGAGGCAGGACGCCGTTACCTCGATGCCGCCTCCGGTGTTGGAGTGACCTGCCTTGGCTACGGCGTGGCCGAGGTCATCGAGGCGATGCGGGCGCAGGCAGAGCAGCTTTGCTATCTGCACGCCCTTCGTTTCGAGGCCCCACCGACTAGGGAGCTTTCCGATCTTGTCTCCGCACTGACTCCCGGTGACTTGGACCACGTCTTTTTCGTCTCAGGTGGCTCGGAGGCCAACGAGAGCGCGTTCAAATTTGCCCGCCAGTATTGGCTCGAGCGCGGCGAGCCGGAACGCTGGCGGATCATCGGTCGATGGCCGAGTTTCCACGGCAACACGCTGGCGACGCTCTCTGCGGGATGGCATGTCGCCCGGCGCAAGAGAAATGCACCTTTCCTGCTTGGATTTCCCCACATCGAGACCCCTAACCTCTATCGGGGCTGCGGGCATTGCAGAACGGCAGGCGGCTGTAGCTTGGCCTGCGCTCAAGAGCTCGAACGAACCTTGATCGAGGTGGGTCCCGAGACAGTTGCGGCGTTCATCGCCGAGCCCGTAGTAGGAGCCGCCGCGGGCGCGCTCGTGCCTCCGCCGGACTACTTCCGGGCAATCCGGGATATTTGCGACCGCTATGGAATTCTTCTTATCGCCGACGAGGTGATCACGGGGTTCGGCAGGCTAGGCACTTGGTTTGGGATCGAGCAGTTCGACATCCAGCCGGACATCCTTGTGTTTGCGAAAGGCATCGCGGCGGGCTACGCGCCTCTTGGTGGCTTCGCAGCTCGATCGACGCTTATCGAGGCGTTTTTGGAGGGCTCTGGACGCTTCGAGCACAACTTCACTTACGCCGGACATCCGATCGCCGCCGCCGTTGGTGCGGCAGTGGTGAAGATCTTGCAACGTGACCGGCTCGTGGAACGGGTAGCACGCCTGGAACAACACTTCTTCGACACTCTTAGAGATCACCTTGCAAGCCTGCCAATCGTCGGGGACATCAGAGGCATGGGCTTTCTTGCAGGGCTCGAGCTGGTGCGCGACCGTGATAGGAAGCTGCCTTTCGCCTCGCAGGCAGGGACTGCCGTGCTGGCTGCGTCTTATTGCCTCGAAGAAGGCGTGATTGTTTACCCGTGCGCCGGTGGCATTGATGGCGAGTCGGGCGATTATCTCCTTGTCATGCCCCCCTTTGTGACAAGCGAGGACGAACTCGACGAGATGGCAGCGCGAATGGGGCGGGCCCTAGCTCGGCTTGGCCGTGAACTCCTTTGAACCGATTCTTACCGACAACTGGAGGGACAGCGATATGTATCACGTAAATAACGCCGTTATGCCGACCCACGATTGGCAGGGGCTGACAATCAGGGATCTCACTCCTCCGGACGCCGGATGGCAGGCGTCTTTCATCGAAATCGACGTGCCGGCCGGGGCTGTCCATCCGCTGGCCCGATCTACCAAATGCGAAACCTTCTACTACTGCGACAGCGGGGAGGTGGAATTCGAGATCAACGACCAGCAATTCAGCGTCAAGGCAGGCGATCTGGTCGAGATCAGGGCCAACGAATGGTACGGGTACCGGGCGGCGTCCACCCCGGCGAGACTGCTCAGTTTCAATGTCCCTCCCTTCGACGCCTCGGCGACCGAGTATCGGGACAGCTGAGGAAGTCTCGCATGGGTAGATCGTGACTTCGTCGGGCGCCCCCAGTGTCGTCATCACCGACGGGGCGAGCGGATTTGGGCCTGGCACTGCCACCGCTTTCGCGAAGGCGGGTGCAGCCGTAGAGCTAGTCGGGCGGGATTCCCGCCGATTGGCTGGGTGTGGCGAAAGCCTCAACGCTGAGTCGGCCATCTACCGCGTTGTTGATGTCTCTGAGTGGGAACAGTTCAAACAGGCGATGGACAAGATTGCCGAAGCCTTCAAGGGACTTGATGTGTTTGTCTACAGTGCCGGCCTGTACGAATTGACCCATCCGCTCGTGCGCGCATTGAGCGTTCTTGGCATCACCGTGAATGCTGTCGCCCCAGGATTCATCGCCGATACTGCTTTCAACGGGGACTTCTTAACAGCGGCGCGCGGAAAAGTACTGGCAAAGACGCCTATGGGCCGTGTCGGACATGTCGATGGCGTAACCGCCCGTCAACTACCTCAGGTCGCCAGCGGCCTCGGCCGCGACAGGCAAGGTCCTGCACGGAGACGGCGGACGCGTTTTCGCTCGGCGACGGTGGCAACGCAGGTAATCCCTGTTGGCACAAGCCCCGATACCCGTCCGTCGTTGTGGGAGGGTATCGAACGTGGCTAGGGAGTCGCACGGGCGCGCCCCGACGATCGTTGATGTTGCCCGAGATGCCGGCGTGTCGGTCTCGACGGTGTCGCGGGTAATGCGTGACCACGCGGACGTTGGAGCGGCAACTCGTGCCCATGTGCGTGAGGCGATAGATCGACTCGGCTACAGGCCCTCGCCTATCGCGCGGGCGCTGGTCTCGGGTCAGAGTCGCCTTGTAACGCTGCTTGTCAGCGACATCTCGAATCCTTTCTACCCGCAACTGGCAAAGAGCGTGGAGCAGGAGGCAAAACAGGCAGGCTATGCGGTCGTCATCTGCAATACCGAGGATCGGACAGCCGAGACACGTCGCTATGTCGAAAGGCTGTTGCGCCAGGGGCTCGAAGGCGTTATCCACGCTTCGGTGGCTCACGATGAGCAGGTGCTGCTCTCGCTGATGGCCGACGAGCGTCGGGTGGTGTTTACCAACCGCCGCCCTGCGCAGCCCGCCGTGAGCTACGTCGTGTCCGACAACGAAGGGGGAGCTGCTGAGCTCACTCGGCATTTGCTCTCACTCGGACATCGTCGCATCGGGTTCATCAGCGGTCCGAAGTACGCGCGAAACGCCACGGAGCGCCTGAAAGGGTTTCGCCACGCCATGAAGGAAGTAACCGATACCCAGATGTTCGTTGCTGACGGTGATTTCTCCGTCGAGAGCGGTCGGCGGGCTGTTGTCGAATGGATGAAGGACAAACGAGCCCCGACGGCGATGATCGGCGTGAACGACTCGGTCGCGCTCGGCGCCCTAGAGGCACTTGTCGACAGTCGGCTACGCGTTCCCGATGATGTCGCCCTGGCTGGCTTCGACGGCACCCAACTGTCTGCTTCGCCTTTGCTTAGCCTCACGACGGTCGATCAGCACATCGAAAACCTGGGACAACGGTCCGTGCAGATTCTGCTTAAGCAGCTTGCCTCAGTAGGTGAATTCGACCCGGTCCGAGAGGTACTGCCGACCAAGCTTCTCCTGCGTGCTAGCACTTTGGGCCAGACAGCCATTGGTCTGCCTCCTCCTCGCAAGGCCCGAAGAACATGACCTTCAGCGCGTCGGCACAGTCTTTTTGATTTCCACAGGTCCGAGCTGCGAGATCAACGCTTCCACCGCGCTAGCCAGCGGCAATGATGGCGTCGCACCCCGGACACCCACCGCCAAAGCCCCTGCTCCTGCCGCCTTCACCAAACCCGCTTCGAGAGTCTCGCCTCTAGCTAGTGCGCTCGCGAAGGCGCCGCAGAAGGCGTCGCCGGCTGCCACTGTGTCGACCACAGGCACGCGCAGCGCCGGGACTTCCAGCACCTGTTCGTCGTCGACGTACACAGCCCCTTTGGCTCCAAGTGTTACGACGACGGCCTTGCAGCCACGATGCAGCAGCGCCCGCGCGGCTGTGACTGCACCGGCGACATCGTCGACCTTGAGACCCGTCAGCGCTCCGGCTTCCACCTCGTTCGGGATGCAGATGTCAACCTTTGACAGCAGCTCATCGTCCAATTCCAACGCCGGGGCTGGATTGAGGATCGTCGTCGTCCCGGCACGCCTGGCGATTTCAAGCGCCGCCTCGACGACTTCAAGGCGGATTTCAAGTTGAACGAGCATGACAGCGGCCCCCTCGATCAGCGAGGTTGCGCGCGCAAGGTGGGCCGTTGTCAAGGAGTGGTTCGACTGGGGCACGATGATGATGAAATTCTGACCGGTCGAATCGACCGTGATGTGGGCGATGCCCGTGGCCACCTCTGGATCGACCGTCAGCTGGGATACGTCCACACCCTCGTTGACGAGCTGAGCCCTGATCGCCTCGCCGAAGCCGTCGGGTCCTACCCTTCCGACCATTGCAGTCGCCACACCCTGCCTGGCGCATGTCACGACCTGGTTGTTCCCTTTGCCTCCCGGAACCATTGTGAAGCCGTTGCCTATCACTGTCTCACCCGGGGACGGCAAGGATGCCGTTCGCGCAGTGAGGTCCATGGAGAGACTTCCAACCACAACGACCTGCGCCATCTCTTCTCCCACCTATAGCAGTTGTCTCAACCGTAACAATCCGGCCCATCGCTTACTTGAATTCTTGCTCATCTTAGCGGCATCCCAGTTTTGGCTCTTTGACAGGTCGTCATGCAGTAGTAAAGTAACCTCAGTTTAAACACTGCATTTCAGACACGTTCTCCTATCCCTTCTTCTGCTTGCGAAGGTGGTCTCAATGGCTGTTTCCCGTCGGGAATTCCTTGTACGTTCCGGTAAGACTGCTGGAGTGATCGCCGCCTCCGGAGTGTTGGGCTCGTTCCTGGAGACTGTTGCCAGTCCGGTCGGCGCTGGTGCGACTGGGCGGGCTTTGACTCCCGTCACATACCAGCTGGGTTGGATCGCTAATGTCGAGAATGGTGGTGAGTTTGTTGCGCAGTCAAGGGGCTACTTCGCCGACG
>Ga0302320_10006664_pt1 | contig 25561 bp, 12 predicted proteins | sample Bog_T0_3_FD_202130 | JGI IMG/M metagenome (GOLD analysis project Ga0302320, IMG submission 202130) | Peat permafrost microbial communities from Stordalen Mire near Abisko, Sweden - Bog_T0_3 | ecosystem: Environmental > Terrestrial > Soil > Wetlands > Peat | place: Sweden: Abisko, Stordalen Mire... | reverse complement strand
TATCCATTCCAGCCACGGTAACCCGACTTTTGGCACAACGTATCTTTTATCCGCTTCGGCAACCCTCTCCCGGGTAACAATACTTTTGGCGCAATTCGTGCCTCCACGCCGTCGAACGCATTCCGTCCGCCGGCCGTGGCCAACCGGCGCAATTCGTTCCCATCCGTTTCATTTACCGCAACAAGCTCACCCAGGACGACAAGCTGCTGCTGACGTTCGATGCGTTCGTGCTCTCCGAAATGCTTGGACGCACCGTCAGCCTCGGCAAAATCATCCATGGCGACGACCATGCCACGCTCAGGGTGAAGACCCCGGCCCTGGCCAGCGAAGTAAGGAAACGTCTCGGGAACATCTCCGCGCTGCTCGCCAGCCCCGAACCACCCGATCTCGTCCTGAACCGGCACTGCGCTGAGTGCGAATTCCAGGCCGGCTGCCGGAAACACGCAGTGGAGAAGGACGACCTCAGCCTGCTGGCCGGGATGAGCGCGAAGGAGCGCCAGAAACTCCGCAGCAAAGGCATCTTCACCGTCACGCAACTCTCCTACACGTTCCGCCCGCGCCGCCGGCCCAAGCGGCAGCGCGACAAACGCGAGAAATATCATCACGCACTCAAAGCGCTGGCGATTCGGGAAAAGAAAATCCACATCGTCGGCAGCCCGGAACTCAAGATCGAAGGCACGCCCGTCTATCTGGATGTCGAGGGCCTGCCCGACCGCGATTTCTACTACCTGATCGGCCTGCGCATCGGCCACGGCGACTCCGCCATCCAACACAGCCTGTGGGCGGATACCGTCGAGGACGAAGGGAAGATTTGGCGGGAATTCCTGGCCATCCTCAAAACCGTCGAGAAGCCGGTACTGATTCACTACGGCAGTTACGAGACGACGTTTCTGAGGCGAATGTCTGAACACAACAGCCTCCGCGAGGACTCGATTGTTGCAAGAGCAATCAGTTCGACGGTGAACCTTCTCTCGTTCATCTTTGCCCGAATCTACTTTCCTACCTATTCCAACAGATTGAAGGATAATGCCGGATGGCTCGGGTTCAAGTGGTCTGAAAGTGAGCTCTCCGGAACATGGGCTGTTTGCATGCGCTACCAGTGGGAGCAACATCGATCCCCTTGCGTTCGAGAGCGGATCATGAAGTACAACACGGAGGACTGCGCGGTACTGGAAACTCTCGTGACCGCACTTGCCAGCCTGCCCCGGCAACCCGCTGCGTATTCGGACGTCGATTTCCTCAACATCCCAAAAACTCCTGCAACTGAACGCGGCAAGGAGTTAAAGCGCTGTCTTGACAGCGTCCTCAAATCGGCACATGCCGATTACGAAAACAGAAAGATCTCTCTCCGCAGCACCAACACTACAGAAGGCAGTGAAGCCGACAAACCGAAGATCCGGAAAAAGGCACGGCAGCGCAATTTGCCCGCTCATGGTGGTCGGAGGATTCGTGTCCCACGCAAGAGAACGTGTCAGCGACACCCGGATCATCCAACCCAACTAAAACCCGCCAGAAAGGAATCAGAGCACGCGCTCTTGGACGTGGCTTTCACGAAGGGCGGATGCAAGAAAGTCATTGTTCGTTACTTCGGTCGCCGAGGCTACTGCCCACGCTGTCACTCTACTTACCCCCCTCCGGGAGTAAAAAGGATTCTCAACCAGGACTTCGGGTCTGGGTTCCAAACGTGGGCCGTTTATCTCCGCGTTGCGCTCCGGTTGTCGGTCCGTCTCATAACGAAGGTCACACAAGACCTCTTTGGAGAGGAGATAACGTTTCAGACCATTTTGCGGTTTGTCAGTCAGGCGTCGGAAGACCACGCCGCCACTGAGGATCTGCTCCTCCGCAAAATCCTTTCCAGTTCTGCGATCCACATCGACGAGACGAACCTGAACATACTTGGTTTTCAGCAATACGTTTGGGTGTTGACAGACGGAAGTCACGTTGTCTTCCGACTCACTCCAGGTCGGGAAACCGGCTTCTTGCACAGTCTCCTAGAAAAGTACGAAGGGACAGTCGTGACGGACTTCTATGGCGGCTATGATGGATTGCCATGTCGCCAGCAGAAGTGTCTGGCGCATTTGATCCGAGACTTGAACGATGATCTTTGGAAGAATCCTTTCGACGAAGAGTACGAGCGGTTCGTGGAAGCGGTGCGAGACCTGCTCATTCCAATGTTCGAAGACGTCCAGAAATTCGGGTTGCGAGCATTCCATCTGAGGAAGCATACGCAACGAGTGGAGCGTTTCTACAGAAGCACGATCAATAACGGTGTGCCCTGCAAAGACCTTACAGCAAAATACAGGAAGCGCTTTGAGCGCTACGAGAATTCACTCTTCACCTTCTTGAAGCATGACGGCGTTTCATGGAACAACAACGCCGGAGAGCGTGCGATTCGCCACCTCGCTGTTCAGCGGAAAATCTCTGGGGCATTTTCGAGCAAGGGTGCCAACCACTACCTTCGCCTGCTCGCCCTAGCCCAAACATGCCGGTTTCAGGAGAAGTCATTTCTAGGCTTTCTCCTGTCGGGGTTGAAGGATGTGGACGCCTTCATGGGAAGCCAACGCGGGCGCAGGCACAGGTCACCCACCAGCGAACCAAAAGCCCCGCCAGCGGATGCGGCGGAGCAATGAGCCGCCGGGCGTCGGCTTTCCCGTTTCCGTTTCCCCGGGGGGGCTATAGGGCGGGAAACGGGAAACGGCAGTTTCCGTTGAATGCCTCTGGCATCCCGCACGACTTCTCCTTGTGCGGACAGATCCCATGACAAGCTGGAGCGGTTCTCTCAAGCGATTGAGCAGAGCATCAGCGCGGCGATGGTCCACCAGGAAAAACACCTCGATCTACTCACGCCCGGCCCTGAAGCCGACGCCTCTCTGGCTCTTTCGCCTGTTTTACCTCGAATATCCGAAACTGACGCCTGCGCAGATTCTTTACGCACCGCGTAAAGAATCCGGCGAGCCGACGATTCAGCACGCAGGGAGTGATGAATCAGCGGAGATTTCGGCCGCCGTGCGCGCGAAACCAGCCATAGCCCATGGCCATCACGCATCGGAAAATGCCTCAAACAACTGACGGCGGGGTTGCCGTTTGTCGGGCACGAACTCAAACGCAGCTACCAGGGTGAGTGGTTTTGGCCCCATGCCATTCGGACCCGGTGAATGCGCCTATCCGCGTGGGCTGGGTGAGTCCGTTACGCGTGGCGACCGGCGGGGCCGCGAACTATGGTTCGGGAGACCGGCCCCGCCGCTCACCAGCCCACGCGAATAGACGGCGCTAGTTGGCCTTTGGTTTAATTTGTGAAGAGGCAAATACACCAGTTGGCTCCACATTCGGCCAAAACTCCCCACAAGCCGCTGTTGCACCCAATACGCACAGTTCGCCCCACGGCCACACAAAACACCCCACTCCGCGGCCCCGTCCAGTCAGGACGGGCCTGGGCGATTGGCGTTGGAAGAATCGGACTTTTCCTGCGGGCCAGGGTGATCAGAAGACCGGATTGGAAGCTCCTTGTTTAGCTCCCATCCGCGCAACAAGAACGCGTGGTCAGCTAGCTTTTGAGCATCCGAGAGAGTCCAATGGTTTTGGCTTCGCTGCTCAGTTGAGGAAGTGGAGGCATGTCGTCTTCCATATGCCACATTGTACGCGATTCGGGACCGCTTTCAAATAGAACAGGCCCAACGCCGTCAATCCAAACAGTACTTTTGCGCCATGCGCGAGGCTTTTTCGCCGGAGAAAATTTGATACTGCCATTTGATACTGTTTGCCATTTTTCGAGGCTAAACAGGGCAAAAGCAGTCCACTTGGAAGAGGGGCGAAAACTCACGATTCGATTGGCAGGCAATGGTTTTCTCCATTTGTCCAAGTGGAGCCAAGTAAGGCCAAAACCCCGTTTATCAATTTCGAGTCAGGTGCCTTTAACCACTCAGCCACCCTTCCAACCGCTGCGGGCCGCACTGGCAACCATACGTTAGCAGTGATATTGACTTTCGCAAAGTCAAAATATGGCCGGGTCAAGCCGAGGCCGCCAGGATTCAATGATTCCGTGGATCAGTTTTGCACCGTAAAGCGCAGCGGTTCAAAGCTGTCCCGGTCTTTGATGGTCGCCAGGCCGTCAGCGAACGACCACCCGCGCGGAGAGTTTGCGAGGTCGGCGGCGCTCAGGCGCGGCAGGGTTCCCGTTCCTGCCGCGGCGTTGGAACTTTCGGCCACTGATTTGGGTTCACGCTCCAGCCAGGTTTCCAAAATCAGATCGCGTTTGGCCGGGCGATAAGAACCTTCCGGCGCCGCAATTTCAAAAGTCACCGAGGTTCCGGAGCGCAGTTGGTGAAACCGGCGCTTCATGAATTCGCCCTTGCGGTAATTGAGGCTGGTGCCGTCGTCTTCGTAGAGCGAGGACGCGGATTCGGTGGCTGGCGCGACGAGCACGCGCAGCGGCTGGCCAGGCATTTCGCCCACGTGTTGGACGACGGGCTGGCGGAAAATGAATCCGCCTCCCCGCACAAACAGCGGGATGGAATCCATCGTCACCGGCACGTGGACCGTGGCATTGCCCGCGTAATGCCGGCCCGTCCAGTAATCGTACCAGTCCCCGGCTGGCAGATATATGTCGCGCTCGTCAGCGCCTTCCCACAACACCGGGGCGACGAGCAAATCGGCGCCGAAAAGAAATTCGTCGTCCGTCTTGGCAGTGCGCTCATCGCCGGGAAATTCCAGAAACAGCGGCCGCAACGCCGGTACGCCGGTCTCGCCGGCCTGCTGCATGGCGTTGTAAATGTGGGGCAGCAGTTGGTAACGCAGCTCGATGGCGCGTTTGTTGATGGCTTCATGGCGCCAGCCAAACGACCACGGCTCCTTGTCCGGCGTGGTGATTTCCGTGTGCATGCGCATGAACGGAGTGAAAACGCCAAGTTGCAGCCAGCGGGTGCATAATTCCGCCGACGGCATCCGCACGAATCCGCCGATATCGCTGCCCACGAAGGGAAAGCCGGAAATGCCCAAACCCAGCAGCATGGAAACGGATTGCCGCAGCGAAGACCAATCCGCCGTGGCGTCGCCGGTCCAGACCGCCGCGTAGCGCTGGCCGCCCGCAAAACTGGAGCGCGTGAGCACAAAGGCGCGCTCCTCCGGACGCAGCCGGCTCAAGCCCTCAAAGGACGAACGGCTCATGAGCTGGCCGAAGACGTTGTGCAATTCGCGGTGGGTTGCGGGCTGGCCGTCGTTGTCGAACACCACGTCCAAGGGCATGGTCCCGCTGGGCACGTCAAAGACCGAAGGTTCGTCCATGTCGTTCCAAATGCCGGCGACACCGACCTCGAGCAGGCCCTGGTAAAGCGAGCCCCACCAGGCGCGCGTCGCCGGGCGGCTGAAGTCCGGGAACACGCTCGGAGCCGGATTTTTCTCCGCCTGCGAGGGCCAGACCGGTCCCTCATAAACTTTTCCATCCGGCCGTTTCACAAAATGACCGCCGGCCAAGCCGGCATCATACGGCGCATAGCCTTTCAGCGCCGGCGGATGCCCGTCCAGAATCGTGACCAGACGGAAGCCTTGGGCGCGCAAGTCGGAAATCATCTTCTTCGGCGCAGGAAAACGTTCTGGATTCCATGTGAATGGCTGGTAACTGTCCATGTAATGGATGTCGAGCCAAAGGGCATCCGCGGGAATCTTCTTGGACCGAAACGTATCGGCCAGCAGGCGCACTCGGGATTCGGGATAATAGCTCCAGCGGCATTGGTTGAAGCCGAGCGACCACAGCGGCGGCAGCGGCATCCGGCCGGTGAGGGCGGTGTAGCGCTCGATGACTTTTTTGGGGTCGGGGCCGTTGATAAAATAATAATCCGCATCGCCGCCGTCGGCGCCGAACGTCAGCAGACCCGGCTGTTCCCGGCCCACGTCAAAAAAGGTGCGCCAGGTGTTGTCGAGAAAAATTCCGTGCGCCTGGCCGCGGCGCGTGACCAGGAAAAACGGAACATCCACGTACAGCGGATCGGTGCTGGCATCGTACGCGGGCGTGTCGGAATTCCACATGACGTAATTGTAGCCGCCGAGCTGCCAGCCGCGCTTGTCCAAGCGGCCGGTTTTTTCCCCGAAACCGTAAACGTGTTCGTCCTCGTTTAATTGCTTGGAGACGCGGAATTCTGTTCCAGCCAGGGAAAGGCCGCGAGCCGGATCATCCGCATCCAGAATTTCGCCCGCGGTGTTGGCGAAGGTAATCCGCAATGGCGAATGCTGCACCGTCACTTTGAGCGACGCGGTGGTCAGGGTGGTGGCCTCCAATTTGATGTCTGTTTTCACCGCGGCCGCGCCCAAGTCGCGATTCACGACTGCGTAAGAATGGTCGCGACCAAAAGTTGGCGCGGGCGCAAACCGGATGCGGATGACATCGTCGGAAAGCGGTGTCACGGCGAGGGTCCCCTGTCCGCTTTGAAACCGCAGCGTGCGGCCGTCCCAATCCGGCGCGGGCATATTGCCCAGCGTGGTCCACCCGGCAGCGGTGCTGGTCGAAGGCAGATTCAGGCTCGATAACATCATTGCGGCTGCAAGGTAGCCGATTTGTCGCAGACAGGCATTCATGGAAAATTCTTTCGGTTCGCGGTTTCCGCCATGCGCCGGTACACACCGCATCCGGCGCGGCGCGGGAGGATTCTATACCAACGCTACGAGATTCGCGCGACAGCGGCGAGAAATAATTAAAACCAAAGAACACGCTCACATCAAACGTGGTAACCCGCTGAGAGTACCTGCCCTCAACACTTCTTTCCCCCCGAGCTGACTGGGGGTCTCCCAACGCCCCGCCGTGCATTTTGCGGTCAGAAAAATGCATTTTGCAGTGCCTTGGCTTCCAAAACCATGGTTATGGGGATGAGAACGGAGCGGAATATTTCTTGCTAGTTTACCTTTGCAAACTCAAAAAGAACGGGAGCCTTTCGCCCCCGTCAACGAACCATAGTCCATGAGAGAGAATACCATTATGAAAAGCAACGTTTACCAAGAAGCGAGTGGAACCGCGACCCTTAATCGCAGGCGCGATGACCAGAACCGGGCCGCCGCGCAACCCGAACAGAACAAAGAGGAAATGATGAAAAAGATGGCGGCCGCGGGCACTCCCGGGCAAGAACACAAGGCGCTAAACGCCTTGGAGGGAAATTGGAAAGCCGAGGTGAGATGCCTGATGGAGCAAGGCGACCAAAACGAGCAAGGAGAGCAAGGAGAGCAAGGAGAGCACGGGGAGCAAGGGGAGCATGGCGAAAAAACACAAGCTACTGCGAAAAAAAGCTGGATTCTCGGGCGGCGATTTTTGGAGGAAGAATTCCATGGCGAAATGATGGGCAAATCATTCACCGGGAAGGGATTGATTGGGTTCGATAATGCAAAAAGGCAGTACCAAAGCGTTTGGTTGGATGATTTCAATACGGTGATCCATACGAGCGAAGGGAAAGGAGAAAACGGCAATAAAGTCATCACGCTCGAGGGGAAGGCGGATTGCCCCGCCACCGGAGAAAAGGACGTTCCCATGAAGCATGTATTACGCGTCATCAGCCAGGACAAACATGTTTTGGAAATGTTTCGGGACGGAAAGAAAGCCATGGAAATCACCTACACGCGACAATGACAAACAGCTAGCTGAACAGCCTGCAAAAATTCGCCCGCTGAGGGTGGCTCAGCCGCATCGTGCGGTTGGCTGCTTCTAAATGTCGGCCGACGCTGCCTGCCGCTAGGCCGCCGTTGCGGGCGAGCCTTCCCAGCGGGTCCCGGCGGGCAGGCGCTCCCCTTTGGCCACCAGCGTCAAGGGCCCTAGCCGCACGTCGTCGCCGACGTGCGTGTCGTATAAAATCGTGCTGCGGACGCCCACGGTCACGCGGCGGCCAATTTTCACCAGCCCGATTTTCATCACGCGATCCTCGAATAAATGGGTCTGCGGTCCGCTCCAGGCATTGAGTTCCGCTTCGTCGCCGATGTGCACGCAGTCGAATTCGGTTAGGTCCGTGGTGTTCAGATATACGCCCTGGCCAATGCGGGCGCCCAGCAGGCGCAGCGCCCATGGCAGCATCGGCGTGCCGCGCAGCAGATCCAAAAAATTCGGCACCGCAAGCGATTCATACAAATTCGTGACCGCTTCGCTGAGCCACACAAAGGGCGTCCACATTGGCGCGGCGCGCGGACGATAGCGCCCGACCAGAATCCATTTCAAGGCGACGACGAACAGAAAGGCCGCGACGCCATAGACACAACCCGCCAGCGCCAGCGCATTGGCCACTTCAAACCCCCAGCCGTTGGTTTCGGCCAGCGGCATGATCAATACGATGATGAGGTACCCGGTGGCGATGATGAGCGCCAGCGGCAGCACGATGCGCAAGCCTTCGACCAGACCGCGCCCCAGACGGCGGAGCGGCGACGGGCGGAACGTGAGTGATTCGGGAAAGCCGGCGAGGGTTTCGCGCGCCGGATACAGCAGCGGCGGCGAGCCCATCCAAGTCTGGCCAGAGGCAAGCTGTTGATTCCTGGGGGTGCGGGTTTGCACGCCGATGAGCACGTCATCGGGCACGACCGCCCCGTCCGGCACGTAAGCGCCGTTGCCGATGAACGAGCGGCTGCCGATGCGCGTCGGTTTCAAAATCATCCAGCCGCCCCGCAGTTCCTCGTCGCCCAGCATTGCGCCATCGGCGACGAAGCTGTCGTCGCCCAGGCTCAAGAGCTCCGGCACCATGCCTTCGGCCGTGGAGATTTCCGCATGGCGGCCCACTTCGACGCCCAAAACGCGCAGCCACAGCGGCGCGAACACGGACGCGTAAACCCCGTGCATTTCGTGCAAGCTGCAATCCAGAACCATGCTCATGGCGCGTTTGCGCCAGTAGCCGAACGAGTCAATGGGACTTCTGCCGGCGGTTTGGCGCGGCAACAGCCAGCGCAGACCGCCGGTCAGCAGCATCGTCACGCCCAGGAACAGCGCGCTGGCGGGGATAGCCAGCAGGAAAAAGAAACCGAAGGCAACCGGCGCGCTGACGCCGGAGTCAAAAACGTTCAAGGTGTTGGCGTCCAGCCAGTCAATCAGGATGAAGGCCGGGAACGTGGGCAGAAAAAACAAAACCGACACCCCGATGGCCGTGGCCGCGAATAAAGCGGCGAGCACCCCGCGGCGGACGCGGGAAACCCGGGGACGCGGCGGCAGTGCCTCGGCGATTTGATTCGAGCGCTGCGCCGGCGCGCCGTCCCAAATTTCATCCGCGGGAATTTTCCGCCCGGCCGCCAGGGCCGACTGGCCGCACAACCGCGCCCGATCGCCCAATTCGGTGTGTTCTTCGAGGACGGAATACGAATCCACCACGGAATCCCGCCCCAGCCACACGGGGCCGATGATCAGTTCGCCGCCCTCGACGCGCGCGTTTTCAATGTTCACAAACGTGCCGAGGCTGGCGCCGTCCCCGACGGTCAGGAGTTCCGGCGCGGCCAGCGTGATCATGTCAATCATCACGTCGCGGCCGATGCGGGCGCCCAGCGCGCGCAGATACAGCGGCATCCACGGCGTGCCCGCGAGCAGAAACACGTCCGGGAGTTCGCAGAATTTGCTGGCCAGCCACCAGCGAAAATAAACCGCGCCCCACAGCGGATGCCGTCCGGCCGGGAGCTGACCCGCCGCGATCCGCTTGCCGGCGATGGCGACCGCGAAATTGGCAAATCGCGCCAGCACAAACACGCCCAGCGAATACAGCACCGCCAGCAAAATGCTGTCGCCTGGATCGCCGGTGAAATACTGATAAACGAAAAACGGCGCGAGCCAGTCGGCAATGTGCAGCAGGATGAAGAACGGAATGACGAGGGCCTGCGCGAGGGCGCAAAACGCGAGGCGGCGCAATGGCGTGGCAGCGCGTTTGGGCGCGGCGGACCGCGGTTTTTGCGCCCGCTGGCGCTTCATGGCGCCAGCGATGTCCTCCAAGCGGCGTTCGCGGTAAATTGCCTGCACCCCCAACCCCGCATAGCGCGCGTCGCCGCGCAAAATGGAGACCAGCCGCGCCGCCAGCAGCGAGTGCCCGCCCAGATCGTCAAAAAAATCCAGCCCGGGACGAAGCGCGCGGCCGGGGAAAAGCTTTGTCAAGGCGGCGAACAGCGCGGTTTCATCCTCGTTGCGCGGCTCGCTTTTTTCCCCTTCAATGGCTTCCACGGATTGCAGCGGCCACGCTTGCAGGGCGGCTTGATTGATCTTGCCGGAGATCAGGCGCGGCAGCGCGGCGATGATTTCGAAGCGCGCCGGGACCATGTAGGACGGCAACCGCGCCGCCAGCGCCTGGCGCCATTGCGCCGGATTGCTTTTGCCACTTGCGCTGGGGACCACAAAGCCGACGAGCTGGTCGAGGCCGGCTTGCTTTCGCAGCGTGACTGCCGCCGCCGCCACGCCGGGCTGGACGCTGAGGATCGCGCTGATTTCATCCAGCTCCACCCGGAAGCCGCGAATCTTCACCTGGCTATCGGCCCGGCCCAAACAATGCACCGGCCCCCCGGGCTCGATGCGCGCCAGATCGCCCGTCAGATACATCCGTTCGGCCGGAGCGCCGGTCTGCGACCGGCTTGGCGCACTCAATTCAAGGTTGGGTGGCAAAGTCCCGAAAGCTATCGGGGCGGTGCCGTCTGCCGATTCATCGGGACCGGACGGAATGGAACGGACGCTGGCAATGGGAGCAGCACTCCGAAAAAATCCGGGCGCGCTCCCCTTTCCGAGCGGCGGGTCGCCGCTCGGTACAGGCGGGTCGCCTGTGCCACCTACCGGAATGGCTGCCGCCACCTTGGAATTTGCGTTGAATTCGAGATTGGGTGGCAGCGCGATGAATTTTTCCGCCGTCAAATCCGGCCGGGCCAGGTAGCCCAGCGCCAGTCCCGGCCCGCGGATGCACAGCTCGCCGACTTCGCCCGCGGGCAAAGGCCGGCGCTGTTCGTCCACCACGAGCAGGCCGTAATTCGGCAGCGGCCAGCCGATGGTGACGGGTTCGCCGGCTTTCAATTCCGCGAGGCTGGCGGTGACGGAAGTTTCCGTGGGGCCATAGGTGTTGAATACTCTTCTGCCAGGCCGCGCGAGGCGTTGCGCCAACGCGGCGGGACAGGCTTCGCCGCCCAGATTGATGAGCCGCAGCGTCGGCAGCGGATCGTCCAGCAGGCCCATCAACGTGGGCACGGCGTGCAGCACGGTGATGCGTTCGCGCGCCAGCGCCTGCGCCAGCAAATCGGGATCGCCCACCAGCAGCGGCGGCGCAATCCAGAGCGTGGCGCCCACCAGATACGAAATCCAGATTTCCTCGAACGACATGTCGAAGGCCACGGAGAATCCCTGGTACACGCGGTCCCCGGCGCGCACCCCGAGCAGCTCGTTTTCCGCCCGCAACAAATGGCAGATGCCGCGGTGACTGATGACAATGCCCTTGGGCTCGCCGGTGGAACCGGAAGTGTAAATCACATACGCCGGATCGGATGGCTGGGCGGCCGGGCACAGCGGCGGGTTCGGCTCCCTCACCCCGCCCGAGCGGGGAGAGGTTTGAGGAGAGGGGACTTGAGCCGGAAAATTAATCGCCTTCTCTCCCCGGCCCTCTCCTCCCACCGGGGAGGAGAGGGAGGGCGCAAGCGCAGTGCGGGAGAGATTTGATTCTTCAGCCAGCAAGTCTTCCACCGCCCACGCGGGCACGGAAATATCGCGCAAGCGCGGCACCCATTCACGGCAAGTGACGAGGCCGATGGCCTTGGCTGATTGGAGGCAAAACGCCACCCGCTCCAACGGAGCCTCTGCGTCGAACGGCAGCCACGCCGCGCCGCTCTTGGTGATGCCGGCCTGCGCGATGAGCAAATCCGCGCCGCGCGGCAGAACCAAACCCACGACTCTCCCCGGCGCCGCGCCGCGCCGCGCCAGCGCGGCGCCGACGGTGTCGCTGAGCGCGTCCAATTCGCCGTAGGTCACCACGCGTTCGCCCCAAATCAAGGCCGGCTGTTGCGGCGAGCGCCGGGCGGTGGCAGTGAGGATTTGGGCGAGCGATTCCTCGCGCAGCAAATCCGGCCGCTCCGGGCCGCGCAAGAACGCCGGGCGCAACGATTGGCTCCCCGCCGGGTCAGGACGGGTTGGCGAAACGGGTGGAATTGGGGCGGTCGGTTGATCCACAGCGAGCCGTAATGGTTTCACACGATTGGACGAAAGCGGAGCGCAAAATGTTTCGGGATTATTGAACCTGGAGTTTCTCAGGCAAATGGGCAGTTCGTTCCATTTGCAAAAGTTTCTTAGGGTTGGATTCACTCGGATTTGGTTGGAAGCATTCGCATTTGCCTGGCTTTTGACCTGGGTTCGTTTCGTAAAAATGACCCGATAAACGCAGGGCTGCAAAAGACCCGGAAGACAGAGGAGTGATCTGGCGATTTCCAGGTTCCGGGCCTTCAGCCCGCGAACGACTTTTTGTTGGTTCTTTCCGCCAAGGCATTATGATGGATTTTATGAACCGCTTGTGCATCCTGACCGCGGGACTTATTATCGCCGTCATGCTCCAGACTTCCGCCACCGCCGGGCCGCGCGACGCGCAATGGAAGGCCGTGCAGGACGCCGTCACGCATGGCCTGCCGCAGACGGCCATCACCAATCTCGAACCGATCATCGCCGCCGCGATGAAGGAAAAGGCCTACGCCGAGGCGGTCAAGGCCATCGGCCAGAAAATCGCACTGGAAGGGAACATCCAGGGCAACCGGGCCGAAGAACGCGTGATACGTCTCGAGGCCGAGATCGCCAAGGCGCCCGCGGAGATGAAGCCGGTGCTGGAAACGCTGCTGGCCCACTGGTATTGGAGCTATTTCCAGCAGAACCGCTGGCGGTTCATGCAGCGCACGCCAACCGCCGAAGCGCCGGGCAAGGATTTCACGACGTGGGATCTGCCGCGCTTGTTCGCGGAGATCGACCGGCATTTTCAAGCCGCGCTCGCCGCCGAAGCGACGCTCAAGGCCACGCCCATCGCCTCGTGGGACGGCCTGCTGGAAAAGGGCACCATGCCCGACCGCTACCGCCCGACGCTATACGATTTTCTGGCGCAGGAGGCGCTGGAGTTTTACACCAGCGGCGAACAGGCGGGCGCGAAGACGGAGGGGGAATTTGAGCTGCTGGCGGACAGCCCCGTGCTGGATGACGCGGACGAGTTTCTGGAGTGGAAACTCGCGAACCCGGCCACACCGGAGGAGAAGGCCATTGTGCTTTACCAGCAACTGCTGAACTTTCACCAGAGCGACCCAGACCGGTCCGCATTTTTTGATGCGGACCTGGCACGGCTGGTTTGGGGCTGGAATACGGCGTTCGGCGATGAGAAAAACGCCCGCTTCAAAGCGGCGTTGAAAAACTTCATCGCCCAGCGGTCCGATCATCCGCTCGCGGCAATGGCATCGTGGAACCTGGCCCGCGTGGTGATGGGTGAGGGCGACTGGGTCGAGGCGCGGAAAATCGCATTGGAGGCGAAGTCGGCGCATCCCGGCACGCACGGCGCGAAGAACTGCGCAAATCTCATCGCGGATATCGAGACGAAGTCCGCCGACATCAGTACCGAACGCGTATGGAATTCCGGCGCCGGCATCACCGTCCGTTATCGAAATGTGGAGAAGGTTTATTTCCGCGCCATTGCGGCGGACTGGGAATCATTCCTCGACCGCAAGCGCCAGCGGCCGGAAAACATCGGCCAGCAGGAGCAGCAGAAACTGCTCGCCGGGCATGCTGCGCTCGAATGGTCCGCGGCGCTTCCCGCCACGGCGGATTTCAAGGAGCACTCCTTTAGCACGCCCGCGCCAACGACACTCAAGCCGGGATTCTATTTCATCTTTGCCAGCCATGATCCCGGCTTTGGCGCAAAAAACAACCAGGTTTCCATGACGACCGTCTGGGTGAGCGAACTCGCGCTGGTCCTGCGCCCGCGCGACGGATGGTTCGAGGGTTTTGTGCTGGAGGCGGGTTCCGGCGAACCCATCGCCGGCGCGGAGATCAACGCCTGGTATCTCGACCAGAATGGCGTCCGGGTACCCTGCGCGCCCTTGAGCACGGACACGAACGGTTTCTTCAGGTTTCAGCCGGTGACACAACGCGCCTATCTGATTCGCGTGCAGCACCGGGGCCGCGAACTGGCGTCCGCACAGGACCTTTGGAACTACGACTGGCGCAGGCAGCGCGACGAAAATGGGCCGCGCCAGCAAACGATTTTCTTCACCGACCGCACGATTTACCGCCCCGGGCAGACCATCCAGTACAAGGGCATCTGTCTGCAGACCGACCAGCGCAGCGATGACTACACGACGCTCGACGGAGAACAAATCGAAGTCGTCTTTCGCGATGTTAACGGCCAGGAGATCGCGCGCGCCAAACATCGCGCCAACGACTACGGCTCCTTTGCCGGCAGTTTCACCGCGCCGCGCGACCGGGCAATGGGTGAGATGAACATCGAAGCCGAAGGTCGTTGCCAGGGCACCGCCTCGTTTCGTGTCGAGGAATACAAACGCCCGAAATTCGAGGTCACGCTCGACTCGCCCAAGGTTGCGCCCAAGCTCGGCGAAAAGGCCGTCGTTCCCGGCAAAGCCGCCAGCTACACCGGCGCGGCGGTGGATGGCGCCACGGTGAAATGGCGCGTGGAGCGCCAAGTTCGCTGGCCGTGGTGGTACGGCTGGTGGCGCGGCGGATTTCCGTCCAGCCCGGCGCAGGAAATCGCGCACGGCACCGCCAATACTGGCGTGGACGGCGCGTTCACGGTCGAGTTCATGGCCAAGCCGGACCTCGCTATCTCGCCGACGAACGAGCCGACGTTTGTTTATTCCGTGACCGCCGATGTGACGGACAGCGCCGGCGAAACGCGCTCCGCCGACCACAACGTGCGCGTGGGTTATTCCGCGATGGAAGCCGTGCTCACCGCGAATGACTGGCAGGAAGCCACGAAACCGGTGGAGATCAAAATTTCGACCACGACGCTCGACGGCGAACCGCAGGCCGCCGAAGGCACGGTGAAAGTTTATCGGCTGAACCTGCCCGCGAAAGTTGTTCGCGCACCCATCGGCGTGGAGAATTACAACGGAGACGGCAAGACCGAGGTGGACATGTCGAATCCGAACAATTGGGAGCCGGGAGAGGTCGCGATCGAGCGCGGCTTCACGACAGACACGAACGGCGCGACGAAATTGTCTTTCACGTTGGCGGAGGGCGCGTATCGCGTGGTGCTTGAAACGCAGGATCATTTCGGCAAAAAAGTCACCGGCCGGCTGCCGTTGCAGGTGCTGGATGCGGAAGCGCCGACGCTGGCGATCAAAGTTCCAAATCTCGTCGCCGCGCCGGACTGGGAGACGCAGCCGGGTGGGGAATTCACGGCGGTGTGGGGCACCGGCTACGAAACGGGTCGCGCGATCATCGAGATCGAGCAGCGCGGTAAATTCATTCAACATTACTGGACGGCGCCAGGCCGCACGCAGCAGCAAATCAAACTGGCGGTGACGGAAGCGATGCGCGGCGGATTCACGCTGCACGTCACCCAGGTGCGCGAGAACCGTGCCTACCTCACGTCGCGCCAGGTCAGCGTGCCTTGGCAGAACAAGGAATTGGATTTGAAATGGGAACATTTCGTTTCCAAGTTGGTGCCGGGTCAGAAAGAGACTTGGAGTCTGGTGGTCAAGAATCCGCCCGTAGCGGCTGACGGCAATCAGCCGCCAGCTTCTGAAAACGTGAGTCAGCGGCGCTCTGCCGAGACGCCGCTTCGAGCGGCGGCGGAACTGGTGGCGACGCTTTATGATGAGTCGCTGGATGCGTTTGCGCCGCCAAGCTGGCCTGAAGGCTTCGGCGTATTCCGTCAGGATTTTAGCACGGCGCAGCCGCAATTCGTCAACGTGGCGGAGCAGTTTCAATTTATTCTCAGTGATTGGAACCAGCGACATGAAGAAGTTGAAATCACCTACCGCCATTTTCCAGCGGATCTGACGCAGCGCGTGTGGAGCTACGGCTGGGGAAACAGATTCTATAGACGCTCAAATTCAATCAATGGAATGGCGGTCGATGCGATGACGGTGAACAGCATGCCGCCGCCTCCTATAGAGGCTCCGGCGGCGCCAGTGGCGGCAGGGGCCATGCTGAAAGAGGCGGAAGGCTCGTTTGAACTGCAGGGAGTGGCATCAACCTTGGCGGACAAACATGTTGGCGAGCTTGGAGCGGAGGGCGGAGGTGGAGGTGGAGGCGGTGGTGACCGCGCACCCAAGCCCGACCTGAGCAAAGTTTCCGCGCGCAAGAATCTCAATGAGACGGCGTTTTTCTTCCCGCAACTCACGAGCGATTCCAATGGAGTTGTGCGGCTGGCGTTCACCATGCCGGAGGCGCTGACGCAGTGGCGTTTCCTCGGTTTCGCGCATGACCGGCAGCTGCGCGCCGGCCTGCTCGAAGCCCACGCCGTCACCGCCAAGGACATCATGGTGCAGCCCAACCCGCCGCGCTTCCTGCGCGAGGGCGACACGCTGGAGTTCAGCGTGAAAGTTTCCAACCAGAGCGATCAACCGCAGCGCGGCGTGGTGAAACTGTCGTTCGCGGACGCAGCAACGCAGCAACCGGCGGACGCGCTGCTCGGCGTGCAGCCCGTGGCGGCGTCTCGGGAGAGCGCCGCAAACTCAAATCAGAAGGAACAGCATAGCGGCGCCCTGCCGAGTCGCGGCTACGAAAACAGTGAACTTGCCTTTGACATTCCCGCGAAAGAATCCCGCAGTTATGCCTGGCGCATCAGCGTCCCGGACGGCGCGCCGTTCCTCACGTACAAGGCCGTGGCTGCGACTGGCACGCTGAGTGATGGCGAGGAGGGTTATTTGCCCGTCCTGTCGCGGCGCGTCTTCGTGACCGAATCGCTGCCGCTGCCGATTCGCGGCAAGGTTGGCGGCGGCGAGGTGGTGAAAAAGTTCGAGTTCACCAAGCTGCTGAATTCCGGCCAGTCCGCGACGCTCCAGCACGCGGGCCTCACGGTGCAGATGGTGTCGCAGCCGGCGTGGTATGCGGTGCTGGCGCTGCCGTATCTCATGGAATATCCCTATGAATGCAGCGAGCAGACGTTCAACCGGTTGTACGCCAACGCCCTCGCACGGCACATCGCGAACAGCGACCCGAAAATCCGCCGCGTGTTTGATCTCTGGAAAGGCACGACCGCGCTGGATGCGCCGCTGGAGAAAAATCAGGACCTCAAATCCGTGATGATCGAGGAGACGCCGTGGTGGCGGCAGGCGAAGGATGAAAGCGAGGCGCGCCGCAACGTGGGCGTCCTGTTCGACGACCACCGCCTCAACTCCGAGACAGCGGCCGCGCTCCAGAAACTGGGGGAAATGCAACTTGAGGATGGGCGCTGGCCGTGGTTTCCCGGCGGCTACGGCAATGATTACATCACGCTTTATATCGTCACGGGCTTTGGCCGCCTGCGCCACCTCGATACGGACGTGAGCGCGGCCCCGGCGATTCGCGCGTTGCAGCGGCTAGACGAATGGATGCGCGAGAATTACGACCGCATTCAGAAGGATTGGAAACATCCGGAGGAGTACATTCCCAGCCCAACGGACGCGCTGTACCTCTACGGGCGCAGCTTTTTCCTCAAGGACATCCCGGTGGCCGCGCGGAACCATGCCGCCGTGGAATTTTTCCTAAAGCAGTCGCGCATATTATGGCTGCAAACCGACAATCGCCTGACGCAAGGACATCTCGCCATCGCGCTGAAACGCTTCAACGCCGTCAATTCCAGCAACGACTCCACGCCGCTGGACATCATGAAATCGCTCAAGGAGCGCAGCGTGACGAGCGAGGAACTGGGCCGTTTTTGGCGCGACACGGAATTGAGCTGGTGGTGGTATCGCGCGCCCATTGAGACGCAGGCGCTGATGATCGAGGCGTTTGACGAGGTGGCCGGCGACGCGCAGGCGGTGGACGATTGCCGCGTCTGGCTGCTCAAGCAAAAGCAAACGCAGGATTGGAAGACCACCACCGCCACCGCGGACGCGATTTATGCGCTGCTGCTGCGCGGCCAGTCCCTGCTCGCGAGCGACCGGCTCGTGGAGGTCACCGTGGGCGGAATCAAGGTGACACCGGAAGCGACAGCAGAAAACAGAAAGCAGAAAAAAGAAATTGAAAGCGTGGTTGAACCCGGCACGGGCTTTTATGAACGCCGTTTCACCGGGACTGAAGTGAACGCCAAAATGGGCGAGATCTCGGTGAAGAAAATGGATGAAGGCGTCTCGTGGGGCAGCGTGCATTGGCAGTATTTCGAGGATGTGAGCAAGGTGATGGCTCACGAAGGCACGCCGCTCAAGCTCAAGAAATCCCTGTTCGTCAAGGTCAACACCGCCAAAGGCCCGGCGCTGGAGCCGGTGAAAGGCGCGCTCGCCGTGGGTGACGAACTCGTCGTGCGTCTCGAATTGCGCGCGGACCGGGACCTGGAATACGTCCATCTGAAGGACCAGCGCGGCAGCGGCACGGAGCCGGTGAACGTGCTCTCGCGCTACCAGTACCAGGACGGCCTGGCTTATTACGAGAGCACGCGCGACACCGCCAGCCACTTCTTCATTGATTACCTGCCGAAGGGCAATTATGTGTTTGAATACTCCACGCGCGTGCAGCAGCGCGGCAGCTACCAGACCGGCTTGGCAGAGATCCAGTGCCTGTACGCGCCGGAATTCAACAGCCACAGTGAAAGCCTGCCGCTGGTGGTGAGGTGAGGCAAAAGATTTTTCAAGGTGCTGATTGATTTCTGCGCGCAGCTTTCGATAATGCACAGGTCTGAAGCCAATTGATGAACAGTCCGACTGACGCAACGCCGCCCCCGTGGAACATTGACGCGGCGCGCGCGCTCTACAACATCCAGCGCTGGGGCGCGAAGTATTTTGACATCAACGATGCCGGCCACGTGGCCGCGCATCCCTTGCAGGAGGCCGGCGCCACGGTGGACCTCACCGATGTCATCGAGGAGGCGCGCAGCCGCGGCCTGAAATTTCCGCTGCTCATCCGGTTCCAGGATATTTTGCGGCACCGCGTGGAAGCCATCAACACGGCCTTCCGCAGCTCCATCGCCGAATTCAATTATCAGGCGAGTTATCGGGGCGTGTTTCCCATCAAGGTCAACCAGCTCCGCGAAGTGGTGGAGGAAATCCTGGACGCGGGCAAGCCGTTTGATTTCGGCCTGGAAGTCGGCAGCAAGCCGGAGTTGTTCGCCGGCCTGGCGCTGCAAAACCACCAGGGCTGCCTCATTATATGCAACGGATACAAGGACGCGGAATTCATCCGCATGGCGCTGCTGGGCCTCAAGCTGGGCAAGCGCGTCATCATGGTGGTGGAGAAGCTCGAAGAGCTGCGGCAGATCATCGCCATCTCCAAATCACTGGGCGTGGAGCCGCTGGTGGGCATCCGGGCCCGGCTGTTGAGCAAGGGCGCGGGCCGCTGGGCTGAAAGCGGGGGCGAAAACGCGAAGTTCGGCTTGAGCACGGCGGAAATCCTCGAGGCCGTGGAAATGCTCAAGGCGGACAACCTCGGCCACTGTTTGAAGCTCCTCCATTTTCACATTGGCTCGCAGGTGCCGGACATCCTCACGGTAAAAAAGGCGGTGCAGGAAGCGGCCCGGCTGTATGCCAAGCTGCACAAAATGGGATTCGCCATGGAGTACCTGGATGTTGGCGGCGGACTGGGCGTGGATTACGACGGCAGCCGCACGGCCTTCGACAGCTCCACCAATTACTCCCTGCAGGAATACACCAACGACGTGGTGTATTATATCGCCGAAGTGTGCAACGCCGAGGGCGTGCCGCACCCGGACATCATCAGCGAAAGCGGCCGCGCCATCGTGGCGCATCACAGCGTCTTGATTGTGGAGGTGTTCGGCACGATTGAAAAAATCCGGCCCGGCGATTTTTTGAAGTATGGCGAGAACGAACACGCGCTTGTCCGCGAGCTGCTCGACATCCGCAAGAACCTGTGCAAGCTCAACAAACTGGAGGCCTACCACGACGCGCTCGAACGCCGCGAGGACGCGCAGCACATGTTCGCGCTGGGCCTGATGGACTTGCCGGACAAGGCGAAGATCGAGGAATTGTTCTGGCAGATCAGCCGCGACGTGGTGCAAAGTTTCAAGGGCCAGCCCTACACGCCGGAGGAAATCTGCAAGCTCGAAGACAGCCTGGGCGACCAATACCTCTGCAACTTTTCGGTGTTCCAATCGCTATTGGATCATTGGGCGCTCGACCAGTTGTTTCCCATCATGCCCGTGGCGCGCCTGAACGAGCGGCCCACGCGCGAGGCCACGCTGGTGGACATCACCTGCGATTCGGACGGGCAGGTCAATAAATTCATCGACTTGCGCGACGTGCGCGATACGCTGCCGGTGCATCAGCTCAACACCAACGGCAATGGCCTGCTGGAGCCGTACTATCTCGGTATTTTCCTGATGGGCGCGTATCAGGACATCATGGGCGACCTGCACAACCTCTTTGGCCGCGTCAACGAAGTGCATATCTTCCTGGAGCCCGACGAGCCCGCCGGCTATTACATCGAGGAAATCATCGAGGGCGCCACCATCGTCCAGTCGCTCGCCGACGTGCAGTACGATGAGAACGAACTCAAGCGCCGCATGAAAGCGCAGATGGACGAAGCCATCAAAACCGACCGCATGAAACCCAGCGAGGCGATGCGCCTGCTGGATGATTACGAGCGCGGGCTGAAGGGGTACACGTACTTGAGTTTCTAACAGACGATGGCCATGCCCGCCAAATTCACCGCTTCTTTTGAATTCGAGCAAGCGCTCTGGCGCCAGGGCGTGCTGCGCGTCGCCGGTGTGGACGAGGCGGGGCGCGGGCCGCTCGCCGGACCGGTGGTCGCGGCGGCGGCCATTCTCCCTCCGCGCTGGGCGGCGGACGGTCTGCCGGCGGAACTGCTGGGCTTGAACGATTCCAAGCAGCTGACGGGAATCCGGCGGGAGAAGTTTTTTGAGTTTCTCATCGCTTGCCCGGAAATCGAATTTGGCATTGCGCAGGCGGACGCGGCGGAGATTGACGCCCTCAATATTTTGCAGGCCACGCATCGCGCGATGAACGATGCCCTGGCGCAGTTGCGTCCGCTGCCGCCGCACGCGCTGGTGGACGGACGCCCGGTAAAAACCTTGCGCGTGCCGCAGACGGCCCTGGTCAAGGGCGATGCCCGCAGCTTTTCCATCGCCGCCGCCAGCGTCCTGGCCAAGGTCACCCGCGACCGGCTGATGCTGGCCTGCCACGCGCAATTCCCTGGATACGGCTTTGCCGGCCACAAGGGCTATGCCACCGCGCAACATCTGGCGGCCATTGAAAAATTTGGCGCCTGCCCGATCCACCGCAAAACGTTCGCGCCGTTGAAACCGGAACCGCCGAGGCTGTTTTAACCGCACGTCGATGACGAGGGTCGCGGATTCGCGAGCCAATAAAAACCCGACCAAACAGCCGGCGTTCACGCGGAACCTCAGTCAGCGGTCAAGTAATCCAGTTCGCTGTCATCACTGCCTTCGAACGGGTCGTTGGAATATTTCGTTTTCACGGCGCTTAAATTGTTGTCGGTCACTTTGGCCCTGCAATTATTGTCATCGGTTGACCAGGCATTTGCTGAAGCGGGAAAAATATTGTCTCCGCGCCGGATTCGTGTTCAATCATGGCCGGTGAACCTCTTGGAAAAACTCAGGGCTCTGCCGTTGACGCCGGAGATGCCAAAGAACAGAATCCCGCGGTGAAGCTGAACCTCGTGAAGTGGGTGTGGCTGCCGCTCTTGTCTGGGTTGCCTAAACTGACGCAGACCCAATTCACCTTCCTTGCCAAAAGCTGCTCGATCAAGATCACTGGGTTTGGCGGGTCGCCGAATTTCATCCAGTCATGAACACAGGCCCAAAAGCCAAACCCGCCTCCGCGTTCACATTGATTGAACTGCTGGTGGTCATCGCCATCATTGCGATTCTGGCGGCCCTGCTGTTGCCGGTGTTGAGCAAGGCAAAGGAAAAGGCTAGGAACGCCATTTGTTTGAGCAATCTCAAACAGTTGGAACTGTGTGTCCACCTATATGCGGTTGACTTCAATGATTGCCTGGTGCCAAATAATTCCGCGACCGACTTTAGTTCAGGCGGCGTCTTGGACACAAGTGGAGTTTCTTGGTGCCTGGACGGCGACAACGGAGCAGCGGCCACGCAATTGAACCCCTCCAACATCGTCAACGGCCTGTTGTTTCAATACAATACTTCGGTTGCCATTTATCACTGTCCATCGGACGTTTCAACTTTGGTGGATGCGAACGGTCAACCGCTGCCGCAGTTGCGCTGGCGCAGCTACAATGTGAGCCAGTCTGTCAATGGTTACCCGGAGTATATGCCGCCCGGAGCGCCGCAATGGTTTTTGACTTTTTGGAGCAGTATTCCATCTTGGAAGAAATTCACGCAGATTCGCCACCCAATTCCTGCGGAGCTTTTTGTGTTTATTGATGAAAACGAGAACACCATTTATGACGGGCAATTTGGCAATCCTTGCAATCCTCCGCTTCCCTATTCCACACCGGATCAATGGTGGGACATGCCCTCAAACCGCCATAACCAATGCGGGAACCTTTCCTTTGCCGACGGTCATGTCGAACACTGGAAATGGCGGGCACCGATGATTGCTGACGGAATTGGCCAGGACGTCACGCCCGATCAAATGCCGGATTACATCCGCATTCAAAATGCCATGAAAGAACCAACGGACGATTGAACAGCAACTGTTCCTGACCAAGCACCAAATTCAAAATCACAGTCTTGAACATGGAGCGCTTTAATTTTCGCAATTGTCGCCGTTCACTCAATTTTTGGAAAGCTTGGCGGGCTTGGATTCTTCACTGAATCAAAACCGACCGATAGAACTGCGAGGCTGTGTTACCGAGGGCTGGGATTGCGGCGTTAATCACCCCGTTGACCGGTGAATTCGTGCTAATGCTGGTCCAATTCAAAAGATCTGGGGACACCTGAATTGCGTATGAATGGCCGTCGTAGCCGGTGAACTGAACCTGTATTTGGCCGTTGGTTGAAATCATGCTTCCGATTGAATCGAGCCGTAGCAAGGGCAAGAGCTGGCTGGGAATGGCTTCGTAGGCAAATCGCTGGCCACATAATGAACAAGTGGATCATTCGCCTGCAAAAGGTAAGACACATATACCGTCCGCGTAGGCGTGTACGGCGCTTGCATGATCAATTCTCGATTTAAGTACGTCTGCCCTTGAAATTGAAAACTTGGCGCAAAAAAACCATTGAAATAGGCTGCTTCCGCCAGCGGCGTCGTTATTCCCATCGGAGTGGCCGCAGTGCTCCATTGCCCACCTACCGGTGGTGCCAAGCTCGGATTTTTAGACACCAATAATTGATTGATAGCGCCGTAAGGTATATTCGGTGGAATGGCGCTTTGATAAGCATTCGTGCTCCATTGCAGACGGACGTTACTGGGCTGGGGATAATTCGGGTCTGCCAAGGCCTGATTCAGACCTCCACTGACGGTCGGGGAACAAATCTGGACGTAATCAATCACGTTGCTTCCATCCAAAATAAATGCCTGTAAATAATTTGTGAGCGACAGTCCAAACTCCGGCAGTTGTGGCAGCGTCGGGGTGGTTGACTGCCACTGGGCGACGGCGTCGAATCGTTTGGTGTTGAAATCATAAGCCAGCGGACTTTGAAACAAATACGACGCAGTGAACCCCAGAAAGGAGCTGGGATTGCTGGGCGTGTTGTTGGGCGGCGCCACGCTGGTCCATTGTGACCCAGCCCATAAATTGCTGACAAACAAGTAGGTGAAATTGGTGTTCACGGACCAGGAGTAGTATGCGTTTGTCAGAGTCATAGAAACGGCATCTGAAGCAAAAACGGTCAGCGGACCCGCATGGGCGACATAAGCCGCGTTATATGAATTCCAGAAGGAAACGCCCACCGTATTGCTGAGGCCCATGATGTACATCTGATTCGTGCCATAAATGGCCGTGGCAGTATCCAGTGAATCGCGCGTCACTTCCAATTTACGCGTCACTTGAGCGGCGGTGACCATGGAAAGTTGATTGAAATTCGGCAGACCTTGCTTCGCGCCCAGGACCCAGGGCACGCCATACACATTCACCGGACCATTGCTGTCGGTCATGGGAGCACCATGGCCGGCGAGATTCAGCAAGGCCGAGACAGGATACGGGCAAGCCAATTGTGGGTCAGCCGTCCCGGAAACGTTCGTCACTTGCTCATACCCGATGATAAAAATGTTGTTCGAAGCATCCTCAGAAAAGAGGGGACGGAAGACGGACGGATAAAAATTCGTGTTCTGGGCGTCTAAAACATTGGCGGTGACTTGCAGTAGCCGATGAACGGCCGGCGTGTATTGATTGGTGGGATAAACTTCGAGCTGGCTGAGGTTAACGTTCAACTCGCTGGACAACAACCGGCTGGCGACATTGGTGAAGAAGCTGATGGGAGTGCTGGTGTCAAACAGGGGGCCGGCCATGAGTGGGGCAACCATGAAAACCTGCACCAGAACGCAGAATCTCCGCCCGAGCAAATGCCGGGCTCCCGAGCAATTGTACAGTGGCCTTTCCCGGATTGTGTCGGGGAATATGCAGCCATCATCGAGCACTTGATACTATATCATCTAAATGAGGCTGCACGAATATGCAATTAAAATGCGTTGCGGATTGCAGCGCGATTCCATTCAAACAGGCTGACCATACCCCTGAACTTTAAGCCTCGGCCCACATTTCTACCCGGCCCAATCTGATGCAACCTCGCATTTATCCAGCCCCTCACGCCCGGCCTCCCATCCACGACCAAATCGTCTGTGAGACCGGCTTCGAACTCGTCCTTGATTAACGGCACGACCACGGTTCTGAAATCACTGCGCTTGACCGGCTCTGGACCTGTTTGCCTGAGGTTGGAGGCTCAGCCAGTTTTTGGGTTGGCAGGGCGCACGGGTTGGCCGGAAAAGCATTGTCTCCGCGCCGGATTCGTGTTCAATCATGGCCGGTGAACCTCTTGGAAAAACTCAGGGCGCGCCTGGCTGGCCAGGTGGACCCGGAACATTTACGGCGGGGTAAACTTGGCGAGAGCGCGGCCAGGCGGCATTTGCAAAAGCTGGGGATGAAGTTTCTCACAGCCAATTTTCGCTCGAAACGCGGCGAGATTGACCTGGTTTTCCGCGAGGCAGACTGCCTGGTTTTCACCGAAGTCAAAACGCGGTCTTCCGAGGAGTGGACGCGTCCCGCCGCCGCCGTGGACGCGCGGAAACGGCGGTTGCTCTCCCTGACCGCGCTGGATTATCTGCGGCGCCTGGAGAATCCCCCGGTGAAATTCCGGTTCGACATCGTGGAAGTGTTGCTGGCGGATGGCGCGGTGCGCGAAATCCGCCATCTGCCAAACACGTTTCCGCTGTCCAAACCGTATCGTTACGGGTAGGGCGCGGCTTTTGAGACCGGAGCGCCGTTGCAGTGGAGGGGTTTAGCGCTTTTTGCGGGACATCCCCGTTCCATTTTTCTATGCTCTGGGAATGGCCAAATCAAAACGACCGAAACTTTCAG
>Ga0302320_10006663_pt1 | contig 25561 bp, 17 predicted proteins | sample Bog_T0_3_FD_202130 | JGI IMG/M metagenome (GOLD analysis project Ga0302320, IMG submission 202130) | Peat permafrost microbial communities from Stordalen Mire near Abisko, Sweden - Bog_T0_3 | ecosystem: Environmental > Terrestrial > Soil > Wetlands > Peat | place: Sweden: Abisko, Stordalen Mire... | reverse complement strand
ATCCGTACCGGTGCTTGCCGGAATTACAACGATCTCCGCGCCTCATCGACCGCGCTCGTGCATGCAGAGCAGCAGCTTCTGCTGATGCCCGACGCGCCGCCGCCGCCGTCCAAAGAGGACCGCGAGCTGGCCAACGCCTTCGAGGCGCAGGTCGATCGGATCGCGGCGCTGCTGCGCTCGGGCATTCGCGACAACCAGATCGTCGCGGTGCGCAAGACCAGCCCCCATCGGGCCGGCACCCTGGCCGATCTGCTGGCCGCGATGCAGACCGACCTCCGCCGCATCGAGGTTGCGCTCCGCGAGGTCGCCATCCAGGCGAGTTTCCTGGACGCGGCGGCGTGACTCGGCGGCGATCGGCAGGCGCGCGCGGGCCATACCCCGCCGCGCCATACCCCCCACCCGAATTCGCGACCGGTAAAATTACACCCATGCACGGTCCCGGAGGGGGCGAGCGGGCGGGCTGAAACCCCCTATCCCTCGGGCAGTGAACTGGCCATCCCAGGCCTGCCGCCGTGCGGCGCGAACTGCGAGCGCGCAAGGTCGACCGATGCTGCGTAATTTAAGAATTTTGCGTATAACGCAGTAAGGGAGCGGCTGAGCCGCTCCCTCACTTTCACGATGTGGTAGACGCCATCAGCAGTGCGATTTGAACCAGGGTAAGCGCGATCGACACTGCCGTGAGGATGGCGCTCACGACCATTAATAACTTCACCTCACTCACTCCGCGTCAGGGAATTTCTTCCCAGAGACGCGAAATGCGGGATAACCTTACAGGCCTCTGGTGGCTGGATGCCCGCAGACTCTCCACCAAGCCCTACGTACTGTTTAGGCCATCCGAGGTGGCACCGGTCAAAGATATAGGGTCGGCAATTTGGCGTTCAAGGAAGGAGTCGGCATCCCGCCTCAGCCGCACAGGATTGAGAGAGGAATAGGCCACTGTTGCGTCAGGGCATCCCTTGCCGACAGCACCCCTCGTTGGCCATGGGCCATCGGCATACCAACCTTTCTCCAGCAGACTGGAGGCCCGCATAACGTCCATTTCGCTCGTCACCCCGGCTGGTAGTTTGCCTCCTTCGTGGAAAGGGTAAAGAGTTATCCAGGCACCAAGCTTGGTGCCCATAGTGACCACCTCCTTTCGATCAGTGTGTCAGAACCAATATGCGCCCGCTGGGAAACAGAGTTCAAGCGGGCAGGGCCACGGATAGCAGGCTCGATGACAACCATGCTCTTCCGCATCGTGCGAAAGTCAAAAATCGCGCAGCAAACTTGCCGCTTTGAAATCGCGGAGTTTTTCTGGTGCAGAAATCCGGTGCGAAAGTCGCCAGTGCCCCCAGCAGGTTGACTTGCGCCACGCCAAGCAATCCGGCCCTGACCCGGTTGTGCTACACACCCGGCGCCGGATCATCCGCCGGATTGCGGTTAGGATCGCCGTTGCCTCCCTCACCCGGGACGCCGGTCTGGTTGCTTCCCTGATCGCCGGCGCCACCCCTGGCAGACGGCACCCAGCCCAGCGGGGCCATGTTCACCGCCTGCTGCACCGTGTCGCCATCCGGCACGCTCGACAGCCCCTCCGCGCGCCGCGCCTCGTTGACTTTCATCCACGGCCCACCGACAGCCTGACGATAGGCGGTGAACCGGGAGAGCAGGTCCGCCTTGAGGAAATGCCCATAGTCCCAATCAAGGAACGTGTCGTCGCCGTCGAGTTCGTAGAATTGCTCCGCCTTCGCTTTCCACCGTTCGCAATACCCCGAGATCGGACCATTGAGGTACTGCTGGCCCATCTGCACCATCGCCGGGCCTTCGGTTTCGCCCTCGATCGCCAGCTTGTAGGGCGGCACGTCGAAGGCGCGGGCGATGTCACGAAGCTGGAAGTTACGGGACTCGATGAATTGGCTATCGACCATCGAGAGGCCGAGTGCCTGCCATTTCAGGCCCTGCTCCAGGATCGCGGTCGCGCCTGAGTTGCGCGGACCGGCTTGCAGGCGCTGCCACTCTTCGCGGAGTTGCTCGCGGATTTCCTTGCTGGCGAACTTCTGATCGGTGGAGAGCACGCCACCTGTGCGGGCACCTTGCCCGACGAACCGGGCCTGGTGCTCTTCCAGCCCGATCCCCAGGCCCAGCGACTCTCTCACCAGCGAGAGGCGCGACGAACCCAGCAGCGAGTTGTACATCGGCAGCCAGCGCAGGTGGAACATATCCGCCGACGGGATCAGCAGCGGATGCTCCCGCAGCATCGCCATCTCGTGCAGGCCGTTGCGCGTGACCGCATAGAAATACTCGCCGCTCGGCGCTTCAAACAGCCCAACCCGGTCGGGATGGACCGGCACCAGGTAGAGCGGATCGCCGCGGCCATTCCGCACCACAGGCGCATAGCCGTTGCCGCGCAGCACCAGCGAGGCTTGCAGCATCTCCTTGAACTCGAAGGCGGTCTGCCAGTTGTTCGGGTGGCGCATCAGGCGGTGCAGCGGGTGATCCTTGAAGACCTCCTTCCCGCCGTCCGGCAGCCGCCGGTAGATGTCGAACGGGATCTTCGCCACGTCGCAGGCGAGGATCGAGACGCACGCCATACAGGCGACATGCCGCATCGCGGTGATGGAGTTGACCGGCACACCGGCGTTCGACTGCCCGCCTCCGGACCATTCGCCCCACAGCCGATCGTCGCTCTCGCCGGAGCGGCGCCGTGCGAAGTCGGCGACCCGCGACCAGAAGCCCATCGTGTCTCCGATTCCGGACAGGAGCAGCGCCTGTCCACCGGCGCCAGCTTCCGATTGATTGCGATATAGCGCTGCGCTATAACTTGGCCATGAAGGCCGTTCGCTATTCCGCTGAGGCGATCGCCAACCTGAAGCGGTACGGGAATATGGCCGCGAGGGTACGCAGAGCGATCAATGAATACGCAGCCAATCCAGCCGCGCATGCGAACAACGTGACTCGCCTGGTTGGTTCGCCGGCAAGCCGCATGCGCTAGCTGATTACCGGGTAATCTTCGTCGAGACCGAGCAAGAGCTGGTGGTGACCCGGATCGCACCCCGAGGGACTGTCTACGACTGACGGAGACTGAGCATGACCATCCAGACCTCGATCTCGCCAGATGGCGAACGCCTTGTCACCATGACCGCCGAAGAATACCAGGACCTTATCGACGGCCGCGATGCCGCGGTGGCAATGCGCGAAATCGCGGCCGGCACCATGCCGACCGTCGCCGAGGCCGACCTGGATGCCTACCTCGCTGCTCCAACGCCGCTGGCTTTTTGGCGCAAATATCGCGGTATGACACAGATCGAATTGTCGCAGGCGGCAGACATTTCCCAGCCCTATTTGGCACAGCTTGAAAACGGCCAACGTGAGGGGGCGGTGTCGGTTTATGCTCGGCTGGCGAAGCTCCTGCACGTGCGGATCGACGATCTGGTCGCCGAGGCGTCGGCCGAAGCCAGCGGCCCGGGGTAATCCGGCCGCAACGTGGTGCGTCGTGTGCGCGTCAGGGCCCGGCTTACAGCCGAACCGCAGGTTGCTCCAGACTACGATCATCTGAGCGGTATCCGTCGCATCCCCCGGTGACCCGCCGCAGTCTGGCGCGCGGTGTGCGCGTCATGGCACGGCTTGCAGCCGGACCGCAGGTTGCTCCAGACCAGCCGGAGATCGGGCCGGTCTGCGATCGGCTCGATGTGGTCGACCGTGTTTGCTGCGGTCAGCAGACCTTTTTGCAGACACCACCAGCAGAGCGGATCGGCTTTCAGCTTCGAAAGCCGCAGTTCCCGCCACGCCGCGTCATACCCGCGCGACGCGGCCGAGCCGCGCCAGCGATCAAGCTGCAAACGCCGCTGTGCGACACTGCCGATCGCCGGCTGATGCACCGGCGGACGATACGGCACGGGCGGGCTACCCCGGGAAGGGACGCCCGGCGTGTCGGGCCGTCACTCGGCAGCGACCGACCATGACGAGACTTCCGGCTGATCGCCCACGCCGGAAGGCAGCGGCTCCCCGGAGATCGCGGCGAGATACATCAGCGGGAGGTCCGTCAGCAGGTCGAAGACGCTTGCCTCCGGCGGCCGGACGATCCCCTTCGCGCGCAGCACAATGGTGAGGCGGTCCATCGCCTCGTCCCAGAAGCGCCGGGCATTGGACTCTTCCGGCGGCGCCGTGCGCTTCTTGCCCCAGGCAACCACCGTCCGCACGTGGGTTGGGGGGAGTTCCAGCCGGGCCATCGCGTTGACCACGTCGTCATGATCGCACGGCCGGCCGATCCGCAGGCTGCCGAGGTGCGCGCCGTCCTCCAGCGCCTCGCAGCAATCCAGCGTCCAGAACCAGGCCTCGGCCGCATCGACAAATTGGGTGCCCGATGTGCCGTAGAAAAATCGTGGTGGAGGCTTCGCCATTTCAAATTCCAGGGCGTCGATGCCGGCGTGCCATTCGGCATGCACCAGCTCAGACGCATCAAGCGGCAGCCCCTGCTCGCCATACAGAACGAGCACGGCGAACTGGTTCGGGGTGAGCGCGCCGCTTTGCATGGCCCGATCCACGCTTTCGAGGGTGAGTCGGCCGATCCGGTTGACGCCGCGGCCGTGCTGGTCGCCGCGGCGCTGTTCGTGGCGCGCGCAGGTTGCAATCCAGGCCAGCTCCGCCAGCCGATGAGGAGACTCTGGCAGGGGTTTCGACAAAGCGTTCATCCGGAAGCTCCCGCGGGGAGGGGTGATCGACAATGCGTTTCAGGCCGCCGAATGGAAGCCGGAGAAAGGGTTCAATCAGCCAGCAAGTGACGCGCGAATGGCTCAGATGTCGGCCAGATAGTTGGCCGACAAGTCGCCGCGTCGCGCGTGGAGGTAGCCGGTCGTCGTCGCCAGCGACGCATGGCCGAGGGCCTTCTGCACCACCTGCGGCGGTGCGCCTCGATCGAGCGCGTGACTCGCGTGGCTGTGGCGCAGCCAGTGCGGCGAGACAGCTTTGGCCAGGCCGACCCGCTTCGCCGCAGCCTTCACCGCCCGGTGCACGGCCTGCCGGTCGATAGGGCGACCGGTCGGGGACGGTATCACCGGAGCGTCCGGCCGCCGCGCCGGGGTCAGCGCAACCAGGTCGCGCCACAGCGCGGCCGGGACGCCAACGGTGCGCAGCTTGGCACCCTTGCCCAGAATCTTCGCCTCGCCGGCACCACCCTTGCCGACCAGCGTCATGTCACGCCAGCACAGCGCGGCGGCTTCCGACGCCCGCAGGCCGCAGAGATACAGCAGGCGGATGAGACATTTTCGGCCCGGATTCGACTCGCTTCCGATCATTCTGGCCACGTCCGCCTCGGCGAGTATCCGGTCGGCCGTGGTCGAGGTCGGCTTGGACAGGCGAAGCGCACGGCCCGGATCCGTGGAGATGGCTCCTAGGCCGTGCGCGAAGGTCAGCAGCGATTTGGCTGCCGACAGGCGGCGCACCCGAGAGGCCGGTTTATTGTCCGCGAGGGAGGTGTCCCACGCCTGCAAGTCGGCAAGCTCGACCTGAGCCAGCGGCTTGCCGGCGTGCGCCAGGAATCGGGTGACATCGTTTCGGTAGGCGGCCACCGTATTTTTCGGGCGGCCATGAAGCCAGGCGCGAACCAGCATCTCATCGCCGCCCGGAAGAGCGCCAACTGCTTGTAATTCCACGATATTGGTGCCCTATCGGGTTGCTACATAATGAAGAGCGTTTTTAGCTTGGCGGCGCGGCGCACGAGCCTCGCCTCGGAGGGCACCTAAGCTGGGGGCCGCGCCGGTGAGCTAAAAACGGATTGGACTAAACCGCCCCCACCGTCGGGACTATGGGCGTTGAATGGTGCCGGCCCCTTTGCCGGGGCGCCATTGGGGCATTCCGGACGGCGGTTTGGAGCCATTGGCCGCACCAACGAAGCCTTTGGGTGACCGGAGTAGGCCGGATCTGACCATTTGACCCCTGTTCGGGCGCGCCTGGGGACACGTTCGAAGCGGTTACGGCCACAGGATCCCCACCCCGATCTGGCGGGCGCTTCGGCTTCGTGCGGTCGGAACGCCGGTCTGGGGTCATGATGTGTCCGGCGCCGGCTCACAGACCGTTGGCCGCGCGATGCAGCTGATCACCACCATGATGCCGGTGTGGCAGTGCGGACATTGGCGCAGGGACTGCCCGGTCAGCGCCTCGAAACGGTCTCGGTAGTCCGCGGGCGGGTCGGCTGGTGTGGTTGGCGCCATCGCCAGCAGTTCCCGGCAGCGCGCAAGCTTCCGTGCACGGTGGCAGTTGCCGAGGAAGCCGTAATAGCGGATGCGGTGAAACCCGTCTGGCAGCACATGGATCAGGAAGCGGCGGATGAACTCCCCGCCGTCCAGGGTCATCGTCTTCTGGCGGTTGCCGTCCCGGTAGTCCTTCCAGCGGAACGAGACGTTGCCGTTGTCGATGGACACCAGCCGGTTGTTGGAGATAGCGACACGGTGGGTATACCGCCCGACGTAGTCGAGGACCTGTGCCGGCCCGGCGAATGGCCGCTTGGCGTAGACCACCCACCCGGTGTTCCAAACCGGCGCCAGGTAACGCCGGAATGCCGCAGGTTCATGCAGGTGGCGGTACGCGGAGAAGAAGTTCAACTTGCCGGCGGCGAACGCCTTCTCCAGATAGTGCAGGAACAAGCCCCGGAACATGCATGACAACACCGGGACTGGCAGGAAGAATCCCGGCTTGCAGGCGATCCAGCTTTCGCCATCCAGTGCGATTCCGCCACCAGGAACAAGAAAGTGCACGTGCGGATGATGCAACAAATTTTGTCCCCAGGTGTGCAGCACACCGAAGAAGCCGATCTCCGCGCCCAAATGCTGTGGGTCGGCAGCGATCTTATGCAGCGTCTCCGATGCCGCCCGGAACAGGATGTCATAGACCACAGTCTGGTTCTGGAATGCGATGGTGGCGATCACGTCCGGCACGGTGAACACCACGTGGAAGTAGGGCACTTCAAGGAGTTCTGCCTGACGATCCTCGAGCCACTGTGCCCGTGCGAGACCCTGGCACTTAGGACAATTCCGATTGCGGCATGAGTCGTAAGCGATACGTTGATGGCCGCAATCGCCGCATCGCTCGACGTGACCGCCGAGAGCCGCGGTGCGGCAGGTCTCGATTGCGAGCATGGCGCGCCGCCGCTCGGTGGACAACGACGCGCCATGCCGGTCACGGAAAGCCGGGCCGAAGTGGCGGAGCACGTCCGCCACTTCCAGCCCCTCCCGGGCCACGGAACCCGCGCCTCAGGTGGGTGCGAGGTCCGGCACGGCGGGGATTTTACTCAGCAGTGCGTCCAGTGGACTGGCCGTGGCGCACACCTTGCTGGTGGCGATCCGCAAGTATCGTGAGGTGGTGGTCAGGCTCCGATGACCCAGCAGCAACTGGATGGTGCGCAGATCGGCGCCGGACTCCAGCAGATGCACGGCAAAGGCGTGCCGCAGGGAATGCGGCGTGACCGGCTTGGTGATGCCGGATCGTTCACGCGTCTCCTGGCAGACACGTTCGACAGCGGCTCTTGTGATCGGCTGGCCAGGCCGGTCACCGGGGAACAGCCACTCTTTCGGGCGCGTGATTTTCCAGTAGTCCCGGAGAATATCCAACAACTTGGGCGACAGCATCACGTAGCGATCCTTCCGTCCTTTGCCCTCCTCCACGCGGATGACCATGCGTTTGCTGTCGATGGCTGTGGGCTTCAGGTGCACCGCCTCCGAAACCCGCAGACCGGCCGCATAACAGACCGTCAGGATCACGCGATGCTTCAGACGCGCGACCGCGTCCAGGAACCGGCCGACTTCTTCCTGGCTCAGGACCTGCGGCAGCTTCTGAGGCTGCCGGCACGTGGGGATGTCGTCCTCGATGGTCCAAGCCTGCTTGAGGGTGACGGTGTAGACGAAGCGCAACGCGGCCACGGCGACCGAAATCGAGCTGGCCGCCAAGTGTTTGTCCTGCGCCAGATAGAGCCGATAGGCCCGGATCTCGTCTCGCCCAAGCCGTTCAGGCGACTGGCCGAAATGCCGGGCGAACAGGGAAACCTGCAGCAGATAGGAACTCTGTGTCAGCGGCGCGAGGTTGCGGATCTGCATGTCCTCGATCATGCGACGGCGAAGTGGGGTCATGACCAACTCCTCTGCGAGATGAAGGGCGCCACATGGCGCCGCCGCATCGTCTCGCAGTCGGGTTGTCAGACGGGAGGGGGAAATGGCCGACGGCTGCTTCCAACGGAACCTGTCCGATTAGAGACGCGGAGTTCAAATCACAGAACTACCGCGAAGCGGTTTAGTCCAACGTCCTTTATGTTGCGCGACCTATCTGCGTCTGTCATTTTTTTCCAAAGTCGATTGCAGCAGCGTGCCACAATCCCCGTCAGCGACCTGCCTCTCTGGTTGATCTCGGCCATGGCTGTCAATTCTTCGCTTCATTTCTGTAACGCAAAGCAGTAGACTTTGGCAAATTGCGGGGTAATGCAACCCACTCTGACCATGATTGTAGAGGACTGTGGCAGGGTATGTGGCGGATTTCCACCGCCATCGTCTCAGCCGACTTTGAAAAATGACAGATGAGCTGATTGGTTTGGAGATCGCGCTGGGCCCGTGTGTTCGGGGCATTGGATCACGAGGTCTGACTGGGGCTACCGTCAGGGCCGGCTGTGTCGACGCGGATGTACGTAATCTCAAATGCCTTGAGGGCACGATAGCTCTGCAGCCGGTTAACTAGGTTGAAGGCGTCGTTAAGGTCGTATCTCTGAAAGATGTCGAGGCCCCGATCGAGGCCTATCTTCCAACCGGTGTCGGTTACGATGTGGCGGGCGTGGATAGTGCCGGTGCGATCGTAGTCCCAGGTAAACGCAATTCCGGCCGTGGCGGCCGCGCGCTCGATCGCGGCAAGGTTCGACTCCTGCTTTTGAGGATTGGTCTCGTCGGAGCCAGTAATAAGATGGAGCGAAATCGTTTGGTCCGCTGGCTTTTTCGTCGCCAGCACCTCGACCAGCTCCATAAGGTTGCGCGTCTGGTGATAGAGTCGGATATAGGGGTCCGTCACCACAATACGTGTCGCACCATCCAGCCAGGGCCAAAACAAAGCGGCAAAGCTCGCCCCTTTCTGGTTCTCGGCGAACACGCGGTGTCCCGGTTGCGGCCCGGCTGCTTCGGTTGCCGACGCGGCGGCAGCGGGTGTCAGAGGCTGTGACTCCCGGCCGGGCGACTGAACGAGGGGCGATGCTTCTACCCCGTCGGATTTGCAGTGATGATCGTATAAGTCGGGATATTCGCGCTCTTCGAGGGTCATCACCGCGATCCGCGCGCCGTCAGTCCGAGCGAACGAGAAATCGGTGTCCGGATATGTACTATCGATCCGCTTAAGTTGATCTTTGACCCGCTTACGGCCTTCGACTGCCAGGGTGAGCATCTCCGAGATTTCGTCCTCAGTGGCTCCGCCGGCCGGGAACAGGAGCTTCATAAGCCCGGAAAACGTCTTATTCACGCCGTCCCGGTCACGAGTCGAAATGTCAGTCGAAAGAGTGAAGTGATCCTTGTATCGGCTGGAGAAATCTTCGTTCCGCATGTGGCGTAGAATTTCCGCGAGATAGTCGACCACAAAGCCGTAGCCTGACGAGAACATCTCGCCGCGGATTACCTCAATTTCCCAGCCAGGCAGATAGGCGTGGAGCCGATCGATGAAAGCGGAATCGTGATATTTCTCTGGAAGCTCCTCAAAAAGGTCCGAATGCCTGAGCATGTAGGGCACGGTGTGCTGAGTGTTGCCTACGAAGACCATGGACGCCTCGGCGCCCAACGTTTCGATGCCTCGTGAGAAGCTCTTGTTGGCCATGTAGTTTTTCATGATATCGACGAGGCCTTTGTCGACCTTCTTCTGGCGACCGGCAAACTCGTCGAAGGCGACCACATCCCAATAGCCTACGAGCCCGATCTTCCCCGACGAGTTGTTGACGAACAGCTTGGGTACCGTGATCTCGCCACCGGAAATCAGAATCCCATGGGGTGAGAACTCGGAGAAGATGTGGGACTTTCCGGTTCCCTTTGGCCCGAGTTCGATCAGGTTGTAGTTCCGTTCAACGAATGGGATGAGGCGCGTCAGTTGCAGGAGCTTGCTGCGCCTGCCGAAGCTCTCAGGGTTGAAACCGACAGTCTGGAACAGAAGGTCGATCCACTCGTCCGTGGAAAACGCCTTGCGAGCCTCAAGATAGCCTTCGTAGTCAAATTTCGATAGTTGGATAGGCTTGAGAGATGAGAGGACCCAGGGGATGTCTTTGGTCTCCTCGTCGTGGCGATACTCAAGGTCTGCGATGCACCACACCCCGCTCACCAGGAGCTTTGGATGCGCCTTGATAGTGGTCGGGTCGACAATGACCTTCTTCAGGCCAAGGTTCGAAAACGACGCCTCATAGACGTTGTCGGCATCATTGAGGCCTGCGCTCACCCGGTCGATGACCTTCCATCGGCCCTTCTCCCTGATGTTCGAACGGATGAGTCCGGCCTCGTTGCGATGCACGTAGTGCTTGCGGATGATCTCCTGAACCGTCTCGATACCGGACCGGATAGATGTCTCGTCGTTCGTTGCGCAATACTGGCCGAGCAGAAACTCCAGCACGTAGGAGGGCACGATTGCGTTGCCCTTGACGGTCTTCACCAGGTCCTTGCGCACCACAAGGCCCGGAAAGCGCTCATTGATCTTGTCGTCGAGAGCGGTCATCGCAGGGTCCTAGAAATCGAAGTCCGACGCGAAGCTGCGCCGAAGCATGTAGCGGGTTTCGCGGTAGCTCCGGTAATGTGAGGTGTCACCGACCTGCTCTTCAAGGCGCAGAACGACCTCCTTGCCGTTGAATTCGTCGGCACCCTTGGTCAGTAGCAGCCGGACGGCGACCTCTCGCTCCCGCGCGGCCTCCGCGCGCAGGTCAAAGTCGAGCGTGTGGCTGTCGGAGATCAGTTGGCCGCTTTCGGAGTAGAGGCCGATGCGAAGGCGCCGAGGACGCACTTTCTCGCTAGCTGGCGTCTCTTGATAGAGGAGCAGACCAAGTTGGCTCGACGTGATCTGCCGGTTCGCTCCCGCGATCGACACCTCGACCTGAGACACGTCGCTCTGGCGCTTCTTGGAGATCGTGACGACCGGCACAACAACCTCCTGGAGCGTCGCGCCGCCATGCACGAAGCGGCTGCCAGCCCCCTGGCGGCGAAGGCGGTTGATCGACTTCGGAATGAGAAATTCGACGCTGCCCTGCAGTCCGGCCTGATCTGAGGTGAAGTGCCGGAGGCCATGCTGGGGCTGAAGTCCGTGGCCCAGGATGAAGCGGCGGTCGCGATAGAGGATCGTGTCGCCGGCAACATCGGCCGTTGAATAGTCGCTCTCCTCGATGGGCCGGTGCTGATAAATGAAGCCGTGGTCAGCAGTGACGATGATGTTGCTAGCGTTGGCTGCGGTCAGCTTTTTCGTAAGGCGGATGATGTCCTCGATGGTGTCCTCGGCCGCCGCAAAAACCCCTTCTTCCGTCTCCCGCTTGTCGCCAATTGCGTCGATCCGGTTGTGATAGATGTAGAGCACGTCATGGTTGCTCAGCAGCGCGCGGGCCTCCTCCCTGTTGAGGTTCATGAAGTCCTCCGCCTTCAAGGCCGTCGAGCGGTCCCCCGCTCTGCTGGTCGAAAGGATTTTCTTGCGGTTCTCAAGGCCGGCCGAGCTTTGACCATCGACCAGGACCATGCCCGAATCGTTATCGGCAACCTCGATTACGTCGTTGGGCAGGAGCGAAGCCATGCCGAGCTGAGTGTAACTCGGCAGGCTCCCCAGCATGGGTTCAATCGAGGCCTCGTAGCGATCCACGGTCCGGATGCGAGTCAGCAGTTCCTCGCCGACCTCGAACCGCAGGGCGTCGGAAATGATGACGCAGATGCGTTGATCGCGCCGGCGGAAGCGACCCACATGCTCTCGGTAGAAGTCGCGTTGGGGCAGTACTCCATCGGCTCCCCAGACGGGCGTGGTGTCTACGTGCTTCTGCCAGCCATCGTTCAGCCGCAGCAGAAAGCTGTTCACATAATGGTTCTCAACCTGTTCAAAGAGAGGCTGCATCAGGGTTGCCTGGCCAGACCGACGCATATGAAAGATGAACTGCCGATAGAGCTGGTCGATGGTGAACCAGGTGGAGGCATAGCGGCGCACTCCTTCGCCAAGGCTGGTCATCCCGAGGTTAGCTTGGGCCAGCGCCTGATGGAAGGCGGCGGCGTAGCCGATGGCCTCATAGAGATCGCGGTAATCGGCATACCAGTGGCTTTGGCGGCGTTGACGGACCCAGCTTTGCACCTCGGTCGGTGAGCTTGTCCGTTCGGCCACCTCGCGCGCGAGGGCGATGATGAGCGCCTTGTCGATGGCCTCGAACTGGTCGGCCTCCACAAGTTTACGAAAATCGCGCCTCCGCAGATCCTCTTCGATCCCGAGTTCGGTGGCAAACAGCCCCGATAGTCTGGCGAACGCATCTGTGGCATTGCGGTTGTTCTTCCAGCGACGGAAGAAAACGAGCGCCTCCGGGGCGAGAAGCGGGTCCTCGCCAAGTGCGGCATGGTAGGCGGACTTGAAGAGTGTGATCGCGAAGTCCGTCACGCCGGGCGGGTCGGAACGATAGCCGTACACCGCGGCAGCCTGCTTCCACAGAAACTCAGCTAGGCCAATGCGGGTGACGAGGCGCAGACCCTCATCCCCATCCTTGGCCAGATCCTGAAGTAGCGCTTCCAGTACGGCATCTAGGCCGCCGTCGCCCGCTACGCAGATGGAGAGCATGCGCATGCGGAGCGCGGTCTCGGTGTCGTCACCCCGGATGACTGCCTTGAGCTTCTCAAGCCGCTTGGCCGACCGAAAGAACTCCTGGTGCTGGGTGAGCAGGGTGTCAAACCGCTCGGGTAGGCCAAGTTCGGCGCGCCACATCGCGACCTGGTCAGCCTTGAAGGTGCCATGGCCGAGTTCAATGTCCAGAAGCCAGTTGTCGAGAGCAGCAGGCTTCGGCCCACCTCGGTAGATCAAAAACTTCTGGTTAGGTTGGTCACGCAAAACCCGATACTTGAGAGCGAACTCATTGTTTTCGACGGCCACCTTGACCACGTCGGCCAAGTCCACGGCTTCGAACGTCTCCCGCATCTCGTAGTCCGGGTCGGACCAGATGACGATACGGTGCTGCTCGAACTGCGCGGCGAGACCCTTGGCAATCCGCTCCTGCACGTCAGTCCTCCGCCTCTTCGAGACCCTTGATGGGTTTCAGGGCGCCGGCGAATTTCGCATAGTTCACCTTCACGCCATCGTCGAGATCGATTTCGAGCCGCTGGGTAGCCAGCGGATAAATTACATCGCGCTCCCAGACATCAAGCTCGCCAATCTGCTTGGTGACTGTCTGGACGTCCTTGATGGCTGCTGTGCGCTGGGCCGGCGTTGCAGCCGTACTGATCGACAGCCGCTCCTGAGCGATCTTGTGGGCTTCGAGCTGGGAGCGGAAGGTGCGCAGATACTCATTGAGCACCACGTTGACCGTGTCGGGTCGGTAGCGGTGCATGTAGATCAGCGCGTTGAACGTCCCCTTTGGGCTTGAGAACATCCAATAGATGGGGCGCTTCTTGTAGCGCTGCACGTGGTCGTTGAAGAAGTCTCGTGTGAAGTACCGGCGGACGTCCTTGCCGAGCGCCTGCTCGATGAAGGCGAGGTTCTCCTGGAAGTGCTCATCTCCGAAGGTGATGCGCAAGAATTTGCGGAACCGCTCGGTGATGTCTTTGGCGAACCACTCGCCCTCGAGCACCGGTATCACATTGTCGGCGTCGGGCATGAAGGTGGAGTTTGGCACCTTTGCCAGATAATCCTCCAGCGCATCACCCTGATTGGCGAGGATCAGGCCGGGCGTGTCAAGGCTATAGCGACCGAACATGCAGCCCACAGCATAGGAAAGGAACTCGGCAATGGTGTCTGCGCGTAGCAGCTTCTCAAGATAAGACTCGTCCTTCTTACCGCCATAACGATGGGCCGGGTTGCAGGTGAGAGTGATCTCTTCTAGCGGGACATCGGGGCTCAGTTCGTCCTGTAGGCCATAGCCTTCGATAAAGATGCGGTTGCTCTCTTCCTCAAGCTGCTGCACCTTCTTCGTCATCCCGCGCCAATAGCTATAAAGTCGGCCCCAGGTCTCCGCCAGAGTGGCCCCGCGACGGGCCGAGTCGAGCAGCGGCAGGGCAGTGAAATCCCAGGCGGTCTCATTAGCGTTCCAGTCCAACTCGCTAACGGAAATTAGCTCCTTCGAAACCTTATTCGGAATCCCCGACAAAAATCTCGGGTCAACAGGAAGAGCTGCAATATTTCCAACCTGGAAATTCAGCGTTGGGTTCATCAATTTCAGAAACGCCCAAGTCACGCAGCTGCCAAGGAATGCGGTAAGTTTCTCAGCAGAACTCTCAAGCGGAAAAGCCGAACTCCCAGCAACATCAAATATGAAACCGATGGGCGTCATTCGGACCCCAAAATTCGACGAACTGATGAATGTCCAGGTAACACCCTTCTTGAAATAGTATTCAGTGTTCTGGGCGCGCGAACGAATATAGCCAGTACTGTCGGCGAAATTACGAATGGCTTGACCGTCATTCTCCCAGTTTACTACGTGCTCTGCGTTGCCATACCACCTGCGATAATTACCACCTTTATTGTAGGGAAACCACTTATGTACGCCACTCTCGGTCGATATACAGGCCGTATAATTCAGACCTACCTTCTGGAATTCAACCTCGTGCCAAAGCCTGACGAATAAATCATTGTTCGCAGTGGCAAGTCCCTGCTTAACTGGGCACCAACTTCCCAAACTGGGAAAGTCTACGAACGCCTTGCGCTGAGCGGGTGATGCCCAATAAGCAATTGGGCTACCCGGAATCTTGCGAAAATCGTCCGTTGTCGCGCTACACAGTCGCTCATTGTGTGGAGGAAACTGATGCGGCACGCCATTATCGTCGGTTTCGAAGTGTCTAACGCAGCAAAACCTCCCAGCAAAATCCGCCTTCGATATTTTCTCTGTGACGCACGCAGTAGTCCCGAAGTTAATCCCCATGCTGGTGCCCCCCTTACCCAAATAGGGCATATGCACCATACACTGAATAGTCGTATTGCTGAGCAATTTGGTCCGTAGCTTTTCAAACGACGAGAGGAACATCCAGCTTTCCATCGTTACCATCGCGCTAAAACCGCGCTTCGGGATCATGTCCAACCCGCGCTCAATAAAGGCAGCGAAGAGGTCCGCCTTGCTGTCCGGAAAGTTATCCTTGGTCCAGCCCCCTAACCGTCCGTTCATTCCCCTGCCACCCATATACGGGGGATTGGCAACCACCACATGGTATTTCGGGCTTAGATAGTCTGCCATCCGCAGAACCGCCTGCGCACCCGGCCATGCACATCGCGCAGAAACAGGTTGCCCTCGAACTCTTTCGCCTCGACCACCCGCCGCACCTCGTCCACGTCCCGCAGCCTGGGGCGGATCAGCGAGCCGAAATTCTTCGACTCAGTAAACTGGGTTAGTGTCTCGCGCAGGTCTTTGGTGAACAGGTCCGCTCCAACCGCGCGGGTGTAGTCCGCTAGTTCGCCCGCCTCGAATTCCACATTCTCCAGCACGCAGATGTTGGGCATTACCCCGTTGCGAAAGAACCGTCGCTGCGCCCGCCGCGCCTTCATTGACAGCGCAAAGGCGGCCAGCGCCCCGGCGCGGTCGTCGATCTCAATCCCGTACAGGTTGCAGGTCAGGATCAGCCCCGGGATTTCGGCAGCGTCATAGCCTTCTTCCTCATAGATCGCGTGCAAAAGGTCGAAGGCATAGGTCAGCATGTGTCCTGACCCGCAAGCCGGATCGCAAATCTTGATCTCCTCGGGCTTCGTGATGCGGAGGAAGTCCTTCTCGGGCGCCTCGGACGCGATGTAATAGTCCATTTGCTCGCGCAGCCTGGACGCCGGCCGATTCAGCAGCCAGAGGCGGCCGAGCGAGTTTTCCACGAGGTAGCGGACGATCCAGTGCGGCGTAAACAGCTGCGTGGCGGCCGGAATGTTTTCGGGCGTGATCTTCTTGTTTTTCTTCAGCCCTGCGAAAATCTCACCCTTCTTTTCCGAGATATAGAACTGGTAGAGCCAGCCGATTATCTCGACATCGTGGCACGCCTCCTCGGTCATCACTGCGCGCATTTTCGTGACCACGCTTGACGCAGAAAGAAGATCGTCCGGCATCAGTATCTCGGTGAAGTCGGCAATCTTCTCAAAGAGGAATGGCATTGCGCCGTGCCAGTGATTGCATGCCGCGACCACGAGCAGGCGATAGGCCTCCCCCTGAGGGTCGGTTGACGGCGTTCGGCTATCGAGCAGCGCGCGCACCTGGGCCGCTGTCGCCTGCGGTACTTCCTCGCCGATGACGCCCGCCATGGCTTCGGACAGGATCTCGGGGCGCGTCTGGCCATCCGCCGGCGAGATCACGCGCGTCCCCGTGTAGCCATTGGCGTCCATGAAACGCAGCGCTGAGAAGCGGTTGAACCAAGTGTAGGCGACCTTTTCGATGACCTGGTCGCGGGAACTACGCGCGATTTCGCCTTCAAGCTGCTGGACCGCCTTGAGCGCTGCACGCCGCACTGTGCTGTCGGAGGCAAGCACCAGATCGAGCTTTGCCGAGACCTGGTCGCGCAGAGTGCGGCGGGCTTCCTGAGCGAACGTCTTGAGCCTACCCGTATCAATCACAGAGAAATCCTCTTGCCGTCGTGGATCGCGGCTAAGAGCGTCTCACGCAACACCTCCAGATATTCTGCAACATCGTCTTCATCGGCAAGGAACGGCTTGGCGAACTTCGCCGGCAATGCGCCCACCGACACGAACACCGGCCGCGTGCAAGCTTCTCTTGGCGGAGGCTGCTGCGGCGTCGAGGACTGGGGTATTGCGGTGCTGTCGGTGGCCGGGGGAGGCGCTGGCGGCGTGCCTGCGCGCGCGGCGCGCTCTAAAAGCACTGGATAGGCGCTTACCCTGAAATCGGACAGGCGGCCCCGGACGACCGCGATCAATGCCGCTGATCGAATTGGATCCAACGCCGCATCGAAGGCCGCATCGATGGCGGATTTCTCCGGTTGCGGCACATTGGGCCATTCCGTAAGAGTGTGAAGGCCCGATCGAAGGGTCACGATCTGCGTCTCAGCGGCAGTACGTTCGGCAGCAAGCGCACCGGTGACTTCTGCCTGGAGCACATCAAATGTCGTCTTGAGCTTTTGGATGATCCCGCCCTTGAAGCACAAAGGATCGGAGAGCATGGCGCGGATGGCAGCAGCGTGATCGGCCCCCGCATAGCCGAAGTTCTCACCCTGCCGAGCAAGATAGTCGGCCGCCTCGTCATACAGCGCCTTTTGCGCTCCGGCCATGAAGCGGCGGATCGGGCTTAACGCTGCTTCTTTCAAGTCGAGCAGCCGCTCGGCGTTGGCCGGTAGATCGGTCAGATACCAGGCATAAGGCTTGCCCAGGACAGGAGTGAGGGCTGCCTGCACCGGCTCAAGGGCCGCCATAAAAGGATACCGCGCTGTTTGGGCGAGCAGTCCTGCGATGTCGCCGCGCGTCTTGGCGAGTGCCGCGCCCGTTTCAAGCCCGAGCGACTTGCCGTCCGTGCTGACCGGAGCCGCGTCGAAAAACTCGCTGTGAAATTCTTTAAGTTTGCGGATTTGGCCCGGCGTAAACTCGATTTGCAGCTCGAGAACAATGTTGGCGAGCTGGTGGGCATTGCGTAGAGCGCGCTCCACGGCGTCACCTTCAAGGGCCGCCCCGTCGGCTGTTGCCTCTAGTTTGCCCCGCCCAAACAAGCCCGCGGTCAGCGCCAGGATCGCGTGATAGGACCAGCCATACGGCTTGGCTTCGAATTTCTCGGTGATCGCCTTTACAGTTGTTCGCACCCCCAGGCGGTTGTTGTTCTGCGCGAAATTGATGATCTCCTGCTCGGGTTCCGTCAGGGCAATCTCGCCCAAACCTGCGAGGGTGTTCTTCCCTTGCTTGAAGAGCTTGCCGATGTCGGCTTCCGCGTAGGTCTCCCCATGAAGCATAGGCAGGTTGGTATGGACCTTGTCCACGAGGGTCTGAAAGGCCTTCTCGATCCGCGCCTGAGCGTCATCGCTGCGAACCTCAATTTCCTCACCACGGACGAAAAGCCGCGCCTCGCCCAGGAGCGTGCGCGTCTTGGTGACCAGTTCACGTTGCCGCACGCCGTTCTGCTCGCCCTTGTCGCGGATGATGCGTTCGATCGACGGTTGCACTGCAGCAGTACGGGTTTGCCGTACATATTTGTCGGTGCGCTTGTAGGTGAGCAGATCGCTCACGAATCGCGAGTCCTGCGGTAGGACACCGGCGAGCTCGTCAGAGGATAGCGTGCGCATCCGTAGGGCTTGCTCGTTGCTGGGGTCGGAGTGGAAGGGCGTTATGACGTTGATTGAGAGCTCGTAGTCCCGTCCCATCAGGCGGTCGTCCACACGCTCAGCGAACGAGAACTCCTGCCCCGATTTTTCGTGCCTGATCTTTCGGCTCTTGATGACCGACTGAAAGATCAGCGTCTGAAGTTCCCGAGCGATCTCGGTGGTGGCGTCTACCTCGACCGATTTGATCTCCTGCTCGACGTCCTTCTCCTCGTCGGTCAGGAACTCAAATACATCGCCGACACGCTGGATGTAGGTGTTCTGTTCGAGCAGCCCGAGCGCCTCCTCGACGGCCCGGCGATGCTGTGTCTGATCGATATCAAACCGGTCTTGCAGCAGGATGGCGATGTTTCGGGCAGTAGCCTTAAAGGGCTTCACGTACTTCACGAGAAAAAGTGCCTTGAGCACCCGCGTTGCAAAAGCATCCCCAAGATTGCGCTCGGCGATCAGGATCGACTGCTGGACGTTGGACTTCAGCGCCGTGCGGATGCCCTCAAACATCTGGTCAAAGGTCGCCAGTTGGCCTACTGACATCTCGGTGAGACCGATAGCCACGTCCTGGAAGACCCCCAGCATGGACCGCTCCCCGACCGAGCTGTGCTTCCCCTCGAACGCGTTGTGCTCCGAGAGATTACGGATCGCCATCTGAAACAAAGTGTATTGGTAGGGAACGAAGGGGTAGCTGTTGATGAAGTGTTCCCGGTCACGGAAATTCTCGAACCTGATCGAGCCGTCTGTGAAGTCGAACAGTGTCCTCAGATTATTAACCTGCTGGTGATGCAAGTCACTCAAGACTTTGATGCCGTCATCGGTTTTTTCGAGCAGGCGGCGTTGGATAACCTCGGCTACGTCCGCGCTGTTCAGTGGGATTCGGTTGGCAAAGCGCGCCTGGATCTTCGAAAAGTCGTTCTCTTGGCTACGGGTCATGTCGCCGATGACCGACGCCATGTCCTGCTGCGCTGTGACGATAATCCAGGAGCGGCCCCGGCACTTGGTGTTGAGGCTTTCGGCGATCGTCTGCAGGTTCGTCATGAGTTTGGTGCTGTCGGCGATATATTGGCCGACCTCATCCACGAAGAAGTTCAGACGAAACTTTGGACCGTGTGCATCGATGTAGTCCCGGACGCGCTGTGCAAAATCCTCAATGGAGGAGCGATAGTCGCGCCGGTAACGGTCGAGGATTCCCTGCCCCTCCGATGCAGGCTTTCCTGTCGCGGCCGAATAGGCTGCGGCGGCATTGGCGCCTTCGAGGATCGATTGCTCCCGGCCGCGCTCCCAGGACTTGCCAGCGACTCCCGCATAGGCATCGCGGAACGCCGCAAGCACGCCGCGGCTTTCAAGGTCGCGTTCGAATTGGGCGATATGCGGCTGCTTTCCATAATAGCCGCACATCTCGTCGAAGACTTTCTGGAAGACGGAGAGCAGAGCATCGACCTGCGTCTTACTGATGATGTCAGCCTTTTGGTCGATGTTGAAGAGAATGCTCCGCGAGGGTTCGTTGACGGCGCGGCGCAGATCGGCGTCAAGAATCTTGTTGGCCTCGACCTCCTTCTTCTTCTTGAAGATGTCGTACGCATGCGTCCCGTCGATTTCCCGGTTCTCAAGGAGGAGCGCGAGCATCTTGAGCAGGTGCGATTTACCGCAGCCGAAGAAGCCCGAGATCCACACCCCGTTCGCGGTTTCGTAATTGTTGTAGGCGTCAAGGAATTGTTCGAGCCGACCCTCGATCTCGTTGGTCAGAACATACTCCTCAAGCTCGGTCTTCAGACCCGCCTCATCGTCAGCCTTGATGACGCCTTCGATGGCGCGATCGACGGGACGTTGGAAGATGTCTTTGAGGAGTTCGGTCATGGGTCGTCAGACCTCGTAGTGAAGTATGTTGAAAGCACGGTAATACTTGTCGTCGTGGAGCAGCCCAAAGAGTTCGAGCGACGCACCCGTTGCGAGAGCATGGGTGTAGCAGCCGGGAAAGAACATCACCGTCGGCTGGTCCTTCGCGGTACTTTGGAGATTATTGAGCACGTTGTGAGAGCGGATGTACGGGAACACCTCGCCAATTCCTGACAGGAAGAGGATGTCGAAGGTGCTTTGGCGGATGCGCGCGGCGATGGCAGGAACCAGGTGTGTTTCGGCATCGAGCACGCCCTGGAGAAGTTCCTTCAGCTCGTCCTTACTGATATTGGGCTCGGCGGCGAGGATATCTTCCCAGATCCCGCGCTCCTTCAGGAGGTGGATGGCCAGATCATATAGGTCGACTTCCAGGACCGTGACCCCGCACTCGGCGAGCTTGGTGACGAGATGGGACCGCATCGCATCAACGCCGACGGCGTGGTGCGGGGCATAGGGGCAGATGAAGAAGGGAACCTCATTGCCGAGCCCCTGCTTGCGGAGGAAACGCTTGCTCGGGAGCACCGCCAGGAGGTGATCGAATAATGCCTTGGGCGACGGGGACTGGCCGATGGGAGTCATGGCCGTCCTCTTGGGGAGAGGGGTTGGGCACCGGGAAAGAACCGCAGTTCGCCAGCACCCTTGTGCTCGATGAGTGCGATAAGGCGGCCTGACAGCATGGCGCCACGGATGCGGTCGTCGCGGCCGATAATGCCAGCTTCGCGCGCCAGGCGAAAAAGGACCGCGCGGAGCTTGTCTCGCGTCGTCCGGGAGATGCCAGCGAGCTTATCGGACCACTCGGATTTCCCGGCAAAGAACGCGTCGAAGTCGTCGTAGGTGAGGTCGGTGCGGAAGCTCTGGTACCGATCGACCACAACCTCCTCGGCGAACTCCGCGATGAACCGATAGGCGCGGCATGTGGCCAGCCACAGCAGGGCGAGCTGATCGTCGCGATCCCCGGCCAGCAACAGGCGAAGCTCTTCGGCGTCGAGGCACCGCAGGCGGTGCGTGATTTCGCGGATCGTGCGCTTGGCTGAACTTGCCTTGCGCACCGGGAACGCGCCCGCCTCTCGGGCTCGGATCGCCGTCTCCTCCCAGGAGGCGCCTGGCTCGTGCAACGCCGCGACAGCGAGCGTTTCGTTTAGATAGAGCCCGCCCGTGCCGAATGACATGAGGTAGGGGTCGCGGTCGCTCTCACACAATTTGCCTGTTCCCTGCTGGCGCACCAAGGATGGGATTGGTCTAGGATACGAGGGGAAAGCACTCATAAAGGTCATTGGTAACAAAACTTGGCGTCGAAGCTCATCGGTTTACCGTCGCTTCCAGGGCCACGATGCTGTCCATCACTGCCTCGAAGGTGGGCACGTCGCCGAAGATCATCACTACCATCGCAGTGTAGTCGGGTTGAAGCTGGTTCAGCATGGCCGGCGGAGGCACAAGGGTGAAGCTGCCCGGCGCCGCCGTGTCTTGTCCGGCGCGTTTGAAGAACGTACGCTCGTGGCGCAGGCAGTCTGCGGCCATCGCCCGGTCGGCGGCGGCGCGTTGTCCTGTCTCCGTGCGCAGCATCCGGTTCACGTCGTAGTAATGCCGCGAGACCCGCTGTCCGCCGCCGCGCAGCGTGCCGCGATCCTCGAATGAGCGCCGCAGGCTGTGCATGATGAGCACCTTGTCCCAGAAGGTCCGCACGGGATCGACCGTCGTGACGTTTGGCACCGTGAGATCGAAACCCACCAGCTCGTCGGCGACGTAAGGCCGCACGGAGAGGGGTGCGTGCGGGTCCAGCGCCGATTTTGCGCCAGCCTCGATCTTCACCGCCGGCCGGACATAGGCCTCCTCATCTGTCACGGCGGGATACCGGAGCAGCAGACTCTGACCGTCAGCATCATCGTCATCCAGCGTCACGTGCAACTGGCCGCCGGCGATCGACAAACCTGCCGCCAGCTCTTCGAGCTGCATCTTGATCCCGCCGCTGATGAAGGCCTGACAGGCCTGCCGGATGTCATCGAGCCGCCGCTCGCGCTGTTTGCGGCTCAGCGCTTCCAGGTCCTCGACCGAGGCCGGGGCATGGATGTCCGCGCGGAAGACAGTGATGTCTATGTCCTCGGAAAATCGCTCGATTAGCCCGTAGCCCTTCGACAGCGAGGTGCCGCCCTTGAACAGCAGGCGTGGTCCGCCGGGCTGCAGCCCGTTGAACAGCGCATCCAGCGTCCAGCAGACCCAGAAGTCCTTCTCGACATTCTGCACTGTCGTGCCGAGCCGCGCCGCCGTGGCGAGGAAAAGATCGCGGCGATCGGCGACCGGGGACGTGAGCAGGCGATTGAAGTCCGGATTCACGCCGGTGCTCCCCGGCGTTCGTGCCTGCGCGGTTGCGGGCGGCCCGCCGCACCGGCCGTGTCATTCCGAGCCGCAGCGCGTCCGACAGCCCCAGGACGGCCAACGCGACCGCGGACGATAGGGATATCATGCTGATCATCGTCATCACGATCGGCAAGCAGTTGACGCACAAGGTCCTGCATCCAGGCCGGCAGCGTCGGGAGGCCCTCCGCCAGATCAGCCGCGATGGCGGTTCCCTGGTCCTTGTTGGCAAGGATCGCGCGCAGCCGCCGCAAGATGCGCCGACGATCATCAGGATCGGCCAGCGCGTCACGCAGCCAGTGCAGCGCCTGGACAACCCGCATGGCCGGCCGGTCAGCCCAGAACAGCTTGCTTGGCGCTGTCGGTCGGAAGGCGATGACCTGCTTGCCGAGCTTGATCGGGCGCAGGCGCGCGTCGGTGTGCACGACGATCCGGCCGGGCACGGCGTCGCTGAGGCCGAGATCGTTGGCAGCCGTCATGCCATCGACGAGCATCCGGGTCTGGTCCCGCCGCGCCACGGCCTGGATCACACGGCGATAGTCGGGCACGGACAGCTTGTCGGTCAGCAGGTTGCGCCGCGGCCGGTCATAGAGACCGCGATCGAGGCGCCGGATCTGGGACGCGAGCGTGAGACGTTGCAGCGTCTTGTCCACGGCCTCGCGTGAGCCGAGGTCGAGAAAATCGACCGGCGTCCAGACAGCCTCCGGCGCCGCCCGGATACGATCGGTAATCTGCGTCTTGAGGTCAGAGGGGTGGTTGCTCACGGGGCCTCCTGTCCGGAGAGTGTAGGTAAATTTCGGACAAAAGGCAAGGTCCCCACATTTTGTCGGAAAAATGCCTGCAAACCTCGGACAATGGTGGGTCGCCACCAAGCCCGCGGCTTCATCGTGCACGCAGTAGTTCCCTGTTTCTGCGAGTTACGGCAAACGCAATGTACTGGCCGGTTCCCTAGGCGCCTTCCGGATCGAACAGGTCATAGAGCGCCGACATGACCGCTTCGCGGTCAGAGTCCGGAAGCACCTGATCCTGGAGTGCTGCCAGCCAGCCTACGAATTCCGGCGGGTCGTCCGGCGATGCGTTGGCTGTGGCGGCCCGCGCGCGTGCTTCTTTCTCCATCATCATCGCCACACGTCGATCCCTTGGTGTCTCCAACAGTTGCTCACCGCCTAGATGAAGAGCCGATAATCGTAGGACGACGCACCGAAGCGTTGGAGAAGCGATCCGATTCGGGCGATCTCGCCGGATGACTGAAGGGTCGCCGGAAACTTGCTGTACAGGTCGAAGCTGTTCCAGTCCATCTTGGAAAGGCCGAGAATCTCCGCGCAGAGTTGGTCGAGCGGTGTGGTGCCCGTGTGGCGGCGGAGCGTGAGCGGCGCGGGGATGCGCCTCTTGCCCTGAAAATACTTGCGGTTCGGATCGACGGCGGCGGTCGCGCCGTGGACCCACAGCAGGGCTGTGAAGTCGTCGAGCTTCATGACGGTGCCGCGCCGCACCGGGTAATTGTCCTCATCGATACTGCCGTCCTGACGGGGCATCGACGCGACATAGCGCAGGGCTCGATCCTCCTGGATTTCCAGCATGTCGATCGCGGCGACACCGCCAAGACCGTCCAGCAAGCCTTCGCGCTCGTCTTTCAAGAACGGCGTCCGCTTATGCAGCACCACACGCCGGGGAAGCTTCATGCGGGCATCAAAAAACAGTTGGCGAATGGTTTCGCCGGTGCGGCGCGCGTCGTCCCTCGACATGAAAGGGTTCTTGCCCCTGATGATCGGATTTTCGACCTTGCTCAGGCGGTACTGGAGGCCCTCGCCACGCGAACTGTAGATGTGACTGCACCCGAGAACGACATGAGCCCCTCTGTCCGCGTACCGATCGATGCTGAAGCCGAGTCCGACGAAGGCGGTATCCTCATCAAGGCTGTCCAACACCCAGGGCGTGCGCATCCCCTTGACATAAAGGGCAAGGGACAGCCACCACCACACCCGGCACTGCTGGGAATCCGAAAGCGTATCCTCCGTCAGAAACTGCGTCGCGACACCACGCTGAACGGCGTAAGCCTTCACGAAGTCATGCACATCGAATCGCTCATCGTCGCCTCGGTATCCGCGCAGGTGGTCCCAGCGGCGGGGGAAGAAGATCAGGACGACATGCGGCGCGTAGGATGAGCGCAGCGCCTCGATCGCGCCCGTAATCTGCTGCGCGGTAGAGACGGCGCCTGAAGGTCCCTCCGTGCCGGAAGGCTCAGCGCAGACAATCCAGCCCGGCGCACCGGGCTCCGGAAATTCAATGGGCAAGCCGTAGGCTTGCTGGAATCCTGGATAATCGACGAGGTAATCGCGTTCAGAATCGGCGGGGCGGTGCGCCTGATTTACATTCTGGAGATAGGCGCGCAGCAGCGCTGTTTCGGAGCGCGCGCAGACCACGCCGATGCGCAGCGAGGGCACGAGCCCCTTGAGCGTGAGCGGATAATCATACGGGCGGTTTGCCATGACGCCCCGTATCGGATGAGTATCGACGGCGATGCCGGTCCCGCGCCTGTCGCAGAAAACAAGGGTCGGCTCGGCCAGTTCAAGCCCTTTGTATTTGAGGAGAGGGTGAAGCTTTTCCGGAATGAGTGCCGCAGACCTGCCACCCCGCGGCAGGCCGATCTGCGCGAACACCGGGGAACGCCTGACCCGGAATTTGAAACTGGATCCCGTGCCAACCGGAAATTCGAAAGCGTCAGGACGGCCCTTCGGGAAGAAAAGGCCCCGCCACTTGTTCACGGCGATGTTGAAGGGCTTGTTGTGCTGGTAGCCGAGAATGCCGAGCTTCACCGGTCCCGCGGTCTCGTAAGACACCTCCGTGCCATTCACGTCGAGAACCTTGATTGAAGGCTTGAGGACGACGTACTGCGTTCCGCC
>Ga0302320_10006660_pt1 | contig 25581 bp, 28 predicted proteins | sample Bog_T0_3_FD_202130 | JGI IMG/M metagenome (GOLD analysis project Ga0302320, IMG submission 202130) | Peat permafrost microbial communities from Stordalen Mire near Abisko, Sweden - Bog_T0_3 | ecosystem: Environmental > Terrestrial > Soil > Wetlands > Peat | place: Sweden: Abisko, Stordalen Mire... | reverse complement strand
GAACGCTGGGGCCGCTCAGCATGTTGGCCAGCACCTGCAGTTTGCCGCGAGCCCGCGACAGCAAAGCAGCTTGCAGGCGTACCGCTTCGATGATTCTGCCGCGGCCCTGGCGAACCTTGTCGAGCAGTTCGGGGTCGGCCCATTCTCGCCCGTCCAATTCCATCTTCGCCGATTCCGTCCTTCCGTTTGCAAGCAAGCCAGGATCGGTGCGCGGGGTCGCAACCGAAATCGCGCGCATCAGCCCAATCTGCTGCCGGGTCTCCCCTTCGAGGACAGCCGCATCCATGAGGAGTATCGCCCGAATACTGCGCTGCAGGCTCGCCTCCAGTTCACGCAGCAGCAGAAAAACCGCAACTGATTCGGATACCTGGTTTGGCGCCACGCGCTCCTCGCGGCACGGCCGAATGCTTGGCGGGCGCTGGTCAGGCCAAACGGTCCAGCCGGTGCTCATCATTGTTTTCAGCATTTCCAGCTCCGTTTTCAGCGCTGTTTTCCGTAACGCCTGGCGCCGAAGGTTCTGTTTGCTCGGCAAGCCGGTGCTGGCAGGATTTGTCTTTTCTTTTGTCTCTTCTTTTGTCTCGTCCTTTGTCTCGTCCTTTTTCCTCTGCGGCTTGCCCCTGCAGCGCAGAGGTCAGCGACACCTGCAGCAACGGTTCCACATTCAGACTTGCAGACAGCTCGGACCTTTCTACCGTCATCGTGCCACCCACTTTTTCCGCCCTGCGGGTCAGGCTGCTGGACTCACGAGCATATGATCAAACAACGCATCGCCAACCTGCTGGGCGGAGGGCTGGTAGCTGCCGCTCTCTACCAGCTGCCGCAACGCATTCACCTTTTCCTGCCGTACTTCGGGAAATTGCAACGCCTGCGCTACCAGCGCCTGCACTTGTATATGAGTACCGGAAAGTTGAGTTGAATCCTCGCCCAGAGCGCTGCTTGCAGAGGCCTGGGCATCCGCGCTCGCCAGACTGGAATTCTTCGTGCGGCCGCTTTCGGGAATTTCCTGCGCCCCTTGATTTAAGTTAATTCTCATATTGATTTCCTCCCCGAAATCTCCTTGCAATTGAACTATCGGCACGCTATTAAAAAACTTTAATGCCTCCCCGCCGGCTTTTTTATTCTCTCTTTCTTTCTGTCCTTATGTTGTTCCATCGGCGGAAGTTATGGAAACTTTAGTGCTCGGAAGGCGGTTCGAGCGCTGCCGCCTTTGGCTCGGCACTTCCGACCTTCGTGTCGCCGAGATGTTGAGAAATCAGTTTTGCGATTCCGAAACCGCCACCTGCGGCGATGGCCGAGGCCAAGGCCTGCGTTCCCAGGTAGTTATAGTTGTCCTCGCCCGCCATCTCCTTCTCGCCTGGAATCGTGGCGAAGGTCTTTTCCAGAGAAGCGAGCACCGTGCCAATTAACTGCGCTTCAAATTCGCGCGCCGCTTTCGCTCCTTGGCCGGGAGTCTTTGGCGGCGGCAGCATGGCCGCTCCGGAAGAAGCCGAATCTGTGATCGAAAATCCGGGAACTCCATCCATCAGATAACCTCCAGTTCTGCTTCAAGAGCGCCTGCGGCTTTAATCGCCTGCAGAATCGAAACCACATCGCGCGCGGTCGCTCCAATGGCCTGCAGTCGCGTTACCAACTCCTCCACGCTGGCCCCTTCGTTCAGTTCAACGTTGCGGGCGGGACTTTCCGAAGCCTTCACCGTGGTCTCCGGCACAACCGCCGTTTGCCCTCCGGCCAAAGCGTTCGGCTGCGACGCAGAATAGTTGGTGATCACCTCAATCGCGAAACTCCCGTGCAGAATCGAGACCGCCCCCAGCCTGACGTCTCTGCCCATCACCACCGTGCCCGTCCGTTCATTGACCACCACTTTCGCTTTGCGCCGCACCCGGATTTCCAGGTTTTCAATCCGCGCCAAAAGTGCAGGCAGGTTGGCATTGCCCGGGACCGGCATCTGGATCTCCACCCTTCGGCTGTCCACCACCACGGCCGCCGGCGAATCCAGTTCTTTATTGATCACCGCCGCTACCTCTTCCACCGTCGTGAAACTCGCTTCGCTCAATAAAAAAGAAATGTGTTGCAGTTTGGTCAGATCGAGCGAACTGTCGCGCTCAATCAACGCCCCATTCGGGATACGCCCAACCGTCGGATGATTCACCTGCTTCGAATTCGCCGACGATCCCACGGAGTAGCCACCGACCACCAGCGGACCTTGCGCCGCCGCATAGACCTGGCCATCGGCCGCGTACAGCGGGGTCAGCAACAACAATCCTCCTTCCAGGCTGCGTGCGTCCCCCGCCGAGGATACGATCACATCGAGCGGCATCCCCGGCCTCGAAAATGGAGGCAGGCTCGCCGTCACGAATACGGCCGCAACATTCTTTACCTGCACTGTCGATTGCACCACGCTCGGCGGAATCTCGACCCCCATGCGCTGCAGGATGCTGGCCAGAGTTTGAATCGTGAAATAAGTCTGCTGCTTGTCTCCGGTCCCTTTCAATCCCACCACGAGTCCGTAGCCAATCAGAGAATTGTTCCGTATGCCCTCCACGCTGGCCACGTCGCGGATCAGAACCTTACGGTCTCCGCCTTCGGCCGGGAAGGCATCCATTGGGACTAGGAATGCAGTCGCGAATATCAAGGCTTCAACCACACCTGCGAACTGAAGAATCTTCCAGCGCATTTTTCTCCGCGTTAAGCTCAAACCACTCCCCTGCTAAAACCCCACGACCCGCAAAATCCATTTCACCGCCGGATTGGGCGGCCGCGTGCCTTCACTGATCACGCCTTTGCCCTTCACCTCTACTTCCAGGTTGCCCACGCTATTCGATGCCACCGTGTTGGTCGCGTCCAGGTCGCCCGGACGCACCATCCCCCGCAGGATCACGGTTTCGCGCTGATCGTTCATGGCAATCTGCCGCTCGGCCTCCACCACCAGGGTCCCAGTCGGCAGAACCGCAACCACACGGCCGGTTAGCGTTGTAGTCAGTGCGGTCGTCGAAGTGGCCGCCGCCTTTCCCGCCAGCACCTGCGAGGAGGTAGGCGAGAAAAGGTTCGCCACCCCACTCGTCTTGATATGGCCGGGGAGCGCGGTAATTCCCGAACTCGCCGTGAAGCTGCGATTCGTCGCTACATTGCCGGTATTGGTCGAGGAAAGAGCCTGCGAGACGCTAATGGTCACCAGGTCACCCACCCGCGACGCCTTGTAGTCGGCCACCATGTTGGCCAGCCGTCCGTTGTCGATCCACAAACTGCCAGGGGTGCTTCCGCCCGCTACTGGCGGCGCTCCCAACACATGCTGAATGTAATCGGTCAGCGGGTCGTGCTTCGGAGCGGCAGCCTTATTCTTCGGACGCGCCACAGCGACGGGAACGAAATGCAACGCCATTAGGACCGTCATCGTCCGAGCACACGCGCGCGGCAGATCGTGACGCTTCCAGTTTGGGTTCACAGGCTCGCTCGCAACATCGCCTGGCCCACCACCTCAGCGCGCAAAACTCGCGGAGCATTCTGCAACCGCACGCGCACAAACTGGCCCATGCCCCCTGCATCCAGGCATGTGACCGGCAATACAATTCGGATCCCTCGTTGGTCCCACGTGAGCGTCACTATCTGCCCGGGCTTTACCAGCGCCACGATCGCCAGCTCCGCAGCCGTTGCATCTTGAGTTTTGGACGGGTGTTGCTCAGGGGCCGAAGCTAACTTGGGAACCGTCGCGCCCGGCGACGTGTCCCTCTGCGGCGCCGAGCGATTGGTTTTGCCAGCCCATACCAGAAACGGAACACAATCTGGCCGACGCGTGCAACGCAGCGTAAACTCCCAGCGCTCGAGAGCTGGGTTCCACACTGTCTTTGTCAGTTGCATGGCTGCATACCCGGCGATGCCAGGTGCGCCCGCGCAATTCAAACTCTCCGCGGAAAGCGGAGGAACTTTCCTGTCCCAGTGGGCTTCGCTGCGGGCAATCAGGCGCGCAATCTCCTGGCAAGATTTTTCCGCTCCGCGGCCCGCTGTCCCGGCCTCGCAGTGCGCCGACAGAATGGCCAAGAAGCCGACCATCAACATCGCAGCTAACCACTTCATGACTACCCGCCTCGGTTTAGTTTTCGAACCGGCCGCTTAGCGCCCCAGATTGTTGATGGTCTGCAACATCTGGTCGGCTGCATTCACCACCCGTGAACTGGCTTCATAAGAACGCTGCGCCACGATCATGTTGACAAACTCCGTGACCACGCTGACGTTCGATTGTTCGAGCATGCCTTGCACCACGCTCCCCAGCCCTTCGCTGCCGCCCGGCGGTCCGACAATCGGATCTCCCGACGCCGTGGTTGCCAGCAGCAAATTGCTGCCCGTACTATTCAGACCTCCGGGATTGTTGAACAGCGCAAGTTGCAGCGCGCCCACTTGCTGCGCTGCGGTCTGCCCCGCCAGCGTCACGCTCACCGTTCCGTCGGAGCCGACCGTTACAGAAGTCGCTCCCGCGGGAATCGTGATCGAAGGCTGCACCGGATTCCCATCCTGCGTCACCAGATTGCCCTGCCCATCCAGATGAAAGCTTCCGGCGCGCGTGTACGCAGTCTGCCCATCGGGCAACAGCACCTGAAAAAATCCCTGCCCCTGAATGGTCAGGTCCAAAGGGTTGCCGGTCTGGCTGAAATCGCCCTGCAACTGGATCACCTCCGAGGCCGCCGAACGCGTTCCCAATCCGACCTGCAACCCGGCTACCATCGTGGTCTGCTGCGTCGCCGCCGCTCCCGGCATAATCAGATTCTGATAAATCAAATCTTCGAACTGCAGCCGCCGGCTGCGAAAACCCGCCGTACTCGAGTTCGACAGATTGTTTGCGATGTTGTCGAGGTTCAGTTCCTGAGCCGTCATTCCGCTCGCCGCCGTATACAGTGCGCGAATCATGTTTCCTCTTTCTTTGCTCTTGCTGGTCGCCGGCCACTGGTCACTGATTTTCTATACCTTCGGCAAATCCTGCACCGCAATCTGATTCAGTTGCCCATCCAAAGCGGAGAAGGCGCGCCCCAGCATTTCCGCGTTGCGCTGCACGGTAAGCAACTGCACTACGCTTTCCGTTGCACTGACGTTCGAACCTTCGAGCATGCCTTGCCGCACCGACGAATCCACCGCCGCCACGCCCGCTCCCGCCGGCGCAGAGTACGTTGCGTTCCCCATCGCCGTAAGATTCGTCCCCGGAGGAAATTCCGCCAGGCGCAACTTGTCGACCACGCTTCCGTTCACAGAAATCGTCCCATCGGAGCTGATCGCGACGGCTCCATTCGGCACCGTCACCGGACCTTGCTCTCCCAGCACCGTATCGCCCTGGCCCGTGACCAGGAGTCCGCCGGACGTTACATGAAAGCTGCCGTCGCGCGTGTACCGAATTCCTTGTGCGGCCTGCACGGAAAAAAAACCGCTGCCCGCGATGGCCACATCCAGCGGATTGCCCGTCGCCACCACGCTGCCGGATTTCAGATCGAGCCGGCTGCCGCTTAACACGCCAAAATTATTGATGGCAGCATTTAAGAAATTGCCGCTCGCGCTGGCGTGACCCGCCAGCAAGGAACGAAATGTCGTCTGTTCCCCGCGATAGCCGGCCGTCGCCAGATTCGCCAGATTATGGGCGACCAGGTCCAGAGCCTGGGTCTGCGCCGCCAGTCCCGCGCATACTGCGTAGTAGCCACTGTCCATGTTGTGCGACTCCCACGATGGAGAAGCATCTGTGTGGCCGATTCGCAAATGAGTGGAAGCGGCGTAAGTGCTTGGAAAGAAAACCGAGAAAAAAAGATATCTGGGAGGATTCTAAGAAAAATCGGCGCAGCAGAAATTCTTGCCCAGTCAGAAAATGAGGCCCGGCAAAATCTTCCGGATGTCGTCCGATGCCGGAAGCGGACTTGCCCGAAACCGAGATTGCGGAAAATCGAGAATACTGTCTTGAGGATTTATCGGCGCGGAAGGCGGGAACTTTAGCCGCGAGCGGTTACTGCGCACTGAGAGCGGACGGCCGAGCCTGGTTCCACCCGCGCATCAGGAGGGTAACCGTTTCTTTCTGCGCACGCTCCAGACGTACCCAAAAATGCTCTCCGCATTGGGCGACACGCACTTCTTCGGCTCGCACCATCGTACAGTAATTGCCAATGATTTCGGCGCACTCGCCCGCATCTTTTATGCGGTCAAAGATCACGTCGCCAGACCCGGTGCGGCAACCCAGGTTCTCTAAACTTTTCTGCAGAATGCTCGGACGCAACAGGCAGGCTTCCGTGCGGTAGCCCAGCATCCGTTCAATGGCATACAGCACCGTGTAATCAATGCCTTCACTAAATGCCATCAAAAGCCTACCGCTCGCTTCCACAAATTCGACCGGAATCATTTGAAAAGACTCCAGCAAAAGATTCGGGATGGCAGGAAACCGGTTCGGGGCCATCGCCTTGGGAGCGCTTCGCAGCATGGGACAGGACCACTGCCGGGCCAAAGCGGCCGTCACTTGATGCTCCGTGACGAAGCCCAAATCCTGCAGCCAGAACCCGATCTTTCTATTTGTGACCCCACTATTTTTCCCGCTGCTGGCCGGGCTGCTTTCCCTTTGCAGCTTCAGCGCGGTCCGCAACTGCTCGCCAGTCAACTGCTGCCGCGAAAGCAGCAGCAGCCCCAAAGGAATGCGGTGGAATGCAAGACCCGCAGGCGAAGCAGCGCGTTGCGAACGCCGCAGAACTTGCAGAAGCGCCTGTTCTAAACATTCCGGACCGCAGTAGCGCGCACCCTGCATCAGCGTGCCCCGCGATCGCCGCCGCATTTGCCTCCACCCTCTCTGCGGACGGGCACAGTATCGGCACGGAGGCGGCACGAGCGTCCGCCAAAAATCGCTCCATGCCGAAATCCACGATACCCCAGGCAAAAATGTGCGGCCCTGCACCGTCATTGTTCTTTCTGCCTCGATTTTCTTAACTCGGTGGTTAACACCCGGGTAACTCATGCCCGGTTAACTCATGCCCAAAGGAGACACATCCGTCACCCGCAAACCGTAATTGCCATCGATCACCACTACTTCGCCGCGCGCCACCAGCCGGCCATCCAGCAGCAGATCGACCGGTTCCTGTATCTTTCGGTCGAGTTCGACCACCGACCCCGCCGTCAGCTCCAACACCTCCCGCAACAACAATTTCTTCCCCCCAAAATGCAGCGTCATCGCCAGCGGCACATCCATCAACAAGCCCATCGCGCCGTTCTCCGCCGCTGCCTCCGAACCCGCTGGAGATGGAGGTGCAGCCGCTACCCCAGATGCAATCGCGGGCGCAGCCGTTTCGGTTTTCGCAGCCTGCGCTTTCTCCGCTTTCAACTCCGCCGCCAGAGCGGCACTCACGCCCGCCTCTACCCCCATGCCGCTCGGGCCCTCTTCGCCCACCTGCAACCAGTAGGTCCCCGCCGGAGTCCACGAAGGCGCCGCCGGCGCCGCTTCCACCAAAAGCTGAATTTCACCCCAACGCGCTTTCGCGCCGCCCGCCACCACTCCGGAGATTTGCCGCAACAGTTCCACCACGGCCTCACGGTGTTCCGCCGTCGTGGCTGCCTCCGGCGTCGGCGGCTCGCTCATAAACATCTGCGCCAGGCGAAGCACGGTGGCTCCCGCCATGCGCAGAACCATCTCGCCGCGCAATGCGCCGGAGGAGGTCACCGCCGCCCAGAAATCCCCTTCGCCCGCCGGAGTCAAATCGGGCGGTGCCTCCGCGCGCACACTGCAGGGCATGGCCGAGCCGGTAATCTGCCCCATCACCTGGGCAAAGCTGGCGCTCCAGATTTCGAGAAATTCGGACTCCGGCGGCCGTGCCGGCGCGGCTGCGTCGGTCATGCTTCGATCCTTGCGCTCATGGCGTTCGCCATATTGGACTCTTCGGCTGCGCCGATAACCTGCGCCGCGCGCGTCTCTGCCGACCGCGCCGGAGAGGCGCGGAACATTTCCACCCCCGCCACCAGCAGCGACGCCGGCAGGCCTACGCTGCGAGACAGCGGCAGCAGTTGGCCCGGGGCTAACGCGGAGATATCTCCGAAAGGCGCACTGAGTCCGCTCACTCCGAGCTCCACCGCAAAAGGACAATCCAGCAACAGCCGCTTCAGTCGCTCCCGCCAGTCGCTCCGGCCTCGCGGACGGCGGCTGCTCTGCTCCGCCGAAATCTTGCGCAGCAAGGCATGCGATACCGCAACCGGGACCGCTAGATTCAACCCCCCCCGCACCTCCATGACGCTGATTTCAAAACTCAGGGAAAGCGTTTTATCCGAGCGCAACAGCATCTTGCGCGCCTCCGCAGCTTCCATCCGCTTTTCAAATTCCACTTCGAGATTCACCGCCTGCCACGCCGTTCCCAGGTCACGGCAAACAATGCGGGCCACACTCTCCACAATTTGCTCTTCGATCTCGGTGATCTCGCGCGTGGCGGCAATGCCTTTCCCCTCTCCGCCCAGCAACAGATCGATGATGGGAAAAAGCACTTTCAAGTCCAGTTGCAGCGCGCCATTCACCCCCATCGGCTCCATTTTGCAGGCTGCCAGATAGGTGGTCTCGGGCAGCCGTTCCAGAAATTCTCCATACGTCAAGTGTTCGGCGGAAACCAGGGTTGCGGCAAAGACCACCCGCAAATAGGATCCCAACGATTGGGTCAGGCTGCGGGCAAAATTTTCGTGGAGCTGCGTGATCGCCTGTAACTGCTCCCGTCCGATCTGGCCCGCCCGCCTTACATCCCATAACTCGATCCGCGGTTCTTTCGTCTGCCCTGCGTCGGCGCCCCCACTGCGCGCCGCGCGCAGCATGGCATCGATTTGCTCTTGATTTAATTCGTTTTGCATGGCATGCGCTTTCTTCGAACCTGTCTTCGAACCGGTCTTCGAACCGGTCTTCGAACCCTGAACGGGACCCTGGCCCCGTTCTAGCCTCCGGCTTGCGCTCCGCGCGCGGCCGGCTTCGCCGTGCTCATCAATTCTTCGAGGCCCGCCCGCAATCGCACCACCGCCAGAGAATGGATCTGTGAAACCCGCGACTCTCCAATGCCGAGCACCGCTCCTACTTCCTTCATGGTCAATTCTTCAAAGTAATAAAGTGCCAGCACCTGCTGTTCCTTCCCCGGCAGATCGGCGATGGCGCGGGCCAGCAACTCTTTCATCTCGGAGCGCATGCAGCGAAAAAATGGCGTGTCCTCCGGAGCGCTGGGCAGGTAATCGCACAAGTCCTCATCTTTACCGTCCCAGGGAGATTCCAGGTGAAGGCTGCCCACTTCCAGGCCATCGATTTCCGTCAGCAGTTGCTGAAATTCGCGCAGCTCCAGATTCAGTTCCGCGGCCACTTCCACTTCCGTGGGCGCTCGGCTTAAATCCAGACTGAGCTTGCGCTGGGCTTCCTCCACCCGCCGCGCTTTTCGCCGCAACTCCCGCGGACCCCAATCCATTTCGCGCAGGCTGTCGAGTATCGCCCCCCGAATGCGAAACTTGGCGTAAGAGCCGAATTGCACATGCTTGGAGCTGTCGAACTTGTTCAGCGCATCGATCAACCCAATCACGCCGGCATGAACCATGTCTTCCAGGGGGACGTGGCGCGGCAGGCGCTCATGAATCCGGCGCGCCAGATATCGGACTTGGGGTAACTGCTCGAGCAGGATGCGATCGCGCTCTTCTTTATCCTGCCAGGTGGTGTAGGCTTGCGCCGTGTTCTTGCTCATAATTTTCTACTCACTGGATTCCGTTCCGGTTCCGGTTTCGATCTGCCGCTTAGTGCAGCACTCCCACCGACTGCACTTCGACCACCGGAGGAACTTCCAGCGGGGAAAGCACAATCACTTTCGGTAGAAATGGTTCGAGCAACCGCTTCAGGTGATAGCGCGCCGGGGTCGAGCACAGCAGCACCGGGGTCGCTACTGCCACCTGTTCCCCCGCCAGGCGGCGAAGCCCGTCGAGAATGCGGCGCGCGAAGGGCGGAGCGAGAGCCGTCGAAGCGCTGGGCGTTGCCCCTCCGAAGGCGCGGCCCAACTCGTCTTCGAGAGCACGGTCGAGCGTCACCACGCGCAAGCCTCCGCTTTCCGACAGCAACGGCTGAACTAACGCGCGCGCCAAAGTCTGCCGCGCCGCTTCCACCAGCAGCACGGGATTCTTGTTCGCCGGGGCAAGTTCCAGCAGGGTTTCGAGAATGGTCGAGAGATCGCGAATCGACACCTGCTCGCGCAAAAGCTGCTGCAAAGTTTTTTGCACTTCCCCCAGGCTCAGAACCTTGGGGACGAGTTCTTCCACTAATTTGGGATGGCTTTCCGCCAGCCGGTCGAGCAGGCGTTTGGTCTCCTGCCGCGTTAGCAACTCGTAGGCATGCTGCTTCACCACTTCGGCGAGATGAGTGGCCAGCACCGAAGTCTGGTCAACCACGGCATAGCCGGAGGTCAGCGCCTGGTTCTGCATGGCGGGAGGAATCCACACGGCGGCGACACCGAACGCCGGCTCCTTGGTCGCCACTCCCGGCAGCGGGCGGGGTGTGCCTTCCGAACTGATGGCCAGCAGGTTGTCCTGATACAACTCCCAGCGCGCGACCTCGATGCCGCGCAAGGCGATGGAATATTCCTTCGGCTTTAAGCGCACGTTATCGGTGATGTGAATCGGAGGAACGATGAATCCCAATTGTTGCGCCAGGTTTTGCCGCAGGGCTTTGACCCGCGCCAGAAGCTGGCCGCCCTGATTCTTATCCACCAGCGCCACCAGCCCGTAGCCCACTTCGAGGCTGAGATCGTCGAGCTTCAACATGTCTTCGACCGATTCCTGCGCCGGCTTTTTCTCGCCCGCCGCGGCTGCGGCGACTTCGCTCGGGGTTGCAGGTTCCTCGCCGGATTTGGGAGCGCGCCACGCCAGAAACCCCGTCCCGGCGGCGAGTAAGAAGAAGGAAAACTTGGGCAGCCCTGGAATCGCCGCCAGGGACAGCATCACGCCAGCTGCAATCAGCAGCGAACGCCTTCGCGACAGGATTTGCCGTCCGACATCAACCGAGAGCGTTGCATTCGAAGACGCCCGCGTGACTACGATGCCGCCCGCCATCGAAACCAGTAGCGAAGGGATCATCGTGACCAGGCCATCGCCGACGGTCAGCACGGTGTAGGTCTTCAGCGCTTCGCGGAAGGGGATGTCGAGCTGAAAGACTCCAATCAGAAATCCGGCGACAATATTGATCGCAGTAATAAGGATCGTGGCAATGGCGTCGCGCTGGTTGAAGCGCGCCGCGCCATCCATCGCGCCATAGAATTCCGCGTCGTGCGCAATCTGTTCCCGCCGGGCGCGCGCCTGGCTTTCGTTAATCAGTCCGGCGTTCAGGTCCGCATCGATGGCCATCTGCTTGCCGGGCATGGCATCGAGAGTGAATCGCGCCGTGACTTCGGCAGTGCGCACCGCCCCGTGCGCGACCACGAGATATTGAATTGCGATCAAGGCCACGAACAGTACGAATCCCACTACGTAGTTGCCGCCGACCACGAACTGGCCAAAGGCCTCAATGACGTGCCCCGCCGCCCCTGCACCCTCATTGCCATGCAGCAAAATGCGGCGGCTCGAGGCCAGATTCAGCGATAGCCGCAACAAAGTAAGCAACAACAGCAGGCTGGGAAAGACGGAAAACTGCGATGGCCGCAATATCTGAATTGCCGAGAGCAGCACCAGCACGCTGACCGTCATGCTCAGCGCCAGAAACACGTCGAGCAGAATGCTGGGCAGCGGCACCAGCATGACGAAGATTAAGCCCACGGCCGCGATCGGCATGATCCACTCGACAGCGTTATTTTTCGCCCGGTTCGCGGGAGCGGAAATCGTGATGGTGGGATTCGGAGCCATAATTTAGTTTTTCCGCGCCCCGCCCGGAGGTGCTTGCGCCGCCTGCGCTTCCGAGCGCGCCTGCGCCCGCCAGATGGCTGCCAGAATTTCCGCCACCACCGCATAGAGCTTCGCCGGAATCGACTGCCCCACCTCCACCGCCCGGTACAGGGCGTGCGCCAGCGGCACATTTTCCACCATGGGAATTCCCTTCCAGCGGGCAATTTCTTTAATCTGCGCGGCCAGCAGATTCCTTCCCTTGGCCACGACAATGGGCGCGCTCATCTCCATGCGGTATTCGAGCGCGACGGCAAATTCCGTCGGGTTCGTGATCACCACCGCCGCCCGCTCCACGTCCTTCAACATCCGGCGCCGCCGGGTCTGGCGCTGCAGGCGGCGGATGCGCTGCTTCACCGCGGGATTCCCTTCCATCTCCTTGAACTCATCCTTCTGGTCCTGCTTGCTCATCTTCAATTCGCTTTCATGGCGCTGCCGTTCGAGAAAATAATCCGCGCCCGCCCACAGCAAGAGCACCAGCGAACCCTTCCATGCCACTTCGTACATCCGGCCCACGGCAAACGCCACCAGGGTTCCACGATTTCCGTGCAGCAACGCCGGCAAGAAGCGGAAATCGCGCACCAGCACTCCGACCGCGAAATACACCACCACCGCCGTCGGCAGCAAAGACTTCAGCAACCGGCTCAGCGCGGCCAGGGAAAACAATTGCTGGACATGGCTCACCGGATCCAACCGCTTCCAGTTCGGAGCCAGCGCCGTGGGCGCAAACACGATTCCCCCTTGGGCCAGTCCGCCCGCGGTTGCGATGACCCAGCCCAACCCCGCTGCCAGGGCCACTCCGCTAAACACCGGCCACGCATTGCGCCACACCGGAACCAGTTGCTCGGGATGAGTCGCTGCCGCCTCCAATTGCTGGCGCAGCAATCCTTTCCATTGCGCGGCGAAGCCTGGCATCTGCGCCGCCAAAACCATCACTGCCGCCATCGCCGACAAGCCCGCGGTCAGATCGCGGCTGCGCGCAACCTGCCCCTGCTCCCGCGCTTTCTGGCGGCGGCGCGGGGAGGCTTTTTCGGTTTTGCTTTGATCGGCCATGATGCGGAATCAGTTCTCAGTTCTCCCGGCGCCTGCCCTTTACTTCGCCAGATGCAACAGCCTCTCTGCGGTTTGAATGCCCTGCTGGAATTGCTGATTGAACATGCGCGGCCAATAAGCGATCGCCGCTATCAGCACCGTCAGGCCGATCAGGTTCTTTATCGCGAGTCCGATAAACAGGACGGGCAACTGCGGCGACGCTTTGCCCAGAAAGCCCAGCGCCATGTCCGCGACGAGCGTGGCCACGAGCGATGGCGCGGCAATCTGCACCCCGGCCAGAAAGATTCCTCCCGCGGCATGCAGCAATCCGGTGGCAGCAGCCAGCGTCGCCGGCACCGCTCCCGGCGGCAAATAGGCGAAGCTGCGCAGCAGGGACCGCAGCAGCCAGTGATGCACATCGAGTTCGAGAAAAATCAGCAACGCCGCCATCTGATGGAACTCCCCCAGCACCGGCGTATCCGCCTGGGTTTGCGGATCGAACACGCTGGCCAGCGAGTATCCGATCTGAGCTCCCAGAATTTGTCCCGCCAGCAGCGCCGACTCGAACAGAAAATTTGCCGCCAGCCCCAGCACCAGGCCGATCACCGCTTCCCCCAACGCCACCTGCGCCCACTGCCACGACGCCATCTGCAGCCCTGCCGGCCCGTGCAGCGGGTGCAGCAAAATCGTCAGAAGCAATGCCACGACGGCCTTCACTGGAATCGGGATCGCGCTGCTGCCCAGAAAGGGGCAGAACACCATCAATCCCGAAACTCGCGCCCCGGTAAAGACGGCAGCCGCCAGCACTTCCTCGAAATGCAATCCGTCGAGCATCTTTAATTTCTTGTATCCCTACTCGGTACCCGGTACTGCCGGCCTTCAGCGCACAAAGGGATGAAAGTCGGAAAATAATTGCACGGTAAACATGCCGATGCGCCGCACCATCCACGGCATCAGCAGCAGGATCGCCGCCGCCACCGCCGCCAGGCGCGGCACCGTAGAAACCGTCATGTCTTGCAAGGAGGTCAGGACCTGCACGACATTGATCAACAGCCCGACGACGACGGCCGCAATCAGCAGCGGAGCCCCCATCCACAAAGCAGTTTCGAGGGTGTGCCGCAACAGCGCTACGATCTGGTCTGCTCCCATTCCACACTCCTCATCGCCCGCTATTTTTGAACCACACTCTTTCCCGCAGACTTCTTTTAAGCAAAACTCTTCATCAGCGAACCCACCAGCAAATTCCAGCCATCCACCATGACAAACAGCAGGATCTTCAGCGGCGTCGAGATAATTACCGGCGGCAGCTGCATCATGCCGATCGACGTTGTCACCGCCGCAACTACCAGGTCGATCACCAGAAAAGGCAAGAACAGGGCCACTCCAATTTGAAATCCGGTCTTCAATTCCGAAAGAATGTAGGCGGGCACGACCACGCGCATGGACACATCGTCGGCATTGGCCGGGCGGGCGCTCCCTGAGAGTTCGACAAACAGGGCCAGATCTTTTTCGCGCGCATACTTCAACATGAAGTGGCGCAGCGGAGGCGCTCCCCGCGTCACCGCTTCGAGCGCATCCACTTGCCCCTTTTGAAACGGAACCACGGCCGACTGATAGATGGCCGCGCCCACCGGCTGCATCAGAAAATAGGTCAGCACCAGCGCCAGCCCGATCAAAGTCTGATTGCTGGGCGCGGTCTGCGTGCCCAGCGCCTGGCGCAAAAAATGAAATACAATCAGCAGCCGCGTGAATGGAGTCACGGCCACCAGCAGCGCGGGCAGAAGTGTCAGCAAGCTGAGCAGGACGACGATGTTCCACGGCACCGAACCGCTGGCCCCTCCGGGCGCGCTCCAGTTCATTCCCGGAGCCGCATGCCGCGGCCGCAACAACCAGACCGCGACTGCTTCCGCGCGGGGTAGAGACAGGGCCGCCTGCGTCAGCACCCGTCCCATTGCGCTCGCGTTCAACATTTTTTCTGCCCCGGGCTTTGCGTACCTGGCTCAGCATTTTGCGAATCGACGCCTTTGCCTCCGCCCGCATCCGCCAGGCGCGATAACAGCACCAGCGAAGACGGCGTGCCTCCGACTAAAAACCGCGATTCCTCGAATTCGACCACTGCGACGAACCTCCGCTCGCCCAGCGGCAAACTCTCACACAGCCGCAGCCGCCGCGGCGCGCGCCGGCTCAGGCGCAGAGTCCGCTGCCAAAAAGCAAGCAGTCCCAGACGCCATGTTCCCGCCGAAAGCCGCAGTGTCTCTGTGGTCATGAAATCCGCCGCCATGAAGTTCGCCGCCCCATCGCCATCGCCACTCCGCCTCACACCAGTTCGGTCAAGCGCACCGCCAGATTGTTGCCCATGATTTCGAACTCCACCCAACCGATCAGGGTTCCGTTCAAGCGCAAAGGAATGTCATGACCCACACGCCAGTGGGCATTGGCAATCGAGCCTGGCCTTAGTTGCAACAGGTCGGAAATCTTGAAAGCCGGCAGCGGCAGTTCCACCATCAGGTCGCAGGGCAGCGCCAGCACCGGCCGCCACCGCCGTTCGTCCTCGTTTTCGCTCTCCGCCACCTTGCCCACCGGGGTGAGCTGAATTTCTGTGGTGCGCGCGACACTCGCCCCTGCTGCCATAGCCTTTTCTTCCTCTACTTTTGAAATTGTTCCTGCACTTATGGTTCGCGGCTTAGCGTTGAATGAGAAACTCGGTAAAATACACTTCTTCTACCCGCAGTGCGGGAACCCGCTCCTGCAACGTTCGCAGCACATCGGCTTTCAACTTCGACTTGCCCGGCGCGGTCAGCAATTCGTCCACTCTCGACTGCGCCAGCACGCCTAGAATCGCGTCCCGTATTTGCCCCACCGGCGGCGCGTTTTCTCCTCTGCCAATTTCCCGGCCCAATCCAAGGTCGATTCCAACTCGCAGGTAAGATCGCTGCTCGCGGTCCGCGAGATTCAGAACAAAAGGCTCGAGGTGTAAGGAACTTTTCACCTGCTGGCTGCTCTCGGCATCCACTTCCCTGGCTTTGTAAGAAGTCGCGATCCAGCCCCCAATTCCCAATAGAACAGCCACCAACACCAAAAAAGTCACCGTCCGGTTCGAGAGCCCAGTTCGCTTGATTTCTTTGGTAGAGGCTGGCATTCGCTAGAAAAAAAGCAATCCAAAGTCCGCAGCGAAGCACGAAAGGGTAGGGGTGGCCCGGTAGAGTCTCGCCAGAACAACTGCCGACAGATCAACAGATAGGCAAATCTCGCCGCCGAAGGCGGTTTCATGGATGAGGAAAGGTTAAGAAATGTTTTTCAATGGTGAGAAGATTCTCATGAAAATATCCTTGCCCGCCTTGCAAAGTTGCATTTGTCTCCGGCTGCCGCGCTGCCCCGCCGGAGACAAATTCTCACCCGGTCCTACTTACTGTTTCAGCGCAATCGTGTCCTGGGTAATCTGGTCAAACGTGGTCACCGCTTTCGCGTCAGCCTCAAAACCACGTTGCGCCACAATCAGATTGGCGAACTCGGTGGCAATGTCCACATTCGACAACTCCAGCGATCCGCCGGAAAGCGTTCCCAGTCCACCCGCCCCCGGAACTCCCACCACGGCCGGCCCGGACGCCAGAGTCGGCGTGTAATCGGTGCTGCCATTGAGTTCGAGTCCATTTACATTGGCGAAGTTCGCGAGCGCAACTTCCCCCAGCGCCTGCGTCTTTCCGTTGCTGAATGAACCTGTAATCGTGCCGTCACCGCCAATCGCAAAGTTCACCAAAGAACCGCTGCTGCTGCCATCCTGATTGGCGGAGGTAGCCGTGCTCGGCGCGGCTACCTGCGTGATTACCGGAGTCGTTCCGTTCAGCACGTTCCAGTTGAAAGTCTGGTTGCTTGCGCCATCGGCAAAATTCGTGATCGCGATGGGAGGAATCGCACCCAATGTCCCCGGCGTCGTGGCCACCGTAAACTTGTCGCCCACCGCAAAGGCCGTCGACCCGGCGTTGAGGGTAAATCCGAGTTGCCCCGAGGTGAAAGGAGTGCCCACGGTTGCCGTTCCCATTGCCCCTGAGACCGAACCGGTTACGGTAAATTGGGTTGCACTGGTTGCGGTCAGCGTAATTGTTTCTGGAACCGCTCCTGCACCCGCGGTCACTGCCGTCAATGTTCCGTTTCCAGTTCCCGTGAAAACTGGAGTTCCCGCAGTAGGCGCGGTTGTCGCCGTAAGCACTCCGTTTCCATTGAAGACCAGGGTGCCCGTCGCCAGCACTCCCGTTTGCGCAACGCCGGCTACCGGCAGCAGATCGGTCGCCGGCACGGCCAAGCTGTAAGTCCATTCGTTGGCAGATGTATTCGTGAAAGTGGCAGTCAACGTATGAGCGGCTCCCAGAGAGTCATAAATTGTGACTGGAGTCGAATAGGTGCCCCCGGTAGCAGTCGAGGAGTCGAGATTCAGCGCCAGTTGCACGTTTCCCGTCGCCGTCGGCGGACTGATCGTGCCTGCGCCCAGCTGTAGCGGCGCAATTCCGGCCCCCGTATTCACCACTCCATTGACTGCGGGATAGCCCAGGACCTGTTGTCCGTTGGAAGTAACCAGAAAATTATTGGCATCCACCGAAAAGTCCCCGGCGCGCGTGTAATCGATCACTCCATTGGAGTTTTGCACCGCGAAAAATCCCGTGCCCTGGATGGCGACATCGGTTGGCACTCCTGTGGAACTGACGCTGCCTTGCGTGAACAACGACGGCATGGACCCAACCTGCGTACCCGCGCCCACCTGAATCGGATCTCCGGACCCGGTGGTTCCCAGGTTCTGATAAAACAGGTCGCTGAACAGCACGCTGGTATCTTTGTAGCCGGTCGTGTTCTGGTTGGAAAGATTGTTGGCAATGGCGGATAGGGCCGTCGATTCCGCCGTAAGCCCGGAGAGTGGAATTGAAAAATCAGGCATCTAGAACGCTCCTTGAATTTTGCTGGTTAACGAAGAGATGGACGGCGCCGCAAAACTGGGGACGAACCCGTTTGCCGGCGCAGCGCCGGAAGAAACGTTTCCCCCTAACGCGGACGTTGCTGCCGCAATCGCCGCACTGGGCGCCGCAGCCACGGGTGCCGCAGCAATGGCGCTTCCCGCGGAGGGCGCCGTTCCGCCACTGCTCCCCGTGCTCGCGGCCGGAACCTCCCCTTGCAACAGCGTGTAAATCGATGTCACCTCGCTCAGTTCGCTGAACTGGGCCAGCTGCCCGACAAATTGTGAGGGATCGACCGGACTCGTCGGATCCTGATTCTGCAATTGCGCCACCAGCAGTTGCAGAAACATGTTGTTCAAACTCTGTCCGCTGGGCAGTCCATTGGCCGTGGTCGGCGCCGTGGGCGTCGTGGGAGTTGTTGCTGCCGAATTCGGGACCACCGGGGATGTGCTCATTGATTTTCTCCTTCAAGCCAGAATGCTGAGACTGCCGCTGCCGCCGCCCCACTCCGCGGCCGGCAAACTTTCATGGGAGTCCTCGGCCGCAGCCTCGGACCCTGCCCCAGCGGAAGGCATCCGCGCCGGCGCAAACGATTGCGGCTGCGAGCCTCCTCCGCCCGAAGCGTTATTGGAAAAGGCAAATCCCTGCATGAAGTTCACGCTGTGCAACGTCAGATTTTTTTCCTGCAGCGTGTTTACGATCGCCGGCATGTCATTTGAGAGAAGCGTCCGCAGGTCGCCTTTCTCACTGCCGATAACCAGGCCCACATCGTTCGCGTGCACCACCGTGCGAACTTCCACGCTGCCGAAGGCGGACGTGTTCATGCCAATCCGCATCTCGGATTGTTCGGCGCGATTCACCATCTGCGCCATCTGTACCGGTCCCGGCGCCGCGATCACAGGAGGCTCGGGCAGAGGGGGCGAGGGAGTGCCCGTCGTTCCGGACGCAGCGGCCGGAACCGTGACCGCGGGCTTGGCCGGCAAATCGGCCGTCACCGACGCGGCTGCCACCACCGGCAAAGTCGCAGCCGGAGAATTCGCCGGCGCCGGAACTACCGCGCTCGCGCTCGCTGTAGCCAGCGAAACGCTCGCGGCATTTAGATCTGTATCTTTGTGCGGCGGAGGCCCGGCCTGCGAAGTTCCATTGTCGCCGCCCGCCAGCGCATCCTTCACGATCGGCGGAGCCGCGCCATGACCCGGGGTTTGCGCCGGACTCGTCTGCGCCATTCCGGTTTGTGGATTTGTATTCGACCCATCCGTCCCATTTCCATTGCCATGACCATCCCGGATGGTTGCCCCTGCTGCCGGAAGAATCATCCTGGGCAAAGCCGATGCCGCCGATTCCGTGCCCGGACCCTCATTCGCACTCGAACTGGAAAAGAAAATCGAAAACGGAGTCTGACTCGCGAGCCCGGACTGTGGGCTGGCATCGCCGGCGGCTGCAGAAACTGCTGCGGCAGTTGCCCCCGGGGTTGTCGCCAAAGGACTCGCCACAACCGCACGAACACTGGGAGCCGCAACGGCGCTCGTCGCTTTCGGCATAGCAGGCACAGGGAACGATTGCGGAAGTGCCGCTCGTCCGGCCAGAGATTGCGCCGTTGGATTTACCACTGCTTCCGCAGGCATCGCCGTATCGCCGTTCCCGAAAGCATTCATCCCGGAAGCTGAGTTTGCGGGCGCACCCGCCGGCGGAGCAGAATCGTCCTGCATAGCGCCACCCGGAATTTCCGCGGAAGCAATCCGTACCTCTGCCCCCGCGCCGCTTCCCGACGGTACGTTCGCCGGCGGGCTGGCCTTGGCCGCAGGTTGAACGGTTGCCAAGGATAACGTTCCGCTTCCCGATGGCACATTTGCGTTTGCGTTTTCAGCCGCGTTATAGCGATTCAGCGCTGCCACCGCTGCACTCGCGGATGACGGCGTGGGAGACCCACTCACCGGGGCTGAACCCGATCCTGGGGAAAGAGAGCCTGAACTTTCCGCCGCAGCCGCAACCGCCATACCCGGCACTGCCGTTAACGCTGCAGGAGAAGCAACTGGCGCGGCATCTGCCAGCGCTGGCGGCACAGTCTTGGCCGCCGCGGGACTCCCCGCCGTCAGGCCGTTCTGTTCGGCGCTTGCCGGATGCGAAATCCCGGGCCCGAATGAACTTGCTATGCCGCTCTCTGAACCAGCCAACTGTGAACCAGCCAGCTCTGAACCAGCCAGCTCTGAACCAGCCAACTCTGAAGCAGCCAAAGTGCTCGGCATCCGGGATATTTGCCCATTCAGATGCAGCGAAGAATTCCCGCCACCCGCCAAAGCATTGCCTGGAACCGTTCCAGTTTGCCAACCCGCCAAAGAATCTTCTTGCGGAACCGCCGCAGCTTCCACCGGAAGCAATGCCGATAAAACGGTCGGACCCGCTGCTGCCAAACTGGTTTGTAACGGAAGCTGTGAGATGGTTTTTGCGGCGGGCATTGCCGCCAGAACAACAGCCGTTGCCACATTCGAACTCGAAGGAATTTGCGTTGTTGGCGCACTGCTCTGCGCCTTCTTCATTGCGGCGTTGCCAGCCGCCGATATTCTCCCACTCAAGTTCGTAGCCGGATTTCCGGTTTCCGGCAGGCTGGCGCTTTCCCCTTCATCCCGGCTCGGAGGATTTTCCGTTTCTTCTGACGCTTTTGCCGCCGCCAGCGTCGACGCAAATCCTCCCAGCGTGCGTGAACTCACGCTCCCGCAGCCGCTGGCAGCCACCACAGGCAGCGCTACAACATTGCTCGGAATGGTTTCGATGGTGGCAATCACGAATTCGCCTGGCACTGGCGCAAGGCTCGCTTGGTTCAATGCAACCCGATAGCCAGACCCAACTTCGCTTGCGATCGTCCGCCGCAGAAACGCAACTGCCGCGCATTCAAGCAAATCCGAATTCTGCCGAAAGGAAAAATAAAGACGGGAGCGAAATACAATCTGCCTACTGGGCAAGGCCTGACTACTTTGGTCGGCAAACTTTAGCGATGCCGCAAGTATTCCCGCCGCATCAGAAACAAATCATCCAGATTGCGCTGCTCGCGCCGCCCAGCTTCTTTCCTATATAGGACGAATTCCCGTTCCCGCACCGCTTCCAGCGTCTCGCGCGCTTGTCTGGCCAGGTGCAGGATTTCCCGTTGCTGATCGCGCAACTGCTCCAGCCGCACCAGTTGCTGGCTTAACTCCCGGCGATGGCGCAGCAATTCCACCTCGCACAGCAATTCGAATTGCAACTCCGCCGCGGTTGTTCCCGCACTCATTTGTTTATTTTGCGCGCTGTGCAATTCCTGCCGGTGCGCATCCATCTGTTCCACCAAATGTCGCACTCGCGCCACCTGCTGGTTGGCGGCGCGCAGACGCAGCTCCTGCTGATGCTCCAGGCTTTGGCGGTAATGCAAAATCGATTGCAGCCTGAAAGCGAAAGCCATCGCCTTAACCCGGCAGCGCCAGCAACTTTTGAATGCTTTCCGCCAGCGGAGCAGCGTCCCCCGGCTTTTGCATTAGAAATTGATCCAGCTCGGGAATCAGCGTCAGGGCTTTATCCAGCGTCGAATCGCTGCCTTTTTGGTACGCTCCAATCCTCACCAGATCTTCGGACGCGCTGTAGGCGGCCAGCAGCCGCCGCAAGCTTTGCGCTTTTTGCAGGTGCGGAGCCGAGGCCACGGAAGACATTAACCGGCTCACACTGTCGAGCACGGCGATCGGCGGATAGTGGCTGCGCACCGCCAATCGCCGGTCCAGCATGACATGGCCGTCGAGCAGCGCACGCGCTCCATCCACCAGCGGATCCTGCTCGTCGTCGCCTTCCATCAGCACGGTATAGAACGCGGTGATGCTGCCTCGCCCAAAGCGTCCCGCTCGCTCGATCAATCGCGCCAGCATGGTAAAACACGATGGAGTGTATCCCTTCGCCGTCGGAGGTTCGCCGGCCGCCAGGCCGATCTCGCGTTGTGCCATCGCCAAACGCGTCAACGAATCCACGACCAGAAGAACTTGCTTGCCCTGCCCGCAAAAATATTCCGCTACCGCCGTCGCCGCCAGCGCGGCGCGAATGCGTAACAGCGGGGACTGGTCGGACGTGGATACCACCACGCACGCCCGCTTGCAACCTTCTTCTCCCAGAGCGTTTTCGAGAAAATCCCGCACCTCGCGCCCGCGTTCCCCCACCAGCCCCAGCACAGTTAAATCGGCGCTGGTATTTCTTGCCATCATGCCAATCAGCGTGCTCTTGCCCACGCCACTGCCGCCGAAAATACCGACTCGCTGCCCCCGTCCACAGGTTACGAACGCGTCAATGGCTCGAATGCCGCAGCCGAGCGGCTCCTGGATCGGAATGCGTTCGAGCGGTAGCGGCGCCGCCGCATCCAGCGGACGATATTCGCTTCCCCGGTAAGCTCCCAGCGAATCGAGCGGTTGCCCGCCGCCATCGAGCACTCGTCCGAGCAGTCCTTCGCCCACGCGAATCGTGGGCCGCTCGCCCCAAGTGGAGACGCGGTCGCCATGGCGAATTCCCCGGGGAGATTCGAGCGGCATCGAGAGCACGGTCGTATCGCGGAAGCCCACGATTTCTCCCGCCAGCGTTCGACCCCGGGAATCGGTGATCTGGCAGACTTCTCCTACCGAGCAGAATGGACCTTCCGACTCCACCACCGGTCCCACCACCTGCTTGACCCGGCCCTGCCAGCGCAAGGCCGGAGAGGATTCCACGCGGGCAAAATAAGGAGCCAGCACAGTATCGCAGTTCATGGCTTCGGTTTCTCTTTCTCGCGTTTGTTATTTGAAATTTTATTTGCATTTCTTTCTCGCGTTTTTTACCCGCGACCTGCACTCGCGATCTTTGCTGCGGTCTTTTACTCGCGATCTTTGCCGCGCTCGTGCGGCCGCGCCGCCAGCAAGTCCATCAAACCTTGCTCGATTTCCTTGAGTTGCACCTCCAGCCCCAGTGCGGCCACTCCCATGGAGGTTCGCAACTCGCATTGCTCCGGCGCCAGCGCCTCGTCTTCGACGATCTCAACCAATTTTCCCCCCGCCATTTGTTCGGCCAGACCGGTTCGCCACCCTGCCGCTTTCTGCGGATGCACCGCCAGCTGCACCCGGGTTGCGCCTTCCATCTGTTCCATGGCCACGCGCACGATTCCCATCAGCAATAACGGATCAACTTGCGCTTCCCGGTGCAATACTTTGCGGGCGATGCTGAGAGCCAGCTGCACCGCTTCCCGTTCGATATTCTGGTAATAGGCCGCCCGTTCCCGGGCGAAATCGAGCAGCGCCTGGGCGATGGCCGCACGTTCTCCGCCCAGCTGCGCGTCATACTTGGTTCGCGCCTCGCGCTCCGCCTGCTGCCGTGCTGCTTCTTTGGCTTGCGCCAACAGCGTCGCATCGGCGGCGGATTCGTTCTTGCCCGCCACCGCCAACGCCGGACGCGCAAAGTTGCCCGGTCCGGGCGGAAGTGCAACTTCGCGGTAGGGAAATGCCACCACTTCTTTGACTTCTTCGGCGATCTCCTGGGCAAGATCGTCCGCCAGGCCGGCCGCCGCGGGCGCGCGCGGTGCGATCCGCGCCCGGCTAGGAGACGAACTCATCTTCGGTCTCCGGCGTCAACGTCAGCTTGCCTTCCGCTTCCATTTTGCGCGCCACCGCCACCGCTTCCAGTTGCGCTTTATTGATCTCCTTGGTCTTCACCGGTCCCAGTACTTCCATATCTTCTTTCAGCATCTCGACGGCGCGCGAGGACATCGATTTGAAGATGTAGTTCTGCAATTCCTCCGACGCTCCCCGCAACGCCGTGGCCAGCGTCTTTTTATCCATCTGGCCGAGCAACTCGCGAATGCCGCTTTCCGGCACCGTCATCAGATCTTCAAAGGTGAACATCAGATTGCGGATCGACAGCGCCAGCTTGGGATCTTCTCCTTCAATCGATTCCAGGATGGTTTTGCCCACCGCCACGTCGAGACGGTTCATCAGATCGGCCACGCCCTTTAATCCCGCATAGGCCCGGCGGCTTTGCTCCCCGATCGTCTCCAGGCGTTTGTGCAGAACCACGGCCACGCGCTGCGCCATCTCGGGAGAGAACTGACGCAGTTGCGCCAGGCGCTTGATAGGCTCGGCGCGCAACTCCGGCGGCAGCTTCATCAAAACAGTCGAGGCCTGCTTCGACTCCAGATGGGCCAGAATCAGCGCAATGGTTTGGGGATGCTCGCCTTCAATAAATTTCGCCAGCTGCTGCGGATCGGCCTTGCGCAGCGTGTCGAGCTTGGTTCCGCTCATCTCCTCCGCCTGCGACACCTGCCGCAGGAGCGCCTCCGCTCCCTCCTTTCCGAAAGCTTTCACCAAAACTTTATTCGCATACTCCATGCCGGCCTGGGTGACGAAGTCGCCGGTCAAAATCAGGCGTTCAAACTCCTCGAGCACCGCCAGCCCGGCCTGCGCCTCCACCTGGCTGATGGTCGTGATTTCCTGCGTGATCTTCTCCACCTCGGGCTGCGGCAGATACCGGTAAATCTCGCTGGCCGCATCCTCGCCCAGGATCACCATCAAAATTGCGGCTTTGCGCAAACCACTCTCGGCAACGCTCACTTACTCTTTGCCCTCTCGTACCCAGGATTCGACCAACCGGCTGGCCGCCGCCGGCTCCGCCTTCACTTTTTCCGTCAGCATCTTCTTGAGCTGCGCCGTACGCTGGCTGTCGGTTGTCCCCGCTGCCGACTCCGCCCCAACCGCTCCACTCCCGTTGATGACGGCCCCACCCGGCGCCAGACTTTGTTGCGCAGCTTTTGCCGGCAGTTCACGGAAGGCGGCCAGGGCTTGCTTCTTCACCGGACGAAGGATCAGCCAATACACCACCGCGAACAGCGCCGCCAGCGCCACGTAGCGCAAAATCCACAGCCAGGGTTCGATGAGCTTGCGCCAGTGTTCCGATTTCGTGGGCGGAGCCGGCACTTCCAGCGGCAACTCCTGGAAGGAAAGATTTTCCACCGCCAGCACGTCTCCGCGTTGCGCATCCACCCCGATGGCGGCCCGCGCCAGCTGCTCAATCTCTTTCATCTCGTCGGCAGTTCGTTTGCGGCGGGTGGTGACCCGCTTGCCCGCTTGTTCCGTGACCTCGACGGCATCATCGACCAAAACCGCGGCGGCAATGCGGCGAACCCTTCCGGCAGGTTCCACACTGCGGTGCAGGCTCTTGCTGATGGCGTAGGTCGTCGAATCCGATTTCGAACTGGAATGTTCCGCGCTCGCAGCCGCGGCTGCGGCCGTGCCCGCAGGCGCCGTGGTGGCTCCCGGCACGGGCGCCGTCGGAGCCGGAACATTGCTTGCCGTTCCCGGAACCCCGGCCGGAGCCTCGCCCACCGAACTCTCCTCGGAATGCTCCTGGGTCAGCGCCGTCGGCGTCTTGGGATCGTATATCTCCTGGGTGTCTTCACTGGTTCCAATGTCGTATTCCACATGCACGCTGGCCCGCACGTGGTCCGCGCCCACCACGGGCTCGAGAGTATGCACTAGAGTTTTGGCCAGCTCTTCATCGGGAGCGAACGCCGCTCCCCCGGCCCCGCTTCTGCCATGCACCAGCGGCATGTTGCTGTCGGCGTCCACCACGGTGACATTTTCCGGACGCAGCCGGTCGACGGCGCTGGCCACCAGCTGCGGAATCGCCAGCTGCGCCTGCTCGGACAAGCGGCCGCTGCGCGTCTTCAAGATCACCGCCGCTTTGGCCGCATGTTCCTGCTCGG
>Ga0302320_10006659_pt1 | contig 25593 bp, 25 predicted proteins | sample Bog_T0_3_FD_202130 | JGI IMG/M metagenome (GOLD analysis project Ga0302320, IMG submission 202130) | Peat permafrost microbial communities from Stordalen Mire near Abisko, Sweden - Bog_T0_3 | ecosystem: Environmental > Terrestrial > Soil > Wetlands > Peat | place: Sweden: Abisko, Stordalen Mire... | reverse complement strand
GATGCGAATGAACGCAAGTCGCGTTCCCATCCGCACCATGCGCCCGTCTCCCTTCGCGCCGGATGGCCGCCGCATTAACCTCCGTTCATGCGCCGGCTTCGCCCCGCTGAGGCATAGGCGCTAGTTCAAGGCAATTTTGGCGTTCGCCACCCCGCGCCTCAGGACAAGGGGGGTTGGTTTGACTGAAGTCTCGGAGAGAGGCCGCCGACAGCTTTACCTAGCGCCTTCGCCGCGCCGGGGCGGCGCTCCCCGCGCATGCGTAGTTTCCGAAGCTGTTTGACGAAGCCGCGACGGTTCAGACTGGGTGAGCGGGATCCCCCTCTTTGGCTCGCTCGGGCCGTGCCGCGCGGATATGTCCTATGTATCCGACCGGCGCGTGGCGCTATGTGTCGGAGGCCTTACAGCCCCGGCTTCGGCGATGAACTGACGGCCGAGCGATCAGGGTGCGCAGAACGTGGAGAACGCATTGGGGCTGTGGCCGCCGAGCGGGGAATTCGACGCCTCGAGACGGCCGGACGATGAACCGGGACGCGGGCGACGAGCAGGGGTCGCGGGCGGAAGCAGGGGTTTCGTGCGCCCGACGGCTGACATGCGAAGCGCGGCCATCGGCGCCGGCGAGGATTTGACGCCGCCAAACGAGGTTGAGCGCTGTTCGTCCGCCCTAGGCGTCCAGCGCCGGATGAGGTTCCCAGGGCATTTGGATTGGCTGCGCTCGTCCGCGCGCTCAAGAGAACGACGTCAGCGATAGGCATTGCCGTATCCGAACTCGACCCCTCGTCGTAGCGACGAAACGCCGAGGGGCCATCAACAGAGTCCATTGACGAGGTTGAAATGAGTTTCTTCAAGCGCGAGAGGCCTAAGGCAGGTCCGACCTTGGAAACCAACGCTTCGGCGCCCGCCGACACGGAGCTTGTGGAAGCCGTCCCAGCGAGCGCCGGGGCGCAAGAGAGCTTCGAGCGCGAGGCGTTGCCCGCGGCGGAGCGAAACAAGCCGAAATCGCAATGGTCGCCGGCGGCCAAGTGGTTCTTCAACGATATATTTTATATCGCGATGCTGTTGCTGGCGGTGGCGGGCGTCATGTTCCGTTTGTCGGTGGATTACTGGATCATCATCACGCCGATCTTCGCCCTGATCTCGATCATCGAGGGCTGGAGCCATTTCGCGACGCAAAACGATAAGCTTGGCTTCGTTTTCAGGATCGCCGCCATTTGGTTCGCCGTGGCGCTGTCGATTTATGTTTTCGACAATACGAGCGTAAAGGGGGTCATGACTCCCAACGCGACGTCGTTGGCCATCATTACCCTGCTGGCGCTGGGTACGTTCGTCGCGGGCGTGCAGGCTCACGTCTGGCAAATCTGCGCGGTCGGCGGATTGCTGTTCGTGTCGGTGCCGGGCGTGGGTTGGCTCGAAGAATCACCCCTGTTGATAATGGGGGTGATGGTTCTGCTCATCATGTTCGGCGCCGTGGCGTGGCGGATCGAAGAGAGTCGCGTGTCGACAGCCAGGGACAGCTGAGCGGCGGCGCATCTGTAGGTCTCGCGACCGCCCGCTTCTCGACGAGAACCTCTGATCCCTCGCGCGTTACTCCACCGCGATTCCGGTCCCGGCATGGGGAGGCAGCCCTTCGGCGTCGTCGGAAGTCAACGTGCCGCGGGGCACATCTTCCCCATGTATCGGCCTGCCCTTCCCATGCGGAGTTCCATCTCCGGGCGGCAGACCGACGGCGTCCTTCAACAGGACTTCGATCCTCTCGACTACGCCTTCTTTTTCCTCCGGTTCCATTTTTGGTCTCCATGATCAACGGGAAAAATGCGGCTCGCTTCGCGACCGCCGCCTCCAGGACATCAGGCCTTGGGAGCCTCGATGACGATGCCCGGAAACAGAGCGTTACGATCCGGTTTGCGCCGAATCGGCTTCGTCGGCTGGTACGCCAGTTTGCTGTGGCCCGCGCAGTAAGGCGCGGTCCCGACCGTGGGCTGGCCACAATATCGAAATTCCCCGGCGGGGGACTCGTCGGCGGGCCACCGACACATCCCTTCCGACAGGTCGGCAATCGTCACCGCCGTCTTGACGAGCGGGGGCGTCTTGACGGTTGCGACCGCGACGGGTGTCGCCGCGTCGTCGCCCGGCGTCGATGACTCGGGGGCGGCGACCGTAGCGGCATGCGTCCCGTCCTTGTCGATCCCAACAAGGCCCAGCCGATGGATCTTGCCGATCACAGCATTGCGGGTAACGCCGTCGCCGAGCAAGTCGGCAATTTCATGCGCGGTCATCCCCTCCGTCCAGAGACGGCTGAGCATTTCCACTTGCGGGTCAGTCCAGATCATGTCGTCACGCTTGTACGCCCCTGAAGGCGCGGTAGCGCCGGAAATTACCGATCCGTCTTAGTCACTAGGGCATTCGTGGGGCGGATGACTGCTCTATAGCACAAAAAACCAAACGAGAGAACTTGCTGGTCTTTTCATCCGAGTGCGTCGGATAAAACACCATAGACACCCGTGGTTATTCGGGCGCCCAAAAGACGGCGGTCGCGCCAGGCCCTGCTTGGCGAGCGACGATTTGACGAATTTGCGCGACGTCACAAAACATTTGATTCGGTTGTCGCCGTGATGGCCGTTTCATCTGCGGCGGCGCCGGGTACAAACATACATTGGCGACGCGCCGCGTTCATGCAGGGGTTCGCGCTGCCGAAGACTCCGACGCATGGCCGGGCATACAACGGGGCTGGACGCGCAGCCCCCCATAGCCGAAAGCCGCGCGCAAGGAGTATGGTTTGCTGAAGGACGCGATGCGCGGCGTGAGGGAGGCGGCCATGAATATCGACTCGAAAACGTCCGGGCTCGAACCGATCGAAGTCGCCAGCCGCGATGAATTGCAGGCGCTGCAACTGGAGCGGCTCAAAGGGTCGCTTCGGCACGCCTACGAAAATGTCGCGCATTATCGCGTAAAATTCGACAAGGCCGGGATCCATCCCGGCGATCTGAAATCCCTGGCCGATCTCGCCAAGTTTCCGTTCACCACCAAGGCCGACCTGCGCGACAATTTTCCCTTCGGAATGTTCGCTGTGCCGATGCGGGACATCGTTCGCGTGCATGCCTCTTCGGGCACGACCGGCAAACCCACCGTGGTCGGCTACACCGAAGCCGACGTCGCGCTGTGGGCGTCGATGATGGCGCGCTCGCTGAGGGCGGCCGGGGTGACCGCCGACGACATTGTTCTCAATTCTTACGGCTATGGCCTGTTCACCGGCGGCCTGGGCGCGCATTACGGCGTCGAACGTCTCGGCGCGACCGTCATCCCGATGTCGGGCGGTCAGACCGAGAAGCAGGCGCAGATGATCCTGGATCTCGAGCCGACCGTGCTGATGTGCACGCCGTCCTACTCCCTGACCATCGCCGACGAATTGTCCCGCCAGGGCGTCAAGCCCGAAAGTAACAGCCTGCGCGTCGGCGTGTTCGGCGCCGAGCCCTGGACCAACGAAATGCGCAGGGAGATCGAGGCGCGCCTCGGCATCGACGCGGTCGACATCTACGGCCTGTCAGAGATCATCGGGCCGGGCGTGGCCTGCGAATGCCTCGAGACCAAGGACGGTCCGCATATCTGGGAAGACCACTTCTATCCCGAGATCATCGACCCCGTCAGCGGCGAGTTGCTGCCCGAAGGCGCCGCCGGCGAACTGGTGTTCACCACCCTGACCCGACAAGGGCAACCGATGATCCGGTATCGCACCCGCGACCTGACCCGGTTGATGCCGGGCACGGCGCGAGTCATGCGCCGCATGGGCAAGATCACCGGGCGCTCCGACGACATGCTGATCATCCGCGGCGTGAATATCTTTCCCACGCAGATCGAGGAAGTGTTGCTCAGGAATCCGAACCTCTGCGCCCAGTACCAGCTTCAGGTCACCCGCGAGGGGCATCTTGACCAGCTCGACGTGTTCGTCGAACTGCGCCCCGAATTATCGAGCCAATGCGACGCGGCGCGGCGTGACAGCATCGGCCGCGAAGTCGCGCACCATATCAAGTCGCTGATCGGGGTCACCGCGAAGGTTCACGTGGTCGCGACCAACACCATCGAGCGCACCCTGGTCGGCAAGGCGAAGCGGGTGGTCGACAAGCGACTGAAATAGAACGGATACCGCTCTAGCGCAACCGGCCCGACTTGGGCGTGCGGCGTCCCGCCACCGCTCCCTCGCGCCGATTCGAGGCGCTCGGCGCAGAATCATCACAATTCGTCTTGCGCAATCGGGAAAATCCCCCACGAGTCCCTTCGTGGCGCCTCGCGGCGCAAACCCTCCGCTCGGAGATGTCCGCGCGCAGTTGGGTTTTCAAGGGCGGTGACGATATCGACGTGAGGTCCCCATGAACCCCAACTCGCTGGCTTTTACCGTGCTGATCGGCGCGCTCGGCGCGCTGCCGGCGCTGGCGATCGACATGTCGCTTCCGGCGTTGGCGGACATGGGGCGCGCCTATGGCGTCTCGCCGGCCGAAGCCGCGTTGACGCTTTCGAGCTTCATGGCCGGCTTCGCCATCGCGCAACTCGGCTTCGGGGCGCTTTCCGAGCGTTTCGGACGGCGGCCGATCCTGCTCGTCGGACTCAGCCTGTTCGCGGCGTCGGGCCTTGCCGCCGCGTTCGCGCCGACGCTTGCCGCGGCGCTGCTGGCGCGCTTCTTCCAGGGCGCCGGCGCGGGCGCGGGCTTCGCGATGATGTTCGCGATCGTCCGCGACAGTTTTGAAGGCGCGGCCGCGCGGACCAAGCTCGCCTATGTTTCGATGGTGATGGGCGTGGCGCCGATGGTCGCTCCGGCGATCGGGGCCTGTGTGCTCTGGCTCGCGCCCTGGCCGGCGATTTACCTCGTGCTCGGCGCCGCCGGGCTCGCGCAGCTCGTCGCCATCTTTTTTGGCTTCGCGGAGAGCCACAAATCGCCCGACCTCGACGCCCTGTCGCCCGCGCGGCTCGTCGGCGGTTACGCGCGCGTCGTCCTGACGCCGGTCGCCATCGGCAATGCGCTCGTCGGCGCCAGCGTGTTCGGCTGCATGTTCGCCTATATTTCCGGATCGGCGAACCTGATGATGCATCTCCTGAAGCTGTCGGCGTTTCAATATGCGATCACGTTCGCGCTGTCCTCGGGCGCGATCATCGTCGGCACGTTCGTCAGCAGCCGCATCAGCCGCCGGCGCCTGCCGGCGACGATCCCGATTTGGAGTGGGCTGGCCTTGACCCTGGCGACGTCGGCGCTGATGGTCGCGCTGACGCTCGCGCATTCGCAAGCGGTGGCGCTCTATTTGCCGCTGGTGACGCTGGCCTCGATGGGCTTCGGCCTCGTCTCGCCGAACGCTTCACACGGGGCGCTGCAGCCGCTGCCGCGGCTCGCCGGCGTGATGGGCGCGACGATTGGTTTCCTGCAGATGACGAGCGGTTCGTTGTCGTCGGGCGCGGTGGCGCGCTTCGACGATGGCGTCACGCCCTGGTCGATGGCGGCGACGATGATGGTTTTCTCGCTCGCGGCCGCGGCGATTTATGGGCTGCTGGTCAGGCCGGCGGAACGACTGGGGCAAGACCGCTGACGCGGGTCTCCACCGGTTAGCCCGTCGCTTTCCGTCATGCCCGTGCTCGTCACGGGCATCCACGTCGGAACATCGCGGAACAGTTTCCGAACGGAGCATCGCTCTCCGACGTGGGTGGCCGGGACTGGGCAAGGCCATGACGGACAGGGAAGCGCATGACCCAAAATGTCTTTTCCCGCTACCCCTCCGCCTCCCGCATCGCCAGCGCCGCCATCATCGGCACGGCGGCGCCCATCTTGATGCCCCGCTCCGGATTGGACGCATTGCCGTCGAGCGCGCGTTTGTAAACGCCCTGCACGATCGCCGCGATACGGAAGAAATTGAAGGCGATGAGGAAGTTCCAGTGCGGCACGTCGCTCAGGCCCATGCGCTCGCAATACAGCGCGACGTATTCCGCCTCCGAGGGGATGCCGAGCGCCGCGCGGTCGACGTCCGCGAGGCCCCTTGATTCGCCGGTGTTGGGTAGACGCCATTGCATGCATTGGTAGGCCAGATCGGCGGACGGATGCCCGAGCGTCGACAGCTCCCAGTCGAGCACGGCGACAAGGCGCGGCGCTTTGGGATCGAACATCATGTTGTCGATGCGATAATCGCCGTGCACGAGCGAAACCCGGCCGTCGTCGGGCGGCAGGTTCGCCCCGAGCCAGTCGATGAGCCGGTTCATGTCGACGACTTCCGCCGTCTCGCTGGCGCGATATTGCTCGCTCCAGCGCTGCCACTGGCGCTGGAAGTAATTGCCGGGCCGGCCGTAGTCGGCGAGACCCGCCGCCGCGAGATCGATTTTCTGCAGTTTGACCAGCGTAGCGTTCTGCTCGTCGTAAACCGCCACGCGCTCTTCGCGCGTCAGTTCCGGCAAGGCCGGGTCCCAAAAAATCCGGCCGTTGACGAAGTCCATCAGGAAGAACACCGAGCCGATCACGCTCTCGTCTTCGCACAGCCCGCGCATACGCGGCGCCGGAAAGCCCTGAGCGTGAAGCGCGCGCATCACCCGATATTCGCGCTCGACCATATGGGCCGACTTCAGCAGCTTTCCCGGCGGCTTGCGGCGCAGAACATAACGCGCCGCTGATGTCTCGATCAGATAGGTCGGGTTCGACTGGCCGGTGTTGAATTTCTTTGCCCGGCTCGGACCGGCGAATCCCTCGACATTCTGGGCGCACCAGGCGTCGAGCGCGCGCGTGTCTTCGGGGAAAGCGACCTCGCTCATTTGGCCGGGCCTTCGTTGGTGTAGCGCTTCAGCTCGGCCTTGGAGATGACGCGGCGATGCACGGCGTCCGGGCCGTCGGCGAGGCGCAGCGTGCGCACGCTGGTCCACATCCGCGCCAGCGGGAAATCCTGGCTGACGCCGGCCGCGCCATGCATCTGCACCGCCTGATCGATCACCTCGAGCGCCACGCGCGGCGCCACCACCTTGATCTGCGAGATGATCGGCGCCGCGGCGCGGTTGCCTTGCGTATCCATCGTCCAGGCGGCCTTGAGGCAGAGCAGGCGCGCCATTTCGATGCTCATGCGCGCTTCGGCGATGATGTCGCGATTGGCGCCGAGCTGAGCGAGCTTTTGTCCGAACGCTTCGCGCGCGACCGAACGGCGGCACATCGCCTCCAGCGCGCGCTCGGCCTGACCGATGGCGCGCATGCAATGGTGGATGCGCCCCGGGCCGAGCCGCCCCTGCGCGATCTCGAAGCCGCGGCCGTCACCGAGCACCAGCGCGTCCTTGGGGATACGCACGTCGTCGAAGCGGATGTGCAAATGGCCGTGCGGCGCATCGTCGTTGCCATAGACCTTCATCGCCCGGAGCTTCTGGATGCCGGGCGCGTCGGCGGGCACGAAGAACATCGAGTGGCGGGAATGGCGCGAAGCCTCGGGCCGCGTCACCGCCATCGTCACATAGAGCGAGCAGCGCGGATCGCCGGCGCCCGAAGACCACCATTTCTCCCCGTTGAGCACCCATTCGTCGCCGTCGAGCCGGGCGTCCATCGCTATGTTGGTGGCGTCCGACGACGCGACGCCGGGTTCGGTCATCAGATAGGCCGAGCGGGTCTTGCCGTCGATCAGGCCGGGCAGCCAGCGCGCCTTCTGCTCCGCCGTGCCGTAGCGCTCGACGACTTCCATGTTGCCGGTGTCGGGCGCGGAGCAATTGAACACTTCCGAGGAGATCGCCGACCAGCCCATTTCCTCGGCGAGATAGGCGTATTCGACCGTCGACAGGCCGAACCCCTTGTCGGAGCCAGTGAGCCAGAAATTCCACAGGCCCTGCGAGCGCGCCTTGGCCTTCAGGCCTTCCATGATTTCCGTCTGGCGCTCGGTCGGCTTGAACCTGTCGCCGGACTTGCCGATCTCCGCTTCATATTCCTCTTCGATCGGAATGACGTCGTCGCGCACGATGGCGCGGACGGCGGCGATGAGCGGGCGAACTTTTTCCGTGACGCCGAGATCCATTTGTTCCTCCCTGATATCGGCGCAGTTTGCCCCGGCGCCGACACCGGACGCAAGGGCGCGCTCTCCATTTGTCAGCGCTTGCGTAGCCAGAGAGCGCTGCCGGCTCCGTTCATGAACGGCCAGGTCGACGAGATCAGACTCCACGCGACCCGCTCGAGATAGCTGTTGAACATCACGATTTCCCAGCTCTGATTGTTCATCAGCAGGGCCCGATAGGCGTAGATTTCATTCCATGAGCGGTTATCGTCGACCACCCAACTCCGGTAATATTCGAACGGCCACAGCATGTCGTGGATATGGACGAGCACCCCGCGCTTCAGACTCGGCAAGATCTCGAACATCTCGAAACAGACGTCGCTGCCAGTCTTCATGACGTGGGTCGAATCGATGAACAGAATGTCGCCGGCGTCGAGCGTCGTGAACAGTTCGGGATCGACGTTCTGGACCAAATCGGCGATTACGGTGTAGTCCGAATAGGCCTCCCCGAGTCGCTCTTTCAGTCGCCCCGTATTCGGTTCGATGAACGTGAGCTTGCACTCCAGATCGGGAGTCCGCGCGAGCGTTTCGACCATGCACGCGGATGACCAGCCGCAGCCGATTTCGATGATTTTCGCAGGACGGAACTTGCGGATCATCGCGGACAGAATCGCTCCGTCGCCCCAGGCATACATGCCGTTTTCATAGCCATAGCCAAAGTCCGCCGCTGGCGAAGCTTGAAAGCCGCTGGTCTCGATCAGCGGGACGAGTTCGCGCCATGTCGCGATCATCGCTTCGCGATCCAGGGCGATGCCGGGCAGCGAAACGGGCACGCCCGCCCGCGCCGCGCGGTCGTAAGCTTCGGCGCCCTCCTTGGGGTCGACGATGGGCGAATAATAATGGCCGGGCGGGACGAACAGCGGCGCGGCCGTCTCTTCGCGCCGCCGCAGACCGGCCTCCGCGACGACGATCGCGGCCATCTCGGCCAACGACGTCCCGTTGCTGACCGAGTGGAACCAGCGCTGGTAATCCTGATCGGTGGGATTGACGTTTTTGACGCCCTGATAGAGCGCCCGAACCAGTTTGCGGATCGTCCTGGGCGAAGGGTCTCGCGACAAAAATTTCCAGCCCATGCACGCTCGCTCGAGGTTGCTCCCGGCCGTCGTAACTTCCGGCGCCAACGCGTTCGGCTATACGTCTCCGGGCCAGTTGACGCAAAAGGGCCGGTTGCCCGGCCCCTGCTCGCAAGCTTTCAGGCTAAAGGCTTCACTTCGGGAAATCGACCGGAGCGTCGGAATCCGTCTTCAAATAGGCGAGAATGTCGGCGCGCTTGGCGGGGTCCGATTCGCCGGGATACGTCATCTTGGTGCCGGCGACGTACGCGGACGGTTTGGTGATGAAGGTATTGATATCCTCATAGGTCCAATTTCCGCCCTTGGCCTTCATGCCGTCGGAATAATTGAAGCCGGCGACCGAGCCCTTGGGCCGCCCGACCACGCCCCACAACGGCGGTCCGACCTTGGCGGCGCCGCCCTTGTCGAACGAGTGGCAGGACTGGCAGACCTTGGTGTCGGCCGCGCCCTTCGTCGCGTCGGCCTTGGCGAGCAGTTCCGGGAGCGGAACTTCCTTCGGCGCGTCGGCAGGTTTGGCGGCCGCGGTCGCGACGCCGCTGGGCAGAGCATAGCCGCCCTTCACTTCCTCGGGTGGCGCGAAAATAGCCGACGAGAACACGCCGAGCCCCTTCGTCAGCAGCAGCACCATCAGCAAGGACATGGCTATCTTGTTGGCGTCCGTCGTCTGCATTCGAGTTATCGCCTCGATCTTGTGAATATTGATGTGGCGCAAATTTTTTTAGCGCCCGCCCTGGCCCTGATTAGCCGCTTTGCGCGCGACTTGGCAACACGTATAAGCGCGCCGCGCGCGCGTTTTCGTCTGCGCCTTGCTTCTCGGGCGTCGTCAGTTTGTCCAACCCTATCGTCGTCATCCCGGCCCGCATGGGCTCGACCCGCCTGCCGGGCAAACCGCTCGCCGACATTCACGGCGAACCGATGATCGTCCACGTCTGGCGCCGCGCCTTGGAGGCCGAAGTCGGCCCGGCGCTGGTGGCCGCCGATTCCGCCGAGATCGTGGCGGCAATCGAAGCCGTCGGCGGCCACGCCGTGCTGACCCGAGCCGATCACGCCTCGGGCTCGGACCGGATTTTCGAGGCGATTTCCACTTTCGATCCCGAAGGACGCTACGACATCGTCGTCAACGTCCAGGGCGACCTGCCGACCATCGCGCGCGACGCGGTGCGCGCTTCGCTGGGGCCGCTGCAAGACGCCGCCTGCGATATCGCGACTTTGGCGACGCCGATCCGTCGCGAAGCCGAGCGCGACGATCCCAATGTCGTCAAGGCGGTCGGAACCGAGATCGGCCAAAGCCGCCTGCGCGCCTTATATTTTACGCGCGCGCGGGCTCCATGGGGCGAGGGGGAGTTGCTGCATCACATCGGGCTTTACGCCTATCGCCGCGCCGCGCTCGCCCGCTTCGTCGCCCTGCCGCCCTCGCCGCTGGAAAAACGCGAGCGACTGGAGCAATTGCGGGCGCTGGAAGCGGGCATGCGCATCGACATCACCCTCGTCGACACGCCCCCGCTGGGCGTCGACACCGCCGAGGATCTTTTACGCGCCAGGGATTGGCTCGCGCCAAAGGACAGCAAATGAGTTTGAAGAAGCACATCGCCTATCAGGGCGAGCCCGGCGCGAATTCGCATATTGCTTGCGTCGACAATTTTCCCGACTACGCGCCACTGCCCTGCGCGACGTTCGAGGACGCGTTCGCGGCGCTGCAGGACGGCGCGGCCGAACTCGGCATGATCCCGATCGAGAACTCGATCGCCGGCCGCGTCGCCGATATCCACAATTTGCTGCCGGCGTCGAACCTGCACATCGTCGGCGAGACGTTTCTGCCGATCCATTTCCAGTTGCTCGCCATTCCCGGCGCGACGCGCGGCGGCCTGAGGGAAGTGCGCAGCCACGTCCACGCCCTGGGCCAGTGCCGCAAGATCATCCGCCAGCTCGGCCTCAAGCCGATCGTCGCCGGCGACACCGCCGGCTCGGCGCGGGAAATCTCCGAGATGCGCGACCCCGCGATCGCGTCGCTCGCCACAGCCCTCGCCGGACGGATTTACGGGCTGGAGACGCTCGCCCAGGACGTCGAGGACGAAACGCACAACACCACGCGTTTCGTCGTCCTCGCCAAGTCGCCGCAATGGGCGGCGGCGAACAATGGGCCGGTCGTGACCACTTTCGTGTTCCGCGTCCGCAACGTGCCGGCCGCGCTCTACAAGGCGCTCGGCGGCTTCGCCACCAATGGCGTCAACATGACGAAGCTGGAAAGCTACATGGTCGAGGGCGAATTCTCGGCGACCCAGTTTCTCGCCGACGTCGATGGTCACCCCGACGATCCCGCCCTGGCGCGCGCGCTGGAAGAACTGGCGTTTTTCTCCCGCGAAGTGCGCATTCTCGGCGTCTATCCGGCGCATGCGTTTCGGGGGGAGACCCAGCGGCTGTAACGCGACGCCGCCCTCCCCCAATAGGCGATAGGATAAATGTTTTCTGGGGTAATCAACCGCGTTATCCGTCATGGCCGGGCCCAGTCCCGGCCACCCACGTCGCGGAGTAATAGCCAATTTGGAGGCTTTTCAGCGATGTCCCGACGTGGATGCCCGTGACGCGCACGGGCATTACGGAGAGTGCCGGGCTAAGCTAGCGCCAATGCCGCCTTCCCCCCCCGCCTGGGTTCCTTCACAGGCTTTTTCCCGGGGCGCGGGCCGGGACGCTTCGGTTCTCCGTCGAACCGCCTAGCTCACGCCGCCGTCCAACCGCCGTCGATCGACAGATTCGCGCCGGTGATCTGCGCGGCGGCGTCGGAGCAGAGATATACGCACAACGACGCGACCTGCTCCGAAGTCACGAATTCCTTGGTCGGCTGCGCGGCGAGAATCACGTCGTTGATCACCTGATCGCGGGTCAGATGGCGCGCGGCCATCGTGTCGGGGATCTGCTTTTCGACCAGCGGCGTCCAGACATAGCCGGGCGAGATGCAATTGCAGGTGACGCCGAACGTCGCCAGTTCGAGCGCGACCGTCTTGCTGAGCCCCGCAAGGCCGTGCTTGGCGGCGACATAGGCGGCCTTGAACGGCGAGGCGACCAGCGAATGGGCGGAAGCGGTGTTGACGATGCGCCCCCACTTTTGCGCCTTCATGCCCGGAATGGCGCAGCGAATGGCGTGGAACGCCGAAGACAGATTGATCGCCAGAATCGCGTCCCATTTCTCGGGCGGAAAATTCTCGATCGGTGAGACGAACTGGATGCCCGCGTTGTTGACGAGAATGTCGAGCGAACCCAGTTTGGCAACGGCGTCTGAGACCATCGCCTCGATCTCCGCCGGTTTCAACATATCGGCGCCGTTGTACAAGCACTTGACGCCAAATTCCTGTTCGATTTTGGCGCGCTCGGCCTCGATCGCGGCGGCGTCGCCCATGCCGTTGATCATGACGTCGGCGCCGTCCTTGGCGAGCGCGCGCGCCATCGCGAGGCCGATGCCGCTGGTGGAACCGGTGACGAGCGCGTGACGTTTCGAAAGAGACATGCGAAGCTCCTGAGGCGGAATGGTGACGGCGTTCTTAGCGGCATTGGCGCGAAGTTTCACCCTTGCCTCGCGGCGACGGAGACAAAAACATGGATCGGCGAGTTTTGCTCATGGGCGGGTTGGCGGCGGGGGCGGCGTTTTCGCCCGCTCGTGCGGAGGACTCGCCGGCAAAAACCTTGCCGCAACGCTTCGCCGCGGCGCTGACCGCGGGCGACATGAAGGCGTTCGCCGATCTGCTGGCTGACGACTACGTCAACCACCAGAACAGCGCCGCCGCCCCCGCGCCGTCCGGCAAAAGCATGAAGAAGGCGACGGTCGATTTCTTCACCAATCGCGTCAACGCACTGACCGGCCTCACCGTCGGCATCGAGGCGAGCCTCGCCGAGGGCAATCTGTGCGCGGCGAGTTTCGTCTACGAGGGCGTCCATGACGCCGTCTATTACGGCTTTGCGCCCACCGGACGGAAGCTGCGCTTCACCTCCTGCGACATCTTCCGGCTCGCCGACGGCAGAATCGCCGAGCATTGGGGCATGGGGGATATTGCCGGTGTGATCGCACAACTGAAGGCGTGAGCTATTTCACCTGCGCGTCAAGCCAGGCGACGAGGTCGGCGATCACTTCCAGGCGATTGGTGTCATTGAAGGTTTCGTGGCGCGCGCCCGGATATTCCTTGTAGGTGACGCGCTTCAGGCCGGCCTTGCGGTACACGTCCAGCAGACTTTGCAGATTGACCGCGACCGAATCCCGCGAGCCCTTGAAGACATAAAGCGGCAGATCCTTGGGGATGCGCGCGGCGAGGGCCGGAGACGCCAGCGTGCCCAGCCCGTCGACGAGATCGAGCGCGAGCGCATTGGTGACGGGAAAGCCGCAGAGCGGGTCGCGCACATAGGCGTCGACGACTGCCTCGTCGCGCGAGATCCAATCGAAATCGGTGCGCGCCGGCCTGAACGAGCGGTTGAGCTCGCCGAACAGCAGCTTCTGCAGCAGCGGGCTCTTGCCGCGAGGGCCGAGCCGCCAGTTTTCGAACGCGGCGACCCGCTTGCCGAGCGCGAGAATCGCCGGCGGCGTTCCATTGCTGCCCGAGAGCACGCCCGCCGCCAGTTTTTCGCCGCGCTCGGCCAGGATCGTTTGGCCGAGGAACGAGCCCATGGAATGGCCGAAGAATATCTGCGGGATATTGCCGTGACGGCGGCGCATTTCGTCTCCGACGGCATGGAGATCGTCGAGACAGGCGCGCCAGCCGTTCTTCTCGGCGAAGAAACCGAGGTCGGCGGGCGGGCAAGCGGGACCATGGCCGCGATGGTCGCTGGCGTGGACGGCGTAACCCGCCGCGTTCAGGGCCTCGGCGAGCGGCGCATAGCGCCCGCCATGCTCGCCGATGCCGTGGGCGATCTGCACCGTCGCCACCGGCGGCCCTTCCGGCGTCCAGGCGCGAACGAAGATTTCACGCCCCGCGCGGGCGACGGCGTAGGTTTGCAACGGCATGGCTTTCCCCCGGTCGCGGCAAGCTAGGCCGCCGCGCGGCGGCGGACAAGGCGAGGCGGTTCAGTCCGGCGCAAGGATCCGCCGCGAATCTGCGAGATTGCGCTGCGAAGCGAGAGTTACAAATTACAAATTTTGTCATTTGCACGACCAAGTTTCGCGCCGATTCCGCCCTTGCGGCTTGCCGAGTTTGCCCGCAACACCATGTTTTAACCACTGTATTTCATAACGCCGCCCTCTGGCGCGCGAAACGTCCGAGGCTTGCGCCGAAAGTTCGGCTTGATCGAAATCACATGCGGCGCGATAGCGTCGGCCCATGCAACGCCGCACTTTGTCGCGGCCCAACCCGAGGATGGTTAATCTCATGGCGCGTAACAAGATCGCACTGATCGGCGCGGGTCAGATCGGCGGCACGCTCGCCCATTTGGCGGCAGTGAAGGAACTCGGCGACATCGTGCTGTTCGACATCGTCGACGGCGTGCCGCAGGGCAAGTCGCTCGACCTCGCCGAATCCGGCCCCGTGGAGGGCTTCAACGCCAAGCTCACCGGCGCCAGTTCCTACGAGGCGATCGCCGGCTCGGACGTCATCATCGTCACCGCCGGCGTGCCGCGCAAGCCCGGCATGAGCCGCGACGACCTGCTGGGCATCAACCTCAAGGTGATGGCCGCCGTCGGTGAAGGCATCAAGCAGCATGCGCCCGACGCCTTCGTCATCTGCATCACCAATCCGCTCGACGCTATGGTCTGGGCGCTGCAGAAGTTCTCGGGTCTGCCGGCCCACAAGGTCGTCGGCATGGCCGGCGTGCTCGACTCGGCGCGCTTCCGCTACTTCCTCTCCGACGAATTCAAGGTCTCGGTGGAGGACGTCACCGCCTTCGTGCTCGGCGGCCACGGCGACGACATGGTCCCCTCCGTCCGCTATTCCACGGTCGCCGGCATCCCCCTGCCCGACCTGATCAAGATGGGCTGGACCACCCAGGCGCGTCTCGACGCCATGGTCGAGCGCACCCGCAAGGGCGGCGGCGAAATCGTCAACCTGTTGAAGACCGGCTCGGCCTTCTACGCCCCCGCGACTTCGGCGATCGCGATGGCCGAATCCTACCTCAAGGACCAGCGCCGGGTGCTGCCTTGCGCGGCCTATCTGACGGGCCAATATGGCGTCAAGGACATGTATGTCGGCGTTCCCGTCGTCATCGGCGCCAAGGGCGTCGAGAAAATCGTCGAGATCACGCTCGACGAAGCCGAGACGGCGATGTTCGCCAAATCCGTGGCTTCGGTGAGCGGCCTGGTCGATGCCTGCAAGGTCATCAACCCCGCGCTCGCGTAAAGGCCGTCAAGGCCTGGTCATGACCGGCCGTTAGGTTGTTACGGTCGTGGCCGTCGGCGGTCCGGCAATGGGTTTTCCGGACCGTGTTCCTCGATCCCCACTGGACTTCGGTGACCGCTCTGTTCGCAATCGTCCTTTCGGCATCGCCGCTCGTCGCCGCCAAGATTTCGTCCCGTCCGCACTGAGGTTCCTGCCTCCGGCCGCTTTTCAAAGGGTAAGCCGAATGAACATCCACGAATATCAGGCCAAAGCCGTCCTTCGCGCCTTCGCCGCGCCCGTATCCAACGGCAAGCCGGCGTTCACGCCGGAAGAGGCGGAAGCCGCGGCCAAGGAACTGGGCGGACCGCTCTGGGTCGTCAAGTCGCAGATCCATGCCGGCGGTCGCGGCAAGGGCAAGTTCAAGGAGGCGTCCGCTGGCGAAAAGGGCGGCGTACGGCTCGCCAAATCCGTCGCGGAAGTGAAGCAGTTCGCCAGCGAAATGTTGGGGGCGACGCTGGTGACCGTGCAGACCGGCGCCGCCGGCAAGCAGGTCAACCGCCTCTATATCGAGGACGGCTCCTCGATCGACAAGGAATTCTATCTCTCGGCCCTGGTCGATCGTTCGACCGCGCGCATCTCGTTCGCGCTCTCCACCGAAGGCGGCGTCAACATCGAGGACGTCGCGCATGACAGCCCCGAGAAGATCCACACCTTTTCCATCGACCCGGCGACCGGCATCATGCCGCACCACGGCCGCACCGCCGCGCGCGCGCTAGGGCTGCGCGGCGATCTCGCCAAGCAATGCGAAGCGCTGATCATCAAGCTCTACGCCGCCTTCGTTTCGAAGGACATGTCGATGCTCGAGATCAACCCGCTGGTCGTCACCACCACGGGGCAGTTGAAGGTGCTCGACGCCAAGGTGTCGTTCGACGACAACGCCCTGTTCCGCCACCCCGACATGCTGGCGCTGCGCGACGAGAGCGAAGAGGACTCGAAGGAGATCGAGGCCTCGAAATACGATCTCAACTATGTCACGCTCGACGGCACGATCGGTTGCATGGTCAACGGCGCCGGCCTCGCCATGGCGACGATGGACATCATCAAGCTCTATGGTGAGAGCCCGGCGAACTTCCTCGACGTCGGCGGCGGCGCGACGAAGGAAAAGGTGACGGCGGCGTTCAAGATCATCACCGCCGACCCCAACGTGAAGGGGATACTGGTCAACATCTTCGGCGGCATCATGCGCTGCGACGTCATCGCCGAGGGCGTGATCGCCGCGGTGAAGGACGTCGGCCTCACCGTGCCGCTGGTCGTGCGCCTGGAAGGCACCAACGTCGATCTCGGCAAGAAAATCATCCGCGACTCCGGCCTCAACGTGATCCCCGCGGACAACCTCGACGACGCGGCGCAGAAGATCGTGACGGCGGTGAAGACGGGATGAGTGATGGGCTCCGAATGGACTTATAGGCTTGAGCACAACCTTCCAACGGTTGTAATCTTTCTCCTGGTTGTCCTATGGTTTCGGCGACTTTGGAAGCTACAAAGCGAACGGACCGATGGGGCTTTGGTGGTTCAACGGGACAACAATGAGTTGCCGCGTCGAGGCGTCGCGCTGCTGGAAGACATCCGGGAGATTCAGAAAGCGAAAGCGTGATGCCCTTCGTCGCTTGGACAAACTCGGCAACCGTCATCGGGGCGCATTCGCAAGGTAACAAACAATTCTTTAGTGCCTAGCTAGCGATGGGAAGGTAGATACGTCATGGCAAAAGTCACCATTGATTTGGACGATGAAATGCTGGCGCGCCTCGCCGAATTTTCGCGCGCGCGCAATGTGACGGTTGAAGACCTGATCCTCACGCAGGCCAAGAGCGTCGCCGATATCCGATACGATGCGATCCCAAACGCGTCGCATCGGACGATCGTCGCGGCGCTCGACCGCCCAGAGGACTATTACGAGTCCAAGCGCGACAGGGATTATGACCGCGAATTGGGACGCGCGGAAAGCTATGTCCATAACCGGCGGCGGCTGCTCGCTCTGATCGACGCGACCGAGGGCGATCTGGGCGTTCAATCCTGGCGCAGGGCAAGCCTCTATGACCGCTGACTGCCTCCTCGACACAAACGTGCTCGTTTACGCGGCGATGGGCCGAACTTCGGCGCCCCACAAGTATAAGCGGGCGCGGTCGGTCATCGCGGTAACTGACTTCGCCGTCTCTGGACAAGTACTCCAAGAGTTTTCCGTAACTGTGACCCGCAAGTCGGACAAACCTCTGAGTTACGAAAAGGCCATGGAGTGGTTGGACGACGTGCGCGATCGCCCTTGCGTTCAAATCGATCTCGACCTCGTGAAGCGCGGTGCGGAGATAGCGCAGCGCTTTCAGATCTCCTATTGGGACGGCGCGGTGCTCGCGGCGGCCGAGCAGATAGGGGCCACCATCGTCTATTCCGAGGATTTGAACCACGGTCAACTCTACGGCTCGGTTCGCGTCGTCAACCCTTTCAGAACCATCTGAATCAGAACAGGAACTCCGCCTTGTCCGTTCTCATCCACGCCAACACCAAAGTCATCACCCAAGGCTTCACCGGCAAGAATGGCACGTTCCATTCCGAGCAGGCGCTCGCCTATGGAACCAAGGTCGTCGGCGGCACTTCGCCCGGCAAGGGCGGGACGACGCATCTCGGCCTGCCGGTGTTCGACACCGTCGCCGAAGCCCGCGAAAAGACCGGCTGTGACGCTTCGGTGATCTATGTCCCGCCGCCGGGCGCGGCCGACGCGATCTGCGAGGCGATCGCCGCCGAAGTGCCGCTGATCGTCTGCATCACCGAAGGCATTCCGGTCATCGACATGGTCCGCGTCAAGCGCGCCCTGACGGGCTCGAAGTCGACGCTCGTCGGCCCGAACTGCCCTGGCGTGATGACGGCGGGCGAATGCAAGATCGGCATCATGCCCGGCAACATTTTCAAGAAAGGCAGCGTCGGCATCGTCTCCCGCTCCGGCACGCTGACCTACGAAGCCGTGTTCCAGACCACGCAGGAAGGCCTCGGCCAGACCACCGCGATCGGCATCGGCGGCGATCCGGTCAAGGGCATGGACTTCATCGAGGCGCTCGAATTGTTTCTCGGCGACGAAGACACCAAGTCGATCGTCATGATCGGCGAAATCGGCGGCGCCGCCGAGGAGGACGCCGCGCAATTCCTGATCGACGAAGCCAAACGCGGCCGCGTAAAGCCGGTCGTCGGTTTCATCGCCGGACGCACGGCGCCGAAGGGCCGCCGCATGGGCCACGCGGGCGCGATCATCGCCGGCGGCAAGGGCGACGCAGAGAGCAAGATCCAGGCGATGGAAGCGGCGGGCGTGCGCGTTTCGCCCTCGCCGGCGCGCCTCGGCGCGACGTTGATCGACATGTTGAACGGTAAGTGAGGAGGCGCTCGCAATGACACGTCAGGACAGCAATCGCGCGTTCATGGACACGGAGTTCCTGCACGGCGTCAACGGCGCCTACGTCGAGGCGTTGCAGGCCAAATTCGAGGCCGATCCGAATTCGGTCGAGCCCAGCTGGCGTGAGTTCTTCGAGGCGCTCGGCGACGATCCCGAAAGCGTCGAGAAGACCGCCAAGGGCGCCTCCTGGGAGACGCCGAACTGGCCCTACATCCCGAAGACAGACCTGATCAACGCGCTCGACGGCGATTGGCCGGCGACCGAAAAGGCTGTCGGCGACAAGCTGAAGGCCAAGGCCTCGGTCGTTCCCCAGCAGCCCGGCGTCGAACTGCCGACGGCCGAGTCGATCCATCGCGCCACGCGGGACTCGGTGCGGGCGCTCATGATGATCCGCGCCTACAGGATGCGCGGCCATTTGCACGCCAGCCTCGACCCGCTCGGCCTCGAGCCGCAGAAGGATCACGAGGAACTGCATCCCGGCAATTACGGCTTCGACGAAACCGATTACGACCGCAAGATCTTCATCGACAACGTGCTCGGCCTCGAATTCGCGACGATCCGCGAGATGTTGGCGATCCTGCGCCGCACCTATTGCGGCACGATCGGTTTCGAGTTCATGCACATCTCCGACCCCGCCGAAAAGGGCTGGATCCAGGAGCGCATCGAAGGTCCGCACAAGGAAATTCAGTTCACGCGCGAAGGCAAGCGCGCCATCCTGACCAAGCTCGTCGAGGCCGAGGGCTTCGAGAATTTCTTCGACATCAAATATACCGGCGCCAAGCGCTTCGGCCTCGACGGCGGCGAGGCGATGATCCCGGCGCTGGAGCAGATCATCAAGCGCGGCGGCCAGCTCGGGCTGAAGGAAATCTCACTGGGCATGGCGCACCGCGGCCGCCTCAACGTGCTGAGCCAGGTGATGGGCAAGCCGCATCGCGTCATCTTCCACGAATTCAAGGGCGGCTCGGCCTCGCCTGACGAGGTCGAAGGTTCGGGCGACGTCAAATATCACCTCGGCGCCTCGTCCGACCGCGAGTTCGACGGCAACAAGGTCCACCTTTCGCTCGCCGCCAACCCCTCGCATCTCGAAATCGCCGATCCCGTCGTGCTCGGCAAGGTTCGCGCCAAGCAGGACCAATTGAACGATTATATCGAGCGCGTAAAAGTGATGCCGGTGCTGATCCATGGCGACGCGGCCTTCGCCGGCCAGGGCGTCGTCGCGGAATGCTTCGGCCTCTCGGGCCTGCGCGGCCATCGCACCGGCGGCTCGATTCATTTCATCGTCAACAATCAGATCGGCTTCACCACCTATCCCCGCTATTCGCGCTCGTCGCCCTACCCTTCCGACGTCGCCAAGCTGGTGGAAGCCCCGATCTTCCACGCCAACGGGGACGACCCGGAAGCCGTGGTGTTCTGCGCCAAGATCGCGACGGAGTACCGGCAGAAATTCCACAAGCCCGTCGTCATCGACATGTTCTGCTATCGTCGCTTCGGCCACAACGAAGGCGATGAGCCCGCGTTCACCCAGCCGTTGATGTATCGGGCCATTCGCGCGCATGCGACGACGCTGCAAATCTACGCCAAGAAGCTCATCGAGGAAGGCGTCGTCACGCAAGGCGAAGTCGACAAGATGCGCGGCGATTGGCGCCATCGCCTGGAGGCCGAGTTCGAGGCCGGCCAGGCCTATATCGCCAACAAGGCCGACTGGCTCGACGGCCGCTGGGCCGGCTTCAAGCCGGCGCAGGACGTCGCCGACGACGACCGGCGCGGCGAGACGGGCGTCGACGAGGCGAGGCTCAAGTTCTACGCCGAGCGCATCACGTCGGTGCCCGAAGGTTTCGCTGTCCACAAGACCATCCAGCGTTTCCTCGACAATCGCCGCGCGGCGATCGTCAACGGCGAGGGCGTCGATTGGGCGACCGGCGAGGCGCTCGCCTTTGCCTCGCTGCTCGACGATGGTTTTCCGGTGCGCCTCTCGGGACAGGATTCCGAGCGCGGCACGTTCTCGCAGCGCCATTCGGTGCTGATCGATCAGGAGACCGAAGCCCGTTACATCCCGCTCAATCACCTCCGCGACGGTCAGTCCCGTTACGAGGTGATCAACTCGATGCTTTCGGAAGAGGCCGTGCTCGGCTTCGAATATGGCTATTCGCTCGCCGAGCCGAATGCGCTGACGATGTGGGAAGCGCAATTCGGCGATTTCGCCAATGGCGCGCAGGTGGTGTTCGATCAGTTCATCTCGGCGGGCGAGCGCAAGTGGCTGCGCATGTCCGGCCTCGTCTGTCTGCTGCCGCACGGCTATGAAGGTCAGGGCCCCGAGCATTCCTCGGCGCGCCTCGAACGCTTCCTGCAAATGTGCGCGGAAGACAACATGCAGATCGTCAATTGCACGACGCCGGCGAACTTCTTCCACGCCCTGCGCCGCCAGTTGAAGCGCGAGTTCCGCAAGCCGCTGATCGTAATGACGCCGAAGTCGATGCTGCGCAACAAGCGCGCGGTTTCCAGCCTCGCGGCGTTCAGCACCGGCGCGTCGTTCCATCGTCTGCTCTGGGATCACGCCGAAACGCACAAGGGCGAGAAGATCAAACTGGCGCGCGACGAGAAAATCCGTCGCGTCATTCTGAGTTCGGGCAAGGTCTATTACGACCTGTACGAGGAGCGCGAGAAGCGCGGCGTCGACGATGTATATCTGCTGCGCGTCGAACAGCTCTATCCGTTCCCGTTGAAGGCGCTGGTCAAAGAATTGTCGCGCTTCAAGAAGGCGGAAATCGTCTGGTGTCAGGAGGAACCGAAGAACATGGGTTCCTGGACCTTCGTCGAGCCCTATCTCGAGTGGGTGCTCAACCAGGTGGGCGGAAAGTCGAAGCGTCCGCGCTACGTCGGGCGGCCCGCGTCCGCGGCGACCGCGACGGGCCTGATGTCGAAGCACATGGCCCAGTTGAAGGCGTTCATGGAAGAATGCTTCGCCTCATAGAGTATGCAAATGTGAGGCGTCCGCCATGCCGTATTTTCTCGCCAAATTGATTCCGCCGCGCGCGTCCTTCACTCAGGACATGTCGGCGGAAGAGGCAAGCGTCATGCGGTCGCACGCGGATTACTGGCTTCCCCACGTCAACGCGGGGCTGGTGATCGCGATGGGGCCGGTCGCGGATCCCGCGGGCGGTTACGGCGTGATGATCGCCAATGCGCCCTCGCTTTCCTGGTTGGAGAGGGCGCAAGCCGACGACCCCGCGATTCGCGCGGGCGCCGGCTTCCACTTCGAGAATTTTGGGATGCCGGCGATTCGCGTCGCTCCCGTCGAGCCGCTGTTGCCGGTCTCCTCGGTATCCCCCTAACAGAAGGGCGCCCCAAGGGGCGCGGCGCAAATATGGCGACTGACATCAGAGTTCCCACCCTCGGCGAGTCGATCTCGGAGGCGACCGTCGGCAAGTGGTTCAAGCAGCGCGGCGACACGGTGAAGGCCGACGAGCCCCTGGTCGAACTCGAGACCGAGAAGGTGACGCTGGAAGTCAACGCGCCCTCCGCGGGCGTACTGTCCGAGATCTCCGTGCAGACCGGCGAGACGGTGTCGATCGGCGCGCTGCTGGGCTCGCTCAGCGGCTCCGGCGCCGCCGCGATCCGGATCGAACCCGTCGCCGCCCCCGCGCCCATAAGATCCGCCGCGGCGACCGCGATGCCGCCCGCCCCGTCCGCGGCCAAGATCGCCGCCGACAACGGCATCGACGTTTCTTCTATCGCCGGCGCCGGCAAGCGCGGTCAGGTGTTGAAGAGCGACGTGCTCGAAGCGCTCGCCAAGCCCGCCGCGCCCGCCCCGGCGGCGAAGCCGGCCCCCGCTCCGGCGCCGGCGCCGATTCCCGCGCCGATCCGCGCGCCCGTCGCCCCCGACGATTCCGCCCGCGAGGAGCGCGTGCGGCTGACCAAGCTGCGCCAGACCATCGCGCGGCGCCTGAAGGATGCGCAGAACACCGCGGCGATGCTGACGACGTTCAACGAAGTCGACATGTCCGAGGTGATGTCGATGCGGTCGCGCTACAAGGACGCGTTCGAGAAGAAGCACAACGGCAAGCTCGGCTTCATGGGCTTCTTCGTCAAAGCCTGTGTCAATGCGCTGAAGGACATCCCGGCCGTCAACGCCGAGATCGACGGCGCCGATCTCGTCTACAAGAACTATTATCACCTCGGCATCGCCGTCGGCACTGAGAAGGGCCTCGTCGTGCCGGTCATCCGCGACGCCGACATGCTGTCGATCGCCGGCATCGAACGCAAGATCTCCGACTTCGGCCGCCGCGCCCGCGATGGCCAGTTGCGGATCGACGAGATGCAAGGCGGCACGTTCACCATCACCAACGGCGGCATCTACGGATCGCTGATGTCGACGCCGATCCTCAACGCGCCGCAATCCGGAATTCTCGGCATGCACAAGATCCAGGACCGCCCGGTCGCGATCAACGGCAAGGTCGAAATCCGCCCGATGATGTATCTGGCGCTGAGCTACGACCACCGCGTCGTCGACGGCAAGGAAGCCGTGACCTTCCTGGTGCGGGTGAAAGAGGCGTTGGAGGACCCGGCCCGGCTCGTGCTGGATCTGTGAAGGCGCGGCAAGCGACCGTCTATAGAGCCTGCCGCGGCTTTTAGACCTGCCTGGGACGGTGGCCCCGTGTATTTGCCGCCGCTCCAGCGCGATGGACGCTTGAAGGCGACGCCAAGGAGCGAAATCTCATGCCGACCGTCACCCTTGTGGATGGGGTTGCAATTCGCTTTTATCCGGACGAACATCCGCACTCGCATTTCCATGCGGTTTTCGCGGAATATGCCGTGCAAGTCCGGATTGCGCCGCCGGAATGGCTAAATGGGTCGCTTCCGACGTCCAAATTAAGGGCTGCACTACCTTTGGCTGGCCAAAATCGTGAAGGCCTGATGGACGCGTAGTCGTCTTTGGAAGCGGGGCGAAAGCCGCGGAGGTTGGAATGACCGAAATAGTCCGCATGCGTTCAGTGGAGCCGGTGCCGTTCGGCGTCGTCAAAATGGCTTGGCTCGAGGGTTCCAGGCGATCGTGGATCTCAGGCCGGGGATCGCGGTCGGCGACATTTTCGCGTTTCTCCGTCAGGCGCCGGACCGTTGAAACGCTGTGACGCTTGACGAATTCGGACGCTCGATCCGTTGGATCGATGACGCAGGGGATGAAGAGGACTTCGGGTCCGACTCACTGCGCCGCCGCGCCGCGCGGCAAGCGGAAATTCTACGTCTCGCAAGCTGAGCGACAATATACGAACGGGGGAAAACATGAATGAACTCGTATGTCTCGAATTGGCCGTCGCGCTATGGATCGCCCACGTCGTCGCGCAGGCGATATTCGCCGGGCCTGCGCTGGGCGTAGACTATTTGTCCAGCGCGCGCGACGCGAAGCCGGAGGCCAAAGGGGTTTACTATCCCCGCGCGTCCCGCGCGCTCGCCAATTACGTCGAGAATTTCGCGCCCTTCGCGGCGACCGACCTCGCTTTGTTCTTCACGCATCATCCCACCGGCTTGGGCGCGACGATCTGGATCGTCGCCCGCATCGTCTACCTGCCGCTCTATCTCGCCGGCGTGCCGAAGCTGCGCACGTTGGCCTGGGTCGTTTCGATCGTCGGCTTGTTGATGATGCTCGCGCAGCTGGCGTTCTGAGATATGCGGATTGAGGCGTTTCTCATGCCCGACAGCAAATATGACATCGACTTCTACGCCTGGGCCAACGAACAGGCGGCTCTGCTGCGCTCGGGTCAATTTTCCGCCGCCGATACAGAAAACATCGCCGAGGAGATCGAGAGCTTGGGCAAGTCGGAGAGGCGCGAATTGACAAATCGGCTGACCGTGTTGCTGAAGTATCTCCTCAAATGGAAGCATCAGCCAAAAGGACGAGGGCCGAGTTGGGAAGCGACGATTAAGGTGCAGCGCAACGGATTGATTCGTCATATGCGCGACAATCCCAGCCTGAAGCCGCTTTTAGGTCCGTCGATCGACGAGGCGCACACGGACGCGGTGATCGAAGCCGCGCAAGAAACAAGACTGCCGGACGCGATGTTTCCCACGACCTGTCCGTGGTCATTCGAGCAAATCAGCGACCCGGATTTCTGGCCAGAATAGCCTTCTCTCGCGCCGCGCGAGCACAACACGAACCTAGTGTGCATAAATGTCTTATGATCTCATCATCATCGGCGCCGGCCCCGGCGGTTATGTCTGCGCGATCCGCGCCGCCCAGCTCGGCATGAAGGTCGCCGTGGTGGAGAAGCGCGCCAAGCTCGGCGGAACCTGTCTCAACATCGGCTGCATTCCGTCGAAGGCGCTGCTTTACGCGTCGGAAATGTTCGACGAAGCGGGACACGGCATCGCCGCGCTGGGCGTGAAGGTCAACGCGCCCGAACTCGACATGGCCGCGATGATGAAACACAAGGACGACACCGTCGCCGCCAACGTCAACGGCGTCGCGTTCCTGTTCAAGAAGAACAAGATCGATTGGCTGCAAGGCGAAGCTTCGATCGCCGCGCCGGGACGAGTGCACGTCAACAGCGACTCGGGTCAGACGGCCTATGAGGCCAAGGCTATCGTCATCGCCACCGGCTCCGACGTCGCCAAATTGCCAGGCGTGGAAATCGACGAAGAGCGCATCGTTTCTTCCACGGGCGCGCTGGCGCTCACGGCCGTGCCGAAGAAATTGATCGTCGTCGGCGCCGGCGTCATCGGCCTCGAACTCGGCTCGGTCTGGCGCCGGCTCA
>Ga0302320_10006658_pt1 | contig 25594 bp, 20 predicted proteins | sample Bog_T0_3_FD_202130 | JGI IMG/M metagenome (GOLD analysis project Ga0302320, IMG submission 202130) | Peat permafrost microbial communities from Stordalen Mire near Abisko, Sweden - Bog_T0_3 | ecosystem: Environmental > Terrestrial > Soil > Wetlands > Peat | place: Sweden: Abisko, Stordalen Mire... | reverse complement strand
TGAAGCATCTCCTCACCCCCCTCTCCGAAGTCCCTCCAAGTAGCGGGGTCCAGGGGACCACCGTCCCCTGGCGGGGTCCAGGGGCAGAGCCCCCTGGCCTTCCTTCCCGCCACCGCAATGCTGCGCTAATACGCCGCGTCGGTTGGAGGGCGTGCCTTGAACGATCCCGGTTTCCCCGGCGCCACGCGCGGCGCCAACACGTTTCGCAACGGCCCGGACGGCAACGGCCGGTTCGGCGAGTTCGGCGGCCGTTTTGTCGCCGAGACGCTCATGCCGCTCATTCTGGAAGTGGAGCAGGCGTACAACGCCGCCCGCGCCGACCCGGCCTTCCAGGTCGAGCTGGACGCCTATCTGAAGAACTATGTCGGCCGCCCCAGCCCGCTCTGGCTCGCCGAGCGGCTGACCCGCCATCTCGGCGGCGCCAAGGTGTATCTCAAGCGCGAGGAGCTGAACCACACCGGCGCGCACAAGATCAATTCCTGCATGGGCCAGATTTTGCTGGCCCGCCGCATGGGCAAAACCCGCATCATCGCCGAAACTGGCGCCGGCCAGCACGGCGTCGCCACCGCCACGGTGTGCGCGTTGTTCGGCCTGCCCTGCACGGTTTACATGGGCGCCACCGACGTCGAGCGGCAGAAACCCAACGTGTTCCGCATGAAGCTGCTCGGCGCGGAGGTGAAATCGGTCACCTCCGGCGCCGCCACGCTCAAGGACGCGATGAACGAGGCGCTGCGCGACTGGGTGGCCAATGTGCGCGACACCTATTACCTGATCGGCACCGTCGCCGGCCCGCACCCGTACCCGGCCATGGTGCGCGACTTCCAGTGCGTCATCGGCGAGGAGGCGAAGGTCCAGTTGCACGAAGCGGAAGGCCGCCTGCCCGATGTCGCGGTCGCGGCGATCGGCGGCGGCTCGAACGCCATGGGGCTGTTCCATCCGTTCCTGGACGATGCCGGGGTGAGGCTGATCGGCGTGGAGGCGGCCGGGCACGGGCTGGACAGCGGCAAGCATGCCGCCAGCCTCACCGGCGGCCGGCCTGGCGTGCTGCATGGCAACCGCACCTATCTGCTGCAGGACGACGACGGCCAGATCACCGAAGCGCACAGCATCAGCGCCGGCCTGGACTATCCGGGCATCGGCCCCGAGCATTCCTGGCTGCACGACATCGGCCGGGTGGAATATGTCTCGGCCACCGACGACGAGGCGCTCGAAGCGTTCCAGCTGTGCACCCGCACCGAGGGCATCATCCCGGCGCTGGAGCCGGCGCATGCGCTGGCCCATGTGGCCAAACTCGCCCCCACGCTGCCGAAGGACGCGATCATCCTGGTCAACCTGTCCGGCCGGGGCGACAAGGACATCTTTACCGTGGCCGAACATCTGGGGGTCAGGCTGTGAGCAGAATAGCCGCGCGGTTCGCGGCGCTGCGGGCGGAAGGCCGCGGCGCGCTGATCACCTTCCTGGAAGCCTGGGACCCCGACCCCGCCACCTCCATGGCCCTGCTGCGCGGCATGCCGGCCGCCGGCGCCGACCTGATCGAAATCGGCTGTCCGTTCACCGACCCGATGGCCGACGGCCCGACCATCCAGCTTGCCGCCAAACGCGCGCTCGCCGCCAGCGGCAGCATGACCCACACGCTGGCGATGGTGCGCGACTTCCGCCGCGAGGACGACACCACGCCGATCGTCCTCATGGGCTACCTCAATCCCATCCTCGCCTACGACCCGGAGCGGTTCTGCATTGATGCCGCCGCCGCCGGGGTGGACGGGCTGATCGTGGTCGATCTGCCGCCCGAGGAGGCCGGGTTGCTGGCCCCGCACGCGGCCGCGCGCGGGCTGGACATTGTCCGCCTGATCGCCCCCACCACCGATGAACACCGGCTGCCCAAGGTGCTCGCCGGCAGTTCGGGGTTCGTTTATTACGTCAGCATCACCGGCGTCACCGGCACCCGCACCGCCAGCGCCGACGAACTCGCCGCCGCCGTGCCGCTGATCCGCCGCTTCACCGATCTTCCGGTTGCCATCGGTTTCGGCATTCGCAGCCCGGTCCAGGCGGCGGCAGCGGTGCGGGCGGCCGATGCCGCCGTGGTGGCCTCGGCGCTGATCGACACGCTGGCGCAAAGCCTGGACGAGCGTGGCCGCGCCGGCCCCGATACCGTGCGCCGCGTGCTCGACCAGGTCCGCGCGCTGGCCGAAGGCATCCGTACCGCCCGCGTTCCCGCCTAGCTTTCTCCGCCAGGAGAAGCGGCCGCGGCCCCAAGGAGTCCCGATATGAGCTGGCTTACCGAATATGTCCGCCCCAAGATCCGCACCCTGCTCGGCCGCCGCGAGGTGCCGGAAAACCTGTGGTTGCAGTGCCCGGCCTGCCAGCAGATGCTGTACCACACCGAGCTGGTCAAGAATCTGAAGGTTTGCAGCCATTGCGGCCACCATCTGCGCCCCCGCGCCGAGGAACGGCTGGCCTGGACCTTCGATGGCGGCGAGTACACCCGCATCGAGTTGCCCAAGGTGCCGATCGACCCGCTGCGCTTCCGCGACGCCAAGCGCTACACCGACCGCCTGCGCGATGCCCGCGACAAGACCGGGCTGGATGACGCCATCGTCGTGGCGCACGGCACCATCGGCGGCCAGAAGGCGGTGGTCGCCGCCATGGCCTTCGAGTTCATCGGCGGCTCGATGGGGGCCGCGGTCGGCGAGGGCCTGGTGGCCGCCGCCAGGCTCGCCGTGCTGCAGGAGGCAGGGCTGATCGTGTACACCTCCTCGGGCGGCGCGCGCATGATGGAGGGCGCGGTCAGCCTGATGCAGTTGCCGCGCACCATCATCGCCATCACCAGGGTGAAGGAGGCCGGCCTCCCCTACATCCCGGTGCTGACCGACCCCACCACCGGCGGCATCACCGCCAGCTTCGCCATGCTCGGCGACATCCACATCGCCGAGCCGAATGCCGAGATCGGCTTCGCCGGCGCCCGGGTGATCGAGCAGACCGTGCGCGAGAAGCTGCCGGACGGGTTCCAGCGCTCCGAATACCTGCACGCGCACGGGGTGGTGGACATGGTGGTGCGCCGCGCCGATTTGCCCGCCACGCTGGGCCGCCTGCTGTCGCTGCTGCGGGTGAAGGAACTCGAGCAGGCGGCGTGACCCCCGTTCCGGCGTGAGCGACAATCCCCCCCAGGGCCGTTTCGCCGCGGTGGTGCAGCGCCTGCATGCGCTGCATCCGCGGCTGATCGACCTCAGCCTCGGCCGGCTGCAAACCTTGCTGGGCAAGCTGGACCATCCCGAGCGCCGCCTGCCGCCGGTGGTGCATGTGGCGGGCACAAACGGCAAGGGCAGCACCTGCGCCTTCCTGCGCGCCATCGGCGAGAGCGCGGGCTGGCGGGTGCATGTGTTCACCTCGCCGCATCTGGTGCGGTTCAACGAGCGCATCCGCCTGGCCGGCCGCATCATCGACGATGACGCGCTGCAAGCCGCGCTGGACGAGGTCGAGCGGCGCAACGACGGCGCGGCGATCACCGTGTTCGAGGTGCTCACCGCCACGGCCTTGCTGCTGTTTTCCCGCGTGCCGGCCGAACTGGTGGTGCTGGAAGTGGGCCTGGGCGGGCGCTTCGACGCCACCAACGTCATCCCGCCGCCGGCGGCAGGCGCGATCACCTCGATATCGTTCGATCACCGGGAATTTCTCGGCTCGACGCTGGCGGCGATCGCCGGCGAGAAGGCCGGCATCATCAAGCCCGGCGTTCCGGTGGCCACCGGGCTGCAAGCCGCCGAGGTGCTGGCGGTGCTGCGCGAGGAGGCGGCGCGGCAAGGCGCCCGCCTGCTGGAGCGTGGCCACGACTGGACCATCGCCCGCACGCCATCCGGCCTGGCCTACGCGGACGCCGCCGGCACGTTGGTGTTGCCCCCGCCGGCGCTGCCCGGGCCGCACCAGACGGACAATGCCGGCATCGCCATCGCCGCTTTGCGGGCCGGGCTGCGCCTGCCCACGCAGGCCATCGCCCCGGGCATTGCCGGCGCCGTCTGGCCGGCGCGGTTGCAGCGCCTGTCCGGCCGGCTGGCGGCCACGCTGCCGGCGGGCTGGGAACTCTGGCTGGACGGCGGCCACAACCCGGGGGCGGGCCTGGTCCTGGCCGAGCATCTGTCGGCGTCCGACCGGCCGGTGCATCTGATCGTCGGCATGAAGAAGGGCAAGGATTCGCGCGATTTCCTGCGCCCGCTGCTGCCGCACGCCGCCACCCTCTGGGCGGTGGCGGAACCGGCCCAGCATATGGCCATGCCGGTGGCCGACATCATCGCCGCTTCGGGCGGCGTCGCCCGGCCCGGCCCGACGGTGGCCGCCGCGCTGGCCGCCATTCCCCGCCACGGCCCGCCCGCCAGCGTGCTGATATGCGGCAGTCTTTACCTTGCCGGCGAAGTGCTGAAGGCCGACGGCGCCGGGATCACCTGACGGGCCGCGGCGCCGCGCCGTGGGCCTGCCGTATGTTATGCGAGCGCCTTTTCCACCCAGGCTTTCAACACGCTTTTCGGCGCGCCGCCGACCTTCTGGCTGACCGGCTGCCCGTCCTTGAACAAAATCAGAGTGGGAATGCCGCGAACGGCATAATTATTCGGCGTCGAAGGGTTGTCGTCGATATTCAGCTTGGCGACGGTCACGCGGCCGGCGAACTCGGTGGCGATCTCCTCCAGCGCCGGGGCGATGGCTTTGCAGGGGCCACACCATTCGGCCCAGAAATCGACCAGCACCGCGCCCTTGGCCCCCAGCACGTCGGCCTGGAAGCTGTCGTCGGTGACTGCTTTGGTATTCTCACTCATGGCCTGGCCCCTCATCGCTTCTACCCAACCTAGGTACCCCGGTGCCCGGGTCAACCCGCGCCCGGAGCATGACGGTCCAGCAGCGAGTCGGGAAGGGGCATCACCAGGGCGGCGACGGTCCAGACCAGGGCGCAGATCACCGCGCGCCCCGGCAGGGCGCCGCGCAGCACCTCCCGGTAGGCGGCCATCTGGCGGAGATACAGCAGCGGCACGTCCTCGACGCGGGCGGGCGGCAGGCGGTTGGTTTTGTAGTCGGCCACCAGCACCCGGTCCGGCAGCACCGCCAGCCGGTCCACCAGCCCGCCCACCACAATGCCACCGACCAGGCCGGTGAGCGGCACCTCGGCGCGGCCTTCCGGGCCGAACAGCGGCGCCAGATCGGCATGCGCCAGCACCGCCAGCACCTCGTCGGCCAGGGCTTCGGGGTCGGTGATCGGGCTGCCCGGCCGGGCCAGCCAGCGCAAGGCCGCCGCCCGGCGCCGCGCCGGCGGCAGCGACGGCAGATGTTGCAGCAGCGCATGCGCCATCTGGCCGCGCCGGAACCGCGCGCCGCTGATGTCGCGGGCCGCCAGCGGACTCGCCGCCTGCGGCACCGCGCCCATGTCCGCGCCCTCGGGCCGGCTCGGGGCCAGCGGCGACGGGGGCACCGGTTCGGGCGAGGCGGCGCCGGGGGTCCAGTCCGGGGCCTGCCCGGCCCAGGCGGGCAGCCTCGCCGGGCCGCCCGGTCCCGCGACGGTCGCGCGCCGGTCCGCTGGCCGGGTCTGGGCACAGGCGAAACGCCGCTTATCGCCGTCCCATGGCAGGTCGTTCGGCACCGGCTCGGCGGCCAGACGGTCAAAACCGCGGCTGACCAGGTCGTACCAGCATCCCTCGGGCGGCGCCGGGTGCGGCTGCCAGCCGCACACGACCAGACGGTCCTCGGCGCGGGTGAGCGCCACGTAGAGCAGCCGGTTGTGCTCGTCCCGCCGGCGCGCCGCCGCCGCCTGCCGCAGGGCGTCGGAGGCGGCGCAGCGCAGTTCCTTGCGGGGCGACCATATCGGCACATCCGGCCCGCCCCGCGGGTCGGGCGCCCACATCAGCGGACCGTCATCGGGGAGCAGCGTGGTGGTGTCGGGCAGGATGACCAGCGGCGCCTGCAAGCCCTTGGCGCCGTGCACCGTCATGATGCGCACCAGCCCGCCGGCGCCCTCGGCCTCGCGCTTCACCTCGGCGCCGGACTGGCGCAGCCAGTGGAGAAACCCTTGCAGCGCCGGCGGATGGCCGCGCGCATGGGTCAGCGCGGCGCCGAGCAGCTCGTCGATCGGCTCGGCCGCCTCCGGGCCGAGCCGCGCCAGCAGCCGCGCCCGCCCGCCCAGCCGGCCGAGCGCCTCCACCAGCAGCGCGTGCGGCGAGGCGTAGTCCACCCGGGCCAGCAAGGCGGCGATGAAGTCGTGCGCCGCCCGCCATGCCGGCCGCTCGCCGGCGCGCGCGCGCAGGGCCGACCACAGCGATCCCTTGCGCTGCACGGCCAGCGCCATCAGCGAGTCATCGGACAGGCCGCCGAGCGGGCTGGTCAGCACGCAGGCGAGTTGCAGATCGTCCTCGGGCAGCAGCAGCACGTCGCCCAGCGCCAGCAGATCGGCGACCGCCGGCTGGTCGGTCAGCACCAGCCGGTCCAGCCCGGCCACCGGCACCTTGCGGGCCTTCAGGGCGCGCACCAGCGAGCGGGCGAAATCGTTGCGGCGACGCACGAGCACCAGCACGTCGCCGGGGCGCAATGGCCGGTCCTGGCTCTCCAACGGGGTGTCGCCGGCGGTTTCAGCGGCGATCCACCCGGCCAGCGCCTCGGCCAGACGCTGCGGCGCGCTGACCGAGCCGAGGTTGCGCGCCGGCACCGTCCATGACTCGGCCGGCGGCTCCTCCGGCGGCGGCGCCAGCGGCCAGAGTTCCACCGCCCCGGCATGGCCGGCGCGGTCGGCCACGTGGTGCAGGGTGCCGGGCTGCGTCACCCCCAACGCGGCGGCGGGATCGGCGAACACCGCGTCCACCAGCGCCAGCACCGGGGCGGTGGAGCGAAACGACACGTCCAGCCCGACATCGCGCCACGCCTGCCCGGCCTGCGTCACCCGGCGGCTGAGCACGCCTTGCCAGTGCGCGAACTGATCGGGGTCGGCGCCCTGGAACGAATAGATGGACTGCTTGCGGTCGCCGACGGCGAACACGGTGCGGTGCGCGGCGGCGGCGCCTTCGCCGGCGAAGAATTCCTCGGTCAGCCGCCCGGCGATCTCCCACTGGGCCGGCGCGGTGTCCTGCACCTCGTCCAGCAGCAGGTGGTCGAGGCCGCCATCCAGCTTGTACAGCACCCAGGCGGCGCCGGGATCGACCAGCAGCCGCCCGGTGCGGCCGATCAGGTCGTCGTAGTCCAGCTTGTCCTCGACCTGCTTGCTGCCGGCATAGAAGCGCGCCACCGGGCCGGCGAGCCGCACCAGCGCGGCCGAGGCGGCGGCGGCGCGTGCCGCCCGGCAGGAATCCTCCACCGCCAGCACCCGCTGTTGTTCGTCCCGCAGCGCCTCCGCCACCTCCGGGCGCTGCTCGGCGAGTTTCTTGTTCACCAGCGCCGTCGGGCCGCGCGGCGAGCCGTCCTCGAGCAGGAAACAGGCGCGCCAGGCGGACCATTGCGAGGCCCGCTCCGCCGCCGGGCCGGACAGCCATTCCAGCAGGAACCCCGCCTTTTCGGCACTGGTGGCGGCGCCCTTGCCGGTGACCACGTGCAGCGCCGCCGCCAGTTTCGCCGAGTCCCACGCGCAGGCGGCGGCAATGACCTCGTCCTCGGTGCCAGCCGCGCCCAGCACCCGTTGCTGCGCCGCTGCCACCGCGTCGGGATCGCAGGCCAGCAGCGCCTCCAGCCGGTCGCGGTCCTGCTCAAGCTGGCGCACCAGCAGCCCGAACTGCTCGGCCGAGGCCAGGCCGGCGAGCGCGGTCAGGGCGGCGCGGCTGGCCGCCGTGTGCGCTCCCTCCAGCATGGCCTCCCGCGATTCGCGCCACTTCACCTCGGCGTCGATGTCGTCGAGCACGCGGAAATGCGGGGACAGCGCCGCTTCGACCGGGAAGCGGCGCAGCAGCGACTGGCAGAAGGCGTGGATGGTGCCGATGCGCATGCCGCCGGGAAGGTCCAGCACCTCGGCGAACAAGGCGCGGGCCTTGGCCATCCGGTCCGGCGAGGCTTCCACCGACAGCGCCCGCAATTCATCGGCCAGTGCGGCGTCGGGCAGCGTCACCCAGTCGCCCAGCCGGCGTTGCAGCCGCACCGCCATTTCGGCGGCGGCGGCCTTGGTGAAGGTGAGGCACTGGATGCGCGCGGGATTGGCGCCGCCCAGCATCAGCCGCAACAGGCGGTCGGTCAGCAGCTTGGTCTTGCCCGACCCGGCGGAGGCGGAGACGAAGGCGGAGACCGAAGGGTCGGACGCCGCCAGCTGTGCCTTCACCGCGATCCGGCGCGCGGTGCCGGTCATGCCTCGCCCCCGGACAGGTCCCATTCGGCGACGCGGGCGAGGTGCGCGTAGTCGGAAAACCGCGGCACCCGGCCGGGATGCGGCTGCGACAGATAGGGCCGGGCGGGGTCGTCGAAGGCGGTCACCAGCGCCGCCAGCCTCTCCCGCGCGGTCGCCACCGCGGCGGCGATGCGGGCGGCGTCGGCGCGCAGGATGCTGCGCTCCTCGGCGGGGACGAAGCCGCCGGTGAGGTGCCAATAGACCAGTTCGGCCGTCTCGCCGGTCAGCTCGGGGCCGAAGGCGCCGGCGGCGGCCATGGCGGCTTCCAGGGTCAGTTGCGGGCGGAAGCCGGCCTCGACCTCCCGGTCCGAAGGCGGCGCGCCGGTCTTGTAGTCGAGGATGGCCAGGTGGCCGTCGGCGCGGCGCTCGATCCGGTCGGCGCGGCCAACCAGGGCAAATCCAGGCAGGACCGGCAGGGACCACTCGCCCTTGACCTCGCCGCGGATGGCGCCGGGCCGGGCTTCGCGGCGTTCGCGTTCGCGCCGCGCCACCCAGTCGGCGATGCGCAGCAGGCGCGGGCGCCACCATTCCTGCAACGCCTGCCGCAGCCCGGCCTCGGCCAGCGCCCGTTCCATGGCGCGGCGCAGGCGTTCCGGGCCGTCCGCCGGCCACGCGGCGCCGACATCGTCCAGGAAGTGCTGCATGCCCTTGTGGACCAGCGCGCCATAATCGGCCGCGTCGGTGGCTTCCTCCAGCGGCTTCAGGGCTTCCAGATGCAGGATATGGCGGGCGTGGATGGCGTAGGGGTCGGCCAGCCAGGTTTCGATCGCGGTCACGCTCAGCCGGCGGGGGCGCAATGCCACCGGCGGGCGCGGTGCCGGGGGATGCACGGGGGCGGGCGGGCCGGCGGGCTGGTCGAGCAGCCCGGCCCAGGCGGCGGCCGGGTGGCGGGGCAGCGACAGGCGCCGTCCGCGCAGATAGGCGTCGAGGCGGGTCAGCCAGCGCGCCGGCACGGCGGGGGCGCCGTCGCGCCGGCGCGGGCAGGAGAGGACGACCGTTGGCGCCGCGCAGGTGGAGAGGAAAAAATCATGCGCCGCCTCGCCGACGATCTGCTCGGTGCCGGGCAGGCCGGCGCGGGCGCGCATCGGCCGGCTCATCCAGGGGCCGGGATCGGTGGCGGGCGGCCAGATGCCCTCGACGAGGCCCCCCAGCACCATCAGCTCGGCCGATTGCAGGCGGGCTTCCAGCAGGCCCCAGATGAACACGCGCGGATGCTCGGTGCCCTCCCGCCCGCGCAAAGCGCGACGGCTGCGTACCACCGCGCCTTCCAGCAGCGCGTCGAGCAGGCCGGGCAGCACCGACGGGGGCTGGTCGGGCAGGCGCAGCAATGCCGGGCGGGCGCCGGCCAGCAGCACCGCCAGCGCCTCGCCTTCCTCCTGCGCCCAGAGACGCGACGGGCCGGGCGCATCGTCGGTGGTGGCCAGCGCCTCGGCCGCCTCGACCAGCGCCGCGACCAGCGCATCGGGGGCGATGCGCGCCGCCGCGTCGGCGCGCAGCAGCGGCTCCAGGCAGGATTCCAGCGCGTCCAGCAGGTCGCGCGCGGCCGGCGGCGCGTCGGCGGCGCGCAGGCGCAGCCCGGCCAGGCCCGGCGCCGGCTTCGGCCCGCGCAGCGCCGTGCGTTCCAGCGCGCGCGCCGCCGCCCGGCAGGCGGCGGGCGACCGCCCGGCCGCCGCCAGCGGATGTTTCAGCAGCGCCAGCAATGGCACCGGGGCGAGGCGGGCGGCCACCGCCGCAGCGAGCAGGCGCAGGAACACCGCGGGGGGCGAGCTGGCCAACTGCTCGCCGGCGCTGTCGTCGGCCACCACGCCCCAGCGCAGCAACTCGGCGGAAACCCGGCCGGCCAGCGCCCGGTCGGGGGTGACCAGGGCGGCGCGGCTGCCGGGGGTTTCCAGGGCGTCGCGCAGAATCAGGGCGATGGCGACCGCTTCCTCCTGTTCGTCGGCGGCTTCCAGGCGGAACAGGCCGCCGGTTTCCACCGGACCGCCCTCGCGCCAGCCGGGCAGCGCGGCGGCCGGCAGCAGCGCCTGCGCCAGCATGCGCGCCCGGCCGGGGAACGCCGGGGCGGCGCCGTCCCAGCATTCGACATCGTTGCGGGTGGCGCCCAGCCCGGCCAGCAGCCGCTTCATCCCGGCCTGCGGATGGGTTTCGTCGGCGGCCTCCCAGGCTGCTGCGGGCAGATCGAGATCCAGCCCCGGCAGCACGATCTGTCCGTTCGGCAGGCGCGCCACCACCCGCAGCAGCCCGGCCACGGCGGGAATGCCGGCGGTGGTGCCGGCGACCCAGACCGGCTCGGCGGGCGGGTTATCCTGCCACGCTTGCGCCTGCGCCCGCAGCAACGCCACCTGCCGCGCCGCCGGGTTCATCAGCCGGTTGCCGGCGAGAAAATCGGGCCAGGCCCGGGTGACGATTTCCAGGAAACGCAGGGTCGCCTGCCAGTGCTCGGCATGGGCGGCGTCGGCCGCCCGCGCCAGCGCTTCCGGCAGGGCGATTTCGGCCCGCTCGGCCTCGTCCATCAGGGCGGCGAGTTCGCGGGCCAGCAGCAGCGCCCGGTCGGCGGTGCCGGCGCCGCCGAACGCGGCGGGCAGCTTGAGCACAAGCGCCGCCAGCAGGCCCAGCCGCTCCTGCGGGTCGACCGCCGGCGGCAGGTCCAGCGCGCCCGCCAGCGCCAGTGGCGCCTCGTCCGGCGCGCCGAGGGAGGCGATGCGGGGCAGCAGCATCGGCCGGCCGCCGCCGGCGCGCAGGAACGCCTCGGCCAAGGCGCGGGCGGCGCGGCGGGTGGGCAGCAGGATCAGCCCGCGCGCCAGCGCGTCGGCGCCATGCGCGGCCAGCCAGCGCCGCGCCAGCGCGTCCAGGAACGGGATGTCGGCCGGGATGGTCGCCAGCTTCATGCTTGCCAGTTTCACCGGCTCTGCCCGGTGCGGCGCTCATGCAGCATGATCTCGGCCTCGGCGAGGTCGGCGGGGGTGGACAAATGGAACCACAGCCCGTCATGCACCACCGCGCGCAGCCGCCCGGCGGCGATGGCGCTGTCCCAGGCCAGGTTCATCGAGAACCGCCCTTCCGGCGCCTGGCGCAGCAAACCGGGCGAGACAAGCTGGATGCCGGCATAGATGTAGGGAACGATCTCGCGGTCGCCGCGCCGGCGCACCACCCCCAGCTTGTCGAGGGCGAAATCGCCGGCGCCGGTTTCGGCCCGGGTCTGGAAGGTGCGATGCACCAGCAGCACCGCGTCGGCCTCGGCCTCGTTCCAGGTTTGCGCCAGCCGGTCGAGCGCCGGACTCGGGCCGTCGAGCCAGAAACTGTCGCTGTTCACCACGAAGAACGGGTCCGGGCCGAGCAGGTCCAGCGCCGCCTGCACGCTGCCGCCGGTATCCAGCAGCGCCGCCTCGCGCAGCACCCTTGTGCGCGGTGGGCCGCCGCGCGCCTGCAGGCGGGCCGCCACCCGGTCGGCGTGCCAGAAGGTGTTGACCACCACCTCCTCCACCCCGGCGGCGGCCAGCCGGTCGAGCGCGTGGTCCAGCAGGGTGCTCCCGCCGAGCGGCAGCAGCGGCTTGGCGGTGTGCTCGGTGAGCGGGCGCATGCGGGTGCCGAGGCCGGCGGCCAGCAGCATGGCGCTGCGCGGACGGATCATGCCGGCCTCCCTTGCGCCAGCGATGCCAGGCGGTCCGGCCAGCCGGTGAGCACCGCGCGCCGCGCATCGCCTTCCAGCAGCCAGAGCGTCAGCTCCAGCGCCTCCGGCGGACGCCGCGGCCCCAGGCGCTGCGGCCATTCGACCAGCACGACGCCGGCGCGCGCTTCGTCCCAGCCGATTTCGGTCAGCGCCGCCGGCCCGCCGAGCCGCCACAGGTCGAAATGGTGCACCGGGCCGAGCCTTGTGTCGTAGGCCTGGACGATGGTGAAACTCGGGCTGGGCACTTCCAGCCCGGGGTCGCCGGTGGCGGCGCGCAGGAACGCCCGGGAAAAGGCGGTCTTGCCGGCGCCGAACGGGCCGTCGAGCAGGATGGCGTCGCCCGGCCGCGCCAGCGCCGCCAGCTCGGCGGCGAGGGCTTCGGTCGCGCCCAGGTCCGGCAGGTCGCGCCGCAAACCTGGCGGGGAGGCTGTCGAGTCGGCTTCAGGCATCGCGGCAATCTGCACCAGCCCCGGTGCCGTCTCAACCTCCCGCTTGCCTCGGCCGCGTGGCGGGGTAGGGTGCGCCCCATGACACAGACCCCGTTGCCGCAACAGATCGACACCGACGTGGCCATCGTGGGCGCCGGGCCGGTCGGCCTGTTCGCCGCCTTTGAACTCGGCATGCTCAAGCTCGGCAGCGTGCTGATCGACGCGCTGTCGGAAGTGGGCGGGCAGTGCACCGCGCTGTATCCCGAGAAGCCGATCTACGACATCCCCGGCCATCCCGCCATCGAGGCGGGCGAGCTGATCTCCCGGCTGGAGCGGCAGATCGCCCCGTTCAGCCCCGGGCGGCTGCTTGGACGACGGGTGGAGCGGCTGGAGGGGGCGCCGGGCGGGTTCACCCTGGGCACCGACCGCGGCGACGTGGTGCGCTGCCGCGCGGTGATCCTGGCCGCCGGCGCCGGCGCCTTCGGCCCCAACCGGCCGCCGCTGGACGGGCTGGCGGCCTACGAGGCAACCGGCGCGGTGCAGTACTACGTGCGCCGGCGCGAGGAATTGCGCGGCAAGCGGGTGGTGATCGCCGGCGGCGGCGATTCAGCCGTGGACTGGGCGCTGGCGCTGCGCGGCATCGCCGCCTCCATCCAGCTGGTGCACCGGCGGGCGAAATTCCGCGCCGCGCCGGACAGCGCCGGCCAGCTCGACCACGCCGCCGAACGCGGCGAGGTGGAACTGGTCATTCCGTACCAGCTGCACGCGCTGCACGGCGAGGACGGGGTGCTGGCGGCGGTGGAGGTGGCCGACCTGGACGGCGGCACGCGGCGGCTGGCGGCCGACGTGCTGTTGCCGTTCTTCGGGTTGTCGATGGATCTCGGCCCGATCGCCGGCTGGGGGTTTTCGCTGGAGCGCCACCATGTGACGGTCGATCCCGCCACCTGCGCGACCTCGATGCCGGGGGTGTTCGCGATCGGCGACGTGGCGACCTATCCGGGCAAGCTGAAGCTGATTCTTCAGGGGTTCTCCGAGGCGGCGATGGCGGCGCACGCGGTTTATCCGATCGTGTTTCCCGATACGGCGCTGCATTTCGAATATTCGACCAGCCGGGGGGTGCCGGGCGGGGGGTGAGCGGCGGCATGGGCAGCGATCTCTACGACGCCGATTTCTATGCCTGGGCGAACGAGCAGGCGGCGCTGCTGCGGGCCGGCCGGCTGGACGCGGCCGACATCGCGCATATCGCCGAGGAAATCGAAAGCATGGGCCGCGGCGAGAAGCGCGAACTGGTCAACCGCCTGAACGTGCTGCTGCTGCATTTGCTGAAATGGCAGCACCAGCCGGCCCGGCGCGGCAATTCCTGGCGGCTGTCGATCGCCAACGCACGCGACCAGCTGGCCGACCACCTGGCGGACAACCCGAGCCTCAAGACCCGGCTGGCGGAGGCGACCGCCTCGGCGCATCGCTATGCGCGCCGCGACGCCTCCGGGGAAACCGGGCTACCGGAGGAAGCATTTCCGGCGGACTGCCCGTGGTCGTTCGAGCAGATCATGGACGGCAAGTTCTGGCCGGGCTGAACCGGATGATCCGCCTGACCGACCTTCGCCTGCCGCTCGACCACCCGCCCGGGGCGCTGCAAGCCGCGGCGGCGGTGCGGCTTGGCGTGGCGCCGGAGGCCATCCGCGATGTCACCCTGTTCCGCCGCGGCTTCGATGCGCGCAAGCAACACGCCATCGTGCTGGTCTATACGCTCGATATCGCGCTCGATGACGAGGCCGCCGTGCTACGCCGTTTCGCCACCGATCCGCATGTCGGGCCGGCGCCGGACCTAGAATACCGCTTGGTGGCGCGCGCGCCGGACGGCCTGACGCTGCGGCCGGTGGTGGTGGGGGCCGGACCCTGCGGCCTGTTCGCCGCGCTGACGCTGGCGCAGATGGGGTTCCGGCCGATCATCCTGGAACGCGGCCGGAAGGTGCGTGAACGCACGCAGGACACCTGGGGCCTGTGGCGGCGCGGCGTGCTCGACCCGGAATCCAACGTGCAGTTCGGCGAAGGCGGCGCCGGCACCTTCTCCGACGGCAAGCTGTACAGCGGGGTGAAGGAGGCCGGCCGGCTGGGCCGGCGGGTGCTGACCGAATTCGTCGCCGCCGGCGCGCCGGCGGAAATCCTGTATGTCAGCAAGCCGCATATCGGCACTTTCCGGCTGGTGTCGATGGTGGAGGCGATGCGCGCCACCATCGAGCAACTGGGCGGCGAATACCGGTTCGCCACCCGCATGGCCGATATCGACATCGAGACCCGGCCGGACGGCAGCCGCCATGTGCGTGGCCTGCATCTGGCCGGCGGCGGCTATATCCGCGCCGACCATGTGGTGCTCGCGCTCGGCCATTCCGCCCGCGACAGCTTTGCCGCCCTGCACGCGCGCGGCGTGTTCATGGAGGCCAAGCCGTTCTCGCTGGGCGTGCGCATCGAACATCCGCAGGCGCTGATCGACCGCGCCCGCTTCGGCGCCTTCGCCGGCCATAAGCTGCTGGGGGCGGCCGACTACAAGCTGGTGCATCACGGCGGCGACGGGCGCTCGGTGTACAGCTTCTGCATGTGCCCGGGCGGGCGGGTGGTGGCCGCCACCTCCGAGCCCGGGCGGGTGGTGACCAACGGCATGAGCCAGTATTCGCGCGCCGAACTCAACGCCAATGCCGGGCTGGTGGTGGGCGTTACCCCGGAGCGCGACTTTCCGGACGGGCCGCTGGCCGGCATCGCCTTGCAGCGCCACTGGGAATCGCGCGCCTTCGAGGCCGGCGGCGGGGATTACGCCGCGCCGGCCCAACGGGTGGGGGATTTTCTCGCCGGCCGGGCCTCGGTGGCGCTCGGCGCGGTGCTGCCGTCATACCGGCCGGGCACGATGCCGGCGGATCTGGCCGCCTGTCTGCCGGACTACGCGGTGGCGGCGATCCGCGCCGCTTTGCCCGGCTTCGACCGGCAGATCCCCGGCTTCGCCATGGCCGACGCGGTGATGACCGGGGTGGAAACGCGCACCTCCTCGCCGCTGCGCATGCGCCGCGACGCCGCGCTGCAAAGCATCAACACGCGCGGCCTGTATCCGGCCGGCGAGGGCGCGGGCTATGCCGGCGGCATCCTGTCCGCCGGCATCGACGGCATCCGGGTGGCCGAGGCGGTGGCGCTGAGCCTGGCCGCGGCGCCGGCGGCGGCGTAACCTGCGGTCCGGCTGCCCGGCGGCAGGCAATTTCACCATGGCGGCGGGCGCCACCAGTTCGCTGGCACCGACCGCCGCGGTGACGACGGCACGATTGATCGGCATCCATTCCTGACGGCGGAATGCCGATGGCGGAGCGGCCGGCGCGACCGCGCCCTTTGATTTCCGCGCCCGGACACGCCACATCAGCCGGATGAAACGCCGCACCCTTATCCTGCTGCCGCTGCTGCCGCTGCTGGCGCCGCTGTTCGCCGGCCCGGCGGCGGCGCAGCCCGTCGCCCCGTCGTCGGAGCGCGACCGCGCCGATCTGGCCCGCATCGAGACCGCCCTGAACGGGCTGCACACGCTCAAGGCACGCTTCCTGCAAGTGTCGCCCGACGGCCGCACCGCCGAGGGCGTGGCCTGGGTGGAGCGGCCAGGCCGCATGCGGTTCCAGTACGACCCGCCCAGCCCGCTGCTGCTGGTGGCCGGATACGGGCTGTTCATCTTCCATGACAGCCAGCTTCAGCAGACCACCAACCTGCCGCTGAGCGCCACCCCGCTGGGTTTGCTGCTGCGCGACAATCTGCGGCTGTCCGGGGACGTGACGGTGACCGGCATCGAGCGTCTGCCCGGGCAGATCCAGGTGACCCTGGTGCGCACCGCCTCGCCCGCCGACGGCAGCCTGACGCTGGTGTTCGCCGACAACCCGCTGGCGCTGCGGCAATGGTCGGTGGTGGACGCGCAGCGGCAGGAAACGCGGGTGTCGCTGTTCAACGTGGAACTGGGCGGCAGCTTCGATTCCAAGCTGTTCGTGTTCAACCCGGAGGGCGCCGGCAGCGGCAGGTAGCGGCGTGACAGATCGGCCACAGGCGCGGCCCGCGCAGGCGTTACGAACCGCCCCGGCCGCATCGATCACTTCATTTTGCTGCCATTTTCGCGGATGATGATGACGGCATGAAACCCCTCATCGGCATCTCCTGCTGCACCAAGCTGTTCGGCGCCACCGGGATGGCGAACCATGCGGCGTCGGATACCTATGTGCGCGCCACCGATCTGGTGGTGGGCGGCGTGGCGGTGCTGATTCCGGCCAATGGCAGCAAGGCGGACATCGCCACGCTGCTGGGCCGGCTGGACGGCATTATTCTTACCGGCAGCCGCTCCAACGTGCACCCCGACCTTTACCAGGGACCGCCGCACGCCGAAGGCACCCCGGAAGATGCCATGCGCGACGCGGTGACGCTGCCGTTGATCCGTGGGGCGGTGGCGGCCGGCATTCCGCTGCTGGCGATCTGCCGCGGCATGCAGGAATTCAACGTGGCGATGGGCGGCAGCCTGCACCAGCGCCTGCAGGATCTGCCCGACCGGATGGACCACTCCACCCCGATGCAGCCCAACCCGCGGGTGCGCACCGGCAAGGCGCACAGCGTGCGGATCGTCAAGGGCAGCTGGCTGCACCGGGTGGCCGGCGCCACCGAGATCGCCGTCAACTCGCTGCACAACCAGGGAGTGGACGGCCTGGCCCCCGGACTGGTCGCCGAGGCGGTGGCGCCGGACGGCACCGTCGAGGCCATCCGCGCCGCCACCGCTCCGGCCCTGGCGGTGGGGGTGCAATGGCATCCCGAATACGACTGGGACCGCGATCCGGTGTCGCGCCGCATTTTCGAGGCGTTCGGCGAGGCCATCAACAACCGCACGCAGCCGCAGGCGGCCACGGCCGACTGAAGGCCAGGGTTTTCGCCCTGGCCCCCGGCCGCCGCCGGCATCAATACATGTGCTGGCCGCCGTTGATCGACAGCGTCGATCCGGTAATGAAATCGGCCTCGTCGGCGGTCAGGAACACCACCCCGCGGGCGATGTCGTCGGCATGGCCGAGCCGGCCCACCGGAATGCGGCTGATGATTTTCTGCAGCACGTCCTCGGGCACCGCGCGCACCATCTCGGTGTCGACATAGCCCGGCGCGACCGCGTTGACGGTGATGCCGAACTTCGCGCCTTCCTGGGCCAGCGCCTTGGTGAAGCCGTGGATGCCCGACTTGGCGGCGGCATAGTTGACCTGGCCGTACTGGCCGGCCTGACCGTTCAGCGAGCCGACATTGACGATGCGGCCGAACTTGGCCGCGCGCATGTCGTCGAACACCAGCTTGCACAGGTTGAAGCAGGAGCCGAGGTTGGTATCGATCACCGCATCCCACATGTCGCGGCTCATCCGCGTCATGGTGCCGTCACGGGTGATGCCGGCATTGTTGACCAGGATCTCGATCTTGCCGAACTCGGCATGGATGCGATCGACCGCCTCCTTGCAGGCCTGGAAGTCGCTGACATCGAACTTGACGGTGGGGATGCCGGTTGCCTCGCTGAAGGCGGCGGCGGCCGCGTCGTTACTGGCGTAATTGGCGATGACGGTGCGGCCGGCGGCCTTCAGCTCGCGGCTGATCTCCTCGCCTATGCCCCGGGAGCCACCGGTGACGAGTGCAATCCTGCTCATTGGAAAACCTCCCTAGTGAAACGTTGAGTCCAGCGTAGCATCCTTGCCGGGCCGCGCCAGCCTCAAAGCGGCCGGGACGGCGTGGGTTGTCGTTGACGCAGGTCAACGTTACCAAAAACGCATCGGTCCGCAGCCTGCCTCCCGTGCATGCCCCGGCGCAAGGCCCCGGGGGTTGCCGGCGGGCGGCAATACCGGCATATGTCCATGAAAACAGGCATTTCACACAATAATGATCGAGCCAGCCTCTGAGCGCGTCATAGCGGTCGATGCCCGCTGTTTGCAGGATCCGGGTTATGCGCCGCGCGGCATCGGGCGGCATGCGCTGGGCCTGTTGCGGCGCGCGCCCGCCTGGGCGCGGCTGATGGCGCTGACGGACCCGGCATTGCCGCCCATGGCCGGGGCGGCGCGTGGCCTGTTCAGCGCCGTCTATCCGAATGCACGCTTCCGCGCCCTGGACCGTCCGGCCTGCCTGATCTCGCCGTCCCCCATGACGCATGATCCGCTGTTCACCGCCCGGCTGGTGCAGCTTCCCGGCACGCTGGCCGCGGCGGTCGTGCATGATTTCATCCCGCTCGCCTTCGCCGGGCACTATCTGGCCGATCCGGCGCGGCGGCTGCTCTACCACGCCCAGCTTGTCTGGCTCGCCCGGCATGACCTGTTCCTGGCCAATTCACATTCCACCGCGGCATCGTTGCGGGCGACCCTGGGGGTGCCGGACGCGCGCATTCGCGCCACCGGGGCGCCGCCCCACCAGACGCTGATCAAGCCGCGCGCCGGCGCGCTGCCGCGGCATGTCCTGGTGATCGGCGGCGGGGACATGCGCAAGAATGTCGAATGCGCCATCCGGGGCCACGCCGCCTGCGCGCGCATGCAGCAGGCCCGCATGCCCCTGGTGCTGACCGGCCATTACGACCCCGGTTGGAGCGCGGCGTTGCGGGCGAGCGTCGAACTGGCCGGCGGCGATCCGGCCCTGCTGGTGCTGGCCGGCCATGTCACCGACGTGCAGATCGCGCAGCTTTATCATGACGCGCTTTGCCTGATCGCGCCCTCCCGCGCCGAAGGCTTCGACAGCCCGGTCATCGAGGCAATCGCCGCCGGGGTGCCGGTGCTCGCCTCCGACATCGACGTGCACCGCGAGCTGCTCGGCGATCCGGCCTGGCTGTTCGGCGCCGACGACCCGGCGGGGCTGGCCAGGCTTCTCGACGCCATCGCCGATCCGGCGCGGCAATGCGAGCTGGTGGCCGCACAGCGACGGGTGCTGCCGGAATACACGGCCGAGCGCGTCGCCGCCCGGTTCTGGGCGCCGATCGGCGAACGCCTCGCCGCCGCGCCGGCGGTGCTGCGCGGTGCCCGGCCGCGGGTGGCGCTGCTGTCGCCGCTGCCGCCGGACCGCTCGGGGGTGGCCGACTACACCGCGACCAGCTGCGCCGAACTCGGCCGCCTTGTGGAACTGCACGTGTTCACCGGCGCCAACCATCCCCCGCCGGTCGAAGGGGCGGCGACGGTGCGGCCGCTGAGCGCGCTGCCGCATCTGTCCGCCCGGTTCGACCGGGTGGTGAACGTGCTGGGCAATTCCCATTTTCACCTCGAAATATTTCACTATCTGCTGCGGCACGGCGGCGCCTGCATCGGCCATGACAGCCGCATGCTGGGGTTCTACGGCATATTGCTCGGCATGGACCGCACCGCCGCGGTGGCCGCGGCCGAACTCGGCCGCCCGGTGACGCGCGCGGAGATCGATGGCTGGATGGCCGACGAGGCCCGGCTGGAAGCCCTGCATTACGGCGAGATCGCCGCCGCCGCCGACCCGGTGATCGTCCACTCGCCGGTGACCGCAAGGCTGATCCGCGAGCGCCACGGCGTACGGCCGGTGCTGCTGCCGTTCTGCATCCAACGCCCCTGGGACCCGGCCGCGCTCGCCCGCCGGCAGGAGGCGCGGCGCCGCCTGGGCCTGCCGGACGGCAAGGTGGTCATTGCCACCTTCGGCTACGTGCAGAAATCGAAAGCGCCGGAGGACTGCATCTGGGCGCTGGACGTGCTGCGCCGATGGGGCGTCGACGCGGCGCTGCATTTCGTCGGCGGGCATGAATCCGGCCATGAATATGGCCGTCTGGTAGACTCGCTCGGCCTGTCGGACAATGTCGTGTTCCTTGGCGACTATGTCAGCGAGGCGACGTATCGCGACTACCTCGTCGGCGCCGATCTGGGCGTCCAGCTGCGTCGCGTCTATCTCGGCAGCATTTCCGGCGCGTTGCAGGACTGCATCGGCGCCGGCCTGCCCACCGTGACCAACGCCAGCCTGGGCGAGATGCTGGACGCCCCTTCCTATGTGCGTTGCGTGCCGGATGCGCTCAGCCCGCTGCTGGTGGCGGAGGCGCTGGCCAACCTGCTGGATTGCGGCCTGGCGCGCACCCGCCCCGAGGCGGAGCGGCTCGCTTACGTCGCGGCGCACAGCTTCGCCGACTACGCGCGCGGCCTGTGCGCGGCGCTTGGTCTGGAGACCGCCGCGTGAACCAATCGGGGGGGCTTCGGTGACGCGCGTGGTGGTGCTCGATATCAGCGAACTGATCGGCAACCCGGTGCGCACCGGCATCCAGCGCGTGGTGCGCGAACTGATCCGGCGCTGGCCGGCGGATGTGCCGATGCGGGTGGCGCGCCACGACCCGGCCAAAGGGCTGGTGGCCGTGCCCGACATGGCGGTCGATCTGCTGACCGGCCGGGTGCCGGGCGTCGCCGATCTGCCGTCCGAGCAGGTGGCGCGTCTGCTTGCCGGCGTGCTGGACCGGCGCGCCGCCGCGCTGCCGGCCGACCCGCTTCTGTTCGTGCCGGAAGTGTTCTTCGACCGGCGGCGCTGCGACTTCCTGTGCGCGCGGCTGCGGGCGCGGGCGGATTCGGTCGGGTTCATCGTCTACGACTTCATCGCCTGGCTGCATCCCGACCGCATCGGCGTTACCCATTCGGCGCCGCTGATGCCCTATCTGCGGCTGCTGAGCAGCGCGCGCCGCCTTGCCTTCATCAGCGCCGCCACCCGGGCGGATTATGCCGAGAGGGTGATGCGCGGGGGCGGCGTGGACGGGCCGGTGCTGGCCCTTGGCTGCGACGGGCTGGGACTGGAGCGGCTCGACTTCGCGCCGTCGCGCCGCGGCTTCGTCTGCATCGGCTCGATCGACGGGCGGAAAAACCAGGACCTCGTGCTGCGCGCTTTCCAGCTGCTGTGGGCGCAGGGTCACGCCATTCCGCTGACGCTGGTGGGCGATGCGTTCGCGCAGATCGACGCCTCGGCGTTCGAGGCGGCACGGGCGCATCCGCTGTTCGCCTGGCATCGCCATCTGGGCGACGAGGCGGTGCGCGAACTGCTGCGCACGGCGCGCGGAACGATCTATGTCTCGGAACTCGAGGGCTACGGCATTCCCCCGGTGGAGAGCCTGCATGCGGGGCTGCCGGTGATCTGCGCCGCCAGCGTGCCCTCGGTCGCCGACCTGCCGCCGCTTGGCCAGATCCGGCTGGCGAGGGTGACGCCGGAGGCGATCGCCGAGGCGGTGCTGACGCTGGCGGACGACGCCACCGCCAGGCGGCTGTGGGAGGAGGCAAGGCGGCTGTCGCTGGTGACCTGGGACAGCTTCGCGCGCCAGACCGCCGACTGGATGGCGGCGGCCTGAGAGTTTGTGAATGAATGCCCGCGACGCTCCGATCCAGCCGGAAACGCTCAATGATATCAGCGGGCGTTCATTCGCAAGTTCGATTGCTTCACAAGCTCTGAGTTCCGCCATCAGCCCGCCTTGTCGGACCCGCGCTCCAGCGCCAGCGTCAGCAGCACCGTCTCCAGCATTTGCGCCACCGCGTCATGGGTATCCCGGCCGGCGGCGGCGCTGGCGTCCGGTGGCGGGGGCGCCTCGACCTTGGTGGCATCCACCCTGGCCTCGAACTTGGCATCCAGCCTGGCCAAGGCGGCGCGCAGGCGTGCCGCGATGAAGATGCGGGTGCGCCAGACCAGCGGGCGCAGCACCGGCTTCACCCACCCCCACAGCCCCTGCGCCAGCCGTCTGGCGGCCGACCTTACGCCCCGCGCGCGATCGGCCGGGATTGCCGGCGCCGCCATGCCGGTATTCCCCGTCTCGTGCCGCCGGGCCGGGCGCAAGGCGGCCGATCCGCGGCGCAACAGCCGCGCCAGCGGCAGCACCGCCCGCAGCGCCACCGGCGCGTCCGGCCAGTTCAGTTCCTCCACCAGCCGCGTCTGCTGCGTGCGCAACTCGGCGGCCAGTTCCTCGCGCGCCGCCGCCAGCCCGGGATCATGGGGCCGCCAATGGTCGAGCGCGTTGATCGGCAGCGCGAAGTGGCGCAGCAGGTCGTCGCGCTCCACCGGAAGGTAGAAGCAATTGGTGCCGTCGAACCAGGCGCGGCGGTAGCCCTGCGCCAGCAGCACCGGCTCCCACGCCGCATTGGCCAGTTCATTCGACCCCGGCAGCGTCGCCGCGATCACCAGTACGGTCGGGCGGACGGCACGCCAGTCGGTGCCGACGATGACCGCCGCCTCGGCGCCACCGGCGTCGATCCTGAGAAGGTCGATCCGCCGGTTTGGCGCATGCGCGGCGAGGATACCGGCCAGCGTGCCGGCGGGCAGGTCCATGCGCAGGTTGATGTCGCGCGGCCGGGCCGCGGCAAGCCGGGCGAAGGCGGCCTTCGGCACGGCATTGATGCCTGACCAGCCGCGATCGTAGAGCGCCTTGGTCACCGATCCGTCCACCGGGTCGGCGGCACCGAAATCCAGGTAGAACCCGTCATCCGCCGCGGCGAAGACACGATTCAGCAGCACGTCCTCGCCGTTCCGGGCGTAGGAAACGAAGGTCATCGGCGGTCCCTCAAATAATCCCGAACCCGGGTTGGCCGATCCCGGGTCCGATCGTGATGTGCATTCAATGCCGGGCGGCGTACCGCCCGGCATTGAATGTTGTCAAACGATACCGGCATGTCGTCAAATCATGTCGACGAGTGCAATCATGTCATCCGGCTTGCTTCACCGCCTCGGCAACGCCCCGCTTTGTCACGTCGGCCAATCGCCGCGCCCGGCCCGGATTCCGCGCACCCATTCCAGCAACGGGCGCCACAAGGCGCGCTCGGCGCCGGAGCCGGCCGCCATGCCGATATGGCCGGCGGCCGGCTCATGCAGCACGGCGCCGCGAATCAGGGCCGCCAGTGGGCGGGCGCTCTCGGGCGGGACGATGCGGTCGCGCCCGGGGGTGGCGACGAAGCAAGGCAGGTTGAGCGAAGCCGGGGAAACCGGCAGCCCGGCCACCGTCCAGGCGTCGTTGCCCGGCGTGTTGGCGCCATACCAGCCGGTCAGGCACTCGCGCGCCACCGGGGCGGCCAGCGGCACGCCGTCGTTCAGCCAGTCCTCCAGCGCCACGAACAGGCGGGCGCGGTCGCTGTCCTGGTCCAGCCGGGCGAAGGCGCGGTATTTGGTGGCGACGCCGAACGGGTCGAGCAGGGCGAACAGCAGTTGCAGCAGGTCCACCGGCAGGGTGCCGGCAAACGCCATGGCCGGCTCCAGCAGCGGCGCCAGCCGGGCCAGCTGGGTGGCGCGGTCGGGGTCGGCGGCGTGGAAGTCCCAGGGGGTGGCCAGCAGCGCCAGCGCCGCCACCAGATCAGGCCGGCGCTGCGCCGCCGCCACCGTCAGCAGGCCGCCCATGCAGTAGCCGGCCAGCACCAGCCGCCCGCCCGCCGCCAGCGCACCCGCCGCCAGCAGCGCGCGTTCCAGCCGCCCGGCGATGTAGTCGGTGAGGGTGAAATGCCGCTCCGCCACCCCGGGCCAGCCCCAGTCCAGCAGCAGCACCCGCAGCCCCTGGGCGGCAAGCCAGCGGACCATCGAGCGGCCCGGCGCGAGATCCAGCACGCTGGCCCGGTTGACCAGGCTTGGCACGAACAACAGCACCGGCCCCGCGTTCGCGGCATGGCCGGTGCCGAAATCCAGCAGGCGGCTGTTGCCCTCGGTCCACAGCACAGGCGGATCGGGCAGGTCGCGGCGCCAGGGATGGCGGCGATAGGCGGCGATGCCGGCGATCAGTTCACGGTCCTGGCGCAGCGCCTCCATCAGCACCGCCTGCGGAAACGCCCCCGGCTGCCCGGCGGCGGCGCGCTGCACCGCCTCGGCGATGGCCCGCACCTGCTCAGCCGCGTTTTCGCTCCAGCCCGGCCAGCCGGCGTTCAAGTTCGGCGACGCGCGCACGGAGACGCTCGACTTCAGCATCGCGAGGGTCAGGTGCAGCAGCAGCGGGCGGGGACCGCGGCGCAGCATCGGTCCCGGCGGCACCATTTCGGGCAGCGCGGCGGCGCTGGCGGGCAGACTCACCGGGCATGCCCCGCGGCAGGAAGCTGATCAGCCCGCCGGCGGCGCCAGCCCACAGCGACAGCAGCACATGCACCGCCTCCTGCGCCTCGCGGTCCACCGCCAGCGCGGCCAGTTCGCTCTGCCACAGGGTGATCCAGTCGCGGGCGAGGTCGCGCAGATCCTCGCCGGACTGGCCGGCCGGCGGCGGGTCGGACGGGGCGCCCCGCGTCATGCGTCATCCATCCTCCTGCGGCGGGCCGGAAGCCCCGCCGGTGTCACCATAGCAGGCCGGTGTCACCATAGCAGAACGGATGGGTTTTTGGATGTTGCGCCGCGGCATGCTAGCATCCCGGCCCATTCGTTTCATACGCTGATCATCGGCCAGTGCCGGGGGACCCCATGTCGCTGACATCCCAACCCGAAAACGGTGCTTCCGCCGCCGAGAAGCCCCCGGTGGTCGTCAAGAAATATGCCAACCGCCGACTGTACAACACCGAAAGCTCCAGCTACATCACCCTGGACACGCTGGCCGAGATGGTCAGGATCGGCCGCGACTTCGTGGTGTACGACGCCAAGACCGGCGACGACATCACCCGCAGCGTGCTGACCCAGATCATTGTCGAGGAGGAAAGCAAGGGCCGCAACCTGCTGCCCACCGGGTTCCTGCGCCAGTTGATCAGCTTCTACGGCGATTCGGTGCAGACCATGGTGCCGCGTTACCTGGAACAGGCCATGGCCAGCTTCGCGCATCAGCAGGAGCAGGTGCGCGAGGCCATGAAGCAGACCATGGGCAATTTCTTCCCGTTCCCGATCGAGGAGGTGGGCCGGCAGAACATCGCCATGATCGAGCGTGCCATGAGCCTGTTCACGCCGTTCTACCAGCCTCCCGACGGCGGCGCGCCACGGCCGGCGGCCAACGTGCAGGAGGAACTGGCCGCTTTGCGGGGCGAACTGGACAGCCTGCGCCGGCAACTGGCGGAAGCGCGGCAGGAAATAGCCCGGCGGGACGCCCCGGAGACGCCGGCGGAGGACTAATTTGACAAAATCACACTTTCTGGCATGACTCTTGCTTATGCAGGTGCTGCCCTCCGCTGGGAGCGGAAGCGGGATTCGATGGCGCTGCGTCGTCGATCGTGGCGCTGGTTGATCCGCGCCACA
>Ga0302320_10006655_pt1 | contig 25597 bp, 22 predicted proteins | sample Bog_T0_3_FD_202130 | JGI IMG/M metagenome (GOLD analysis project Ga0302320, IMG submission 202130) | Peat permafrost microbial communities from Stordalen Mire near Abisko, Sweden - Bog_T0_3 | ecosystem: Environmental > Terrestrial > Soil > Wetlands > Peat | place: Sweden: Abisko, Stordalen Mire... | reverse complement strand
GGCTGCCTCGCGGTCGCCAAGCATGACGATCATCACCGCTGTGCCGTCGGTTTCGGCGTGACGGAACAGGGATGCGCCGAGCAGCGGGAACATGCGGTGCTCGAGGACGCAGTGATCGTTGATGTCATCAGGCGGCATGGACATGGGATCCCTCAAGAAAGCCTCGGCAAATTGCCATAAGTGCGATGGCGGATCCGGACGGCATCATTGGCCCCACACAATGCCACGCGCCGGCTGCGGGGTGCGCTGCGCAGCCGCGCCCCGCGTAACGACTGCCTGCATCCGCCCGATGGCGGTCGCCTCAGGACGCGCCGCCGCCGCTCCGGGTGAGGCGAGCTGGGTGGCCCAGTCACTGATGTTTCCGATGGACTGACGGACGCGTTCGGCGTCGTCCGCCATACTGGCGGCGACCGTGGCGGCGGTGTCGGCGAAGTCGCGCAGCCCGCGGTAGACCGCAATCGCAACAATGCCCGGATTGCGGCCGTTCGCCTGCAGCCCCTGGCTGCGGTCAGCCAGGTCGCGCGCACTGCTGCCTAGATCCGCCACATCCGCGGCAACGGCCTTCACCGCCTTCAGCCGCGCCGGCAGGCCGGCGAGCGTCTCCAGCACCGACCGAAGCCGGGAACGGATCAGCGCCTTGTCGTTCACGCCGTCGAGCGTCCGTGCAATTGCGCCCAGCTCGGCCGCCTGGCCTTTCAGAATCGCACCTGCTGCGCGGGACGCGGCCGCTTCGCGCGCTGCCCGCTGCGCCAGCTCTTCGGTCTCCCCTGTGAAGGCCTGTAGCTCGGCGGCGAATGCGGCCGCGGCGCCGCTCTCAGGGCTGCGGGCTACGGCGAGCGCCCTGGCCTGCGCTGCCAGGTCCTCCGCCCGAGGCACCAGCAGGGCGATTTGGGTGGCGGCTTCGTCCTGCGTCTGCATGCGGTTGGCGAGGATGGCGAGGATCTTCGCCAAGCCTTGAAAAATCTCGCGGTTCGTGGCGGCAGCGGCCTCTTCAGGTGCCGGCATCTTCATATCCAATGCCGCCACTGTCCCGGTGGCTGCGGCGTTGCCAGAAAACGGCACCACCAGCGCAAATGCGCGAAGCTAAAAGGCCCATTTTCACTTCTACCCGGAGCGACAGCCGACAGTGCGCCGAATCGCCCTGGCCTGATATATCAAAAGAAGATTAATAGCATGTGCACTGCTGACCAGGCTCGGCTCCAGTTTGTACCTATGCTGGTCTGAAATCTCGACCGCTTTGAGAGCCGGGGCGTTAGCCTCTTCACAGCTGCGGCTGTTCATCGGCCACTGTCTCCCTGCATCGTGCAGTCCAGCACGCGCGCTCCCTTGGCGGACCACACCGATGTCCTGGCCCATGTCGCGCCCCTGCGCTGTAGATGCTGACATGTCCTCTCGCCGCGCACGCCCTTCGCATGGATCGGTGATGAAGCCGACCCTCAGCGCATGCGCACTCATGCGTGCAATCACGCCGCCCTGACGCCGGCGACGAACGTGTGCACCTCAGCTGACAACCTCTGGGACTGCTGCGAGAGTTCGCCTGCCGCGCCCAAAACCTGGGTGGCTGCCGATCCGGTTTCGGCGGCGGCCAGGCCAACACCGGTGATGTTGACCGTCACATCCTGGGCCGCCTGGGCAGTCTGCTGCACGTTGCGGGCGATCTCCGACGTGGCCGCACCCTGTTCCTCCACCGCCGCGGCGATGGCCGTCGCGATCGAGCCGACTTCCTCGATGGTGCCGGTGATTCCGCGGATGGCCTCGGCGGCTTCCTTGGTGGCCACTTGGATGTGGCCAATCCGCGCGGCGATGGCCTCGGTGGCCTTTGCGGTCTGCTGGGCCAGAGTTTTCACCTCGGACGCGACCACGGCGAAACCCTTGCCCGCGTCACCCGCACGGGCCGCCTCGATGGTTGCGTTCGGCGCCAGCAGATTGGTCTGCCCGGCAGTGTTGGTGATCAGGCCCACCACATCACCGATCTTCCGGGCGTCGTCGGTCAGCGTTCGGACGATCGTGTCGGTGCGCCTTGCATCGGAGACCGCCTTGCCGGTGATACTCGCCGACTGGGCCACCTGGCGGCCGATCTCGGCAATGGACGCCGTCAGCTGCTCGGCGGCCGACGCCACGGTCTGCACGCCGGTGCTGGCCTGCTCGGCCGCCGCGGCGACAGTTCCGGCCTGTTGGCCGGTCTGGTCCGCCGTTACGGTCATGCTCCTGGCCGTCGCTTCCATCTCGGCCGACGAGGCTGACAGCATTCCGGCCAAACGGCCGATGTTGCTCTCGAAGCCGTCTGCCATTTTGTGCAGCGCCTTCTTTTGCTCAGCCGTGGCCCGCAGCTTGGCCGCCTCCTGCTCGGTGCGCAGCCGCGTGGTCTCAACCATGCTGTCCCTAAACACCAGCACCGCACCGGCCATGCCGCCGACCTCATCACGCCGGTCCGTGCCCGGAACCACAGCCGGAAGGTCGCCCCTCGCCAGCCGATCTGTTGCAATCTTCAATGCGCCGAGCGAACCGGTGATATCGCGGCGGATGAGCCACGCGGCGAGCAGGGTGAACAACAGGATGCCGCCGCCGACCGTCGCCATCGTCAGAAGTGACGCCCAAAACGAGGCGTCGAGATCGTCGGTGTATCCGCCGCTGTAGATCGCAACGTCCCATGGCGCGAACCGCGGCACTGCCGACACTTTCCGCACCGGGTTTGTCTGCCCCGGCCGCGGGAACATGTAACTCATCGTGCCCTCGTCAGAGAACCGCAGACTGTCAGCAATCAGCTTGGAGATGGGCTTCCCCGTGGCGACGTCGGTCGGATTGGGTTTGCCCTCCAGAGCCGGGTTCACCCCGTGCTACCCCGTGCATGAAAACATATCCGGTGCGCAGGTCGGTGACGGCAATGTAGCCCGTCCCATGGTCGAAACGGATGGCTCTGATCTCCGCATGAAAGAGATCCTGCGCCTGCTGCCGGGTGATCTCCTGCGCGCCGACCCTGACTTCCAGCGCCGCGGCAAGAGCCACCGTCGAACTGACCTCGGACCGGAATTTATCCAACCGGTCATCGAGCATCCGCTGACGCAGCGTCGTTGCGCCGATGCCAAGCATCGCAGCCACTGACAATGCGAGCAGTAGCCCAAGCTTCGTACGGAGCTTGAACCGACTGAGAATATTCATGTGCGTGCTCGGTTCCGCGTAAGAGAATATGCGGACAATTAACCAGATAGGATTAACGAAAGATAACGATTGGCGCCGGGTGGTCGTGCCGATCAAGCTCCCGCCGACGCGTTGCGAAGACGCAACCTGCCACCACCTGCCTGTGTACCGGGACGCCCCTTCCCGCAGTGGCCGGCTCACCTACAGCGTCCGGTGCCGGCAGCGCAGAGCGGGCGTGCGGCGCCCTGGCGGCAGAAATTCAGCAGCTTGTTGGCGTCAAAGGGCCCATCCTATCCAACTGTTCGCCGGTCAACCGCCAATGACACTGGATCACCGTTAACACTTCGTTCGGCAAGTTCTTGCTACATTGCGCTTCGATTGGCGGGAAGGGCTGTGGCGATGGCATTGGCGACGCGGATAATGGCAGTGCCCGCGCTGTTCGGCATGGCGCTGGCGGGCTTGGCCGCAATCCATGCCGTCGAGTCAAGGCATATCTCGCAGCAGGCCGCACACCAGCGCCAACTGGCCGGCGCGGCTGACCACCTGCTCGCCGCGGCTGATTTTCTGGCCGGCGAGAGGGAGCTTGAGACCGGTCTGCTCGCGGATCCCGCGCACGCGGGCCACGGGGCCAGAACGGCCGCCGCCGCGCTACGTGTCCGGGCGGAGAAAGCGTTGGACGCTGGATTGCCCGGTGCGGCCAGGTTCGACATCCAACCCGCCCGGCGCGCCCACGACGCTATGGTGAAACTTCGTGACCGTGCCGACCTCGCGCAGCGGGATGCGAACGTCGAGGCGCCAACCCCGGTCGAGTGGTTCGCCGGAGCCACGGCTATGATCGATTCTGTTGTGGCGCTCAGGCGGGCGGTGGACGCCGCGGCGGATGAAAGCACCGCCGCCGCCGATTTGGTGGTAACCCGCGACCGGCTGGCGGAGATTGCCGAGTTCGCCGTCCGGGAGCGGGGCCTCATCACCGGGCTGACCGTCGGTGGCGGGCGTGCCTCGCCGACACAATTGGCCATCCTTGGCGCCGCATCGGGCCGGATCGAGGGAGCTTGGGCCAGCCTGGAAAGCGGGCGCGTCGCCGCCCCTCCCGGCCTCCGCGCCGCGATAGCGGAGGCGGAAGCCGCCTGGTCCAACGACTTCGGCCCCTTGCGCGGGCTGGCGCTTGCGGCTGCCTGGCAGACCGGCCTGGATGGCCGGGGTGTGTGGACAATGCCCGGACCCGATTGGTCCCGGTCCGCGACGCGCGCCATTGACGCAGTGCTGGCTGCGAGGGACGTTGCAACGCACGAACTGGAGGCGGCATTGGCGGCGGAGGAAATCCGCACGGGCGACGCTGCAATTCTGGATGCGGCCGTGCTCGCCGCGGTCGTTGCGCTGCTGGGCAGCGCCGCCTGGTACCTCCGGGTGAAGGTGGCGGCGCCGCTGCGCGGAACCATCCGCGTCATCGACCGGTTGGCGGCGGGCGATCTGGACGTCGGGATACCGGAGCGGCATGGCAAGGATGAGGTGGCGCAACTCGTTGGGGCAGCCGCGCATTTCCGCACCCTGGCCCGCCGCGACCGCGAAATGGCCGCGCAGCGGGGAGCAATGCGCGGGCAGGCGGATACGGCACGCGCCGCGGCGATACGCGAGGTGGGCGAGGCCGTCGAGGAGGTTGCCGGGCGGGTGACGCAGGAGCGGCACGCCATTGCTGCCAAACTGGTGCACCTGGCCGACGATCTCGAGAACCAGGCGCGCGGCATCGCCGAGGCCGGACACGAAGCGGCCATCGGCGCGAATGAGGTGCAAAACAGTGCTGGATGGGGTGCGACCGGCGCGGCGGATTTGTCCCGGACCATTGGCGACATCGGCGCACAGATGACGAAGGCCGCATCGGCGATGCGCGCGACCGTCGGCCGTACCGCCGAGGCGCGGCACGTGTTCGAAGGGCTGTCCGGCTCGGTCGCCGAAATCGGCGAGGTGGCGGGTTTGATCTCGAACATCGCCGCGCGCACAAATCTGCTGGCGCTGAATGCCACCATCGAAGCGGCCCGGGCTGGCGATGCCGGCCGCGGTTTTGCGGTCGTGGCGGGTGAGGTTAAGTTGCTTGCGCAGGAGACGGCCCGCAGCACCGGACGCATTGGCGCCCGTATCGGAGCCATTGCGGAGGACATGCGCCTGGCGCTTGCGGCAGTCGATGCCATCACCGACGCGGTCTCCGATCTCGATGTTGTGGCGGCGGCTGTTTCCGAGGCGATTGGACAGCAGTCCGAAGCGACCGCGGACATCGCGACATCGGTCGGCGAAACCACCAAAGCTGCCTGGCGCGTGGTGGGACGCATGGGCGACGTGGCGGAGAACGCTGACCGGGCACTGACCGCGAGCGGCAACCTGACCGCGATCGCGCATACGGTGCTGGCCGACGCTGCCAGCATTTCCGAGGAGATTACGCGCCTGCTGCGCACGCGGGTGCCAGAAATGGATCGGCGCACTCCCCGAACCGCAGTGCACTTGCAGGCCCGGCTGGAATGGCCCGAAGGCTCGGTCCAGGGCTTCGTCACCGACATCTCTCCCGGCGGGGCCAGGCTGCAGTGCGATGCGTCGCAACGTGTCACGCAAGCCGGGAGCGCCGCGGCGGGCACACGTGCATGCCTGAAGACCGACGGGCTGCCGACCTTGGATGTGGAGATTGCCGGTTCGTCAGAGGGTATGCTGCGCCTGCGCATGGTGCCTGGGGACACCCGGCAGGCAGAGGCACTTGCCACGGCAATTGATTTAGCTGGGGGCGCCAGCAGGCAGGGGACCGCGCAGTTGGTTGCCTGACAGCGGGTACCGTAAGGGGCGCAACCCGCATCGGCGCCAGGATAGGGCTTTTCTGGCCCCCATCGCCTGGGATTGCCTGCGTCGCGGAGCCTCGCGAAGGCGTCGCCTGGCGGCAACGCGAGTGCTGGGCTGGCGCGCCTGCGCGGTATCACGAAGAGGGCCGATTGCAAACGGCGTTGAGCACGTTGCCAGATTCGCCAGATGCCGGGCACGCGAGCTGTGCCGCTGGCCTGCAGCTCGGGCGACTCAGGGGGGAAGTCCCGATGAGCACCGCGGCGATGAGCTGGGCCAGCAACCAAGAGCATGCAGCTTGGGATCACGGGCCTGCAACTCGGCAAGCCCATCCAGCTCTTCAGCCTTTTGAAGGCACGTTCGGCAACTTGCCATCTCATTCGGTACAGTCTGACGACTTCCTCAGCCGTCGCGCCCGCGGGCCTGCTGCATCGTGCGCTGCTCCATGGGCCCGGCTGTCCGTCCCTTCCGCGGGGTGTCCGATGCTTCCAACCCAAACTTGGCCGGGTCTTTCCGGGGCCTTGGCCGGGATCCGAAGTGACGCCCGGGGATGATGGCCCGCACAAGCCGCTTTCCTGCTGGCCGGGCCACCGGCAGATTCGCCAGCATCCTTTCCCGAGCCGCTTGCCGCGGTTGGCGTGGAACTGTGCGGTCGGCCGGCTGCGTGCGGCGGAAATGCATTGGGAGCGACCGCGAGGGGATCATGCCCCGCCGGCTCCTCATCAGCCGACATGATGATTCCGGTATAGGTTGCAGGGCTCCAACCCAGTGGGCGGCCGCTTTATCAAGCGCCCCCTGACGGTTCTTGTTGGCAAGGAGACTCTTGATGCCCTCGGCAAGGGCGGCGATCCTCTTCCCTGAGGTTCCCGCCGTGCCAGAGGGGCCGCCCATCACATCGTCTTGGCCAGAAGTGGATACTGTCTCCCGTCAGCGACAGGCATAGGGGACGGCGGCGGCCTGCCGCACGCTGACGCAAATCAGCTTGCGCCGGACGCCGATGCAGAACCGCCGACAGTCCAGTGGTCCGGCCCTGTTCCCAAGAAATCAGGATTCATCCGAACAGTTCCACAAGGGGTTCATGTGCATGGCAGCCACCTGCCGCGGCGTCCGGCGGCGGGTCGGCCAGAATGCCGCGCGCCAGCGCCAGCGCGCCATCGATGGCGATCACCTCTGGCAGGGCCGACACCGAATCCGAAAGGGCGGCGTTGCACGCGTCAACCTCGGACAGGCGGTCTGCGACCCATTCCATGCGCTGGCGCACGATGTCCTGGAACTGGATTTCGCCGAACGCGCGGGTGATCAGGCCTGCGACGACCTGGCTCTGGCTGTCGGCGGCGCCAATCACCTCCCGCAGGTAGTCCGTCAGGTGGTCATGCCCCTCAACCGCGCTGGCCAGCTGCTGGCCAAAGGACTCCAGGCTCAGCATTTCCTTGTCGGTATGGGCGGCATCGACGCGCTCCACAAGGAAACGGTCAATCATCCCCTGCATCCCGCCAAGTCCCGTGCGGATTTCCTCGGCTGCGGCAACCGTCTGCCGCGACAGCAGGCGCACCTCGTTGGCGACCACGGCGAACCCCCGGCCAGCCTCTCCGGCGCGCGCCGCCTCGATCGTGGCGTTCAGCGCCAGCATGTTGGTCTGCGAGGCGATCGCCTCGATACTCCCGAGAACCTGGCCGAACGACTTTATGTAATCGATGATCTCCAGGAACTGCGCGCGGTTGGCATCGATGTCCGCGCGCCTGGACCGGACGTACTCCCCCATGTCGGCGACAAAGCGGTGGTTGGCGTTTATCCGCTCGCGCGCATCCCGGACGATCGCCTCGGATTTCTCGCCCGACTGCACCAGGTGCCGCACCAGAACCCGGACAGCGTCGTCGATGGCGTGCAGGCCCTGGAGGATGCTGATGGCGGCCTCCTCCGTGTAGGCGGCCACCGATGCGATCTGGCCGAGCAGGCGCGCGTTGGCCTCGCCGAGGAGCCCGTGGCCTTGCGCGATCTTCCGGGCGTGCGGCTGGACCGCGGCAAGGCCCGCCGCCGACTGCCTCTGCCTGGAGGCAAGGTCGCGGAACGGACCGTCCCGCTCGCAAGCACCGTTGCGGATACGGTCGCCGCACGCGCTGATGACCACCTCCTGGAAGCGCGGGCGGCAGGTCCGCATGAACGCGACGACCATCCCCGCACACAGGGTCAGGCCAGCCGCCATACCGACGGCATCGAGCAGCGGCGGTGCGGCTCCAAGCCAGCCGCCGAGGCGGTGGAAGGCCCCGTCCAGCAGGTACGTGGAGCCGAAGGCGAGGATCACGGCAGCCGCAAAGGCGCACGACAGGTACCGGCTGCACCGGGGACCGAGTACGGTGCGCAGGCTGTCATTCGAAGCCATTGGCTTCATCTCCAAAACGTTGGCCCGGTCAGGCGCCGGGCACGAGCTGCCGGACCACCTGCAGCAACGCCTCGGCCTGGACCGGCTTGACGAGCCACCCGGTCGCCCCGGCGCTGCGTGCCTCGTCGCGCCGGTCGCGCTGCGATTCGGTCGTCAGCAGCACCAGCGGGATGAACTGCAGCCCGGGCAGCTTGCGGACCTGGCGCACGACCTCGATGCCGTTCATCGCGCCCATGTTGAAGTCCGTGATGACCATGGCGGGCTTGAGCCCGCCCCGCATCGTGGCCATGGCAGCCTCCCCGCTGGGCGACTGCTCCACCGCAAAGCCCGCCTTTGACAGGATGCCGTTCAGGCTCATCAGCATGGTGGGCGAATCGTCGACGATCAGGATGGTCTTGGCCATTTGGAACTCCGCGGCGGCTTGTGCCGCCAGTGCTTGGGATTGGGCGCAGGCACGGCGTCCCAGTGTCACGGTCCGCCGGGCCGGGCACCGAACATTGGCATCAGCCAGCGTGCCAGGAATGCGTCCTCCGGGGGAACGCATGGCACCGTTCCGCATGCGGCCAGCACCTGGACGAGTGCGGTGTGCATGTGCGTGCAGCGCCGCAGGTCAACTTCCGGCGGCGTCAGCCCCGCCATATGGCCGAGCAGGTCAAGCGCCTCCTCAACGCCGCATTCGCCTTCCATGTGGAGACGGTCTCCGTCCATGCGCAGCGCCATCACATAAGCTCCTTCAGGTTGAGCACCGGCAGCACCCGCCCGTCGCCCAGCAGCGCCGTTCCGGCATAGCCGGGCAAGCCCGCGAGGATGCCGTCCAGTGGCTTCAGTATGACGTCATTGCCCTCGCGGAACCGGTCCACCACCAGCCCGGCCGTGGCGCCGGCGACCCGCACGACCAGCACCGCCTCCGCCGCGTTGCCGCCGCTGGCGTCCATGGGGCTGGCTGCGTCCATCCCGAGCAGGTCGGCCAGCCGGACCAGCGGGACGACCGCGTCCCGGAGCACGAATGCCTCTGCCTGCCTGATCTTGCGGATGCGGTCACGCGGCACGCGGACCGTTTCGGCGACCGCGTCCATCGGTATGCCGAAAAGGGTGCCGCATACCTCGACCATCATGACGTGGGTCACCGCCATGCTGAGCGGCAGCGAGAGGCGCACGCATGTTCCTTCGCCGGGGCGCGATGTCACGCCGACGCTTCCGCCCAGCCGGTCGGCAGTGGTGCGCACGACATCCATGCCGACACCGCGGCCGGAGAGGTCCGAGATTTCGGATGCTGTCGAGAAGCCCGCGTGGAAGATCAGGTTCACGGCCTCCTGGTCCGAGAGGCGGGCGGCCTGGCTGGCGTCAACAACGCCCTTATCGATGGCGGACTGCCTGATCCGGGCCGGATCGATGCCGTGCCCGTCGTCGGAGACTTCGATGACAACCTGGTCGCCGTCCTGATGCGCCGCGAGCCGCAGCGTCCCATGCGGCGGCTTGCCAGCCTGCTTCCGCTGGGACGGAGATTCGACGCCGTGGTCGAGTGCGTTGCGCACGATGTGCAGCAGCGGGTCGCCGAGCGCCTCAATGATGGCCTTGTCGGCGGCGGCGTCCCCGCCGTCGATCACAAGCTCGACCTGCTTGTCGAGCTTGCGCGCGATGTCCCGCACCAGGCGGGGGAACCGGTCAAACACTTCCGAGACCGGGATCATGCTGACCTGCATGATCGCGCCCTGCATCTCCTGTGCGAGCCGGTTGATGACCGCGTACTGCTCCTTGATCTCGCGGGCCATCTCCCGGCAGCCATGCACCTCCTCCGCGCGGCGGGCGAGGAAGGGCAGCGCGTTCTTCGAGACGACAAGCTCGCCGATCAGGTTCATCAGCTGGTCGATGCGGGACTGGTCGACCTTGAGCACGCGGGCCGCCGGACGGGCCTCGCCGGCGGCGTCGCCGGATGGCCGCGCCGGCGCGGCCGGAACGTCCCCGCCAGGCGCCTGGCGGGCCTCGGGAAGCCCGTCGGCCTGGGCTGGCTGGCTGAACCGGTCGAGCAGCGCCAGAAGCGGCGCAGGCGAGGCATCCCGGCTGGCCTCGGCCACGGCCGTGGCGAGCGCGCTGGCGCCGCCTGGCAGCCCGGCCGCGTGGATCAGGTTGCCAAGCGCCCCGGCGGCCGCGGCGATGCGCTGGCGCGTCTCCTCCACGCCAGCCGGCATCCCGAGGATGCGCCGCTGCCCGGCGATGATCCGCTGCAGCATCTGCCCGCCGCCGGTTTCCGGCGCCGCGGGCAGCGCGGTGATTTCCACCTGGTCAGCCACGAAGCGGAACATGTGCTCCACGTCCGCGAGCGGAGCGGCTGTCAGCGCCTGGAAAACCAGGTTGCAGCGGTATGGGTCAAGTTCATCTGCCGCTGGCCAGGCCGTGGCGGACGTGACGTGCAGCGCGAGCAGGTCCGGGACCTGACGGAACAGGTTGAGCGGGTCCTCCCCCCGGTAGAAGCAGCCAACGTCCGGCGCGTAGCGCACCGACAGCAGCGCGCCGCCGCCCGCCGCGGCATCGCGCCCGGACGCGTCCAGGGTGTGCAGCCAGGCGGCGACATCGCCGGCGCCTTCAGCCGTGCCATCCGCCGCTGGCGCCGCGGCATCGGCAGACATCCGGGCCCTGAGCCCTGCGGCGATGCGCCGCGCCACGGAGTCCGCGTCGCCGGGCAGGCGTCCTTCCCGCTCCAGCGAGTCAATCCAGCGCCCGGCCTGGTCGAGGCTGTCCAGAAGCAGGTCGACCATTTCCGGCGTCAGTCCGACCCGCCCGGCCCGCACGCCGTCCAGCAGGTCTTCTCCGGCGTGCACCACCCGCGTCAGCGCCGCGGCGTCGAACAGTCCGGAAGAGCCCTTGATCGTGTGGACTGCCCGGAACACCTCGTTGACCAGCGCCCGGTCTCCGGTGCTGCGCTCCAGCCGCAGCAGGCCGGAGGCGGCCGCCTGGAGCAGGTCGCGGGCTTCCGGCACAAAGGTTGCCAGCAGCGGGTTCATGGCGCACGCACGCCGGTCAAAAGGCGGGCAGCCTCCGCCAGCTCGCCCGGCTTCACCGGCTTGACCATGTAGAAGTTCGCGCCTGCTTCGTAAGCACGGGTGATGTCGCCGTCGGCGGCCTCGGTGCTGATGGCAACCACCGGCACGGACTGCAGCCCGGGGTCGCCGCGCACCTGGCGGATCATCTCATAGCCGTCCATCTTGGGCATGTTGATGTCAACGAGGAGCAGGTCGAACTTGCTGGCCAGGGCGCGCTCGATGCCCTCGACGCCGTTGTCCGCCTCCTCAACGCCGAAGCCGTCACCCTCCAGCACGGCTCGGCAGAACATCCGCACCGTCATGCCGTCGTCGACGACCAGGATCCGTTTTCCGTTCATCGCGTGCCTCATTCGCCGCAGGGCGGCTTCCGGTAGGCGACCACGTCGCCGACCTTGCATGGCAGGAAAAGTGACGTCATGCGGCTCATGCTTTCGGAGTGCCCAAGGAAGATGAACCCGCCGGGTGACATGCACTCGTACATCGCTTCGACCGCCTGCCTGCGCGAAAGGTCGTCGAAGTAGATCAGCATGTTGCGGCAGAAGATCACGTCCATGCCGCGGTAGCCCGCCATGCTCCGCGGATCGACCACGTTGACCGGCGCGAAGTCGATGGAGCCGCGGATGCCGGGGTCGAGCCGGAACTGCCCGTCTGCCAGCCTGGAGAAGTAGCGTGCCCGGAGGCTGTGGGGCAGGCGCATCAGCGACCGCTCGCCGTAAACTCCCTGCCGCGCCTCGGCCAGCACCTTGGAGTCAATGTCGGATCCGAGGATTTCGATGCCGAAGCTGTCGGCCTGCTCCCACTGCTCGAGGATGGCGATGGCGATCGAGTACGGTTCCTCGCCGGTCGCGCATGGCAGCGACCAGATGCGGATCGGGTCGTCCGCCGCCCGGCCGCGGGCAAGCAGCGGCAGCACGCCGCCGGTGAGCGCGGCAAACTGGTAATCCTCGCGGAAGAAGTAGGTCTCGTTCACCGTCATCGCGTTGACAAGGTGCTGCCGCTCCTCGCCGGACGCCTGGAACCGCACCAGGCCAAAGTAGTCGCGGAACCCGTCCGACCCGGTCGCGGCGATGCGGTCGACAAGGCGGCGCTCGACGAAGTAGCGCTTCTGCTCGTTGAAATGGATGCCCGTGTGGCGGTGGAAGAACTCGCAGAACCGGGCATATTCCTGGCGCGTCAGCGTCCCCGCCGCGCCGTCCGCCCGGGCGGCCAGGATGGCGTCCATCACAGCCCCCGGATGCGGCGGATCGCCACCGAGGCGGCGAAGGCGATGAACGGCTCGCCGGGGAAGCGTGCGGGCAGGGCTGCCAGCGCCGGAACCGCGCCTTCGTCACCTGCCCCGGCCAGCGCGTCCGCCGCCGCCGCGCAGACGTTCACATGGCCGTCGGCGCGCACCACCCCTTCGAGCCAGCGCGGCACCCGGGCATGCGGCAGGGCGGCGAGCACGTTGACGGCAAAGATGCGCACGTCGCTGTCCGGGTCGGCGAGCAGGCCGTCAACATGGGGCTCCAGCACCTCGGGCATCGCCTGCAGCGCCTCGATGGCCGCATTCCTCAGGGCGGCGTCTTCGCTGCGCAGGCAGGGCAGCAGCGCCGCCACCGCAGCCTGCGAGCGCTGTCCCATCAGCGATGTCAGGATGACGCTCCGCACGCTTGCGTCCGGCTCGGCGCCAAGCCGCGCGCAGAGCGCACCCGCAGACTGCGGACTGGCCGCGAGGCCGCGCGCGGCCTCGCGGCGCTCCGCGGGCGAGCCGCCGTGCAGCGCTTCGGCCAGTGCGTCCCGGTCCCGGATTGCCGTCGGCGCGGGTTCGCCGGACTGGCGGCTGGCGGCCCTAACGAGCGGCATTGCGCGCACCCCTCCGAACGGAAGCTCCGGCGGGCAGCACCCAGGCGGCCACCTGGTCCGCGATCATGCCGGAATGCGCGACCACAGACGCGCCGCCGCGGCGGATCAGCTCCTTGGGCATGCCGAACACCACCGAGCTCGACTCGTCCTGGGCAATCGTGCGTCCGCCGCGGCGGTGCAGGTCCGCCATGGCCTGCGCACCGTCGTCGCCCATGCCGGTGAGCTGCACGGCGATCAGCTGGCCGGGCGGGACCACTTCGACGGCGCTTGCCACCAGCCGGGTGACGCTGGGGTGCCAAAGGTGGGTTGACGCGGCCGGCACAGGAGCGGCCACGTAACCGGCCGCGCGGCGCAGCACCAGAAGGTCGGCATCCCCTTTGGCAATATAGACAGTGCCCGGTTCGATCGGCATCTGACGGTCGGCCTCGACCACGCGCAGCGCGCACATGGTGTCCAGGCGCCGCGCGAACGGGCCGGTGAAACCGCCTGGCATGTGCTGGGCGACCAGCACCGCCCATGGGAAGCCGGCAGGCAGGAACGGCAGGATTTCCTCGAGCGTTCCGGGGCCGCCGGTGGAGACGCCGATCAGCACCATGCCCATCTGGCCGCGCGCCAGCCCCGGGAGGCTCGCCTGGCCATTCCCTGTGGCACCGCTGTCGGCGGCGCGCGCGCGCACGCCCTGCAGCCGCTCGCGCAACCCGTGCGTGCGCCGGACCTTCGCGTGTGCCGCCGCGCGGACCTTCGCCAGCAGCTCCCCGCAGATGCGGTCGATGGACAGCGAGATCGTGCCGTCCGGCTTGCGCACGAAGTCCACCGCGCCGAGGCTGAGCGCCTGGAGCGTCGCCTCGGCGCCCGCGGCCGTCAGGGACGACACCATCACGACAGGCTTCGGCCGTTCCACCATGATGCGCGACAGGCAGGTCATGCCGTCCATGACCGGCATGTTGATGTCCAGGGTGATGACGTCCGGGTCGAACGCGCCAAGCTCGGCCAGCGCCTCCTCCCCGTTGCGCACGGTGCGCACCTCGAAGCCCGGCTGTCCCTCGAACAAATCCTTCAGGTGCCTGCGCATCAGTGCCGAGTCGTCGGCCACCAGGACCTTTGTCATGCCCGCCCTCCTGCCGCCGGTTCAGCGCGCCCGGGGACGGGCGTGCGGCCGCACCCCCGGGAGGCCGTCATGCCGACGCGCCGTTCACAGCCGCCGCCTCCCGCGCGTCCAGCATCTGCGCGACATCGAGCAGCAGGACGATCCGTTTCTGGGACTCGATGTTGGCGACCCGGCCGATCAGCCGCCGCTGCTCCTCCGAGAGGTCCGGCACCGCGCCGATGAGCCGGGCCGGGATGCGCATGACCCCCGAAACGGAATCGACAATGAAGCCCGTCCGGACGCCATGGAGGGTAAACACAATGATCCGCTGGCGGTCGTTGCGCTCCGCGTCGGGCATGCCGAAGCGGCGGCGCTGGTCGACGACCGGCAGGACGGCGCCGCGCAGGTTGATGACACCTTCAACGAAGGCCGGCGTCTTCGGGACGCGCGTCAACAGGTCGGGCACGCGCACGATCTCCTGCACGGCCTCTATCGGCACGCCGTACTCCTCGGCCATCAGCCGGAAGACGACGAACTGCTCCTCGTCATCGGCCTCCATTGCACCGGGTTCGCCCGGTGCGCCATCGAAAGCCATGCTTGACTCCTCCCCTGCCCCGACGGCGTTGCGGATCTCGTCGACGTTGAACATCCGCTCGGCGGACAGGACCGACACCAGCCGGCGCCCGTCCTGCAGGCGGCAGATGGCCTTGACGTCCTCCAGGCCGCAGCCGCGGGCCAGCAGCGCCGGCACCGGCTCCACCAGCGACCGGTCGACGCGCAGCACCTCCTTCACGCTGTCCATCACGACGCCGACCGAAAAGCCGCCAAGCGAAACCACCACCACCTTGTTCGCCTCGGTCAGCTCGGCGGGCGGCAGGTTGAACATTTCGCGAAGGCCAACCAGCGGCAGCAGGTGGTCGCGCAGCGATATGACACCGATCACGTGCCCGGCGGCCTTCGGGACATGGGTGACGTGACCGGGCAGCTGCACGATCTCCTGCACCCGCTCGATCGGGAAGGCGTACTCCTGCCCGGCGACCTCGAAACTGACCAGATGGTCCTCATCGGCCGCCGCGGCGTCCGCTCCGCGCCCGCGTACGGCAGACGCCAAACCCGGGGCCGCCGCCGCCCGGCTGGCGATGCCGCCGAACTCGCGGTGCACGACCTGGCCGGTGTCGAGGATCATCACCATCGACCGGCCGTCCTCGCCCCGGATCATGCCGGCCAGCAGGTCGGTCGCCACCGTGCCGCCAATGCCGGCCGAGGCTTCGATCCGGTCCGGATCAATGCTGGCCACGTTGGCCATGCGGTCCACGACCAGCCCGACCGGCCGCCCCCGGTCGAGCACGACCACGCGGGTCGCGTCGTCGTGCAGCGCCGTCGGGAAGTGGAACACGTCCCGCAGGCTAATCACCGGCAGCACGGTTCCGCGGAGGTTCGCAAGCCCTTCAAGCGCAGGCGGGCTCATTGGCACCCGCACCAGATCGGGCATGCGGATGATCTCCCGCACCTCCGCCAGCGGGACGGCGAACTGCTCGTCCTGAACGTGGAACATGACGAACTGGTGGATGTCCGCGCCGCCATCCGGCGGCACGGGAGGCCCGGCAGCGCCGGTCTCGACGAGAGCGTCCATGCTTGCGTCTCCTTGCCCGCCGTCACCGCGCCTGCAGCTCGTCGGCCAGCGAGGCGATCTCTTCGATGGCCGCGGCAAGCTCCTCGGCGCCCTTGGACTGCTGGCGGGCGGCACTGGCAGCCTCGCCGACCGCACGCGACGCCTGGTTCGCGGCCGCAGCGACCTGCTCCACCCCGGTCTGCACCTCCTTCACCACCCGCACGATCTCATCCGTGCCGGAGATGATCCCGCGGTTGCCGGCCAGCACGATCGCCACGTCCGCGGCCACTGTCTTCAGGTCGGCCGCGATCGCCCTGTTCTTCTCCGCCTCCGCCGCGGCAGCTTCGGTGATGTCCTGCATGTCGTCGCGGACGTTCACGATCTGGTCCTGGATGGCCTTGACGATGTCCTTGATGCGGTCGGCGTTCTCGGCCGAATCGCGCGCCAGGTTGCGGATGTCCGTGGAGACCACGGAAAAGCCCTTGCCGAACTCGCCGGCGCGCGCCGCCTCGACCGAGCCGTTGACTGCCAGCATGTTGGTCTGGATCGAGACGGTGGCGATGGAATCCACAATCTTGTCGATGCGGCGGCTGATCTGCTCCAGCGCCGCGATCTGCTCACGGCTGCGCCGCCCGGCCTGCACCGACGCCAGGACACCCTCGATCAGCTCCTCGACGGCACCGCTGCAGCGGCCGATCAGCCCGGCAGTGGCCTCGCTCTTTTCAAGCGACGCCTGCGCGCGCTGCTGCGAGATCTGGGCGCCGCGCTCGATCTGCGCAATCGCCGCCGACGACTGCTGCGTCGCCGACGCCTGCTGCTGCGTCCCGCGGCCAATCTGGTCCAGGGCCGCCAGGATCTGGGTCGCCGCACGGTTGATCTCTTCCACCGCGCTCGACAGCTCCTCGGCCGCCGAGGCAACCTCCTCGGCGCTCTTGCCGATGTCGGTGCTGTTCTTCAGCTCATCGGCGATCTCCGACAGCTCCTGCGCCGCCTTCTCGCTTTGCGTGATGGCAGTGGTCTGCTGCTCGACGTTGTTGCCTGCCTCCTGGCAGGCCGCGGACTGCTCCTCCGCCGCCGCCGCGATCAGCTCGGACCCTTTCTGCACCTCCCTTGCCGCGCCGGAGGACTCGTCGTTCGCCTTCACGATCTCGGCGCAGCCGGATGCCACCTCCGCCAGGCCAGCGCGTACCTCGTCGAGCTGGCTGGTCACCCTCTTCCCCTTCTCGACCTCCTGCTTGGCGGCCTGCGCCGACGCGCTGATGCCGCCGGCGATCACCTTCACCTCGTTCTGGATCCGGGCGATCAGGTCCTGGATCTCGCGGGCCGACTTCTCCGAGGTCTCGGCAAGCGTGCGGACCTCGTCGGCGACCACGGCGAAGCCCTTGCCGTGCTGCCCGGCGCGCGCCGCCTCAATGGCGGCGTTCAGCGCCAGCAGGTTGGTCTGGTCGGCGATGCGGGCCACCGCCTTCACCACGTCGCCAATGCTGGCTGCCTGCGCCTCCAGCTCCTCGACCCGCCTCACCGAGGCGTCCTGACGCTCCGACGTTCTCCCGATGGCCGCCAGCGAGTTGACAATCTGGGTGGACACCCCGGCGACCAGCGCCTGCAGCGCGGAGGTCTTGCCGAATGCGAGGTCCGCGTCCTCCTTCGCCTTGAGTATCAGCCCGGCGCCGCGGTTGACCGCCTTCAGCGACTGCGCGGCGGCGGTGGCGGCCTCCTCCGCACCCGACCCGATCTGGGCGGTCGAGCGTTGCAGTTCCGCGGCGGCCGAGTTCGCTTCCGCAAGCCCGGTTGCAAGCTGGGACGTCGCGGCGGCAACACGCTCCGCCGCCTTCTGCTGGCGCGCGAAGGTCCGCGCCTTGCGCTTCTGCGCTTCGGCCACCAGGCGCGGCGCCCCGCCGCCCTGGCCTGGACCTTCGGTAACCTCCACATCATCAGTGGAGAACTTGGTGGCGACGCTTGTTTTCTTGACCAGAGCCATGGTGTCCCCGAGGGAAAAAGTGGTTGCTGAAGTCCGGGCGGACGGCAGGGTGCCCGCGCGACCCTCGGGTACATTCTCCGTTCCACATCTGAATGCTCCATTAATTTTCGAAATTTAGATCAATAGCGTCAGCGGGAGGCGCCGAGAAAACCTTCGCGACAATATTTTTGCCTTTTATTGGCGCAGCAACAGCTACGTGGATGCCTTGGTCCGAAGTTCCTGCTGTGCAATACTGTAGCCCGCTGATCCGGCACGATAATTCTCGCGCGGAGGGCCACACGCTGACGGCCAGGAGGTCGAATGCCTCATGCTGGACCGGTGTGGGCCTCGTGACGATGGTCACCGGAGGTTCGGCGTGAGGGCGGTGGTCACCATGTTTCGCGCGAGCGTCGCGGGATCGGCGATCAGGCTATGGCTGTGCACGGGCAGGCCGACGCATGGGCGCCCCTGCCGCTGATCGCACTGTCCGCGATTACAGGGCCCCAGGACATCGAGGCGGGGCGCGATGCCGGCTTCACCGATTACGTGGCGAAGTTCCAGCGTGAAGCCCTGCTCGGCAGGCCCGCCGCCCGCCAGTTTGCGACGCCCGCACCGCACCGCGGGCGGAGCAACTTGCGGCGCGGTCGGCGCGGCGGCGGCGGCGCAGGCGCGCAGCGCGGCAACCGTGATCGGCCGCATCCCGACTGTGGTTTCGCGCAGTGCGGAGAGGCAAGCTTCCGAACAGTCGGAGGGCGGGATGTCCTGGGGCGTCCCAATCCAGCGGCCGCCGCCGATTACGCCGTCCGCCACGCCCTGCGCACCAGCGTTGCCCGCCGGGGCGTGAACTTCGGAATGCCGCAGACCGTTCGGCGGCGCGCCGACCTGTTCAACCATAACCGCCGCTATAAATGTAACCGCCTTCGGGAGGGCGGCCGGAACGAAACCGGGGCGAGCGTCCCACACCGGATTGCCCGGCTTTCGGTCATGCGGCGACGCGCGGAAGGAAGCGTCGCGGATGGCCTCCGCCCGCGCAACGGGCAGTCCGGCTGACGGGCTTCGGCCTCGCATTTTTCGAACCCGCGCGCCGGCGCGAGCCTCGTCAGGCGGCTGACCGCTTCTCCTCTGCCACCGCCGTCTTCGATGTCACATAGCGCAGGAAAGCCGGCGAAACCCCGCCCCCTACGAACTCCACGTGCAGGTCGCCGGACGGACCGGCCTCACGCACCTCGAACCGCGCGTGCGCATCCCCGCCCAGGCCGCCCAGCCGCAGCGTCCCGGACCTGCCCTCCGCCGTATGTTCCAGGCCGGACAGCCACGCCCCACCGGCCGAGATGTCACGCATCCGCGCTGGCCATGCGCGTCCCGCCATTTCGACCGAGCAGGGTTCGTCGACACGGACCCGCATCGCGCCGCGCCGTTCCGCGTCCGCCGTCGAGGTGCGCACGACCCTTACGATCGACCCGCGCAGCTCGGCGATGTGCTCCGCCACGTCCCGCGACCCCCGGCGCACTGCCGCGGCACGCCCGCCGGTTGCCTGGGCGTCGTCGGAGACAATGGCGATGCTGGCGGAGACCTGTCCCGCCGCCGCCGCCGCCTCCACCGCGCTGCGCGCGATCTCCTGAGTGGCCGCCGCCTGCTCCTCCACCGCCGCGGCCACTGCAATTGCAATCTCGGAGGTCTTCCCGATGGTGCGGCCAATCTCCTCCACCGCCTCCACCGTCGCCGTGGTGGCGCCTCGGATGTCGCCGACCTTACGTGTGATCTCCTCGGTCGCCTTCGCGGTCTGGGCAGCCAGCGCCTTGACTTCCCCCGCCACCACGGCGAAGCCGCGTCCGGCCTCGCCGGCCCGGGCCGCCTCAATGGTCGCGTTCAGCGCCAGCAGGTTGGTCCGGCTGGCGATGTCCTGGATCAGGTGCACAACCGTGCCGATACTCTCCGCCGATGCCGACAGTGAGCGGATACGCTCCTGCACGCTCTCGGTGCTCGCAACCGCGAGGCGGGAGCTGTCGCTGGCATGTGCGACCTGCGCCGATATCTCATGGATCGAAGCGGTCAGCTCCTCGGTGGCCGCCCCCACCGACTGGGCGGTGGCAAGGGTCCGCCCAGCCGCCTGTGAAACCTCACCGGCATGGGCGCCTACCCGTTCGGCCGCCGCCGCCATGTCGTCGGCTTCCCGGGCCATCGCGTCGGTCCGCTCCGCCACACGCGCCATGGCGGCGGCGCTCTCGGTTTCCACCGTCGAAGCCATCGCCTGCAACGCCGCGCGCCGCGCCGCGTCGGCCAGCCGGACCTGTTCCTGCTGTTCCCGCTGCACATAGGCGAGCCGCGCGCGCATCGCACGGAGCAGACGGGTGACCTCCCAGAACTCGCGGGTAGCAGGCAACTCGATCTGGTGCGCCACATCGTCGCGCGCCACCGCGTCGAAATGCTGCTGCATGCGCTGCAGTGGCCGCCGCACCGAGACAAGCACCTGCCACGCAAGCCATCCGGCCAGCACGGCGCCAGCCGCCACCGCCACGCAAACAACCAGGACCCGCGTCCGGAAGCTCTGCATCGCCGACGCGTATTCCTGAGCCGCCCCGCGCGTCTGCAGCGCCGCCAGCGCCCGCAGCGTCGCCATTGGCAGATCCTGCAGATCGCCGGCATGGCGAAGATGCCCGCTCAACGCTTCGCCCCGCTGGTCCGCGGCCATGAGAAGCGCCGACTCGAGTCCGCCTTCGGTATAGGCCTTCCGCTGCGCCCCGAAGCTGCGCGCGAGGTCAGATTCCTCCGGGGTCAAATGCGTCGCGAGATACTCGTTCCAGGTCTGGTCGATCCGGGCCGCATCCGCCCGCACCGCCGCAATCCGTGCCGGCACCGCCTCGGGGCGCCCTTCGCGCAGGTCATTCCCGGCCAGCAGCAGCTGCTGCGCGTCCTCGTGCATGCCGTCAAGAATTTGGCCGAGCTGGGCGGCGGGGACCGTACGGTCCTCGTAAACCGTCTGAAGGGCCCCTTCGGTGCGCCACATGCCCTGCAGGCCGAACCCGGCCACCAAGAGCGTGCCGACAACCGTTGCCAGACAAAGCGCTGCCAGGCGCGCCGTGACGCCCGCCCACATGCCGCGCAGCCGCGACAGCGGCGCCGTCGACACCAGTTCGCCGTCAAGCAGGCCGAGCCCGCGGCTGTCTCCCGCCCGGAAGCGCGCATAGGCCGACTCCGCGGCCGCGACCTTCTCGCGCGACGGGCGCAGGCGGATCGATATGTAGCCGGTGATCCGCCCGTCTTCGACCACTGGCGTAACGTTTGCCTGCACCCAATAGAAATCGCCGGATTTGGTGCGGTTCTTGACCAGACCTTCCCACGGCCCGCCAGCCTTGATGGTCTTCCACAGATCCGCAAATGCCTCCGCAGGCATGTCAGGATGGCGGACGACGTTGTGGGGTGCGCCAATCAGCTCTTCCGCAGTAAAGCCGCTGATGTCGATGAACGCCTTATTGACGAAGGCAATCCGGCCTTTGGCGTCGGTGCGGGAGACAATGGCCTCGCCTTCCGGGACCAATACTTCCCGGTTGGTCACCGGCTCGTTCACACGCATAGTACCGCTTTCCTCTATGTCACATTAGGACGACAGAGCCGGCCACACTGCAGCGCCTCCTGGCCCGGAAACAAACCAAGCTTGGCGCGCTTCCGGCCAGGTTATTCCTGCCGGGGCGCGCCGCCCCGCCAGGACGAAAAAGCCAAGCCGCTCCGGACCACACAGGACGCCAGTGCCGGAGTGCCCGAAACCGGCGCAGGACCCAGATAACGCTCACCACACCGCGATGCTGTCCCGCAGTGGACATCGCCATGCTGGCAGCCGACCGGTTAAGAAACCGTTCGATCGGCACCGATTCCGCGCTGGCGCTGTTCGCTGCTTTGAGGCCACCAGCCGCCCAAGGCCGGAGCCGCGGCGTGGGCGCGGCGTTGCCTGACCCGAAAGCGCGCCGCGGCTATGGGAACAGGGGGTCGTACTGCGCTGGGCGCTGCGGTAGGGTTCGAGCGAAAACCCGTAAGTTAACCCGTCCGCGCCGAACTGGCCTTTTGCGCGAATGAGTGCACTGCGGCGTTCAACTTACTGTAAACCCGGAGACGTCATCACAATCAGGCTGAGGGAGATGGGGGTCCTGCTGGCTGGCGCGCCAGCTGTAGGATCTTTTGCAGCTCGATGAGTAACGCGCATAGCTTGCAAGGTAGCGATCGACCTCGTCCCGCAGCCGCCTCGTGTCCTGACCAGTGCTGTCGGCGGCCTCCTGCACCTGCTGACCGACGGCCTCTGCCTCGTCGGACACGCCGGCGACCCGCTTCATGGCAGCGGCCGCCTGATTGCCAGCCGCCGTGACCGTCTGCAGGTTGGCGGCGATCTCGTGCGTCGTGGCGCTCTGCAGCTGCCGACACGATCGCCGCCGTCACCTCGTCCAGCCGGCCGATGATGGTGGCAACGCCGGCCATCGCCGGTATCGATCCCTGGGCGGCGGCGCGCACGGCCTCGATCTGAGCCCCGATCTCATGAGTGGCTGTGGCCGTCTGCGTCGCCAGCGCCTTCACCTCGCTCGCGACCACCGCAAAACCCCGGCCGGCCTCCCGGCCCTCGCCGCCTCGATCGTGGCGTTCAGCGCCAGCAGGTTGGTCTGACCGGCGATGTCACCGATCACGCGCAGCAAGCACTATCGCTGGGCGACACCGTCCGGGTGACCTGCCCCTGTCGGGGCTGCGTCGTCGTTACCCCGAACGCTCGCCCCGACGCTGCCGACCGCCGCTTGCAAATCGACAAGCGAGCCGCGCAAGTTGGCCACCGCCTCGCGCTGCGCTCCCAACGCAGCGCCAAGCCGGGTGAGCGCTGCCCGCAACCGCCGGTCGATCGGCTGCTGTCGGACAGGTAAAGGGATGATTTCGGCGGTCGGATGGATTGCGGCCGGAAAAGCGGCCTTTTCGGCGTCGGACATCGGCATGGCGCTCCTGGGCGGCGGTGTGCTTAACAAAGCATTAACCGCGCAGGGAATCGACCGATTTATTTTGGAGTACTATCGTGTGCGCGTGGTCGGACGGAGCACATAAGCGCACCTGTACATGTGGACTTCGGACAGCAAATTGGGACGCATCGCGAGCCAACGCACGCACTCCTGCCGTGCGGCATTAGTATTAGTGGGCTGCCTTGGCCCGAGTGAATGACGCCATCCGGACAGCTTGCGGTGGCTCAGCTCGATCGGCGGGGTGATCCTCGCGGCCACCGTAATCGCCGCCTGGCTCGTCAACCGCGACATCACCCGTTCCCTGGGCAGCTGAAGATTGCCCTGGAGCAGCTGGCGGAGGGTGACCTCCCAACCGCCATCCCGAAGTGGAGGCCTGGCACAGGCCGCGCTGGTGTTCAAAGAGCATGTGGTGGCTCGGCACATCGGCCGCGGCGATACGCTTTGCGGCAGAAGGCATGGCGCAGGCGCGGACGAGATCGGCTTTCTCCTCGCCGGCCCTCTCCCGGGCGGCCAACGCGCTGCGGACGTGGCGCATTGCCATCTGGCCGACCAGGAGCGCGATGCTGCGCTGCCGTTCGGCCGGCAGCGTCTCCCAAACAGGGCGGGGCATCGACTCGCTCATTACGCGATTCACGCCAGAGCACCACGGCGCGCAACGCTTGGAACCCGATTCCCGGCGATTCTTTCGGTCCCGCCAACTTATCAGCGGCGTTTCCGATGGTGTATCGAGACGCCGTTTCGTGCAACGCTGGATGTATGTGGACCTGCCCAACGATGAACTCGACTGGACAAGACGGAGAGCCGTCGAGGCGTGGGGCCGCTAATGGCATAGGGTGGCGCCATGAACGATCTGATCCCGCCCGGCGTGATCACCAGCGAGCGCTGGGCGGTGATCCAGGACCTCCGCACCACCATCCTGCGCCGCTTCCCGCGAACCAACCCTGCTGTGGCGGCCAGACCGTTGCCCGGCTCGCGGGGGTTGCAATGATTCTGCCGCGCCTGTCCGGCGAGCCCGGCCCCACGCCGCCAGGATTGGCGCTATCCGCCAGCTGGTCGACGGCGCCACACCGCGGCCGCCGTCGCCGCCGACAGCGCAAGGCGAGCCCGCCGCGAAGCTGAGACAAAAGGCGGATAACAACGCGCACCCGATCATCGCGCGTTAATGCCTGCGGGCGCATAAAGCGGCACGCGCGTGGCGGATCGATAACGTCGGATGCGCTGGAGCAATCTCGCATGCCGATGCCCTTTGATCGCGCCGGCGGCACCTATGCCGAAGTCAAGGCAGCCGAACTCCTGTCGGCACTGGACAAACACGAGCGTTTCCTTGCCGGACTGAAGAACGGCGCGCGGGCGGCGTTCAAATTCTGCGACCTCTCCCATGCCGTGCTGGAGGGACGCAATATGAGCGGGGCCGACCTCACCGGCAGCCGGCTATGGCAAGCCGATCTGACCGGGGCCGTGCTGGACCATGCATGCCTGTTCGGTGCCGACCTCAGTGGTGCGAAGCTGGAAGGCGCTAGCCTGCGTAAGGCCGACCTGCGCGGCGTGCGGCTGCGGGGGGCACGGTTGCGCCGCGCGGATCTGGCGGAAGCTGATCTGCGCGACGGGCTGCTGATGCGCCAGCAGAATGGCGAACTCACCGCGCACCTGACCGAACCTCCGAACAGCGATCTGTCGGACGCGTCGCTGCAGGGGGCGACGCTGCGCCGCGCCAAGCTATCCAACGCCTTCATCCTCCAAAGCGACCTGCGCGACGCTGACTTGCGGGCCTGCATCTTCGTGCATGCCGACCTAAGCGGCTCGGACCTGACCGGGTGCAACCTGGAAGGCGCCGACCTGTGCGACGCGAACTTGGCGGGCGCGCGCCTGGATGGCGCGATTCTCAGCCGCGCCCTGTTCTTCGGCTCCAACCTCGCCAATGCCAGCCTGCTCGGCGCGCTGCTCGACGACGTCGACTTTTCTGGCGCAAATCTGGACGGGGCGGACATGGTAAAGCGGGTGGCCGACATCCCGGGCCTGATCGGTCAGGCGGTGCGCCGGCACCGCGATTGGATGCTTTCGAGCGGACAGGCCGGTCAACGGGCGGATCTGTCCCGGCTCGATCTAACGGGGGCCGATCTCAGCAACACCAACCTCTCGGCCGCGACACTGAGCGGTGCCACAATGCGCGCGGTGAACCTGACCGGCGCAGTGCTGGTGATGGCCGATCTCAGCCTCGCCGATCTTCGGGAGGCACGGCTGGTGGGAGCGGATGTGCGCGGCGCCAGCCTGAAGCGCGCGACACTGAACGACGCCGACCTGTCGCGGCTGATGGCCACGCCGCTGGTCCTGAAGAGCGGCCAAGCGTGCCCAACCAGCTTCGCCAACGCACGGCTGGTCAATGCGGTGCTGACCGGTGCCAACTTGACCGCCGCGGACCTGTCGTGCGGCGACCTGACGCATTGCCGCCTGCAAAACGCCAATCTAACTGGAGCGATCGCACGGGATGCTGTCATGACTCAGGCGGACCTCCGGGGTGCCCATGTGGAGGACGCCGACTTCCGGGGCGCCGTGGGTGTCAAATTATGACCGCTTGCCCATAGCGGGGTGAGCAGCCGTAGCTTCGCTCCGTGCTGGGTCGTGAGCCTGAGCGAGAATTTCGATTCTGGATCCCCGGGTTTCTGATCGCGCATAGTGGTAGAGGGCATGGCGGCCACCTCGGCTATCGTGGCAGTTCATAGGTTGCGGCTGGG
>Ga0302320_10006652_pt1 | contig 25602 bp, 27 predicted proteins | sample Bog_T0_3_FD_202130 | JGI IMG/M metagenome (GOLD analysis project Ga0302320, IMG submission 202130) | Peat permafrost microbial communities from Stordalen Mire near Abisko, Sweden - Bog_T0_3 | ecosystem: Environmental > Terrestrial > Soil > Wetlands > Peat | place: Sweden: Abisko, Stordalen Mire... | reverse complement strand
GCGGTTTTTGATCTCGCCCCCAACCTCGGCTTGGTGTCGGACCAGCGAGCAGCAAATGGTGGGGTGATGGCGGGCGTGAAAAAAGGCGAAGACACACAACCTAACCCGCCTTTTGGGGGCGCGAGACGAAAACGCCGCCAGAGTTTTTCTGGCGGCGTTTTGGTTTCGCGCGGGGAAGATGACGGGGCAAATTATTTTGCGTTGCCGTTATTGGCTTGCATCTGCTTGGCAATTTCCTTTTGCAACAACTGAATCTGTTCCTCCGAAAGATGGCTGGTGAAAAAGACACAGCCATTGTCATGTCCATCTTGATGACGCATTTCCGCCGAATCCGCGCCTTCGACGACCAAGGCAAAATTCTGTGGATTGACAACTCCATTGTATTCTGTCCGTTCAATCCTAACCGGCACTTGGGCGATGGCCAGTTGCCGGAACGCATCTTGATTGTAATTCATCACCCGTTCAACCTCGGCGATTTTCCCGGCGGCTTCGCGCTCGGCATAGGTGTCGAACCACTCGTAGAGGCCAAATAACCCCAGACCAAAAAGCAGGAATGTCACCATGAATGAACCTGCCCAAGCAGTTTTCCAGATATGTTTCATCCAGAGTGTGTGCGCTTCCGTGGATACCTCCTTAATCTGTTTCAATGCCGGTAGCACCTGCTCGCCCAATTCCTTGGAATGCTGGACGAACGGCGAAATGATTTCGTCTTTGATGCCCTTGTCCAAGGCGGCTTTTATCCCCTGCACAATGGCCTTGGTGTCCATCTGTGCGCCAAGATTTTTCACCATCAGTTCAACGCTGGCAATCGTCTCGTCGCACTTGGCCTGCGTGATTTTGCAAAGTTCGTCCGTCTTGGCGGCGTGATTGGTGATGTTCACGTCGCGGGCTTCGATGGTCTTGGCAATCATAGTGATTTCCCCGCGCATATCCTCCAAGATGGCAAACGATTCCTGATTGGCCTGAACTGCGGCCTTGGGGATGCGCTCGACATAACGGGCATACACGTCCAGCACCAGCAAAAGCTGGGTGAAAAACTGCGTGCTGTCGCCGTCCGCAAAACGCTGATAGACCTTCCGCGCCAGCTCCCGCTTTTCAGCGGGATAGGTGGCGAGCATTTCTTCAAATAAATCTGTTTCGGCCATAACGTCTCCTTTTTAGTTGGTGAGGTTCACTTTTGCGCCGCGCTTGGCTGAAAACAGTTCGCCGATGGGCGGCACAATCTTGGGTTTTATACCCGCCGCTTCGACGGCTGGCAAAAGTTTTCCGGCAATCTGGTCGTATTGATTGAACATGGTGGCGAGCCAGTCCTGCAACACGCCGCGAGCCATGATGTCCAAGCCAAGGGCGTCGCTGCCGATGGCTTCATTGAACGGAATGCCGCGCTGCTGCTCGGTCTCCAATTTCGCCAGCCGGGCGAACTGGATGAGGTGTTGGCCTGAAATTGAGCCAGAGCCGTTCGCGGATGGCCGTTATACTATAACCGAGGAAGATGCGGCGGCCCATGTCGCCCACCTGCACCTTGTTCGGGATGTGCCGAGCGCGATGACGGCCCAGTTCTCAAATTCAAACGGCGGGAAGGCAGAATCCGGCACTACGGTTGCCGCGACGACTTGGTTGAAATTTGTTTCAACTGCTTGGAACCCCTTTTCCATTCCCATTGAAACCGCAATGATCGTTACGAGTGCAGGCGGAAGAACAGATTTCTCGCCGACGGAGCGACGATGATATAATTGACATGCCCGTTGTTGGTGACGCCGCTGCTGGGCGACCAACTGGCCGAGGTCAAATTGGTGTTTTGCTGCAACGTCCAGCCCGTCGAAGGATAGGGCCAGGAAACCCCCACGCTGCTGCCCAGATTGATGATGTTCAACTTCGGCGGGATGACGACGCCCGAGATGTAAATCTGGCCACCACTCGCACCGGCATTTTCCACCGCGAATAGTTTGGTTCCATCCGCCGAGCAGGCGACGCCTTGCCAGGCCCGGTTGGTGTCGCCCGCCGTCCAGTTCGTGCCCGAATCGGTGGAGGTGTAAATCTGACCATAGTGAACCGCCGCCACCAGTTTGGTTCCATCCGCCGAGGAGGCGACGGCCTGCCAGTTCGTGGTGACGCCACGCGGCGTCCAGTTGGTGCCCGAATCGGTGGAGGTGTAAATATGGCCGGGTGCGCCATCCACCGCCACGAGCTTGGTTCCGTCCGCCGAGGAGGCGACGGCATTCCAAGTCCGGCTGCTGTCGCGCGGCATCCACGTCACGCCTGAATCGGTGGAGGTGTAAATCCAGCCGCCATGCACCACCGCCACAAGTTTGGTTCCGTTGGTCGAGCAGGCAACGGACGACCAGTTCAAGCGACCGCTTTCGGGCTGGTCCACCCAGTTCGTGCCCGAATTGATGGAGGTGTAAATATCGTAATACGACGCCTCGACGAGTTTGGTTCCATCCGCGGAGGAAGCGATGGAAACCTCATATCCCGGAGTGTCGCTGCGCACCGTAAAGGTCGTGCCCGAATCCGTGGAGGTGAAAACGGAAGTGGCATCACCACAAGACGCGGCGAGTTTGGTGCCATCGGCCGAGCAGGTGACGACATGCCAACCCTGGCTGGTGTTGCGACTCGCCCAGGTCACGCCCGAATCGGTCGAGGCGACCATTTCGCCGGGCGACGCCGCATAGACTTTGGTGCCATCGGCCGAGCAGGCGATGGCACCCCACTGGGCGGTCCAAAAGCCCGACGTCCAGATCGCCTGGGCCCGGGCGGTGGAGAATTGAGAGTTGAAGGCGCAGAGCAGGGACAGCGCCGATATGGCAAATAGTTTGTGGTTCATGGTTCCTTTATTCAGGGTTTAACCGGCTTATTTCTTTTGCCCTTTTACATCTCGGCCAATGGTAATGCAAATTAAAAGCAGCGAATTTACTCACGCCAGCTTCTTCGTAATGTGCTCGTCTCTCTGACCGGAAGGGCCAACGCCTTTGCCCAAACCCAATACCTGCCCGCATTGGGAGCGGTTGCGGGAAGGTGTGGCAGTTTTTTTCATGTCATTGCACCTTCCATCATGCCAACCGAATCACTTTTGGCTTTGATATGTGAAAGCAGTCGCGGCACAAATTCCAATGTGTCAAACGGCTTCTCAATGAAATCCGCCGCGCCAAGATCGAGCGCGCGTTGCTGGTTTTCAATGGTGGCGCAGCCTGACACAAAAAGTATTGGCGTGTCTTTGAGATGGGAAATATTTTTTAGGCGTTGAAAGAGTTCAAACCCGTTGAGACCTGGCATTTCAACATCGAGGGTGATTAAATCGAACGTCTGCGTTTGAGCCAGACGCAAGGCTTTCTCGGCGTTCAAGGCCGCTCCCGCATCACAACCGGCTCGCGTTAATAAAAAAACCATCATCAGTGCTACGGCCATTTGGTCGTCCACCACCAGAATTTTCGCTCCTGCCCTTCGGCTGTTTTCCATCCCGTTCATTGTGTTATGTGAAGTTCACATAATTAAAACCAGTTTTTCAAGTAAATGTCAAGTATGTGAATTCCGCATTTCACATACCCGTGAAAAAAACGCATCAATTGCCCCGCAGAAACATCATTGGCCGACGGATTCGGGAAGCGCGCCTGAAATGCAAGCCGCCGATTTCGCAAGACGATTTGGCTGGCCGCTTGGCTGCCAAGGGCGTCGTTCTCGACCAAACCGCCATTTCCCGCATTGAGCGTCAGGATCGCTATTTGATGGATTACGAAGTTTCGGCCATTGCCAAATGTTTGAAAGTTTCCGTCGCTTGGCTTCATGGTGAAAAATGAATCGGGCTTCGGTCAGCGGTTCGGCGGGCGGTAAAGTGAAGCGTAGGCGGAGAGACGGCTGGAACGGAGCCGTAGCGCAACGACCGCCGCCGTGCCGCTGACGGAAGCAAACGCGACTGCGTTTTTTCCATTTCCGTCCGCGACGAGCGCGCGTGAAGCCGCAGCGGAGCGCGCGTTGGTCGCGGCGGGCGACTTTTGCGCTACATACTTCATTTTCTCTTGTGCGGAAATCGCACAGGCATCGTATTTTCTTCCGGCAAACTCGCCCAATGAAAGCGTTATCGTCATTTCCGATTGCGCCCAGGGTGGCGCAATTCGCTCGAATAAATGTGGCATCATCTTGTCTGACACATAGGGCTTCTGCCCAGCTACCGGAAGCTGGAAATAGATTTCTTCAACGTTCTTGGTCGCTTCAATCAGAACGCTCGTGATTAATTCAAGATCAGATAATTTGGTTTCCATATTTGTCATAAAAACCCCCTAAAACGCGCCAATTCAACAATTGACGTATGTAAACGGAAGCTGTGCCCCTTTGGGGAAATACTTTTCAACTGATCCGCCCTTGTATCTGACGGACAGTTCGGAGGCAACTGCACCAGAAAATTCCCAACGGTCGGGACTTTTCACTTCTTCGGGGGCGCGGGTTCGGTATTCAAGGGTGCCTGCCGGATGCCAGGCGTGGACTACATAAACCTCACGGACAACGCCTTGGAACACAGCAAATCCGTATCGGGCCGTTTCGCGGCGTTCTCCGCAAGTCCATATGCCACGCGTGGCTTCGTAAAGTGCTTCGGCTGTCATGCCCGGACGATAAAGTTTATTGATGCGGATAAGCATTGCCGGTTCAGCAATGGTGATGGGCTTGGCAGCATATTGGAATTCCAGTTCGCTCAACGGAACCCGGCCAAACTCGAGGCTCTGATTTCCCCGCACTTTGTTCGTGAGCGTCTTACCCGGCCAGAGGGCGTCAATCACGGCAGCTTCAATGCGGAGGGCGGTTTCTTCGTCCGCAATGCCATGCGCGAGTATATCAATGCGCGGCTGAAGACCGGCAGTTTTCAATTCGGCGATGCGGCGGACCTTGGCTGATTCTCCGACTTCGTCGAGGTGAGCCAGGGCGCGTGCTCTGCAACCTTTGCCAACATAAAAAATACCTGAATCGCGGGGATCGACGTAGGCGTATACATAATAGCCGAGCTTTGCTGCCACCTCGGGCCGGATGTGTGGGTTTTCAGCAATTATGGCTTTCACGGTTTTGGTCAATTTACAACCCTGACGTTTTCGATTACTTCGACGTTCAAAGCTTTTGCGGTCATTTTATGTTCAGGTGGCAATTTCGATTCCAACACTAGCACCACACGAATGTTGGACGGCATGACTTTTAGGTAGCGACTATCACGGGACATCGCCTTCAGCAATGCGAGATATTTGATCGTTTGATAAAGACCGCGTTCGTAGTCAGATGGGAAAGTGTCGGAGATTTTCGATTTCACCTCGACTGCGATGCAGGCATCAGCGGATAGGAATACTACGTCGATCTCGTCCAGTGAAGGTAACGCATATTCCTCCCTGGCTTCCCACTTGGCCGTAGCGCCGAAAATTTCAGGGTGGTTTCGGACGTATTTCTTCAACGCTTTGTGTTCGGGTGATTCCCCGCCTTTGCCGAACCACTTTTGTTTGTTCGTTGTAGTAACGGGTTGGACGCCCAGTTTTTCGAGGACATTGTCCCATCGGCTCCCGAAGTCTAAAATCTTTTGATACTCGGTGCGCGTGCGGTTTTCCTTTTCTGGCCGCGTAAGTTTTGGGTAGTCAGGCCAAAATTCCTTGATACCGTCATCTGGCAGCCCCCGGTTTTTGCCGGTCTTATTAATCGCCAAACTCTGTATGTGAGGAATTGGTTCACCCCAATCACCCTCAAGTCCTTGGAGAAGATGCCCCATTACGCCAAGCACCTGTCCCATGCCATGCCCATGGCCTTCGCCGCGCGCAGTTCTCCGGCCAATCCTAAAGGCCAGTTCTTGATACGTGAGTCCGCTGATTGGACCGTTTTGGTGAGCAAAAACGTGTGCAACCAATTGTGAAAGACTGCTTCGCGCTTGCTGTTCGTTCGTCGTCATCCGGGTGCTCCCATCAATTTTTGTTGTATCCGAATTCCCTGGAAAGCATGACGTTCTTCCAATGCGATTCCCTTGCAAGAATAACTTCGTCGGGGGAGTTAAACGCGAAAACCTCCAGTATGGAAAATTTGAAATTCGACAGGGCATAGTCAATGCCCTTTTCTTCGATTGTTTTTACAAGTTCATCATTCCAGCCGTGTCCTGTGTTCACATACCAAGACAGTCTCGACCAAATTCCAGCGTCTCCGTATGCTGATCCCACATAGCTTCTGCCGTTTGAAGTGTCCATGATGAGATAAACGCCTTTGACTGCCATCAATGATGCCTTCCAATCCTGCTTTTCCCTGTGAAGAATGGGCCGGAGCATGGAAAATGGATGGTTGATAGATTCATATCCGCAGAATCGCTCCCCATCGTATCGTTCAGGAAGAAGTTGCAACACCTCGAATGAGTCAAGGTGCCCCTCAAGGTAAAAAGCTCTTCCGCGAAGCCCCTGATAACGGTAAAATCGGCACACGAGTCGCCCCTCCCACTTCGCGTAAGCGTCAACCTCCTTGATAACATATTTATCCGGCAACCGGTCTTTAACCTCGAACACGCCGCCGAATAAGTATGCGTTGCTAATCGGGTAAAACTCAATAAACGAGAAGATGAAGGGACGAGTCCAATCATTCTTGTCGCCGCTCCACTCATTCCACCCGATCCAATTAGCCCTGTCTTCAACATATTCGTTGAGGGGTTGGGTTCCCTCCTCATTAGCACATGCAAGATGCAGCTTAAATTCTGCCGGATTGGGAACCGGAATGATGTCGGTCAGTTTAATCGGATTGCTCATGGCAACCGAATCGTAGGCTTGAACCAAGAATGGTTCAACGCTTTTGAGAATAAACACTCTCCTTTCCGCCCTGACGGAAAGGGCGCGAAGCGTTAAAGCCAGCACGGCGATGGAGGCATGGAGTCCAGAGGGTCACACCCTCTGGCGGCGGGGTTTGGGGACGGCTGCGGAGTCCCCAACATGACAAAACCGGCTGAACCGTTTCCAGTCCAGCCGGACGCGTGGTGGTGCGTTCGGTCAATCCTCGTCCGGCATCATTACCGTGATGGCGGCCTGTGGGTCGTCCGTGTCGAGCGGGCCGCAAGTGGCAATGAGTTTCACCAGACGAGCGGCGCGGTTGTCGTTGCGGACATCCCACCCGGCGGGCATCTGCCCGTCACCGGGGGGCTTCTGGGACCGTGTCCCAACCCTTCCGGCATGGAGGGGATTTTCCCGGTCTTAGTTGGCATCTTTCCGGCGCTGTTGCGTTTCCTGCCACCGGGAATTGTCCCGGTCTGATCGTAAAGCGAGGGTGACAAGGGACGGCACGTCCCTGGTGGCCGGGGTATCGGGGGTGGCAGCTCCCGATTGCCAGTCCATGAGCGGCAAGGCTCTGGTGCGACTCCAACCGGCACACGGTTAGGTCAGGGTTCCCCAAGGGCGGAACGCCTTTGTGGTCCGGGTTATCAGGGGTGGACAACCCCTGCCGGGCGGCTGCGCCCGGAATGAAGCAGGGATTCTAAGGGACGGCTTTTCGCCTCACGTCGCGCCAATCAAGGCGGACATAAATGAGGAGAAAACCACATGACTACGTTTGATGTTGCTTTGCTGATTAACGCCCTGGCGCACGTCCTGAACGCGCTGGCAACTTTCCGCAATACGCCCCGACGCCGTCGCCGCAAGGCGCGGCGCTAAGTTGCGCCACTTAAGAGGTTGCCTTGGGTGCTTCTGCTTCCGAGAAAAGCGCGTCCAATTTTTCCTCCAGCCACGCATTTGGATTTGGCAAATCCATCTTTAATTTGAATTCCCCGACAGTCAAAACGCAAAGCTCGTCAAAATATTTTGTGCCCTGCACGACAAGATCAATCTGCTGGCCGTGTTCCAAGTTGGCGGGCTGCCAAATATGTTTGTGCAACGGCTCATTGCTTGGGAATGCGTCAAACCGCCCAACATGATTCCACGTCCCATGCGCGGCATGACTCCATCCCGTGTAGGCAAAATTATACAGGTCCAAACATCCCGCTTCTTTGGCCATTTCTCTGACTGAAATACCAGACCAACTGCCAACATCGACATGCTGGAGAAATGAATAATGTTGGGCATTGAGCCATGCCTGTTGGATTTCAATCCTTTGCTGCAAACGATCCCGATCTTCTGGTGGCACCGTTTCAAGGGCGGCTTTCAGTTGTTCGATTTGCAATTTCTCCTGTCCCAATCCGTACAGAATAAATTTTTGCGCCCGATCAATCGGGTCTTTGCAAATCCATGCTGCTGTAATGTAGGTGTCCGTCATTGCACGCAAAAACAGGGGGCCTGAATGGTAGTCCCAGAGGCTCGGGTTTTGCGCCAGCTTGATGGCCAGATTGCATTGGCGCGCCATGAGAGCGCCGATGACTTCAAAAAATTCGCTCTGGTAAATATCAACGGGCAATTTTGACCAGATGTCATCCACCACGCTCCAGGCATAGCTTTCGTAATCAATTCCAAAACGAATTACCGGGTGGAGTTTCTCCTTGTTGGCAATTTCAGGCTTTGAGTTTTTTGTGATGAGGGGGACAAGTTCCCGCCCTCGGGTCCAGAAATATTTTGCCCACGTATCGCCTAGTCTGTCACCACACATCATGAAGTTGCCGTTGACGTGCATTCGTGCGTGTGCGGCAAGCTGATCCGTTGGTTGTGAATCAAAATTCCCGAAAATGGTAATGAAGTCGATAAAGGGGAAGTCTGGCAGCACGTGATACTTGCCGACTTTAATATCAATCCAGAGAGGAACCGATTGGACGAGGGTGGCTTCGGGGCTTCTGCGGTCAAATAAACGTGATACGATCTGCCGCGCCAGCTCAACTTCAGATTCAGATTGTGCCCGGATTTTGGGATCGGCAAACAGGTTTACGAATGGATTGCCGGCGGGAAAGCAGTGAATAAACGGCGTGAGTGCGTCCAGACAATCCAAATAGATGCCTTTACCCTTCAGGAGTTTTAGGAAGCTTGCCCAATCGGGCAAGGTCAACATGCTGTAATTCGACAGGAGCGAAAAATCCGGTTTAACGCCCCAATCCTTAAGGTGAAAGCACGATTCAATGAAGACCCCCACGGTTTCAATGCCCTTTCTGGGACCCAAATGTTTTACGAAATAATCAACCCAGGCAACTTCAGGCAGAATCCGTTCGATGTAGTGAATTTCCGTCACCCCGGCCATCGGGGGGATGAACTTTTTTCCGACGCGCTTATGGTCAGAAAGCAGAGGTTTTTTGTCTGACATGCCCTTAAGGTTCTGGCTCCTCCGGCTCCGGGCTTTTCTGAGGCGTCGGCGATTCCGGCTTCGGTGCCTGTTGCGCGGATTGCTCCTGCTGATACTGCTCGCGAATGGCGTCCTGAATCGTCTCAAGGTGAAGATCGGACAGTGGATGTGATTTGGCGTAGCCCTCCCGATACCGCACGCTGAATTCGTGCAGCGCCAACTGATCTTTGGGTGACATTTCGGCCATAAAATTATGAAACGAGTGATTTGGCTGTCTCTAGGCACCGCCCGATTTTCATACGCACATTATCGTAGCTCATGTTTCGGTCGGCAGCAATTTCGCCGTAATCGAGCCCAAACACAAAGTGGTTCCACAAAAAGTCGTAGCACTCCGGTTTGGAATTGGTGAGCAGCTTCATGGCGTATTCTAAATCATGCCTGACTTCCGGCGTCATGGGCGCATCTTGCGCCGACACTTCAATCATCTGCCAGAGGTCTTCCGGTGGTACAGGGACCATTCGGTCACTGGCTTGTTTCCGATACTGGTCATTTAACTTGTTCCGCGCAATGCCGTAGCACCACGCCCAAAACTGCTTTTCTGTGATGCCTTTAAAGGTTTTCAGGCTTACGGCGACTGCTTTCAGCACTTCCTGAAACACGTCGTCAGCATTACGGTCGGAAATATGGCTAAAAACGAACAGATGAAGATCGGGGGCGATTTTCCTGAAAATCGGCTCGGCAAGACGGGTGCGTTCGGCTAGCCCCGACGTGAGCCGGTAGGTGCGGACCAGTTTGATAAGGTCGTCCATTCGCATCCATGAAAGCTAATTTTCGCGTCTTCTGCCATTCAAATCGGCTTTGTTCGGTTTTGCCGGAGCATTCCGACTGGCAAGGCATGAAAGACGATCAACAGCGCTTTTTGAGTCTGCTTGGTCAATTGCCGGTCCGTCTGACCGGCGAGCAAGCGGCATGGGTACTGAACTGTCTGAGGTTGCCTCGATTTTCTGTCCGTCAAATCGAGGCAACCTCAGAATGTGAGAAATGTCCAAAGGTTGATGCTCGCAAAACAAAGATCGAACCGACTGAGAAATCAGCATCGAAGAGGGATTAAGACGTGAGCATCAAAGTGGGTTATGCTCTGCTAGATTGTGCAAACAATCATCGTAAAATATTTTACATTAAGGTCTTAACTAACTTTGTTTTTACAGTATTTTTTATGCCCGCAGAAAAAGACCGATTTGAAAAACCCTGAAAAACGTGGTGTAAATGAGTTGTGAGGAAAATATCTTTTAAGTTAAGCCGGTTTTCAAGATTGCTATAAAACCTTCGATCTGCTCATGGTGCGATTCGGGACGCGACCGGCGGCTGCGATTCAACCACCAACACTCGGAGCGGCAGATTCGTCTCAATAAATCGAAACCCATACCTCGTGCGCAACGCCTCGTCAATCGCCGCTGCCTCCGACTGGCCCGGCACCGGCATCCATTGGATGGCTGTATCATACTGATTCGTCAAACCCGTCCGATCCAGCACCGGTGTCTTTTGCACCGCCTCCATCCATCGCGCCAGCATATCCATTGGCGCTCCCCGGAACACAACATTCCTGAAATTCCCCTCCTGTGTGTTTTCATGCGTGCTGGCCACCTTCACCAAATTCGTGTCCAAACCCGGTGCCTCCAGCAATAACACTCGCGTCAACCGCGTCTCTAAATGCGCGGTCACTCCGAATTGCCGCTTCAACTCCGCTCTCAGCCCGTCCACCCAGCCATAAGAAACGCCCGGTAACGTGTACATAAAATCATAATTCCCCTGCGGTAACCCATCGGGCAATACCTCGCGATATTGCTCGCCATTAAACGCGTCGGCGAGTAGCAACCGCATCGACACATTTTGCAGCATCATTCGGTAATTTTTCTCCGGCCCAATCGTTACGCCCCCCGTCCCGTTCGTCAACCCGGTCGGCCGCAAGATAAGCACTGGCGGATTCTTCGCCAGTGCCGCTGAATTCAGGTCCCAATTGATCACCACAGCGGTGGTCGTCACGGTTGCCAGTGCCACAGTAATCCCCAGACCCGCCATCTTCATCTTGGTCCATGTCATCACGCTCAACGCCGACTTCACCAGCGCCAGTGTGGAGGCCGAGGCAGCCACGCCCTTAGCCACGGCCACCGCCGAGGCCGTTTTTGCCACCCCCGCTGGCGCCGCCTGCACCGAGTTCGCCAGCACCGCAGACGCAATCGCCCCCGCGGACAAGACCGCTCCTCGTTTCCCGAAATACTTTCGCAACTTCTCCAGCGCCCTCCCCGCCCGCTGGCGCGCCGATTCTTCCGTCATCCGCAATTCCGCACCGATCTCCGCCGCGCTGCGATTTTCGAAATATCGCAGCATCACCACCTGCCGATCCGTCGCCCCCAGCCGTCCTATGGCCTCATCCAGCAACGGCGCAATCTTTTCCCACGCCGCCGGACCCGCTTCATTCAATGTGGATCGCATATAGGCATCCTGTTCCCGGCGCACACGCCGATGTTCCTTCTTGTTCAAATTCGAGGCTGTCAACCTTGCCGTCTGATACAACCAGCCAGGCACTGACACCCGGCACGAGAGTTTGCCTGCCTTCCGTGCCAGGATAATGAACACGGCCTGCACGATCTCCTCTGCGTGCTGCGCATTCCCCGTGCAACGCAGCCCTGTGGAATAGACCAGGTTGACATACCGGTTCACCAGCGCCGCAAACGCCTCCTCCGACCCGCGGCACGCATACTCCGCAAGCAGTTGATGGTCATTTAATTCAGCCATTTACTAAATAATGTCCCTCCCCGCCAATTCGTGACAAAGAAAACTGCAGTTTCTTGCATCCTGGTCCTTTCATACAGTCCGCAGCAAGATGCGTCCAATCCAGTCGCTCCGCCCGACTCAAACCATTTTCGGATGAATCCATGCCGCCATTATTTCACCACCTGTCGGCGGAAACTAGACGTGGCCTGTCAGCCGCATACAGTAAAGCGTCGAGCATGGCGGCTGGCGCGGCTGGTCGGCGCCTTCAGTGCGAGCTGTCTCGCTTAGCCGTGTTGAAATCATCAACGCTCGGCAACGGAATTCAACGCCATTTTTTTCCGTATCTGTTTCGGAAGCGAATGCTTCGGGGATGGTGTCATCAAAAATTAACGGCTTTCAAGTTTCAGAAAGCCGCAAGAAATCATGTTCAAATGAACGTTTTAAATTGGATGATATTGGGTGCAGTGAACGTCCGTTTCTGAAATCGGAGCGAACGGATAGGCTGTGGAGTCGCGGAGATTTTGGAAACGGATGCTGACTGCGCTGCCGTCTAGGTTTTTATTTCGAGGCGATTGGTCTGGTTGGTTTCCGAGTGCCGCAGGAAAGCCAACCAGTCAACGCGCCGGGAATTGCATTAAATGGAAATTCTTTTGATTTTTGCGACCTTTTTCCAACTGGTGCTCTTTAAACCGTCCGATTTTCTTGAGTTGGCTTTTTGCAATAACGATCAACGGTAGAATTTCCAACCAACTCAATGATTTTATTGCGGCGGAATTGCGTTTTTGGCAAACGACATTTCCTCGTCGGAATGAATGCGATTGCCTGCTGGGTCAGCCAAAACAGCAACGCCGAACTTACAGCAATTGATGAAACCACCAACCATGCGGCGGGCAACATCGCTGGCTTCGGCGGAACAAAAGCGGGCAATGGATTTTGTGGGATTTCTGGAAGCGACCCATTGTCGTAGGTGACAGTGTAGCGTGTTTCAGGTTTGGCCACAACCGGCGGCGGGAATTTATGCAGCCACCATGCCAGACTCGTCGGCGATGCCAGCGTTGGTGGCACGCAAAGTTTCACAAGCACCACCAGCCAGAGCGCGTAGCGGATGGAAGCACGAATTTTGCGCCGGAATAAAACTTCAAACGCGAGCAAAACCACGATGAGCAGGCTGGACTGCCAGAGCATCGGCCACGCGAAGTTCAAAAAATTTCCGCCCCAATGGTTTAGAGTTTCGATGAAGGAATTAATTTCGTGCCTTTCAAAAAATGGTCACTTCTTCGCGGATTTTTTCCGGGCTTTGATCATCGCCTCCAGCTTGGCCAGTTCGTCTGCATCCAGATTGTTGTTCTCCAAAAGGCATTGCACCATCGGCGTGAGCGCGCCGTTGAAGGCGTGCTTGAGCGCGTATAACAATTCGCCATGCTGCGCCTGCGCGCGGGTGACTAGGGATTGGTAAATTGTCATCTTGCCCTCCTTCTTCGCTTTGAGAACGCCTTTGAAGACCATGCGATCCATCAATGTGCGGACGGTCGAGTAATGCCAGCCGGTTGGCTTGAAAAGTATTTCCTGGATGGCGGGCGCGGTGCAGGGCTCGGTTTCCCAAACGGCCTTTATAACTGACCATTCTGACTCGGTAAGTTCCACGGTTGGCTTGGACATGCGCCGATATTCTCTACAAACGTAGATAATTTCAAGCGGATTATTTACAGATGTAGATTGCATCAAATCGTCATGACTATTAAGAGGGTTACGAACGAAGAAATGGCCGGGGCTTGCGTGATTATGTTCGCAGTGAATGTCCGTTTCTTAAAACAGAGCGAACGGAACGGTTGTGGAGTCGCGGAGATTTTGGAAATGGACGCTGACTGCGCAGGCTTTATTTCGAGACGATCTGGCCGGTTTCCGAGCGCCGGCAGGAAAGCCAGTCAAAGGGCCAATCATGAAGCGGAAGCTTCTCGTGAGCAGGACTGTGAGCTTGGTGTTAATCAACCGCCCTGCATCATCGCGTAGATATAAATGTTCACCATCATCCTCATGCAGGCGATATCGGTGCCGGGCGGTGCGAGGCTGGCGTGCTCCGTGACATGATCCCAGCCGCATTGCAATCCGCACACACTGATGATGCCCGCGGTGCGAGCGCCGATCATTACGCCATAAAGCCCATGTCGTGCCTTGCGCGCATCATAGACGTTCCCCATGAAGGTATGCGGCGGTCGCCCGTCAGGAATCTGGAAGCAGCAGCGGTAAATTTCATGCGTCGCCGGCAGCGACACCACCTGCGCTTCGGGCAACGTTGCGGAGTAAAACTCGATTTGACGACGGAGAAAATCATCGAAGTCCGTATTGACGCTTGAATCGTGACAGGCGTCAATCAACATGAATCCGCCGCGCCGGATAAATTCGGCGAGGTTGCTCCGGCCAACCGGCTCGGCAACCACGTCAACCGCCTGCGAAAACAGGAAAGGATACTTGCACTGCTCGGCCAGGTCATCCGCGTCGGCGATATACCAAGTCGGATCAATATTGAGCGTGGTTTCCTCGCGAAAAAATTTCATCAACACCGGATCACCGCCCGCATGGCGTTTCCAGTGCGGACTGGTGGTTTTTAGCCGCGCCCAGCCCACGCGATCGCCGCGCAGCCTTTCAAAATCGGCGCTCCAGCCCGGCATTCCGGCCCCCAAAGTCGCGCCCAGCAGCAGCCGAAGAAAAATTTTTCGCGAGATTTCGTTCATGAAAAAATCAGATCGTGCGATCACCCAGCATGGCGTAGAGATAAATATTGATGCCCATCTGCAGGGCGGCGACCTGTTTCTGGTGGCCGAACCAGGCGTCACCGTTAGCCCATCCGCAGTGAATATCCGACGGCGACAGCAGCGCGACCATCCTTCCGTCATGGATCAATCCGTGCAGGCCATGAGGAACGCCCTGCATGTGAATTGCGGTGTTGTCGAGGTGATACAGGCAATGAAACACGGGATGATCCGGCGGCAGTTTTTCCAACCTGGAACCGGGCAGGATCCGGTCAAAATCAGTTTCCGCCATATGCCTGAAAAATTCGTCGCCGCTGCCATTGCTCCGGTGCTTGCCGTTCACGCAATCCTCGGCGAACAAAAATCCGCCGCGCTTCAGATACTCGCCCACGTTGGCGCATTGCGACCCCTCCAAGTCCGGAGCCAGTTCCGCGTGCATAAACAGGAACGGAAACGGCGTCATCGTCTCAAGCTGGGAAATGTCCGCCACGTTCCAGGTTTTTTCCACGTTGGCGTCGGACTGCTCGCGAATGGCGTCAATCAGGTTCAGGTCGCCGTTCGGATGAACATTCCAGTCGTCCGTGTCACCGCCTCGGCAGGGAAATTGAAGCCGCGCCCACGGCGACAGCGGACCGCGATTCTGCCCGGCCGCCATCACCGCCGGCAATCCCAGGAACGAAGCGCCGCCCGCCGCCAGCAGCTTCAAAAACTTTTTTCGGTTGATCTCATTCATAATTGCATTGGTTTAAAGCAGGCGGAACATCCGGCGGACAACCAGTTCAATGGCATAAAGGCCGAGTAGCAGCCCGGCCAGCCAGCGTGTGTCCCACAAAGGCCGAGTGAGGCCAATTTTCTGCAAACCGCCAGCCACCGGCGGAGACGTTTGAAACGCTGGCGACTCCCCGATCATCGCCCCGCCCGTGCTTTCTGCCAGTCTCCGCAGTCCGTCCACATCTGGAGGCAAATTCATCATCTCCAACGTCAACCGGGCCTGCGCGTGGTTGGCCACGAGGATGCTGCTGCTGGCCACGCTGCCGTCCGGGGTGGAGGCTTGGGCAAGCCATGATCCTTCTTCGTCCGGGATAAAACTGGCCTGCCAGGCCGGGCTATTGGTGTCCGCCGAAAGGACCGGGGTCAGGTGTTGCACCACGCCGTGCGGCGATTTCACCTCGACGACGGGCACGGTATCGGCAGCGGCGTCAATCTCAAGATGCACCGAGCGGTGCGTCTCTGGAGCTTCCGTTTGGGTAATCAACTGGAGTCCAGTGACGGTGGAATTGCCTACCAGCGAGAGCATGAACTGCTGCCAGAAAGTTTCCGCCGCCCGGCTGGTGCTGGGCAGCGACAATTTCCAACGCCACAGTAAATCCGTGTTCATCGCCGCCGCAAAGCCGTCGCCAAACCGCTGCCTCGCCACCAGCACCGGCAGTGGATCCATACCGTATGCCGGGGAAGCGGGAGCCACCGCGATGATGTCAGCACCCGGCTTCACCTTTTCCACTTGGGCGAAGGTGCAAAATTGTGGCGCTCCCGGCCCGGGCAAAAATAATTTTGCACCCTCAGTGTCGGGGCCAGGAATAAACTGTGTCAGTGGCGGAATCGTCTGCCGCCGGATGGATTGGTCGGCGAAAACGGTTTCGTTGCCAGCCGCCTCGCCGCCGAGCGCGCGCATCTGCTGCTGGAACTCGGCCGCAGCCGCCGTGTCGGGCGTCGCCTCAGACGGCGGTTTGAAGACCACCGGCAACATCTGTTCTAGCGCCGTGCCAGAGAACGCGCGCGTCGCCTCGGTGTCCGGCGAGATAAAAAGCACGCTGCCGCCACCACTCACATAATCCGTCAGCGCCTGCTGCTGCCGGCCGGTGAGCTGGTCGGCAAAAACATGCGCCAGCACGACGATCTGAAAATGTTTCAACACGTTCACGTCGTCCGGCAAATCCGGTAGCGTGTCCTGATCCGCCGCCTGGACGGACAGCTTGACGCCCAGCGCCGGATTCAAAATCGCCGTCAGGTGAAAACTGGGATCGCCCTCCAGTGCGTTACGCAAAAAACGGAATCCCCATTGCAGCGCGCCCTGATAATAAAGCACGTTCACTGTGGTCTCGTTCGCCACCTGCACCGTGCGGGCGGCGCTTTGCGCCGTCGCGCCGGAACCCAGCCGGAATTCCAGCGGCAGCATACCTGCCTCGCCGGAATTGACCGGCACCGTCCACGGCAGTGTGTTCAAGCCGGGACGCACTGGCAGTTGCGTGGTGGCCAGTTTCTGATCGCCACGCCATAGTTCCACCGGCAGTTGCGCCTCCTTGGGTGATGCCACTTCAAAAACCGCGCTCGCGGAAAACTGAGTCTGGCGCAGCACTTTTGCCGGAACCTTCATTTCGCGGAGACGCGAAATTTCACTGGCGTGAGCCGGAGTCAAGCGGTTCATCCCGGCAACGAAATAGAGCGGCACATTGCGGCGCAGTGCTTCATTCGCCAGATCGTCATTAGCTTTCCCGGTGGTGTCCAATCCGTCCGTCAGGCAGACAATCGCGTTAGGATTGGTGTCCAGTGTCTGCTGGAGCGCCGCATATAAGTGCGTCTCCGGGCCGGGCTCGACGGTCGCCACCGCGTCATCCAAACTCGCCGCCGGTGCCAGTTCCGTCGCGAAGCGGTAGTATTTGATTTCGGAAAATGCCGACGCCGCTTCGCCGCCGTGCTGCTGCCAGACCCGCACGGCATCTGCCAGCCGCGTCATTCGGCGATAGTCCGGCTGGCTCATGCTGGCGGAACGGTCCACCACCACGGCCAGGGTTTTCTTGCCGGCTTCGACCGGTCTGGCCTTTTCCACACGCACCGGATTGGCGAGGCACAACAGCAGCAGCAAGACAATGGTGGCACGGAAAGTCGTGAGGGTGTTTCGCGCCACTGGCGACAGTTGCCGTAACGTGCGGCTGTAAAGCAACACCACCACCGCCAACCCCAAGACGGCGGCGACCGCGACAATGGCCCACGCGCTGCCCGGCGACAAACCGCGCAGCCAGCCGCCAAACTGCCATTCAAAAATCGGGGTCATTGATGTCTCGCCGGCGCGGCGGTCTGATAATCCCGCGACAGTTGCTCGAAATAAGCTGCCACCGCTGGGCGGTAACCCGCCGGTGCCTGCGCCATTTCTTCTTCGGTCAACTGATACGGTCGCTGGTTGCCGGCGATTTCTGTGCGTAGCAGTTTGATGACGTCTTCCAGCGGCGGATCAATTTTTTTCAGATACACCGTCACGTTGCCTCCGTCTGCGTCAGGGACGGGCGACTCTCGGAGTTGCTGGCGTAATTCTCCGAGCTGAAGCGACTGCGGCAGCGCCGACACGGCTTCAAGCACGCTTTCCCGAACGTCGCTGACGATTTCACTCGGGAAACTTCCTGACCCGCCGCCACTGATGTTACCTGGAGAACTTCCTGTTGATTTTGCCGTTGAATTTTGCGCGGCGAGTCGTTGAATGTTCGCTTGGGCGCGTTCCAAACGGTCGGTCAGCCGCGCCAGTTCCACCGGCGACAACGGACCGGCGTGACGCATCATTCCGGCGCGGTCGGCCAGGTCCTGAAGTTTGTTCGCCGCGTTCCGCGCCACGTCCGGATCGCGCGGCTGTTCACGAAGCTGCTGCAACGCCTGTTGCACATCGGCGGCGGCCAGCGCTCTCACCAGCTCCTTCAACTGCGCTGCCGCCTGGGCCGATCCCATCTCCTGCTGTTGCCGCGCCGCCTCGGTCAAATTGCGCGTGGCATTTTGAACCTGGTTCATCACGTTGGTCGCCTGCTGCCGGGCCGCCGCGTCTGAAATTTGCGCTGGTGTGATGCGCGCCCCGCCGGCGGCATCGCTCAACGCTCGCAACGTATCGGCGAGTTCATTTTTCGCCACCTGTTCGGCGGCGCGTTTCATTGCATCGGAGGCAACGCGCAGTTCGCGTGCTGACGTCGCCGCAGGTTCGCGCGCCGCGACCACATCATCCATGTCCAGACTCAACATCGACATTTGCGCCTGCTTGCGACCCTCCGCCAGATGCTGTGTGACCTCGGCGGGGAAATTGGTCGCGTCCAGCAGCGTGCCAACGCGCTGGTTGATCTGGTGTTCACGCTGGGCGGAGGTGCCGATGATTTTTTCCGGATCAGGTTTGCTGTCGGTGGCGGAAATTTCGGCGCCGGCATTGGTTGTCACGAGGTCATCAGCCAGCCGCGCCTGCTCTTTCGCCAGAATCTCCAGTTCACCGGCCGGTGTCATGTCGCGCCGCTTGAGTTCCAGTGCCTTTTTATCAAACGGATCAGGAACTTTTTGAACGAGCGACGGTCCCTGGCGAACCGATTTGCCGAGATATTGTTCCACCTGCGTAATCAACGCCAGCGCCTTGCCTTGCGGGGCAAGAGCTGGTTCGTTTTCCGCCACCGAAATTTTTTGAGCTGCATCAGCGATTTCTGGTTTCGCCTGGCGGATCAGGCCGAGAATTTCCTCCGGCGCGCCGTCGCTGGCCAGCAGCGTGATCACTTCGCCGGTTTTTTCTGCGATTGTTTTCTGGTCGCCGCCGACGCGCTGGTTTTCATCCTTCCAATCGTCGTTGTCGTGCGAAAGCTCCGAGTGCGCGAGGACGAAATTTTCTTTCATCGCGCGCAACTGCGCCGACTTGATGGCCGTGATGTAGTTGAAACATTTGCCGGGATTCTGCGTCGGCGGGCATTCATGCACGTCTTCACGCAGCGGCTTGATCTCCACAAACTGCACCGCCGACACCGTCTCGGACGCCTTCTGGATGCCGTTGCGTTGGGCGTGCAGGCTGTAAGACACGATGTCGTAGGGCTTCACGCCGAGCTGATCCATGAAGATCGAGGTCTGGATCGTGTGGGCTCCGGCCGTCTTGAGTTCCGCCAGTTCAATGGGCGTGTGCGCCTTGGTTTCGCCATTCACGGAAATTTCCAGCACCGCGTCGTGAAAACCGCTGGCAGAATCCGCCACGGCTTCGAGCGGCACCTCTTCGACGGCAGCGGCCTTGATTTCCTCCTCCGGCGAATTCCATTCAATGCTCGCGGGGGGCGTTGTGTCCGTCGCCGGCTTTGGCTTTGCTGTCTCCTCATTTTTGACGGCAAGGTTGTGGTGGCTGCCGTTAATAATGCCGTTCCACGGACGCGCCCAACTGGCGAACACCAGCAGGTGCGCCATCACGAGCAACGCCACCAAACCGCCGAGCCACGCCAGCGAAACTCCGCGTGGCTGGAGGTGCGCCTGCTCGACGAAGCCCGCCGTCTCCTCGCGTTGCGCGCGGGCGAGGGCGTCCGGCGCGGACGAAAGCGCAGCGGCGGTTTCGAGCCGGTTCTTAGTTTGCCAGCGCACGTCCATCACCTGCGCGGCCTGCAAAACGCCTTTGCGCCGGAAAAAATAGATCGTCAGGGCGGCCACCAGCGTGGCGGCCAGACCGCCGAGCCACCATTCCGGCAGGTGCCCCCATTTTTCCATGCGCGCCAGCGACGGATGCCGGTGCCATTCAAAAGCCAGCGTGATGGCGAGACCGGCTGCCATCACAATCAACGACCACGCGTATTGATTCCAGCGGCGCTGCTGGCGCAGCAACTGTTCCACTGCATTGGGATTCGCATTCATATTAGGTTGCGGTTCGGTTGGCGAGCGCCAGTTCAGCAAGGATAACGAGACCGCACCCGGCCAGTATCCACCACCACAGGCGCTGCTGGTTTTCGGCGGCCTCGCTGCTCACGAGCGGGGCCGCCGCACTACGTTTGGTGCTTTTGGGTAAATTATTGGATTCCAGCGAGGCAAACTGCTCCGGTTTCGGCCAGGGTGACAGGTCGGATTCCTCGCTGGGCGTGTTGACCGCAAAAACCTGCCGCAAGCCGCCGCCGGTAAATTCATAAAGCCCCGGCGCGGCGGGACGGATGCTGCCGCCGACTTTGCGTTCGGGTTGCGGTGACGGGCCGTCCAGCGCGCGCCAGGTTCCCGTCGCCGCCGGCAGGGGAATTGTATCGCCCACGCGCCAGTCATCTTGTTTGTTGTCAAATGAACAGAGCCAGCGTGCGGTCTGATGCACAAACGGAACGAACGACGGCTGCGTCGGCCAGTCCGTCGCCGCGCGATTCAGCGGGAAGCCGGCGAGCAACAGGCGATGTCCACCGTCGCTCCATTCCGCCAGCGCCATTTTCCCGTCCGGCCAGTCCGCAACCGGCGTAATCTGGCCGCCGGCCAGATCAAAGCCGTGGTGAAATTCCACACTCAACAGCGGCAGCAAACTTTGCCCGGCGAACGCCGCGAGCACCGGATGGTCCGGATCCCAATCCTGCAAATGCCACGCGTCCTCGGAAGTTTTCCGCGCCGTCGCATCAATGCCGTGCTTTTCCAGCCAACCGAGCTGTGCGGCGGATCCGTCCGCAAAAATCCACAGCGCGCCTCCTGCGTCAAAAAAACGGTCGAGCGATTCCAGTTGCGGCGGATTAAATGCGGAATCGCCGCGTAGGATGACCACCGAATTTGCCGGCCAGTTTTTCCCCGGCAACGGCCCGGTTTTCAGCGCGGCGGAACCGAGCTTCTCGGTCGCGCGCAGAGCGTGCGCAAGAAAATCCGTTCCGGGCACGGCGTCGAGCAGCACGGCATCCGCCGCCGGTTTGGGCGGAATAATCCAGGCGACATCGTCCGCCGGCAAATCATCCGCGTCCATCGCCACGCTAAACCCAACGGCATTTTCCGGCGGCGAAAACTGCAGGACGATTTGATTGTCGCCGGTATGGAGTGAGACGGTTTGTTCCGCCAGAATTTTTTTACCGGCGCTCACGGTGATCCGCCGCTGATCCTGAAACGGCGTGAACAACCGCACGTTGGCGATCAGGCCGGGCTTGTCCAAGGACCATTGCAGCGAAGTGATCGCCGCCTGCCGGCCGGGTTCGGGCATGGAATCGGCAAAACGGATTTTCACGCCGGCGGGCAGCGTCTGCTCAAAGTCCACGCCGCGCCAGCCGGTGCGCTGTTCATCAGCCAGCCAGACCAAGGTTTTGGCCGTGCCCGGCTGCAACGCCAGTGCCTCGCCCGCCATTTGTAACGCGCCGGCGTAACGGGTTTTTTCATAACCGGGCCGCGCGTCTTTCAATACTGATCGCACACGGTCCAGATCATCCGTCAGCGGCACGAGCCAGACCGGCTCGGGATTCATCACCAGCACGGCGGCCTGATCGCCGGGATTCAGTTCATCCAGTTGCTTGAGCGCCGAGGCTTTCAGTTTTTCCCAGCGACCCGTTGCCTGCATACTCATGGAATTGTCCACGGCCACAACCATCAACTCCCGGTGCGAGGCAGCGGCGTTCTGCCAGAATGGCCGCGCAAATGCGGCGACGATCAGCGCGATGGCGAGGCAGCGGAGCAGCAACGTGAGCCAGCGGAGCAATTGATGCCGCCGCGTGTCGCGCAGTGCGGTTTCGCCGAGAAATCGCAGCGACGGAAAGCGCACGACGACGTTCTGCCGCTTGCGCAGATAATGCAGCACCACCGGCAGCGCGATCAAACTTGCGCCCACCAGAAAGCCTGGAAACAGCCAGTTCATGGAATCATTTCAATCGTTGTGAGCGGGCAGCGAGATAGCGCGTCAGCGCGGCCAGCGGCGATTCATCCGTGCGCATCCGCACGAGGTCGCCATCCGCGCCGCGAAACATTTCGTCGAGCGTCGTGCAAAATTGCCGGAACCGTTTCAAATAACCGTCGCGCGCCGCCGGAGAATCCAATTTCAGCCGGCGTCCGGTTTCCGCGTCCACAAACGTCCCGGCGTGGTCGAGGTCGAAATCCAGCTCGAACGGATCCAGCACCTGTAGGCCGATGACTTCGTGGTGGTCGTAGCGCAGCCGTTGCAACGCAGCCCGCAACCGCTCCGGTTCCTCGTAAAAATCACTGGCGACAAAAATCACCGAGCGCGCGGGCACGACCTCGGCCAGCGATTCCAACACGCGCGCCAGTGCCGTCGGGCCGGATGGCATCACCGCCTCCAACCGGCCGATGAAAGATTTCCAGTGCGGCAATGATGAGCGGGCGCGGAGAAAATCCTTCAATTCCATCGTGGCCAGACCGAGGCCGAAGGCGTCGCCCTGGCGTTGCGCGAGCGAGGCAATGCCGGCGACCGCCAGGCGCGCGAATTGGATCTTGTTCATCGCCGCCGGCCGCGATGTGAAATCCATGGACGCGCTGGCATCCAGCACGAGAAAAATGCGGAGTTGTGTTTCCTCCTCGTATTGCCGGACGTGCAGGCGTTCCGTGCGGCCGAACAACCGCCAGTCCACGCGGCGCGGATCGTCGCCGAACTGGTAGTTGCGGTATTCGGCAAACTCGACCGACGAACCTTTTTGCGGGCTCCGATGCCGTCCGTTGATAAAGCCGTCCACGAGGTAGCGCGCCTGGAGTTCGAGCGACGGCAGTTCCGCCAGCAGCTTCAGATCGAGTGGCGGCAGCCTTTTGGATACCGCCAGCGGCGCGGGCGGTGGCGGGCGGCGTCTGGCCTGCGACGCGCGACCGACGAGCGGTGGAACGGGCAGGATGGGCGGCGGAGCGCGCATGATTTTTCAAACCTACATCACGGTTTCCAACAGCCGGTCAATGATCGTGTCCACCGTCTGGATGTCAGCCTCGGCGCGGTAATTGGTGATGAGCCGGTGGCGCAGCACAAGTTTCGCGGCACAGTGGATGTCTTCCTTTGCCACGTTGAACCGCCCGTCAAGCACGGCAAAAACTTTTCCGGCCAGCGCTAGATATTGCGACGCGCGCGGGCCGGCACCCCATTGCACATATCGGCGGATGAAGTCAGGCGACTTCGGATTCGCCGGCCGCGTCGCCTGCACTAGCGAGACGGCGTAATCGGCCACGGATTGCGCGACTGGCACGCGGCGGATGATGCGTTGGAAAGCCAGCATTTCCGCACCGGTCCAGATTTTTTCCAACGGCGCAGACTCTTCACCCGTGGTTTCCAGCAGGATACGTACTTCCTCGTCGTGCGACGGATAATCCACGCGCAGGTTGAACATGAACCGGTCCAGTTGCGCCTCGGGCAGCGGATAGGTGCCTTCCTGTTCAATCGGATTTTGCGTCGCCATCACAAAAAACGGCGACGGCAAGTCGTAGCTGCGCCCGGCCACGGTGACGCGCCGTTCCTGCATGGCTTCGAGCAGCGCGGCCTGCGTCTTCGGCGGCGTGCGGTTGATTTCATCGGCGAGCAGCAGGCTGGCAAAAATCGGTCCGCGCACGAATCGGAACTGCCGCCGGCCATCATCGGCTTCCTCGATGATTTCTGTGCCAGTGATGTCGCCGGGCATGAGATCGGGCGTGAATTGGATGCGCTGGAAGGGCAGATCCAAGATTTCCGCGAGGCTGCGGACGAGCAGTGTCTTGGCGAGTCCCGGCACGCCGATCATCAGCACATGGCCTTGCACGGCGAGCGCGACAAACAGGTCGCGGACGACTTCTTCCTGGCCGATGATGCGTTTGCCGAGTTCCGTGGCAAGCTGCTGGTAGCGCGCCGGAGCTTCGCGTAGAAGTTCCACGTCGGCATCGGTGGTCTGGGTGGCAGCAGGCGCGTCAACCGTGGTTATCATGCTCATATATTATATCCTCAATTCCCCGAAGGGTTGCTTTGTTTGATCCATTTCCCATCCATCAATGTTCGTCCAACTGGCAAATCGAACAAAAAACTTCAAACTTTCTGGTGCTGTATAGTCCATGTGACACCGCCATCGCTCAAATGTTTCAATAAATCGCTTTCCTGGCTGTTACATTTTCCCGAAAAAATTATCAGTTACTCGTCATTTTTCCTTCGGGTTGGCCGCCGGCAAATTGGTCACGTCCAGTTTCACACCAAACGGCGGTTCCAGAATTTTGCCGGTCACCGGGTCGGCCAGCCGGGAATGTTCCGATTGTGCTAGGTGCATTTCCGTGTATTCGGTATCCACGGCTGCCGCCGTCTTCGCAGCAATCACTTTAAAATCCACCTTGGGATTTTCACCAAAGATTTTCAACCACACATCCGGAAAACGCGGCTGGTCGGGTTCACCTTCCTCTTGGGTGGCGGAAAGCACTGTGCGTCGGTCGGCTTGCATCACCGGTAGAAAACCGCCGCTGTTGCCCGTGCCGATGAAAACAAACTGCCGGGCCGGAATCGCGCCCAGCGCCAGCTTCAAATCCGCCGCCGTCAATCGCGGCCCGCTGACTTGAAACGCCGGCTGGTTGCCACGCGCCCGGCCGGAGATGCCGTAAAGCACCAGCCAGAATTCATCGTTGGTGGAGTTGACGACACTTTGAAGTTTTTGCAGCACGAGGTCGCGCGTCACATTTTTGTGGAGAATTTCCACGCGACTTTCCGACAAACCACGTTCAACCAGCAGCCGTTTGGTTTCCGTGGCGAGCACGAGGTATTTTGCCGTGTCATCCTCCGACGGGCTGAGGCCTGTGACAATGAGCGCGCTGGATTCCCCGGCCAATGTGGTAATTTGAAACCAGGAACAGAGCAAGACGGTTAGCAGCAATTTGACGAGGGTAAAACCAACGCCTCGCCGATGAAGTTCGTCCACTAAAGGCGAACCACCTGCTTTTGCTGCAAATATGAGTCTTTGATAGCTCATTACCATTCCAACAAAAAGCTGCACCGCTTCGCAAAAATAAGGAGCAGTTCATTAGAGCTTTCCTGACTGGAATAATCAATGATTGTTTCAGCTTCTTTGCAAGTTTAACTCCGGCCATCGGCTTGTCGATGTTTGGGGCACATTGTCCAGCTTTAGTTCAACTCAGGGGGTTTTTCCATCTTCAAAGGCGTCATATTGGGAGTCATATTGTATCGCAAAATGCACTTGTGGGCGGAACGGCTCATCCCGAAGCATGAGCCGGAAGAAAGGGCTAA
>Ga0302320_10006651_pt1 | contig 25605 bp, 23 predicted proteins | sample Bog_T0_3_FD_202130 | JGI IMG/M metagenome (GOLD analysis project Ga0302320, IMG submission 202130) | Peat permafrost microbial communities from Stordalen Mire near Abisko, Sweden - Bog_T0_3 | ecosystem: Environmental > Terrestrial > Soil > Wetlands > Peat | place: Sweden: Abisko, Stordalen Mire... | reverse complement strand
AGGTTCACCGAGCAGCACGCGCGCGAGCCGGCACCACGCGCGATCGTCGACGTCGAGTCCCTCGACTAGCCCCGCGGCGGTCAGGGCGCCGGAGCATCACGACGCTCGCCCGGTTCGCCCGCGCGGCCGATCAACGCCACGGCGACTGCGACGAGTTCTGCGTTGCCGGCCGCGGCGCCGCCAGCGGGCAGCACGAGGACGTCCTCGAGGCCGACGCGCACGTCGTGGCCGCGTGCGGCCCCGGCGGCGAGGACCTCCCAGGTGCGCTCCCCGTAGCCGTGCCAGAGCTGTGGCACCCCCGGCGGGACCAGCGCGGATACGGCCTCCGCGTCGCCGGCGCCGCCGTCGACCTCAACCAACACACGCACGACGCGGTGGGCGAACGGGCTGCGCGCAAACTCCGCCGCCTCGTCTGGCGCCGCGACGCCGGCCTCGACGCCGATGCCGGCATGCAGCGCGGCGCGCATGATCCCCGCCCAGCCAAGCTCGCCAACGTTCACCGAGACGAAATCCGGCGGCGTGCGCCAGGCAGCCACCGCTGCTGCGCGCGCGAAGGGATCGTGGTCAATGGCCTCGGCGGTCGAAAGCCCGACCGCGAGTCGCGGAGCCGCGGCTCGAACGGCCGCCACGGCGCCGTCGCAGGGCCGCGCGGCCAACGTCTGCGCCCCCGCGTCATCACGCGGATGGAAGTGCACGGCGAACGCTCCGGCGCGACGGACGGCGATCGCGTCGAGCGCCAACTCCGCAGCGGTCACGGGCACCGCCGCGTGCTCTGCCCGCGAGCGTCCACCGTTCAGGCACGCCTTCACGGCCACGGCGCCATCCTAGGGCTCCACCCAGGCGATGGCCGCGCCGTGGGCTTCAACCCGCGCGGCGGCGATGAGATGCGAGTGGGTCCCGCGGACGCGGTTGCTACCAGGTGCCGCCGACGCAGGCGGTCTTGCCGGTGGCGTTGACGCACGTGCGCAGCAGCGCACCCGACGCGGTGCGCGTGATGCTGTAGGTGTCGCCGGTGGTCGAGGCCGTCGTCACCGTGTAGCTGTTGCCGGTCTGGCTCACGCCTGGCACCGACACGGTGGCGAGATACGCGTTGCCGTTGCCGAGGGTCGTCTGGATCGTGGCCTCGTAGGCGGCCAATGCCGCGGTGGTGTTGCAGGTCGCGTACAGACCGCTGTTGTCGGTTGCACATGTCTCGATCGCGATCTGCGCGGTGTGGGCGAGCTCCTTTGCCGCGGCGTCGGAGGCCTTCGACTTCTGGTTGAGGAAGGACGGGATGGCGATCGCGGCAAGAATGCCGATGATCAGGATCACGACCAGAAGCTCGATCAGGGTGAAGCCGTCCTCGCGGTTGAAGCGGTGCCTCGACGCTCGCATCTGGTTCCTTCTCTTGTGGGGCAAGCCGGCCGCTGCCGGGCTTGCGCGCGTCATCGGCCTTTATCTCCGCCTAAAACAGGCTTTCTTCGAAACCTCTTACGTAGGCGGCCTCGTGGGCGACCAACAGCACGCCCGTCGCGCGTACCGGCCGACAGGACGGCGCCCACCCCGTTGCGCGATCCGGCGAACCACCAGGCGAGCGGCTAGCGCAACCCGGACGCCCCCCACGCGTCCCATGTCCAGAGCACGCGCGGCCGGCGGCCCGAGTCGCGGATTTCCCCCGCCTGCCGTGTGCGGGGCGCTACCGCGGACCGCACACGGCGATCACACCACCCCCAAAGCGCCCCAGAGCCACTGCTTTCACCCACGCAACCGCGCATCTATCCCCGGTCGACGGCGGCCGGCGGCCGCTACCCTCGGTCGCCGCGCAACCAACTTTGTCCAACGCTTCTCACCCGCTAGGTCGCGGCGATGCATCGACTTGAAAATATTCGGCGACTACGCGCCCGGCGCTCACGCGCAACGAGCACGCGGAGGGCGATCGCGCTCCAGATCCGCCACGGCCGGGCCCACGCGAGGGCGGCCTGGTGGTGCTGCGCGATCGCCGTCGCGCTCGGCGGTGTGTGGGCGGGTGTGGCGAGCGCCGGCACGGCCGCGCCCGCGCCCAGGCCGCCCGCCCTCGCTGGCGCGGCGTCGCGTCAGTACGCCTGCGACGCCACCTCGACGCCGAACAGCGCGCAGGAGGACTACTTCCCGTTGGCGCACGGTGTCTCGGCGGTCAACCTGTGGAACGTCACCTCCTCCGCCGGGTCGATCCGGCGCTGCTACGGCACAGCGGGCCTGACCACCGCGATCTCGCTCTCGCGCGTCGTCCAGAACGGCGCCGGGCCGGCCGGCTATCCGGAGGTCGCCTACGGGTTCGGCCTGACCGACCGCCCGTTCTGCCCGACCGCGAACGCCTGCCAGACCAAGCCCTTCCCGCTGGCGACGACGACGCTGCGCAACTCCTACCTGCTCTCGACCACCTACGCGGTCGGCGCCACGCCGGTGCCCTACGACTTCATCTACGACTTCTGGCTCGAGCGCTCTCCCACGGCCGGCGGTCCCGTCACCTGCACCTCCACCGATGCGCCGCCGAGCTGCCCCCAGCCCGGCGACGTCGAGTTGCTGATCGTTCTCGACCACCGCGCGATCCCGTTCTGCAAATCAGCGCCGTCCCAGGTGAGCGAGCCGCTGACGCTGGATGACCGCGCGTCGGCGGCGACGTGGACCGTGTGCTCGATCGCGGGGGGCACGGAGGCCACCTCGGTCGCCTTCTTCCTCGACCGGCCGGCCGAGCGCCGGAGCGCTTCGGTGTCGCTGCAACCGAAGGCGTTTGTCGATGCGGCCCTCAGCTTTCTCGGCCACGGCTACGCGACGGCCGCCTACGACCTGATGGGGGTCGAGCTCGGCGGCGAATTCGATTCCTGCTCGACCTCGAACTGCCAGCCGGCGTGGAGCTGGCGCCTCGGCCAGCTCGCGCTGCGCACGCCGGAGGGAACGATCCGCCTGCTCGCCAAGTAGCGCGCGGTTCACGCACCCGCGTTCGCCGCGGCGGCGAGCAGGCGCCGGGCCTGGCGGTCATCGAGCAGCGACCAGTCCATGTTCCCGGTCGCCTTGCCGCTCTTCTGCGCCGCCGACGGCGTCTGGGACCAGATCAGCGCGACGATCCAGGGCCGCGACCTCAGCTCGCTCGCGAGCTGCCCAAGCCAGGCGTAGCGCTGCGCGGAGTCGACCTTCACCTCGGCGAGCCAGAAGGGCTTGCGGTAGCGCCGCGCGAGCCAGTCGATGCTCGCGAAGCGGTAGCTCAGCGGCCAGGCGCCCTGGAAGGCGAAGCTGACGAGCGAGGTGCCGATGTCGCTCACGTACCGGGCCCCGGGCCAATAGCGCTGGACCTGCGCCTGCCAGCGCGCGCGCGGCACGCCGGCAATCAGGTCAGGCGCCCAGACGAACCGCGCGTTACTCGCTCCCGCGTCGGCGAAGATCGTCCAGACGTGGCGCCAGGCCGCGACGTAGGCGAGCGGCTGCCCGCCCCAGCGGTACCAGTTGCCGTTCATCTCATGCGCGAAGCGGATGTAGACGACGTGCGGGTAGGCGGCGACCTCGCGGGCGACCTTGCTCAGATAGCCGTCCTGCGCACCGGCGGCAATCGAGCGCAGGCCGGCGTCCTCCGGCTCCCAGGTGATCATCGGGATGGCGCCCAGTTCGTGGTCTCCCCGCAGCAGCGGCGCCCAGTCGGTGCCGAACGCGACGAACTGGGCGTGCACCTTGGGCGCCAGCGGGCGCAGCGCCCGGAAGACCTCAGGCGTCCCGGTGAACCCGACCATGCGCGCCTGCGCCGTTGTCGCGATCAAACCGAAGAGGATCGTCGCAAGCGCAAGCCGTCTCATGCAACCTTGCGCCGCGCGACGGGCGTGAACGCGCGGGCGACGACGGCCACCGAGAACGCTCCCAAAGCCATCATCGGGACGAAGTTGAGGTGGGCGCCGTCCATGTCCAGGTCCCGCACCCCGGCGATCACGAGCCAGGTCACGCTCAGCACGCCGGACCACAGCACGAGCGCCCCGATCAGGATTCGGTCGCGAAGCTCACGCCCGCCGGCGGACCCCGTCGGCCGCCAGCCCATCGGCCGTCCCCGTGCGACATCGATCAGCGCGAACAGATGCGCCCAGCCGTAGATCAGCGACACCGTCCAGGCCTCAAGCCCGTAGCGGCAGCGGTGCCAGCGCGGGAACATCACGAACCGCCAGAGGAAGATCGGCGTCAGCAGAACGTAGTTGCGCAGGTGAATGAGCTCCGGGAACCACAGCAACAGGGCCAGCGGCACGGCCGGCCCGATCAGCACGGCGATCGCTGTGGCGGCGTAATAGCCGAAGCCACCGAGATAGCAGGCCCGCGCCCGCAGCGACAGCTTCGCGTCCCAGAACTTCTTCGATGTCACCAGCGACATCGAGCCTACGCACCAGCGGTATTGCTGACGGAAGAAGGAGCTCACGTCGGCGGGGCAGACGCCGGTCGCGAGGATCACGGGCACGTAGCGGAGCGTCCAGCCGTTGCGGGCGAGGTCGAAGCCGGTGTGCACGTCCTCGCTGTGGCCGATGATCGTCGTGCCACCGTTGCTGTCGAGCGCCGCCCGGCGGTAGATCGCGTTGGTGCCGACGCAGACGGCCGCGCCGTGAGCGTCGCGTCCCGGCTGGATGCCGCGGTAGAAGAGCTCCTGGACAGCGCCGGCGCCGCGCTGCAGCCAGCCCTGGTTCATCGTCACGTCGAAGTACTGGGGGCTCTGCACGATCCCGAGCGCCGGATCGTCGAAGTAGGGCATCAGCTCCAGCAGGAAGTCCGGACGCGGGCAGAAGTCGGCATCGAAGATCGAGACGAACGCGCCGCTCGTCTGCTGGTAGGCGAATTGAAGATTGCCCGACTTCTTCATCCAGCCGCGGTTGGGACGGCATAGATAGGTGAAGCCGAATCCCTCCGCCAGGGCGGCCACCTCGGGGTCGCCGCCGTCGTCGAGCACCGTGACCTTCAGCATGCCCGGCCATTCCAGCGCGGCGATGTGCTTCCAGGTGTTGAGCAGCACCTCGCGCGGCTCGTTGCAGATCGGCAGCCACACATCGACGGTCGGCCAGTAGGCGGGCGCCCACCAGTCAACGAGCGCGCGATGCGCGGCGCGGGAGGTCGAGACCCTGGAGGCGTGGCCCCAGATGGCCGCCAGGCCGACGACGGCGAGGGCGATGACGACCACGAAATAGGGAGCGAAGGAGTGCTCGACGAGCGTGAGACGTGTCGTCGCGATGAGCGTCACCAGGAGCGCTCCGAGTCCCCCCACGATCAGGACCGGCGCGCGGCGCTGCCAGTACACGTCGCGTTGGACGTCATCCGGCGGCGACGGCAGGACCGTTGCCCCCGCCCCACCCGCGGGCCCCTGGGGGCGTTCGTCGGGGACACTGGCGCTTCGTTGACCCGGCAGTCTTAGACCCATACCCAGCAACGCGCCGTGGGGGTCACCAGCGCGGGTGGATTCCTCACCCGCTGACCGGGGATTCACCCGGCTGGGCGGGGTGCTTCACTGCCGTCCGCGCCCGCGTCAGCGAGCGGCTATCGTCGTTGGATGCGCCTGCCGCCCCCGTCACGCTCGCTGCTCTCGCCAAAGGTGATCGGCGCGCTCTACCGCAAACACCTGACCGACTGCCGCCAGGAGCGCCTGTTCCTCGGCAACGTCGGCTTCCTGACCGCGTTCATCACTGTCCGCGGGATCACACACTCGATTCGCGCCGGCCGCGGGCCCTTTCGCAACGTGACGCCGGGTGGCCGCCACATCCACCACATGACCTTCGGGATTCTCGGCCTGCTGCTGACCGGCTACGCCTGGAACGCGCAGTTCGGCATCGGCAACGATCCGGCGCGCCGCTGGGGCTCGCGCGTGTCCGCGACCGGCTACGGCATGGCGTCGGCGCTGACGCTCGACGAGTTCGCCCTGTGGCTGAATCTGCAGGACGACTACTGGACCAAGCAGGGCCGCGAAAGCATCGACGCGGTCGTGATCTTCGGCTCGCTGCTGTTCCTGGCGCTGATGAACCAGGACCTCGTGCGCGAGGCGAGCCAGATCGCGAGCGGCCGCCGTGACGCCCGCGTGCTGCTGGCGCACGACGCTGCGCGCCGCGAAGACACCGACGGCGTGGCGTCAGTCGGCCCGTCACAGTGAGGTTGTACGGAGGGGTGCATGCACCCCTCCGCGGGGCGGCGCTTGCGCCGCCCCGAACGCCATCCAGCCTCAGGTGCCGAAGCCGGGAAACACGCGCCCGCCCGGGCCCGCCGGCGCAGTCAGCTGGTCCTGCGCCCAGTTGACGGCGAAGGAGGAGCCGGCGCCTGAGAGGACCGTCGGCACCGCCGTCACGAGTGAGCGCGGCCCGAAGAAGCGACCGCCGTCGCCGGCGGAGCGCAGGGTCTCATCGAGCGCGACGGGCTGGGCGTTCCAGTGCGAGTTCGTGATCGCGCCGCTGAGGCCGTGGACGGTGGCGACCGCCGCGGAGGTGAAGCTGACGGTGCCGAAATCGGTGAGCGGCAGGGCCGCGCAGTCCCCGGCGGAGTCGCACGTCGACGGCGCCTCGGCGATCCATTCGGCGGAGCTGAGATCCTGATGGGCGAAGTGCACGCGTTTGCGGAAGCTCCTGCCGGTGGTGTCGTCGGTCAGCTTCAGTGTCACGTAGGCGCCCTTGACCGACACGCTCGCGCTGATCTGGTCGCCCGGGTTGACCGTCAGCTTGACGGTCACCGGGCCGCGCGGGACAAGCTCATACCAGGCGCTGTAGTGCGCGACGCCGTTTGCGTCGCAGTCTGCCCCGGTGCCGGTCTGCTCGAGTGCGTTCGCCGACTGCGAGAGGCCGCCGAGGCCGACCCAGAAGGCGGAGTACGTGGAGGACCCCGCGGTGCAGGTCGCGGTCGGTGCCGTCCAGCTTCCCGTCACGTGGTCGAAGCGGCGCGCGACGCCGGCTGAGCCGCTGACCGCGTAGCCCGCCCAGTTGGAGCTGATCGACGGGTTAGCCGCGGCCACGCCGGTGGGGCCGGTCGAACCGGTCGAGCCGGTGGAGCCCGTTGCGCCGGTCGAGCCGCTCGCGCCGCTTGAGCCGGTCGGCCCGGTCGCGGCGGAGGCTGCCGCGGCGGTTGACGCGGCGAACGCGACAACGACGATGGCCGCGATCAGCCGGCGCGCGCGCCGCTGCGCTGCCGCGCCATCGCTGCTCCGGGCTCTGGCTTTCGCACGCTCGGTCACGGCTGGGATTATCGGGGCGGCAGCTAAGCGCCGTCTTTGGCCCAGTTATGCGGAGCTTAAGTCTGTGGCCGCCGAGCGGCCGCGATCCTCGCCGGGGCCCTCGACCGGTCGCAGGTCCGCCAGCGCGCCGAGCGTCGCGAGCTGGGGGAACAGCGCCGTCCAGGCCACGGCGATCAGGATCGTCAGCGCGCCGCCGGCGACGACCGCGGGGACGGTGCCGATCAGCGCGGCAGCGGTGCCGGACTCGAAAGCCCCGAGCTCGTTCGAGGCGCCGATGAAGACCGCCTCGACCGAGCCGACGCGTCCGCGCACGTGGTCGGGTGTGACGAGCGTCGCGGTCGTCGAGCGGATGTTCATGCTGACCATGTCGACGGCGCCGCTGACGACGAGCGCCGCGAGCGAGAGCGCGATCGAGCGCGAGAGCCCGAACACGACCATGCTGGCGCCGAACGCGATGACCACGCCGATCAGCGTGCGCCCGGCGCGCGTCGGCAGCGGCCGGCGCACCAGCAGCACGCCGGCGAAGACCGCACCGACCGCGGGGGCGCTGCGCAGGATGCCCAGGCCAACCGGGCCGGTGTGAAGGATCGACTGGGCGAACACCGGCAGCAGTGCGACGGCGCCGCCGAACAGCACCGCGAAGAGGTCGAGCAGGATCGCGCCGAGCAGCACCGGCGTCGCGCGGATGAAATGGATCCCGCCGAGTAGGGCGCGCAGCTGCCCGGCGGCCGCCGCCGCGGCGCCCTCCGGCGCAGCGACGGCGAAACGCAGGCGCATGCACAGCACGGCGACCATCGACACGGCGAACAGGCCGGCCGCGGTCGCGTAGGCGACGGCCGGCGCGATCGCGAACAGCAGGCCGCCGAGCGCCGGGCCGGCGACGACCCCGATCTGCGAGGCGACGGAGCGGATCGCGAGCGCGTTCGGCAGAAGCTCCGCCGGCACGAGCGACGGCGAGACCGCGCGTGTCGCCGGGAACGACAGCGCCATCGCCACACCGATCCCGGCGGCCAGCGCCAGAAATGGCCAGAGCGAGCGCGCGCCGCCGGCGCTGACGAGCACCAGCAGCGCCGCGATCGCGATCAGCAGCGCCGCCGAGGCGGCGAGCACGAGCCGCCGCGAGGCGCGATCGACGAGCGTCCCGGCCGGGATCGCGAGCAGCAGCACCGGCGCGAATTCGAGCAGGCCGATCAGGCCGAGGTCGAAGGCACGGTGGCCGATCGAGTAGACCTGCCAGCCGATCGCGACGGCGATCATCTGCTCTGCCAGGTTCATCGCCAGGACCACGACCACGAACAGCGCGAAGTCGCGCTCTTGCATGGCTCGCGGAAGCCGGCGCCGGACGCCGGAGGATCCGCGCATCGGCGAAGTCTCGCAAGCCGGAGGTCCGTGCGCTGCGGCGTGACTCCTGCCGGCGCTGCGCTTTCGCCCCGGGCCCCGCCCGCAGGCGGGGGCGGGCTGCCAGGAAGCGCTCTAGGAGAGCACTTCGGAGCGCAGCGAGGAGGCGGCCTCGACAGCCGCGGCGCGCGAATGCACGCCCAGCTTCTTCAGCACGTTCTTGACGTGGCTGTTGACCGTCTCGGGCGAGAGGAACAGCGAGTCTGCGATGTCGCGGGTACCCTGACCGCCACAGATCAGATCGAGGATCTCCCATTCGCGGTTGGTCAGCTTGCTCCTGACCGGGCGCGTGCCGGTTCCGTCGGCGGGCGTGCGGCGCAGCCGCTCAACGAGCCTGCCCGTCAGTTCGGGGGAGATGATCGCGTTGCCGGCGGTGACCACCGCGAGTGCACGCGAGATCGAGTCCGACTCGGTCGTCTTGATGACGAACCCGCTCGCCCCGGCGCGCACGACGCGCGTCTCGAGGTCGAGGTCCGGAGCCGTTGCGAGCACGACGACGCGGATCTCGCAGTCGCCGCGAACGATCTGCTCGCAGGCGGCGGCCACGTCAAGGCCACCCAGGCTGGCGGCGAGCAGGACCACCTCGGGGCGGTAGTGCCGCGCGAGCTCGACCGCCTCGACGCCGTCGGCGGCCTGGGCGATCACGGTGAAGGTGCCGCTTGAGCGCAGGGAGTCGGTCAGCGCGTGGCGCGCCAGCTGGTCGGGGTCCGCCACCAGGACGCGAGTCCGGTCGGTCGGCTTGGAGTCTTCATGTGCGCGATCTAGGTCTTCGCGTGTCAGGGTGAAAGCAGCCGGCTCGAGTTCGCAGTCAGTGGATGTCATGGCGCCATTGTGTGGGCCCTGGCCATTCGGGTCAAGGAGGTACCCGCCACCCTGGACGTTCGTATTAGACGCCTGGTGAGCGCTTCCCATCGTAGGCCGTCCGGCCCAGTAACGGAGGGGTGGACGTGCCCTCCCCGGCGGGTGAGCTCCCTGCCGCGGGAGCGTGAGGGTGTCACCAGGTGGGGGTGGCAAAACCCCCTTTTGGCCGTTTGTACGACCTTTTTAGGGGTTTAAAAGGCAGCTTCGGCGCCGTCGCGTTAATGCCGGCGGCCCGATTTACCGATCTGGATGGTGGCGCCGCAAGCGCAGCCGCCCGTTTTGCAAGCACGGAAGGTGACGTCATGTTTGATGTGACCAACTCATCGCCATCGACAGAGGCCGTTGATCTCCTCGCGTGTGAGGTCCTCGCCGACCTCTACCGCGCCTACTGTGGCGCAGCTCCGGTCGCGGTGCGCGCCTATCGCGACGACGACGCACTGCTGCTGCTGCTGCGGTTCGACCCCGAAGCGCCCAGCGAGCACGGCTCAGTCGGCGACCGCCGGCTGCCGACCGCGGTGGCGCTGCAGGCGATGCCCGGAATGGTCGCCTCGGCCGTCGAAGCTCGCACCGGCGTGCGGCTTGCCCCCGGAAACCTCTCGATGTGCTCGGCCCGCGGCCTCGCGGTCTTCGCCTTCAGCGCCCTTGGCGACGACTGCGAAGCGCGGATCGACGACGACCCGTTCCGCCTTGACGCCGCGCTGGCCCCGGCGCGGCCCGCGCTGCGCCTCGCCAGCTGACGGGCGGCCCCATGCGCGCGCGGCGCCTGCGCTGCCGCGCCGCCGGCGCTCGCTAGTCGAGGAACTCCTCGCTGCGCGAACGGTCGAGATCGTCGTCGTGGCTGTTGCGCGGACTGAAGACGAAGTGCCAAAGGGCGAAACAGCCGCCGTAGCCGATCGCCAGCACCAGAAAGCCGCCGGCGGCCTCCAGTCCCGTTGATACGGCGAGCACCTGCATTCGCGGGACGCTAACAGCCCGGGGGCGGCTCCTCGCCGGCGGGCGCCCGCCGAGCGGTGCCGGCGGCGCGCCTTTTGCTCGCCGCCTGGTTGCGCTAGGCTCGCCACGTGGGCACCTCCGCCGGAGAGGACGCCGCGGTGGCTTCGGCCCATCTCCGCGATTCTGGGACGCGAAGCGCCGGCAGGCACCCGGGCAGGCGCGCCGTCGCATTCGCCGCGACGCTCCTGCTTGCCGCGGTGTTCACCTACCTCGCCGTTCGCGGCGTCAACTGGCACAGCGCATGGCGGGCGCTGGAGCGCTGCGATGCGTGGTGGCTGCTACCGGCGATGGCCGCGTTCGCTGCCCAGGTGGTGCTGCGCGCGATGCGCTGGCGCTCGCTGTTCGCTCGCGGTCGCCGTCCACCGCGTCGTCCGGTGATGGCGGCGACGATGATCGGCTACCTCTTCAACAACATCATGCCGGCGCGTGCCGGCGAGGCCGCGCGGGTCGTAGCGCTGACCAAGAGCACCCCGGCGCCCGCCGCCGAGATCGTCGGCACGGTCGTGGTCGAGCGCATCTACGACGTGCTGGCGGTGCTGGCGATCTTCTTCTGCGCCTCGCCGTGGCTGCCACACGAGAAGTGGTTCACCGCGGCCGCGATTCTCGCCGGGGTCGCCGTGGTGGGTCTCGGCGGCGTGATCTGGGTGCTCGCCGTGCATGGCGATCGCCCGCTGCGCTGGATCCTGCGTCCGCTCGGGCGCCTGCCGCGCCTGTCCCCCGATCGCGTCGAGCGCGAGGCCGCGGCGCTCGCCGAGGGCCTTTCGGGGCTGCGCGAGCACCGAGTGGCGATCGAGGCGCTCGTGTGGAGCCTCGCGGCGTGGATGAGCGCGGTGCTGTGGAGCTGGTTCGTGCTGCTCTCCTTCGGCGCGTCGATCTCGGTTCAGGGCTTTGGCGCCGGCGTGCTCGTGACCGTCGTGATCGGACTCTCGATGATCATTCCCTCGCCGCCTGCGGCGGTCGGGGTGTTCGAGGCGGCCGGCGTGCTCGCGCTGCACGCCTACGGCGTCCCGGCGAGCACCGCCCTGCCCTACGCGCTCGTGCTGCATGTCTCGAACTTCGTGCCGCTCGTGGCGGTTGGCGCGCTCACGCTGCACTTCGCGGCCCGCCAACCCCGTCTAAAGCGACGGGGCGCGACCTATACTTGATCGGTCCCCGGCCGACGGAGCCCGCACGTGCAGGAAATGGTCATCTATGGCGTCAGCTTCGACATGGTCGGCAAGCAGCCGATCGTTCTGCTGAAGACCGCCGACGGCAACAAGTTCCTGCCGATCTGGATCGGGCACCCCGAGGCCGCCTCGATCCTGATGAAGCTGCAGGGAGCCACGACGCCGCGACCGATGACGCACGACCTGCTCTGTGACGTGCTCGGCGAGCTCGACGTCCGCTGCACGCAGGTGGCGGTGACGGAGCTGCGCGACAACACCTTCTTCGCCCAGATCACGCTTCAGGTCGCGGGACGCGAGCTGGAGATCGACTCCCGGCCGAGCGACGCGATCGCGCTCGCCGTCCGCGTCGGGGCGCCGATCTTCGCGGCCGAGGAGGTGATCGCCGACTCGGCGATCGAATTCGAGCACGAGGTCGAGGACACCGACGACGTGGTCGAGAAATTCAAGGAGTTCCTCGACCAGGTCACACCCGAGGACTTCGCGGCCGGGGACAGCTGAAGGCGTCCTGCACGCTCGCGAGCCCCGGGCCTGCCCCTGGCCCGGGCGAGAGGTTTGAGCGAGCTCCCTGCAGGCGGGTGGCGGTGGCAGCGTGGTGTCCGGCGCGCTGCTCTGGTCAGCGCGGGGAGCCGGCGGCGGCGAGCACGGCCTCGACGACGGCGTCAAAGCTGAGCCCGGCCGCGCCGGCGGCCTGCGGCAGCAGGCTCGTCTCGGTCAGCCCCGGGATCGGGTTGATCTCGAGCACCGTCGGCCCGTCCGCGCCAAGGATCATGTCCACGCGGGCGAATCCGCGGCAGTCGAGCAGTTCCCAGGCGGAGCGTGCTATCTCACGCACGCGCCCCGCGACCGCATCCTCGAGGTCCGCCGGGCAGACGAACTCGGTACGCCCGATGTCGTAGCGCGCGGCGAAGTCATAGAAGTGGCGGTCTCGCGGTACCGCCTCGACGATCGGCAGCACCCGCGCCGGTTCGCCCGGCGCTCCCGCGAGCAGCGACACCGCGATTTCGCGGCCCTCCACGTGGCGCTCGAGCAGCACACGCGGGCCGTAGGAGAGCGCGGCGATCAGCGCCGCCGGGAGCTCGGCCGCCGAGCCGGCGAACTTGACACCGAGCGAGGAGCCCTGCGAGACCGGCTTGACGACGAGCGGAAACCCGAGTCGCTCGCCGATCTCCGCCAGCGCCTCGGCCATCCCCAGCTCGTGAAAGGCGATCTGCCCGAGTACCACCCAGTCGGGGGTCGGCAGGCCGCCGTCGCGCAGCACATGCTTGGCCAGCATCTTGTCCGAGCAGCGCGCGCACGCGTGCACGCCCGAGCCGGTGTAGGGGATCTCCAGCACCTCGAGCAGCTCCTGCACGGTCCCGTCCTCGCCGCCGCCCCCGTGCAGCGCGATGAACGCGACCTCGGGCGCGGCCTCGCGCAGCCGCTCGACGAGGTCGGGGCCGACGTCAATCGTGACCACCTCGTGGCCCAGCCGCTCGAGCGCGTCCGCAACCCTTGCTCCCGACGCAAGCGACACCTGGCGCTCCAGCGAGCGCCCCCCCTTCAGCACCGCGACGCGCGTCATGCCTCGCGCGAGCGCCGCCCCTCCGTTGCGCCCCTTCGCGGCAGTTCGAGCACGTTGCTCGCAGCCTTGCCGGCGTCCTGGGCCGGCGCCGGCGGGGCGCCGGGCGCCCGGGCGCCGGCGCGCCGGCCGGTCAGCGTCTCGTACAGCGCCACCTGCTCGGCGACGATCTTGCCGATCCGCCGCACGCCCTCGCGGATGTCGTCGTCCGCCTCGCTCGAGAAGTTCAACCGCATCGAGTGGCGGCCGCGGCCGTCGGCGAACGCCGCCTCGCCCGGCACGAACGCGACGTTCTCCGCCAGCGCCCGCGCGAGCAGGTCGGTGGTGTCGATGTAGTCGGGCAGGGTGACCCAGATGAACAGCCCGCCCTGCGGATGCGTCCACGTCGCCGCCGCCGGGAGGTACTCGGCGAGCGCGTCGAGGATCACGTCACGGCGACGGTGGTAGACGTCGCGCAGCTCATCGACGTAGGCGCGCCAATCAGCGGCCGCGAAGTAGGCGCCGACGAAATGCTGCGTCATCGTCGAAGAGCACAGGTCCGAGGACTGCTTGCCGAGGATCAGCTTCGCGAGCAGCGGCCGCGGCGCGACGAGCCAGCCGACGCGGACCCCGGGCGAGAGGATCTTCGACATCGTGCCCGCGTAGATCACGAAGTCGTTGTCGTCGGTGGAGCCGGCCGGCACCTCGAGCGAGCGCAGCGTCGGCAGCGGGTCGCCCTCGTAGCGCAGCAGGCCGTAGGGGTTGTCCTCGAGCACGATCAGCTCGCGCTCGCGCGCCAGCGCCACCAGGCGTCGGCGACGCTCGAGCGACATCGTCACGCCGGCCGGGTTCTGGAAGGTCGGAATCGTGTAGATGAATTTCGGGCGGCGGTGCTCGCGATCGAGCCGGGCGAGCGTTTCCTCGAGCGCGTCGATGCTCATCCCGTCGTCGTCCATCTCGATCTGGATCACGTCGGCCTCGTAGGAGCAGAACGTAGGCACCGCGCCCGGGTAGGTGGGTGCCTCCGCGATCACCACGTCGCCCGGATCGATCAGCGCCTTGGTGACAAGATCGATCGCCTGCTGGCCGCCGGTCGTGACGATCACCTCGTCGGGATCCACAGCCATGTCCTCGGCGGCCATCACGCGCGTGATCGCCTCGCGGACGGCCGGCAGGCCCTCGCTCGGCCCGTACTGCAGCGCCTGGGCCGTCGGCATCTGCGCGACCAGCCGCACGAACAGCGCCGGGTCGAAGGTCGAGGTGTCGGGCAGCCCGCCGGCGAGCGAGATCACCTCGGGGCGGACCGTGATCGCCATCAGGTCACGCATCGCCGAGGAGCGCATCACGCGCGTGCGGCTCGCGAACAGCCCGGCGTAGCGCTCGAGCTCGTGCGCTGCGGAGCGCGGTGGCCGCCGCTCGCTCATCGCCGCATTGAACGGTCAACTATCGTCATGACCGCCTCCACGCTAGCGCATGATGAGCCTCTTCCTCCACATCTGCACAGGTCTTGGCCTTGCGCTTGCAGCCGGAATCCGCCCGTTCACGCCGGCGCTGGCGGTGGGCGGGCTGGCCGGCTCGGACGCCCTGCTCGACTTCCGCACCACCCCCTACGCGTTCCTGCAGTCGGGTTGGTTCCTGCTCGCCGTGGCCTGCCTGTTCGTCGCCTGCGCGGTATTGCGGCCGCATGTCGTGCGCGAGCTCGTGGCGATCGCGGGCGTCGCGCTCGGCGGCCTGCTGTTCGCCGCTGTCCTCGCCGCCCATCACGACCTGGCGTGGCCCGGACTGCTCGCCGGCGCGCTCGCTTCCGGGCTCGTGCACCAGACGTCGCGGCCGGTGCTGAACGGCGCGCGCGAGCGCCTCAGCGACGGCCGGGCGCAGTTCGCGGTCGCTCTGTATGCCGACGCAGCCGCCCTGCTGCTGGCCGTGGTCTGCTGGTTCGCCGGTCCCGTGGCGCTGCTCGCGCTCGCTTTCTTCGGCCGGCTGGCCTGGGCCCAGCGCCTCTGGTCTCAGGCCCGTCTGGGCGGGCTTCGGGTGCTGCGCTGAAAAAGCTCGTTCTCGCCGTGATCGACGGCGCGCGGCCGGCGATGATCGAGCAGGCCGTCGCCGACGGGCAGGCGCCCGTGCTGGCGACGCTGATCGAGCGCGGCAGCTACAGCGGCGAGGCGGTCTCCGCGTTCCCGTCGGTCACCCCGGTCTGCTCGGCGACGATCGCGACGGGGCTGGGCCCCGACCGCCACCTGATCCCTTCGATGAACTGGTATCACCGCGCCGAGGGCCGCTACGTCGAGTACGGCTCGAGCTTTCGCGCTGCGCTGCGCTTCGGCCTCGGCCGCCAGCTCACCGACACGATCTACAACATGAACGGCGCGCACCTCGCGCCAGAGGCGCTGACGGTGTTCGAGCGCCTCGATGATGCCGGCCTGCGCACGGCAGGGACCACATATCTGATCTACCGAGGACGCCACCTCCAGCAGCCCGCGCACGACAGCGCGCTCGCGCGGATCGCCGCGCTCGCGCTCGTGCGTCGCCCCGTGATGGGACCGCGCGAGCTGTTCTACGCCGACATCTTCTCGAGCCGCGACACCGGCTGTCGCAGCACGCTGGGAATGCCAGGTGTGCGCGACCGCCACGGTGGCTGCGTCGGCGAGTACCTCGTGCGCCACGACCTGTTCGACTTCCTGCTGCTGTCGCTGCCGGACAACGACAACCATTCGCACAAGCTCGGGCCCGATTCGCAGGTCGCGGCGATCGCCCAGGCCGACCGCCAGCTGGCGCGCCTCTTTCAGGCGGCCGGCGGCGCTGACGCGTTCCTCGCGGACCACGCTGTGATCGTCGTCGCCGACCACGCGCACACGCTGATCGAACGCACCGTGTCGCTCGGCTCGCAGTTCGCCGGCTTCGACGTGCGCCGCCCGACCGACATGCGTCCGCTGGAGGCCGACCAAATCGCGATCTGCCCGGCGCAGCGCGCCGCGATGATCTATGTGTTCTCGCCGTCGACGCTCGCGCGCGTGCTCGCTCGCGCCCAGCGCATCGACGGCGTCGAGCACGTCATCTGGCGCGAGGGGGATGAGGCGGTCGTTGCCCGCGACGGCGCCGAGCTGCGCTTCGCGCCCGGCGGGCAACTCGTCGATCTGCGCGGCCGCCGTTGGACGCTCTCGGGGTCCCCAGAGGTCCTCGACCTGCGCCTGCGCCATGGCGTGGTGCGTAGCGTCGAGTTTCCCGACGCGCTCGCCAGGGTCTGGGATGCGACCGCCTGCGAGCCCGCCGGCGAGGTGCTGCTGACCGCGGCGGCGGGTGTGGAGTTCGTCGACTGGGGCGGCGCCGGGCACGTCGGCGGCGGCAGCCACGGGTCGCTCGGCGCCGCCGATTCGCACGTGCCGCTGATCTGCTGCGGACTCGAGGGCGAACTGGCCCGTGCGCAGTGGTCGATCGCCGACGTCACGCCGCTGATCACACGCCACTTCGGACTGGACTGATGCGCCGCGGTCTAGGAGGTCCTCCGGCCGCGCGAGGGCCGCTCGCCGCCGTGGCTGCGCCCGGGTGGGCGCCTGACGGCGTGGTGAGCGCGGTGCGGACCCGGGTGGGCGGCGGTGCGCCCGCTCAGAACCCGGGAGCGAGGATCAGGATGTGCTGGCCCTGCTTGACGTTGTACTTCTTGTTCGGGTGGGCGTAGGCGACGACGATCACGTTGTCCTTCGTCGCCGTGATGTAGGTGCCGTCACAGCGGTCCTGCACCAGCCAGATCGTGCCGCTGACCGACGCCGAGCCGTAGCGCCCCTTCGTGGTGTAGTTGCCATGGGCGTTGCCCCACAACTGGCGGACCACGGTGTTCGGCTTCTTCTTCTTCTTGGTGCTGGAAGCTGCCCGCGCGTTGATCCTTGCCGCCGCTGAATTGCCCGGCGCGGGGCAGCCGCTGAAGCTACCGCCGGTGAGGACCGGGATCGTCGTGCCGCTCTTGGCCTGAGTGAGCAGGAACTCCCCGTCGTAGAACTCGCCGGTCTGGGTCGTGCCGCCGGGCAGTGCGACGGTGATCGACACGGTGCCGTCGATCGCGTCGACCGTCGAGCCGATCGGCACGTTGGTCCCGGTCGGCACGGACGTGAAGCTCGAGCTGCCGGGCAGCTTGACCAGGATCGTCCCGCTCACCGGGTTCAGGTTCGTCGAGCTGTCGAGCACCGGCGGCGGCGGCGGCGTGTTCTCGAGCGCCGCGACCGCTTCGGTCGGGAAGCTCGTCGATGAGGTCGTGCCGCTCGCGTTGGTCGCCGTCACGGTCACGCGCAGCGCGTGGCCCGCGTCGCCGGGGAGCGGCACGTAGCTGCTCGCCATCGCACCCGGGATCGGCGTGCAGTTGGCCCCAGTCGAGTCGCATGACAGCCACTGGTAGGTGTAGGTCGTGGGGGAGTTCAGCCAGTTCCCGGTCGAAGCCGACAGCGCCTGCGCCTGGACGGGCGCCCCCGAAACGGCCGGCGGCGCGCTGTTCGCCGGCGGTGCGATCAAAACCACGGCGCTCTGCGCGCTGGTTGCCGATGCGTTGCCACTCGAGTTGATTGCGACCACCGCGACCCGCAGCGTGTGCCCGACGTCGCTGGCGGCGGGGACGTAGCTGCTCGCCGTGGCGCCGGAGATCTGCGTGCAGCCGGCGCCGGTCTGGTCGCACGCCAGCCACTGGTAGGTGAAGGAGCTGGGCGCGTTGGTCCAGCTGCCGCCGTCGGTTGACAGCGTCTTGCCCTGCTCCGCGGTGCCGGAGATCGCGGGCAGCTCGCTCAGTACCGGCACCCCGACCGAGACCACCCCGGTCGGCGGACTGGTCACCGCCGCGTGGCCGCCCGCGTTGGTCGCCGTGACGACGACGCTCAGCGTGTGTCCGACGTCGCCGCTCGCGGGGGTGTAGCTGTTCGTCTGCGCGCCCGAGATCGTTGAGCAGCTGGCGCCGGTCGAGTCGCATCGAAGCCACTGGTAGGCGTAGCTGTCCGGGGAGTTCAGCCAGCTGCCCTGCGTTGCCGAAAGCGTCTGGTTCTCCTGCGCCGTGCCGATGATCTGCGGCAGTCCCTGGTTGGCCGGTGCGGCGGTGAGCACGGTGGCCGTCGGATCGCTGGTCGCCGCCACGGCGTCGCCCGCGTTGGTTGCGGTGACGACCACATCCAGGGTGTAGCCGACGTCATCGACGCTGACGACGTAGCTGCTGGCCGTGGCGCCGGAGATGTCGGCGCAGCTGCTCGTGCAGCGCTGCCACTGGTATGTGTAGGTGGGCGCCGGGTCTCCCGACCAGGTGCCGGTCGTGGCGTCGAGCGTCTGGTTCTGCTGGGCGACACCCGAGATCGCCGGCAGCAGCGTGTTGGTCGGGTTTACGTAGCTGACCGTGTAGTCGATCGTCGCCGTGGCGCTCTCCCCGTCGCTGCTGATCGCGGTGACAGTGTAGGCGTGCGGGCCGGCAGTCGAGGTGTTGAGGGCACCCGGGCTGGTGGCGGCGTTTGAGTCGGTGCAGGACGCGATCCCGGGGCCTGGCGGACTCACGGCGTCGCTGCAGGAGAAGCTCGTGGGGACGGTCTGGTTGAGGATGTAGCTCTGGTTGTTGGGCGGTGCCGTGATCGACGCGGTCGGCGGACCGATCACCGTGTAGTGGATCGTTGTGGTGGTGGTCTGCCCGTCGCTTGAGGTCGCGGTCACGCTGTAGGCCTGGCCCGCACCCGAGCTTGAGGTGTTGAGCGTGCCGCTCGTGCCGCTGCCACCGTTGTTGTCGACGCAGCTACTGATCCCCGGTCCCTGCGGATCGTCGCAGGAGAAGCTCGTCGCAACGGTCTGGTTGCGCGTGTAGGTCTGCCCGTCGGGCGGTGCCGTGATCGACGCGGTCGGCGGACCGTTCACGACCGTGTAGTGGATCGTTGTGGTGGTGGTCTGCCCGTCGCTTGAGGTCGCGGTCACGCTGTAGGCCTGGCCCGCACCCGAGCTTGAGGTGTTGAGCGTGCCGCTCGTGCCGCTGCCACCGTTGTTGTCGACGCAGCCGCCGCTGGGGAGCAGTCCCTCTCCGTCGGTGCCCTCCGCGCAACTGAACGTGGTAGGTATCGACGCGTTCCGTGCATAGATGCCGCCGGTCGTTGGATCCGAGATCGATGCGGTTGGCGGCGCTGCGACGGTGTAATTGACGGTGTCGGTCGTCCTCTGGGTGTCCTGGCTGGTCGCGGTGACGGTGAAGCTGTGGCTGCCGAGACTGCTCGTGTCGATCGCCGAGCCGTCGGCGACCGTGCCCACGCAGCCGCCGGAGCTGAGCAGCCCCGGCCCGCCGGTGCCGTCGCTGCACGAGAAGTCCGCAAGCACGTTCTGGCCGGCGCTGTAGAACGCGCCATCAGGAGGTGTCACGATCGAGACTCCAGGCGCCTGGGCGGCAGGGACCACCGTGACGGTCACGTTGAAGTTGCCGTGTCCGTCCGTCGGCACACGGTCGGTCGTGGTTTGCGAACCGACGTCGCAGTCCGTGATGGATACCCCGTAGCTCCCGCCGCTCTCCGTGGTCACGAGGGCATGATCCGCGTCTCCGCTTCCGTCCGAGTAGTACGTGGCAGCGGCACCGCAGTAGTCGTCGGTCAGATAGATGAGCAAGCTCATGTCAGTGACAAATGGCCCGATCGTGGCCCCGGTCGCCGCGTTGCAGCCGTTCCCGCCCGTGGCCAGCGGCACCAGAGCCCCCCCGCTGAGCTGATAGCCGTAGGTGAGGGTGTCAGACGGGCAGTTCGTGGCACCTCCATCGCCGAACGCCGCGTTCGACAGCGTCGCGGTCGCGCCCGCCGGGATCTCGATCGCGCCGGAGGCGTTGGCGCTCGTCGCGAGGACCAAGCTCGCGGCAAGCGCGGCGAGACTCGCTCCCGCCACCGCAAGTCTGAAGGTGGTTCGCTTCACCCGGGTCTCCCCGTGGCGGCCGGCCCGTCCTCAAGCCGAACCGCCCTCACGCCGACCGACGATCCCCGCGCTCTCGCTACCGGGATTCGGCGCAGCCTGAACATTGCCGCATTGTGCATCATCTGCCCGCGTGACGTCGGGGGCCCGCGGGTGCGGCCTTGGGGGAAAAAATCATCGGCGGCGGGTGAGAAGTGACCCGGCGGCGCGCGCCGATCGCGCTACCTTCCAGTGGCCCCGCCGGTTCCTCGTTCCCTCCTCGACCTGGAGATGGCGGCCACGAACGACCGGCCAGCAGCGCCGGTCGTTCGTGTCTTCGGATCCACGCCGCTCAGCCCGCGGCGATCAGCAACTGCTCGATCGAGTCCGCGCGAAGCGGCTCAGTCGCACTCACCAGCACCGCCATCACCCAGGGATCGTCCTCGGCCGCCACGAAGCGCACCGGCATCTGGGTCACCAGCGCCCCGACGGCGAGGTCGCGCTTGACGCCGAGGACGCCGCCACGAGCGCCGGTCATCCCGACATCGGTGATGTAGGCCGTGCCGCCGGGCAGCACGCGCGCGTCGGCGGTCGGCACGTGGGTGTGGGTGCCGAGCACCGCCGTGACGCGGCCGTCGAGGTGCCAGCCCATCGCGACCTTCTCGCTCGTCGCCTCGGCGTGCATGTCGACGACGATGTGGTCGGCCTTGCCGCGCAACTCGGCGAGCAGCGTGTCGGCCTCGGCGAAGGCGGAGCGCCCGGCGTTCATGAACACGTTGCCGGACAGGTTGATCACAGCCAGGCGAACGCCGTCGCGCGAGACGATCGTGTGGCCGTGACCGGGCTGGCCGCGAAGGTAGTTGGCGGGGCGCAGGATCCGCGCCTCGTCGTCTAGGTAGGGGTAGATCTCGCGGTGGCGGTAGGCGTGGTTGCCGAGCGTGATCACGTCCACGCCGGCGGCGAGCAGATCGTCGGCGAGCTTCGGCGTGATGCCGAAACCGCCGGCCACGTTCTCGCCGTTGACGACGACGAAGGTCGGCTGGTGGCGCTCGCGCAGCGCCGGCAGCGTCCGCAGCAGCGCGCGCCGGCCCGCCGGGCCGACGAGATCGCCGCAGAACAGGATTCGCGCCGGCGCGGACATCAGACGCGAGCCTAGTCGTCCCGGGCGTTGCCCGTCCCCCGCTTTTCCCAAGCAGACCTCCGCACGGGCCATACTGCTGACGATGATCCGTCCCCGCGGAGCCCTCGGATGAGCACCGGGCGAAAGCTCGAGGCGCCACCGCCGGCCGTCCCGCCCCCGCCTGAGGTTCCGGCGCCCGACGAGCACGCCGGCGGGGAGCAGCCGCCCGCCTCACCCTCCCCGCTCGTGATCCCCCAGGGCGTTCAGCTCGTGCTGCTCGCACTCGGCCTGCTCGGCCTCTGGGTGGCCGCACGGGCGGCGCGCAGCGTGGTCGAGATCGTCGTCGTCGCGTCGCTCATCGCGCTGATGCTCAACCCGTTCGTCAGCTTTCTCGGGCGACGCGGCATCCCGCGCCCCTTCGCGATCCCGCTGACCTACGTGCTGATGATCGTCGTGCTGGCCGGGATCGGCGTGGCGCTCGCGCAGCCGATCTCAAACCAGGTGAACGCCTTCCAGCACAACGTTCCCCATCTCATCGCCGAGGCCAACAAGCGCCTGCACAGCGTGCAGACCTTCTTCAACCACCACGGCATCCACATCCAGCTCGAGAAGCAGGGCCAGACCGCGCTCCAGACGATCCAGACGAAGGTGCTGAAGGGCTCGAGCTCGCTGCTGGCGTTCACCACGAGCCTGCTGAAGAGCGCCGCGACCGCGGCGTTCGCGCTGGTCCTGATCTTCGTGATGTCGGTCTACCTGCTGGTCTACGCTGGCCAGATTGGCCGGCTCGTGCGCCGCTGGCTGCCGCAGGCCGACGGCACACCCGAGGACGACTACCCCACGCGCGTGCAGCGCGCTGTCGGCGGCTACGTCCGCGGCCAGCTGCTGTTCAGCGTCATGATGGGCACGACCGCGGGTGTCGCGCTGTGGTTGTTCGGCGTGGTCGGCATCTTCCACGACGGCCGCACCTATGCGTTCGCCTTCGGCACCTTCTTCGGCGTGATGGAACTCGTCCCCTACGTCGGACCGGTGCTCGGCGCGATCCCGCCGGTGGCCGTCGCGCTGTTCGAGAAGCCACTGGTTGCCCTCTGGGTGGTGATCCTGTTCATCGTCATCCAGCAGCTCGAAGGCCACATCGTCGCACCCCAGATCTTCAGCCACGCCCTGCGCATCAACCCCCTGCTGGTCATCGTCGCGTTGCTGTTCGGGGACGCGATCTACGGCATCGTCGGGGCGCTCTTGGCGTTGCCGGTCGCGGCGGTGGTTCGCGAGACGCTGGTCTATCTCCGCCGCCACGTCGTGCTCGAGCCGTGGCGGCCGCAGGCCCCACCGCCGACCTGATGTCGCCACCGACGCTGCAGGCACGCTCGCTTTCGAAGCGATTCGGTGACCGCGTCGCGCTGCACGATGTGAGCTTCCAGCTCGACGCCGGCGAGATCCTCGCCGTGATCGGGCCCAACGGTGCCGGCAAGACGACCCTCTTGTCGCTGCTTGCGGGAGCCGCCACGCCGAGCGGCGGCGAGGTCCTCTCGCCGCCGGGCGAGCGGATCGGCTGGGTCCCGCAGCAGACGGCCGTCTATTCAAAACTCTCGGTGCTCGAGAACCTGCGGCTGTTCGCGCGGCTCGAGCGGATCGCCGATCCCGACGGCGCGGTGGCTGCGATGCTCGAGCAGACCGGGCTTCGCGAGCGCGCCGGCGAGCAGCTCGGGCGCCTCTCGGGTGGCAACCGCCAGCGGGTCAACATCGCGCTCGGGCTGCTCGCGGATCCCCCCGTCGCGCTGCTCGATGAGCCCTCGGCTTCGCTTGATCCGCGCCAGCGAGCCCGGCTTTGGAGCTTCATTTCCGCTCGCGTGCAGGGCGGTACGAGCATCGTCTTCACCACCCACGACATCGCCGAAGCGGAGCGCTACGCCGCACGCGTGCTCGTGCTCGCCGACGGCGAACTGCTGTTCAGCGGACCGCCGGCCGATCTGCGAAGCCACGGCAGCGGCGACATCGAGAGCGCCTTCGTCGCCTTCCTGCGCGAGCGCGGTCACTGATGCGCGCGCGCCGCGACCACCGGGCAGGCGCGATGCGGGGGAAGGCAGCGGCGATGCCCGCAGCGGTGGCGGCCCGCTGATGACGGCGGTCCGCTGGCTGCTCGCGAAGGACCTGCGCATCCTGCGCCGCTCGCCGGCGCTGGCGGCGCTGCTGATCCTCTACCCGGCCGCCGTCGCGGTGCTGATCGGGCTCGCGCTCTCGCGCGGGCCCGGTCTGCCGCGCGTCGCCTTCCTCAACGAGATTCCGCCCAGTCAGTCCGTGATCACGCTCGGCACGACGCGGATCAACACGGCTCGCTACGAACGCCAGCTGTTCCAGGCGATCGAGCCGGTCCGCGTGTCCAGCCGCGCGCAGGCCGTCGCCGACGTGCGCGACGGCTCGACGATCGCCGCGCTGATCATCCCGCCGAACCTCCCGCATCTGCTCGCGAGCGCCGATCAGTCGGCCTACGTCCAGGTCATCTACAACGGCGACGCGATCAACCAGTCGCTCGTGGAGACTGCGATCGAGTCCAAGCTCGCCCAGGCGAACGCGCTGCTCGCGGTGCAGCTCGAAAAGGTCGCCGGCAGCTACATCGACCTGCTGCTCTCCGGCGGGCGGCTGAACTTCCTCGGCCTGGCGTTCAACGTGCTGGGCCTGCGCGACTCCGCCAAGATCCTCAACGTCGTCCTGCGCGAACTGCCTCAAAGCTCGCCGCTGCGCGCCAAGCTCGGGCCGGTCGCGAGCTTCGCGAAGATCGCGGTCGACAACCTCGCCAGCTCGAAGGCGGTGATCGGCGCCGTGGGCGCCCCGATCGTCGTGCACCAGCAGACGATCAACGGCCGGCGCACGCCGCTTGATTTCTATGCCGTGGCGATCGCGGTGACGGTGTCGCTGATGTTCGTCTGCCTGCTGCTCGCGTCGGGAACGCTGGCGCTGGAACGGGAGGAGAACACGCTCGAGCGGCTGCGCCGTGGGCTCGTCTCGCCAACCGCGCTGCTCAGCGAGAAGGCCTTGCTGGCGAGCGTCTGCGCGATCTTTGTGGGCTTCGCGATGCTCGTCGGAATCGGCATCTTCGTGCCGCTGCAATGGGGCCGCGTGGGCCTCTGGCTGCTCGCGCTGGCGGGCGGAGCGCTCGCGTTCGCCACACTCGGCGTTGCGCTCGGAGGTCTCGTGCGCGACGTGCGCGCCGCGTCGCTACTGGCGCTGCTGGTCTCGTTCCCGCTCGTCTTCCTCGCGCTCGTCCCCGCCGGCTCCGTCGCGGTTGGCCTCTACGACGCGATCCGGGTGCTCTCGGCCGTCTTCCCGTTCAAGGCGGCGCTCGAGGCGGTCGACGCCGCCGTCAACCGGTCGAGCCCGAGCGAGTGGGCGGCGCTCGGTCATCTGGCGCTGCTGGTGGCGGGATTCGGGCTGCTCGCGCGCCTCGGTCTGCGTCGCTGATCGTCCCGGGTGGCGCGCGCTCGCCCGCTACCATCGTCTGCGATGGCTTTCCCACAGACGCGTCTGCGGCGACTGCGTCGCACGGTGGCGCTGCGTGACCTTGTGCGCGAGACCGAGCTGCGCCCGGCGCGGCTGATCGCGCCGCTGTTCGTGGCCTCAGCCGGCGAGCCGATCGATTCGATGCCCGGCCAGTCTCGCCTGACGATCTCCGGCGTGGTCGCGGAAGCAGGCGAGCTGGCGGCGCTCGGCGTGCCGGGAGTCCTCCTGTTCGGGATCCCCGACCACAAGGACGCCGAGGGCTCAGCTGCCTGGGACGACGAGGCTCCCGTACAGCTCGCGGTTGCGGCGATCAAGGCCGCGCAGCCCCACCTCGTCGTGATGACCGACGTCTGCCTGTGCGAGTACACCAGCCACGGGCATTGCGGGGTCGTGCGCGATGACGGCACGATCGACAACGACGCTTCGCTTGAGCTGCTCGCACGCACCGCGGTCAGTCACGCGCGGGCCGGCGCCGACGTGATCGCACCGAGCGACATGATGGATGGGCGCGTCGGCGCGATCCGCGCCGAGCTCGACGCTGAGGGATTCGAGGAGCTGCCGATCCTGGCCTATGCCGCGAAGTTCGCCTCAGCCTTCTACGGGCCGTTTCGCGAGGCGGCCGGATCGACGCCCTCCCGCGGCGACCGGCGCAGCTACCAGCTCGATCCGGCCAACGCCCGCGAGGCCCTGCGCGAAACCGAGCTCGACATCGCGGAGGGCGCCGACATGGTGATGGTCAAGCCGGCGCTCGCCTACCTGGATGTGATCGCCGCCGTGCGCGCGATCACGCGACTGCCGCTCGCGGCCTACAACGTCAGCGGCGAGTATGCGATGGTGAAGGCGGCAGTCGCGAGCGGCGCTTTCGAGGAGCGCGCCGTCGTGCTCGAGACGCTCACGGCGATTCGCCGTGCGGGGGCTGACATGATCATCACCTACCACGCGAAGGACGCCGCCAGATGGCTCGCGCAGACCTGAC
>Ga0302320_10006648_pt1 | contig 25610 bp, 21 predicted proteins | sample Bog_T0_3_FD_202130 | JGI IMG/M metagenome (GOLD analysis project Ga0302320, IMG submission 202130) | Peat permafrost microbial communities from Stordalen Mire near Abisko, Sweden - Bog_T0_3 | ecosystem: Environmental > Terrestrial > Soil > Wetlands > Peat | place: Sweden: Abisko, Stordalen Mire... | reverse complement strand
GGACATCGGCGCAGCCATTTGGCCGGACAAATGGTGATTTCTCCGCGACTGTTTCGCGGACACCAAAACCTTCGCTGGCGAAGGGGTAAGGCTTGTCCTGTGAATTTCAGGCAGTTTTCAGGCGTGTGAATGTCAGCGGGCGATGGATGGAACGTGTGCCAGTTTGCACGGTTCGTGAACGCAATTGAACAGATGAAGTGGACACTTTCGGTGCCGGCGTGAACACAGCACCCGCAGTTGGAAAGTGTATGTGATACATCTGCGCCTGCCGTGGATCGCGTAAAGTCTCCGTTGCATGAATGGTGAACGGAAGGATTTTGTGAGCATCGTGCCGCCTGCCAGCGCGGATGTGCGTGACACTGGCATCCGCGCCGAACAAAACCAGACCCCCGCAAGCGGCGCTGGCTTCATTAACCAAAAGCAATTGCTGGCACGGTTGCCAATCAGCCGCCGCACGTTGTTCAACTGGCGCAAGACTGGCAAAATTCCGTGCGTACGGCTTGGCGCGTCTCGCATCCTGTTTCACTGGCCGAGCGTCGAGGCCGCGCTGCTGCGTCACCAGCGCGGTGGACAGTCATAAAACGATAGCAGGGCGTTGTGTACCCGGACTCTGCCTTTCCTCCCAGTGAATGATCTGGATGCACCACGGCCAAACCAGACGCTAATACAGGCGTTTTACCTGTCGGGATACATTTGCACAAGTTTGCACAGAATCCGGGGCGAGTTCTGTTTGCACAGAGTTTGCACAGCCACCTTTCTTGCACACGTTTTACACAAGGTTTTCTTCCCGCGACTTCCCACAAAAGCACAGTATTCGCTTGCAATAATTGAATAATGCTGTTACCTTTTGGGCAATGAAAACACTAAATGAGGCAAGCGTGGGAAGTGGTGAGAACACCCTGTTAATAGGTTCAAGTCCTGTCGTGGGCACCACTCTTCGATTTCGGACTCGCCGTGACACAGTGCGCCAAACAGCGCCTTTAGGGCCGAACCTTTTGAGCTGCCTGTGTCTAGTCTTCCAAGCACACTTCGGCCTCAAGTTCAAACGGCGGGTTGTCCCGGCAGACATCGCATCGTGCGGAAGCGACGGGCGGGTTCAATAATTGGTTTCAAACTGGATTTAAGCCAGTTGATGGCTTCTCAATAAGTTGACGGCGGAGAATTCGTTGCGCACACTCGCTCGCATGTTGCCAGCCGTCTGCCACGTGGGCCAGTTCATTTGAACCGTGGGAACTTTTCACATTCATCCGGTTGAATCCGTTGACATTCCTGAGCTGGAGTTGTACCGGACGCTCCGGCGGATTGACGAACATGAGCGGGCCGGTGTGTTGGTGGCCGCAAGCGTCAAGGTAATCAAGCGCCTGCTCGCGAGCCGTTATACGGTGGTCTCTTTGCTGCTCACGCCCGCGTGGCTGGCCCAGCTCGAACCGCTGTTGCGCGCACGGCCGGAGGATCTTCATGTCTATCTCGCCGACGCGGCAATGCTCGAAACCATCACGGGCTATAAACTGCATCAAGGCGCGCTGGCCGTGGCAAAAATTCCGCCGCAACCGGATTTTGAAACTCTCCTGGGCTGCTCACCGCATCCGCTGCTGATCGCGGCTGTGGAAGGTATCGCGAGCGCGGAAAATCTCGGCGCCGTGGTGCGGAGTTGCGCGGCGTTCGGTGCCCATTTTTTGATCGTGGGCGAAACGTGCGGCAGTCCGTTTCAGCGCCGGGCGGTGTCCGGCTCGATGGGCACCATTTTCGAGCAGCCCGTGGCCAGGGTGGATAATTTGGTGGAAAGACTGACAACTTTACGCGCGCGTGGCGTGCGTTGCCTGGCGGCGCATCCTCGGCCCGGTGCCAAGAAGCTGGCGGCAGTGGATTTGCGCGGCGACTGCTGTCTGCTGTTTGGCGCAGAAGGGCCGGGCCTCACGGCCAGGGCGCTCGCCGCCTGCGATGAGATGGTGGAAATCCCCATGCCATCGCACATGAATTCGTTGAACGTCGCCGCCGCCACGGCGGTGTTCCTTTATGAGGCGACCCGGCAGCGCGGTTAATCAGGTTTGGACGACGGACGTTGAATCGCCACATACCAGACCCAGGCACCCATTACAATTTGCAAGGGCAGGCGCGCCCAAAGTATCCACGGTGCAATATGAAATTGCTCATGATTTTGCAGCATGTAAATGTTCGCCGGGAAAACCGCGATCAACAGCGCGATCAATCCCCAGCCAGCCACCCGCCGTAAAGGCGGAATCACCACGCCGCAACCACCCGCAATTTCCGCCAACCCGCTCACCGCCACCAGCAATTGTGGATCGGGAAAATACGGTGGCATAATTTGCAGATACATGTCCGGTTTCACGAAATGAAACGTGCCGGCCACGATGAAAAAAATGGCCGCCAGCCAGCGCAAAATGGTCCGAATGAATTTCACACCAGGAGATATTAAGCCTGGCTTTTCAAGTGCTTGACCTCAACGCCTAACAGGCAAACATCGTCGGAAAATTCCAGGCTCCCGGAGAATTGATGGATCTCGGCGAGGATTTTGGCCAGCAATTCCTTGGGCGGCTCCGCGCACAATTTCGCGACCGTATCGCTCAGCCGTTCGCGGCTGAAGATTTCGCCACTCTGGCTTTCTTCCTCAATCAGCCCGTCGGTGTAAAATACCAGAAGATCCTCCTCCTCCAGCGGCCGGCGGCAGGTGGGATATTCTGAATCGCGGAAGAGCCCCAGCGCCGCGCCTTTTTTGCCGCCGGCATCGTGCCCGAGCACTTCCACGGTGCCCCCCGGGCGCTTCAGGCGGAGTGGGTACGGATGCGCGGCGTTGGCATAGGACATCTCGCCGGTGGCGACATCCACCACCATGTAAAATGCCGTGGCGAACATGGTGGTGCCGGCCTGCCGGAATACCTTGAACAATGCCAGGTTGATCTCCGACAGCAAACGGCCGGGGTTCGCCGCCACGCCGCACAAATCTTCCACCAGCGCATGGATCATGGCGGTGACCAGTGCGGCCCGGGCGTCATGGCCCATCACATCACAGATGAAAATGCCCACCGCAGTCTCAGACAACTGATACACGTCAAAAAAGTCACCGCTGACCGCGCCACTCGGCATGTAATAACTGTAAAACTTTAACGCCTCGCCTTCCCCGGCGCCGATGACAATGGACGGGAAATCCTGCGGCAGCATGGCCAGTTGCAGTTCGCGGGCCATTTTCAGCTCTTCCTCAATTTGCTGGTTTTTCTTCTGCAAAACCTCGCTTTGGGCCGCGAGCGCCAATTGCGCATTCTTACGAACGGTGATATCGCGCGAAATGCCAAACGTGCCGACGATCCGGCCGGATTGGTTGCGCAAGGGGAGCTTGGTGGTGGACACCCAGGTGATGCTGCCGTCCGGCCACGTCTCACTTTCTTCGATGCCTTCCATCGGCTGGCCGGTGCGCATGATGGCCTGTTCATCGGCCAAAGCCTGTTGGGCGTGCGGCGCAGTGAAGTAATCAGCGTCGGTTTTGCCCACAGCCTGCTGCGGGTCGGCCAGATGATGTTTTTTTGCCAGCGCCCAGCTGATCATGACAAACCGGCTGCGGATGTCTTTGAAATAGACTGCGTCAGGTATGCTGTTCATCAGCGTCTGCAACAGAAAGGCTTCGTGGTTGTGGGCCAGTTGATAATAATGCCGGTCAAGCGTTTTGCGGATGGCGCTCGCCAGGCTTTTAGCAGTCAATTGGGATTTGAGCAGATAATCCTGCGCTCCCAGCGAAAGGGTGCGGGCGGCAGTTTCTTCGTCCGCCGCATCCGCTAAAACGACGACCGGCGTCTGTTGCGCAGCGATAAAAACCTGGTTGAACGCGCTTAACCCCTGGCCCTCCGACAGGGCGAGATCCAAAAGGATCAAATCATGGGCGTGGGCGTTGATTTTTTCGAGGCCGGCGGCCAAGGTATTGACCCGCTCCAGTTCAAAAGCGGCCGGGTCGAGCAAGGGGGGGCAAGTCGAATCCTTTTCGATCAACAACAATTTGGGTGTGACTTTGGACATTGCGTCGTGGGCAGGGTGGTCGAATTCGCCTTCACGCTAATGATTCAAGCGCCGGATGTCCAGCGCGGCAATGCCGGCCGGTTCACGCGCTTGTAGCGGCGGCCATCCTTGGCTGCCGTTGAGCCGGGCTTCCCAGCCCGGCGGCAAAAACCATGGCAAACCCAGACGATGGCAGTTCGAGTGCCTCACGACTATCCACGCACTTCCGGGCGGCAAGGATGCCGCCCCTCCACGCAAGGACGGAGACCCGCCACTCCAGCGGGCGTCGGGCTGCGCCCCGCCTGCAAGACCATTTTTCTCACACTTTGCCCTTTGGGGCATGATTTTTAATTGTAGCTTTTAAGGGTACTTGAATATAATTATTCCCATGACCGCTGAATTCAGCAACAGCCACCTCCAACCACTTCTCGAATTTACCCCGGACGCCGTCATGCTGTGCAACCGCCACGGAGAGATTGTGCTGATAAATTCCCATGCCGAGCGGATGTTTGGCTGGTCGCGGGCGGAGCTGTTGGGAAAAGAAGTGGAGACATTGTTGCCCGAGCGTTTTCGCCCAAAACACATTGGCCACCGGCAATCCTATGCGGCAGCGCCGAGTCCGCGGCCCATGGGCGAGGGAAACAAACTGTTTGGGATCCGAAAAAGCGGCGAGGAATTCCCGGTGGAAATCACCCTCAACCAGATGGAAACGGACGAAGGCCCGCTGACGATAAACGTGGTGCGGGACATCTCCGAGCGGGTGCGGGCCGAGGAAAAGCTCCTTGCCACGCTCAAGGAACTGGAGGATTTCAAGGCCGCCCTGGATGAGCACGCCATTGTGGCCATTACCGATCCGCAGGGGCGCATCACCTACGCGAACGAAAAATTCTGCACCTTGTCAAAATATTCGCGCGAAGAATTGTTGGGCAAAGACCACCGCCTCTTGAATTCGGGACATCATTCCAAGGAATTTATGCGTGACTTGTGGGCGACCATTGGCAGCGGCAAAGTCTGGAAGGGCGAAATCCGCAATCGCGCCAAAGATGGAACTTTCTATTGGGTCAACGCCACCATCGTGCCGTTTCTTGGCGCGGACGGGAAACCCACCCAGTATCTTGCCATCCGCAAGGACATTACCGAGCGCAAGTGTGCCGAGGAGGAGCGCGAAACGCTGATTCGAGAACTGACGACCGCACTCCACCAGGTGAAGACTTTGAGCGGCTTGCTGCCCATCTGTGCGTGTTGCAAAAAAGTTCGCGATGATTCCGGCTATTGGAGTCAGATTGAAAGTTACGTCTCCAAGCACTCTTCCGCCACGTTCAGTCATGGCTTATGCCCGGACTGTAGCATTGAATTCTACGAAGATTTAGGGATGCCCGCGCCGGTTGAAATAATTGAAGCCCGCCGTAAACAGAATCGCTGCTGAAGGCTCAAGCTTTCGATCGTCAATTTCCACCTTTCGGGCTCCGCGACCCGCTGGCGCGATTAAAGGAACTTTCCGGGATTCAGTATTCCGTGGGGGTCAAGGGCACCCTTGACCACACGGTGCAGCGCGCGTGAATTCTCCGAGACCGCCTGTGGCCACCAGCGTTTTTTTGCGAGGCCAATGCCATGTTCGCCCGTGATGGCACCCTGGTTGGCAATCACCCAGTGGAACAGTTCATCGAGACATTTTTCAGCGCGCTTCTTGGCGCCGGGCTGCTCGTAATCCACCATGACGTTCGTATGGATGTTGCCATCGCCCGCGTGACCGAAACAGGCCAGTTGCAGGGCGTGTTTTTTTTGCAACTGCGCCGCGAACTTGAACAGCGCCTCCAGTTTTCCGCGCGGCACCACAATGTCCTCATTCAGCTTCGTTAGCCCGGTGTCCCGGAGGGCAAAGGAAAATTCGCGGCGGATTTGCCAGATGGCTTCACATTGCTCGCCGCCGAAACCATGATTCACGAACAACGGTTTTTGCCGCCGCACAATTTTTTCCACGGCGGCGATTTCCGGGCGCACAGAATATTCTTGTCCATCCAGTTCCAAAATCAGATGCGCCTTGCAGCCCAACAGGCGTTTGCTGCCGGTCCGCCTGGCGGCGGCGGCGAGCGTGAATTCATCCGCCAATTCCGCCGCGCACGGCAAAAATCCAGCGGCAAAAACTGCCTGCAAGGCGCGCACGCCGGCATTCATTGAGGCAAACCCCACCGCCAGATTGGCGCGGAACGGGGGGAGCGGTAACAATTTCAAGGTCGCCTCGGTGATCACGCCAAGCAATCCTTCGGAGCCAACGAACAGCCGGTGCAGGTCAAAGCCGGTTTTATTTTTGTGCGTGCGTCCGCCGAGCCGGCAAATGTCGCCGTTCGCCAGCACGACCTCCAGGCCGAGCACGTAGTCGCGCGTGACGCCGTATTTCAAGCAGCGCGGGCCGCCGGCGTTGGTAGCGATGTTGCCGCCGAGGGAATTATTCGCGCGGCTGGCCGGATCCGGTGGATAAAAAAGTCCTTTGCGTTCGCACATCGCCTGAAACGCCGCCGTGTTGACGGCCGGCTGCACCACGGCCACAAAATCGCGCGCGTTGATCTCCAGGATTTTGTCCATGCGTTCGGTCGAGAGCGCAATGCCGCCGCGCACCGGTACGCAGCCACCCACGTAACCATACCCCGCGCCCCGGGGCGTAACGGGAATCTTGTGCTGGTTCGCAAACTGTAGAATTTTGGCGACGGACGCGGTGGAGCGGGGCAAGGCGACAGCGTCGGGTTGATGCATGGCGAACCATTTGTCCCCTGCGTATTTTGCCAGCGTTTTGGGCTGGAGCGCAATTTCACGCGGCAGAAGTTTTTGAAGCTGGCGAAACAACATCTTGTTTTGAGATAGTCTAAGAACATCAGCACCCCTGCCGAAAGCCAAAAGAATTCTTCGGCCTCCATGAGCACAGTTTGAACCCCTTTTTTCAATGAAAAATACAGAAAATTAATATCTCTCCGAACGGCCACAAGGGTTAGAATGAATTTTGTTCAAATGCGCACTATTTTATTTTTGCTCGCTTCAGTGACCATCGGCTTGCCCGATTCCCAGGCTGCTGACGTCGCGCCTGCCTTGCCGGTAATTCCCGACGGAATTTACAACGTCACCAACTACGGCGCGGTCGGCGACGGCATAACAACCAACACAGTTGCTGTCCAAGCTGCCATCAATGCCGCCAGCAACGTTGGCGGCGGGACCGTCGCAGTGCCCGCAGGCGTTTATCTTTGCGGTCCACTTCAACTGGCCAGCCATATCCGGTTGCAACTGGACGGCGGCGCTGTGCTGCGCATGTTGCCGCTCGATAAATATCCCGGTGGCACTCAGAATCCGGCGGATTTTATCAGCGGCCGGGCTTTGCAGGACGTGGCGCTCAGTGGAACCGGCATGATTGATGGCCAGGGGATTCCTTGGTGGCCCTATGCCCGGGTTCCGGGAGCGCGGCGACCGCGCATGATTGCGCTGTCCGCCTGTGATCGAGTGTTGATTGAACACGTTACACTCACCAACTCTCCAATGTTCCATATCGCCATCGGCGGCAAGTCTTCCAACGTCACGGTGCGCGGCGTCACCATTCGCGCAAACCCATCCACCGATCCGGTTAATCCCGGCCACAATACAGACGCTTGTGATGTCACCGGGAAGAACGTGTTGATTGAAGACTGCGATGTCAGCGTAGGGGACGATAACTTTACGTGCAGCGGCGGCACCTCGGATGTGCTTATCACCAATTGCACATATGGCTACGGTCACGGTGTGTCCATCGGCAGTCACACCGCCGGTGGAGTCTCAAACATCACCGTCATCAATTGCACATTCAATAACACGGACCAGGGCATCCGCATCAAAACCGACCGTGATCGAGGAGGCTTTGTGCATAATCTATTGTACCGGAATCTCAGCATGACCAATGTGGGCTGTCCGATTTTGATTTACGCCTCCTACATGGCCACCAACCGGGAATACCGCGCGCTGGACAAGCTCACGCCTGAAATTGCCGCCACTTATCCCGCCCGTGAAATTACTGCCCGGACGCCCGCTTACCGCGACATTATGTTCAGCAATATCACCGCGACGGTGCAGCCGGGCCACCGGGCGGGGTTAATCTGGGGCTTGCCGGAAATGGCCGTTACCAATGTGTTGTTGCAGCACGTGAACATTACCGCGGAACGACCGTTTGGCATTTATTATGCACAAGGCGTGCGCGTGGTGGACTCAACCATCATCACGCCCGGCGGAGTGAACGACTTCTCATGCACCAACGCCCAGGTCACCATTGTCCCCCGCTAGGGAAGCGGCAGAATACACTTTTTTCCCCGTAAATTCCCGGCACAATCCGGTCGTGGCTGCGTTGAAACATTTGGTGGATGCCGCCGTCGAAGCCGCCCTGCAAAAATTTGCGCCGCTTCATCTGGGCGCGGAGGAAATTGCCGTGACTCTGGTGGACCTGAGCCGGGACAGCGGTTCCGCAACTGCCCACTATCGCGGCGACGTGCCGTTTTATCCCGCCAGCGTCGTCAAAATGTTTTACCTCGCCGCCACCCATCAGTGGTTGGAGGATAAAAAGATCGCCGACCGCCCGGAATTAAGGCGCGCGTTATCCGACATGATTGTGCATTCCGGTAATGAAGCCACTGGTTATGTTGTGGATGCCTTGACGGACACAACCAGCGGTCTCGAACTGCCGCCGGCTGAACTGGTGGTGTGGCATGAGAAGCGGAATGTGGTGAATCGTTACTTCCACTCGCTCGGCTACCAGGACATCAACGCGAATCGCAAGACCTGGCATGACGGCCCGTATGGCCGTGACAAGCAGGCCGTGGATCAATTTACGCCTTCGCGCAACTCGCTCACCACCAACGCCACTGCGCGTTTGCTGGTCGAAATCGCCACCGGCAGGTGCGTTTCGCCTGCGCGCTGCGGGCAGATGCTGGAATTGATGAAGCGTGATTTCACCAATCCAAAATCGCAAGATTATCAAGCCCGTGAATTCACCGGCCCCGGGCTGCCGGCGACGGCAAAACTATGGTCCAAAGCCGGTGACATGAGCACCGCCCGTCACGACGCGGCCATTGTGGAACTCGCCGACGGCAAGAGATTTGTGCCCGTGGTTTTCACCACGAGGCCTGACAGCAGAGAAATCATCCCCGAAATTGCGCGGCAAATTGTGGCCCGCTTTTAGGCGCGTTCAGCGCACCGCCGCCTCGGTAATGACCAAATCGCCGCGCTGGCCGTCGAGTGTTGCGCGTACACCCACCGGAATGGTGGCGTTGTAATCAATATGACCAAATGGCAGACCAACCACGACCGGCACGCGCAACGATGACAGCCGTTCCTTCACCACTTCCGCCCCCGATTGCCGATACTCTCCCTGTGGCTTCGCGTCTGGATCGTGGCAGTCCTTGTTAATTCCCACAGCAACTCCGGCAACCTCTGAAAGCACCCCGGCGTTTAAGAGCTGGGTGAGAAACCGATCCAAGCGATACGGCTTTTCACTGACATCCTCAAAAAATAAAATTCTTCCCTTGAAAGAGGGCGCGTAGGGTGTGCCCAGGCTCGCACAAATGAGGGACAAATTTCCGCCAATTAACCGGCCTTCCGCCACACCTTTGCGCAAAACGGCTACGGTTCCGCCCTCAAAACCAGCGCAGATGCTGGCAGCCGGCGCGGGCAGCATGACCGTGCGAAAAAACGAATCGCGCGTGAACTGTGGCGTTTTTGGGTCCGCCAGTTCGCCGTTCAGCATGGGGCCGTGCAGGCAAATGAGACCGGATTTTTTTATCAATGCGCAGTGCAATGAAGTGATGTCGCTGTAACCGGCAAGGACCTTTGCGTTTCGGCGGATCAGCGCATAATCGAGCCGGTCAAGAATCCGGGATGAGCCGTAGCCGCCGCGCAGGCAGATGATGCCCTTCACCTTTTTGTCGGTGAACATGGACATCAAATCCGTCGCCCGTTCGCGGTCGGTCCCGGCGATAAAACCCAGGCGTGCGCGGACGTTTTTCCCCAGCTTGGGTTTGAAGCCAAATTGTTCCAGCGCGTCGGCGGCGCGATCCACCGCCTTTGGATCGGGCGGGGCACTGGCGGGTGCGACGATGGCGACGGTGTCTCCGTGACAAAGACGATCCGGTTTTATTAAAGTTTTCATCAAGTAACAGCGCTCAACGGAGGGTAAACAGCATTTTGGAAAGTGTTGTTACAAAAGCGGAGGAAAAGCCACAACTTTTTCTTTTCGTTTATCCCAAGCCAACCCTAACCTGAACGCCAGAAATTTTTAGGCGGTGAAACCGAGCAAATAATACATGGCTGTCAACACTCTCACTCCAACTTGGGATAACCAACGGCTGACTTCGCTCGATGCGTTGCGCGGTTTTGACATGTTCTGGATTCTCGGCGCTGACTCATTGGTCTATGCCCTGCACAAGATGCAGGATAATCCTGTCACGCAATTTTTGTACAACCAGCTCGGGCACGCCGAATGGGATGGGTTTCACTTTTACGACCTGATTTTTCCCATGTTCGTGTTCATCATGGGGGTCTCGACGGTTTTTTCGCTGACCAAAATCATTGAGCGCGAGGGCCGCTCCGCCGCCGTAAAGCGCGTGTTGAAACGGGGTGTGCTGCTGTTCATCATTGCGCTGATTTATTCCGGAGGCGTCACAAATCCTTGGCCGGATATGCGGCTGATGGGAGTGCTGAACCGGATTTCGCTGTGCTACACATTTGGCGGATTGCTGTTCATTTTTTGCAACGTGCGGGTGATGATGGCTGTCGCGGCAGCGCTGCTGCTGGGGTATTGGGCCATGTTGGCCTTGGTGCCGTTTCCCGACGTGCGCCCGACACCCGGCGGTGACGCACCAGTCAGCTTGAAGACAGGTTTCAAGGATGTTTCGCAGTTGAACATGGCCAGTACGAACCTGATTCGCGGCTCCTATATTCAAGGGGTCAACCTCACGGATTACCTGGACCAAAAATATCTGCCGGCCCGCAAATATGATGGCACCTATGACCCGGAGGGGATCTTAAGCACGCTGCCCGCGTTTGTGACGGGGTTGCTGGGCATTTTTGCCGGGCTGTTTCTGCGCCGCCAGTCCGTGCCCGACAACCAGAAGGTCTTGTGCCTTATCGGTGCGGGCGCCGTCAGCGCGACGCTGGGCTGGCTTTGGGGCATGGAAATGCCCGTCATCAAAAAAATCTGGACGTCTTCCTATGTGCTGGTAGCCGGCGGTTACAGCGCGATGCTGCTCGGGCTCTTTTACTGGATTGTGGATGTGCAGAAAAAAACGGCCTGGTGCCAGCCATTCGTCTGGATCGGCATGAATCCAATAACCTTGTACCTTCTGAGCAATTTTATCGGCGGATACGAGAAACTCGCGCTGCGCTTGGCTGGCGGTTCGGTGAAGGTTTTTTTTGATGCGCACATCGCCAGAGGATTTGGTGATCTGGTCATTGCGGTCGTGGGAGTATTGTTATTTGTCGGGCTGGCGCGTTTTCTGTACCAGCGAAAGATTTTCCTGCGGCTGTAACGGCGCAGTTGCGGAACGACTCGGGCATCAATCGGCCGTGCATGCAGATTCGTTTCGCCATTAAGAACAACACTTTGTAGCTTCTTCAAATGCTGAATTACATTTGGCTGGGTTTGATCGTATGCGCAGTCCTCATCGGGGGCTGGAACGGCCAGCTCAAAGAAGTCGCGAAAAGCAGTCTCGACATGGCCAATATGGCCGTCGTCGGCATCGCCTTTACGCTCATTGGCGTGATGGCGTTGTGGCTCGGCATCATGCGGCTGGCCGAGCGCGCCGGGTTGGTGGCGTTGCTGGCGCGGGTGTTGGGGCCAATCATGCGGCTAATTTTTCCGGAAGTGCCGCCGGGCCATCCGGCGATGGGCTCCATGCTGATGAACATCGCTGCCAACTTGCTCGGCCTCAACAATGCCGCCACGCCTCTCGGCCTGCGCGCCATGAAAGATTTGGAGTCGCTCAATCCCCGCCCCGGAACGGCCACAAACGCGATGTGTACTTTTCTGGCCATCAATACCAGCGGTATTCAGCTTATCCCCGTTACTGCCATTGCCATCATGGTGGCGAACAAGTCCGTGAACCCCACCGCGATAGTTGGTCCCTCGCTGCTTTGTTCCACCTGCGGGGCGGTTGCCGGAGTGTTGATGGCAAAATTTCTCAGCACTCTGCCGATTTTCCGGGTGGGCTTGCCTGGAAGCTCAGGCAGCACTGCCGGACAGGCGCCCGCGAATGCCCCGCCGGTCACAACGGTCATTGCCACCGACAAGGCTCTGGTTCAAGAAGCCGCAACCTTGCAGCCGCTGGAATGGTGGGGCAGCCTCATCTTGGGCGCATTCCTGTTGTTTTTCGCGTTTCTCTTTTTACGCCTGGTTTTTCCCCCGTTGTTCGGTCTTTCAGTGCCTGCAGATGAGATGGGAAATAATCTGTTTATTCGCGGCCTCAATGCCATTTCCGTTTTGGCGATTCCATTGTTGCTTTCGGTCATACCTTTGTTTGCCATTTTGCGGCAGGTCAAGGTTTATGAAGAATTCATCGGGGGCGCAAAGGAGGGTTTCGAGGTGGCCATCAAGATCATTCCTTATCTGGTGGCCATGCTGGTGGCCATCGGCATGTTCCGCGCGGCGGGCGGCATTGATCTGGTCAGCCGGGTTTTGACTCCGGTGTTGAATTTCTTGCATTTTCCGCTGCCTGCCGACTTGCTGCCCATGGTGCTGGTCAGGCCCTTGAGTGGCAGCGGGTCGCTGGGGTTTTTCACTGAACTGGTCAAGAATTTCGGCCCAGACAGCCTGGTGGCGCAGATGGCTGGAACAATTTATGGCAGCACCGAGACCACATTTTATGTGCTCGCAGTCTATTTTGGTTCGGTCGCGATAACGCGAACCCGTCACGCGGTGCTGGCCGGGTTGACGGCGGATTGTGTGGGCGTGGTCGCGGCCGTATTCATCTGCCGGCTTCTTTTCACCTGAACCCGAAAGGTCTTCGCCGGCAACATTTGTTACCTGAGACCCAGGTCAGCGTCTTGAGCCGCCGCCGTTTCTTTTTATGGTGACCGGTCCACAATGCCGTTAAACTTGGTGCACCCCAATTCGTATGAACCTATGGTTTGCCATCCGGGTGAGCTGACCCGCATCATGGGTTGAATTGGAATTTGCGCGATTACAAAACTGATTCATGACCGAAAATCTGAAAGCGGCGAAACAAAACTGGCTGGCAGAAGCTCTGGCCAGCCCGGCGGGCAGAGCGTTTCTGGCATTGATTTTGGTACTGATTACCGGCGCCGTTTTTAATGGCGACGGCTCGTTTTTCAAGATTAGCACTCATCGCGATGCGCTCCGGCAAATGTCCGTTTATGGCATCCTGGCATGCGGGCTGACGCCGGTGATTATTTCCGGCGGTATTGATCTGGCCGTCGGCAGCGTGCTGGCGCTCGCGGCGGTTTGTTGTGCAAAAATGGCGATTCATTGGAACTGGCCTGGAGCAGCGGCGGTTCTGGTGACGCTTCTCGTTGGCGCCGCTTGCGGCGGTGCCTCCGGTCTCCTGGCAGCGCGCTTGCGCCTCCAGCCGTTCATCGCCACGCTGGCCATGATGGTGCTCGCCCGCGGGTTGGCCAAGTACGCTTCCGGCGGAATGAAAATTTCCACTGCCATTGCCGGTGCCGATAGCACTTACCGCTACGTGGAAGTCCCGAAATTATTCCGGCTGGTGGACAACCGTATTCTCGGGGGCAATATTTCGGTGGTAACCTTAATTTTTCTGGCGTGCGCCGCGTTGGCCTGGGTGTTGATGTCCAAATCTGTTTGGGGGCGCTATATCTACGCCATCGGCGGAAACGAAACCGCCTCCCGCATGTCCGGCGTGCCGGTTGTGACCGTGAAAATGGCTGCTTATGTGGCTTGTGGCATTTGTGCGGCGGTCGCGGGCGTCTGTCAGGCCGCCCAGGAACAACAGGGCGACCCCGAAACCGGGTCCGGCTACGAGTTAATATCCATTGCCATGGTGGTCATCGGCGGCACGAACTTGATGGGCGGAAGAGGCGGCATCGGTCTCACTCTGCTCGGCATTCTGACCATCGGTTACCTTGACAAGATTCTAAGCGTCAATGCCGTGCCCGAAGCCGGCAGGTTGGTGCTCACGGGCGTTATCATCGTGGCGGCGGTCTTGACTCAGCGCAGAAGACAAAATTGAAACACCCTATAATATGAGAATTCACCCTGGAGTTTGGATGTTGGCGCTCGGTGCCATCGTGGCGTTTACCGGCTGCAGCAAATCAAACGAAACCCCCGCTTCCAATTCTGCGGCCGCCCCGGCGTCGCAAAAACAATTCACCATCGGCATGTCGCAGTGCAATCTGGGCGAGCCATGGCGTGTTCAAATGAACGCGGACGTTGCCGCCGCTGCCGGAAAACATCCAGAATTGAAGGTAATTTTTAAAGACGCGCAGAACGACACGCTCAAGCAGCGCTCGCAAGTTGAGGAATTTGTGAACTCCAAGGTGGACCTTCTCATCATCAGCCCGAAGGAGGCCCAGCCGCTTACTGAACCGGTCGGTGCGGCGATGGATGCGGGCATTCCGGTCATTGTGTTGGACCGCCGTTTGCTGGGAACCAACTACACCTGCTTTATCGGCGCCGACAATAAAAAGATCGGCAAGGCCGCTGGCGAGTGGATCGTTAAAGCTCTTGGCGGCAAAGGTAATGTCGTTGAGCTGATGGGATTGCAAACGTCCACGCCCGGCCAGGACCGGCACAGCGGTTTCCTCGAAGGCATTGCCGGCTCGGACATCAAGGTCATTTTCAGCGCCGATATGAAGTGGCTGGAGCCGAACGCGCGGGACGAGATGGACTCCGCGCTCGCGCGTTTTGACAAAATTGATCTCGTCTATGGCCACAACGATCCCGGTGCGCATGGCGCTTACCTGGCCGCGCAGGCTGCCGGGCGCGAGAAGCAGATGAAATTTGTAGGCATTGACGCGCTCCCGCAAGAAGGTGTTGCCTATGTGCAGCAGGGGATTTTGGATGTGACGTTTCAATATCCGACGGGCGGGGGCGAGGCGATTGATACCGCCCTGAGAATTCTGCACGGTGAAACGGTCCCCAAGGAAATCGTGCTCGGTACGCGCAGGTTCGACAAGGACAACGTCGCGCAAGGCGGCGAAGAACTGAAATGAAATTCATCGCCGCGAACCTATTTGTCCTTTTCGTCGGCATCGCGCTGGCCGGTGATTCGGCATCACGTACGTTGGTCGAGTGCGGGGCATTTGTAAAAATTTATGACCCAAGCGTGGGCGAAAAGGAAAGTTGGTATATCAACGACCATTGCTTCATTCGCGCCCAGGATGGCGTGTGGCACATGTTCGGCATCACCCGGCAGGAACCCGCCCGGCCGATGGAGGAAATTCATTTTGCGCACGCCACCGCCCGGACTTTGCTCCAGCAACCGTGGGAGAAGCAGCCCTTCGCGCTCGATGTGGCCACGAATCCGCCGTGGCATGAAGTTCATCTATGGGCGCCCGACGTGGTTTTCAACGGCGGCCTTTATTACATGTATTATTGCGCCGGCGACAAGGACCACTCGCAATATAAGATTCATCTCGCCACCTCGCCGGACTTGAAAACTTGGATGCGTTCGCCGAAAAATCCGATGGTCGTGGATGGTTTCGACGCGCGCGATCCGTTCATTCTCCGCGTGAATGGCAAATGGGTAATGTACTACTGCGCCACCAGCAAACCTGACCGGGGTAATCATGTGGTGGCCTATGTGACGAGCGACGATTTGACGACCTGGACCAATCGCGGGATTGCCTTTACTGATCCCTCGATTGGCAGCGGCGGTGGACCCACGGAATCACCCTACGTCGTGCAACGGGGCGATTCATATTATTTGTTCATCGGCCCACGAGGTGGCTACGACGGAACGGATGTTTTCGTCAGCCATGATCCTTTTCACTGGGACCTTGCCGCCCTGGTGGGTCATTTTCCGGCACATGCGGCTGAAATCGTGCAGGACACCGATGGCAAATGGTATATCAGCCGGGCTGGGTGGGGCAGGGGAGGCCTGTATCTAGCGCCGCTGATTTGGAAAGACGGGCGGTAGGACAAATCCACAAATAGAAATTCGGAACGGCAGGAATTAACGGTTGCAACGGGTGATCCACTTGCGGCAAAAATTAACGGACGGTCTTAACGAAAGGTGTCGCCTCCATTGGCGCAGGCATACGCTACCAATACCGCTGCCGCCACGCCCACTACCGTTGCATCGCCCGCTACCGCGAAGGGTGTGAGCGTCGTGCGAACCAGGGTGTTATGATCATCCCGGTAATCTGGCAGTTTGAACGATTGTGGTTTGCAACCTGGACGGTACACCGTGAAGGCCTGTCCATTTTCGCTGGAAATGACATAGCAGTTGGTCGAAACAGAATCCGGTATGGCTTGCAGGTTCCGGTAGCGCCCGGAATTGACAAAATGCGGTGCCTTGCCGGCGTTGATCCGCTGTTGATTGGCTTCAAGAAAATACGCCAGCCGCCTGACCCCATCGTGCCGGTCGCTAATGGCGTTGTATTCTACCAAGAAATCTCCTTTGAATGGCACTGCGGAGAGTGCCAGCTCTGGATTTGCAACCGGCTCGCAAAAAGATCGCGCTCCATTGTCCCATAACTTATAAGTCAAACTATAATTTTTTGCGGTTTCGCAGCCGCTGCCCAGGCCGGCCAGTATGCCGGCAAGCAGAATACTCAGGTGCCTCTTAAACGAAGGGAAAATTACCGCCCGAGCGGAACTCACGGCGCTATTCAGCGTCCGGCGGCACGATGGCTTGACCGGCGCGCACAAAACGGCCGGATGTTTCGCAGAATAAAATGCAAAATCCAATCCATTCATGACTTAACGACGCAATCAAACATCGCCTTACAGCTCCCGGTGGCACTTGTGCCGGTCTGAAAGCTTCAGTGAACGTCTGAAACGCCGGCCGGTGGCAGCGCTTGCTGTGTTTTTGCCCGGATGCTTAGGCCGTTCATGCGATGTCCGAAACCAAACCCGTTTATGCCGTGCCGGGTGAGGCCGGCCGGCGGGTTAAATGGGCTTTCTTTTTGGTCGGGCAGGGAGTCTTGATACAAAGGAGCATACGATTCCCCTCCGACGATATTGTAATAGGGATAAGGATCGTATTCGGAAACCGCCGGATCAAAGTAGCCCGTTCCACTGTCATAACCCGGCCCGTACCATCCGTGCGCCGGCGTTGTGGTGGCGCTCGGGGCGCCAATTTTTGGCAGATTCAGAGCACTTGGCGTATTCGTGTCCGCCGCGAACAGCCCCGCGCCCATGCCCGCCGCCAACACCAAAGCGGCTGCGATGGCTGTTTTCAATCGGTTCATTCCGTACTTTTCTTGGTTTGTTCTATTTTTACCCTGCATTGGGTATTATTCAAGCATACGTCTCTCTGCACGTCAACTCTGGCCAAGATCAGGTAGTGGCCTTTTTTCCCGGAGCGCCGGTCTCCCGACCCGGCTTGTTTCAAAAAATTAACGCCACCAACGTGCTGGGTCAGGATAATTGAAATCGCGGCGCCTGGAGTGAAACCATCACTTCGACTTCAATTCCTGCTTTACCTGCAATTCAGCAATCAGGCTTTTTTCGTCCGGGCCCTTGCCTCGGTCATTCCTGCGCTGTTTATACGTCAGCACCCCCCAGGCATTGCCGAGCACGCTCGCAGGACTGGCCAGCACATGCCAAAGCCAGCGGACATCGCCGTCACGGATTATTCCCCGCGAGGCATGCCATAATGGACCGAGAAGGGTGACGCAATAGACCGCCGCCAGCCACAACGGCACCGGCGGCTTTTCTTTCATCCAGTTCACCGGCATTTCCTCCTGCACGCACAGAAAATGCACCGTGGCCCGGCGGCGCTTTTGTACGAATTTCCAGAGCGTTTGGATGTAATAATGATGCACCCCGCGCCCGCGAATTCGCAGCCATTCGCGCTTGCCATTCTTCATCAGGAACAGGGCCACGTGAGTATCCTGGAACTTCTCGCCGGCCTGCACGGACTGCAAATCCACGCGTCGGAAAACAAACCCGTTCGCGCCGAGCGGATAGGCAAACGAACGCTCCGGCAGCGTCCATCTTTCCGTCTCGCCAGCGCGGGCCACAAGAATTGGATTGCTGCTCATCAACCACGCGATGGGATCGCTGATGTGCAACAGCGCGGTGATGTAGGCGCAAAACGAACTCATTTTCGCCGACGGCAGATAATAACTCTCCACGCCCAACGCCTGCGGGTTGTCCCGCAGCGCCTTCACGGCCAGTTCGAGATAATCCGGATGTGTGATCTCGTTGTCCGCGTCCACGAAAACAATGTATTCGCCCGTGGCGCTCCGCAGCGCGAGGCGTTTGCCTTCTTCCATGTTTTTGCCGTTGTCATCGAGAACCGTTGCGCCATATTTTTTGGCAATGTCCCGTGTGCCGTCCTTGGAATGTGCGTCGGCGAGGATAATTTCCATCTTTTCGCACGGATACGTCTGCCGCGCGAGGGACGCCAGGCAATTATCCAAAATCGCCTCCGCGTTCAGCGTGGGCATGATGATGCTGACACGCGGCAGGGTATCCAATTCAAACGGCATGGGTTGATTCTGGCTGGAGACGACCTAAAACTCAAATCAGCATTGCAGCGGGTTGTCCTTTGTCGGAACGCGGCTCTGTGAGGCGCAACAACGTCCAAACTCCGAGGCCGGTCAAATATTTCACGCGCTCACAAGCGCTGTTCGCGAATCAGGTTCCCGTGTTCATCGTAATAGCGCAGGATTCGGGATTCCAATTGAACGTGGGTGATGGCATTGGTGGCGGTGCTGGCAACGAAATCATCGAGCAGGTCCCAGTGGTCAGGCGATTCGCGGACCACCAAATAACGGGACTTGTCGCGCTGTGGAATTTCAATTGCTTCCACATCCAAGGCTGAACCATCGTCGGTCTTGGGTCGCTCATCCAATCCGCCCAAGCCGTACCCGGGAAATTTGAGGTCAAAGATTAGCGTATGGATGAACTCTTTTCGATCTTTGAAGACCTTGGGAACTTTGGCGGTGGTCATGGTGTTTTCGATTCGCCCAAGTTCGTTGGTGTCCAGGTTGTTTGGGTCATCCTTGTAATCCTCATACGTGGCATAGGGCTTGGCCATTTTAAATTGCTGGCCTTGGTAGGTTAAGGTGTCGGTTCGCTCCCGAACTGGCACCCGCAGGAACCTGAGGCTGACGACGGCGGCGATGATAATCAACCACAGGACTGTGGTACGCGTGGATGATTGCCGACGGGATGCCGGAGGCCCGTCAAGGCGGCGCTTGGCCGCCTCCACTTGCTTTCCCGTCATGGGGACGAACAACCGGCGCCGAACTCGCTCTTCAAATTTCCGAACTTGGCGGTCATCAAACCAGGTGCGCAATGATTCCAGCGTCGGAAATTCCCGTGGTTGACCTTGGCGCTTTTGCAAATGCGAAAGGAATTGTTGATGAACAAAACTGACGCTATATGAATCGAGTTGAACAACTTGGTCGCCGTCGCCCGGGTCAAAGCGATTTTTGCTGTTGGTGCAAGAAAGGCAGCCTTGTTCGAAGGCGGCCGTAAACGCGATGACAATGATGTTCCGAACGCTGTTGGTAGCGGGGACATATAACCGATGATAGATCAAGTTCGCCACGTAACGGCGGCTGGAATCCAAGTAGAAAATGCCTCCGGTATCGCGGAGGTTCGGATTTAGTTGACGGGTTATCTTCGAATATTGGCAAACGGAAAAACCGAGCTTTTCAAATTCCTCCCGGTGTGGTTTGGTACCCTGCCAGATATATTCGGACAGGTCTTCCTGCCGACACTCGATTTCGTTCCACAAACCTGGCATCCATGTAGCGTTTTCTGGCTGTTTGAAGCGGGTCGCAAAATAGGTGGAGAATGCCTTCGGGAGGCCTACCATTCGGACAATTTCGCGGAAACGCAACGCCCGATAATTTGTCTGGTAAAATCCCGGAGGGAACATGTTGCGTCTGAAGTTGGAGGGTTCATCTTGGAAGTCAAGAAATGTCTAAGGTGCAAAACGGCTTTTTGGCAAATTGACGGGCAGCGCTGATTTCCACACATCTCTCTCCTTCCGAAGTCATATTCGATGCGGAACAGCGGCTCCAACCGGCGGAGTTCATTTTTTTCTGAAAGCGGCAAAACCTCGCCCGCGTCGCAAACTCCGGTTAAGCCGCTCAAGCGGCGTTGACTGCAGCGAAATCAGAGTGAGTCGGACGTAGTCTGGTTCAGTATCAGGGTACTGGGACATTACAGCGGCAACATCGGCGGCAAGTTTTTTGCCCCAGCGATGTGCCGCTGCAACCGACACGCGTGATCTGACAGCTAATTTTCCCACACAGGGAATTTACCCGTTTTGTAAAAATCGTCGAGAGCGTTCAATGGAAACCTTGTGGAAGCGTAGGGTTGGCCTCTCTGCAGACGGGCAATCAAAAACGGCAGAACTACACAGGGGCGAAATCTTCCCCGCATCTACCGAGCGGGGAATTCCCCAAGCATCAATCTACGAACTCAGGCCATCGCCGCTTCCGTCTCACATTTCCCATCCCCGCAACCGCATCCGCCTTCTTCCTGATCGGCGAAACCATGGCTGTCCCAGTTCGGGTCCAGGCCCAGGTCCTTAAGCATTTGCAGATCCTTTTCGACCGATTGATTCAGGGTTGTCAGATAATTTCCCACCATCAGCGCGCTCGCGCCGGCCATAAAAATCATGCTCTGTGCATCGCGGAGGTTGACCGTCCGGCCGCCGGCAATCATGATTTCCTGCCGCGGCAAAATAAAACGGAAACAGGCGATGGTTTTCAAAATTTCGAGGACGGGCAGGGGAGTGTTCTTCTCAAACGGCGTGCCCGGGATGGGATTGAGAATGTTCACCGGCACAACGTTGGCCCCGATGGCCTTCAATTCAAACGCCAGGTCGCAGCGGTCCTCCCGCGTCTCGCCCATGCCAATAATGCCACCGGAACAAATTTTGACTCCCGCTTTTTTCAGATAGCCGATGGTTTCCAGCCGCTCATCGAACGTATGCGTGGTGCAGGTCTGCGGAAAAAATCGGCGTGAACTTTCCAAGTTGTGGCCGTAACATTCCACGCCGGCCTCCTTCAACCGGTCGGCCACGCGCTGATTTTTGATGATGCCCAATGAGACATCCGGCCGTGTCTTGCCACCCGCCTTCATTTCCCGCACACGCGCGCAAACTTCATCCAAAATCGGCCCTTCGTTCAATCCCTTCCAGGCGGCGACGAGGCCGACGGCCGTGACTCCGTTTTTGTTCGCTTCCTCGGCTGCTTCCGCCACCGGTTCCGGGTCCACAAAACCGTACTTTGGGGAGCCGGTCTGGTAAAATGATGACTGCGCGCAAAAGCTGCAATTCTCGGAACACGCGCCCGCCTTGGCGTTAACAATCGAACAGAGATGAATCTTGTTGCCCTTGAATTTTTCCCGAATGCGATTGGCCCACGACAGCAGGTCCAGAATATCCGCCGACGTTTCCAGGTTGATCAGCCACAGCGCGTCGTCGCGGGAGATTTGCCCGCCACCCAAAACCCGCTGGCCGAGTTCGGAAATTTTACCGTGATTGTTTGTGTCAACCAATTGTCCTGTCATGGTTGACAGGATAGCGTTCCCAAATAATTTCGCAAGCGGACTTCACTTGGCCCCAGCCGGCGCCGGATGAGGCGGGATAACCGCATTCAGGTAGGCGGCCAACGAAGCGATCTGCAGATCGCTCAGCGGTCCGCCTTGCGCCGTCGAAAACGCCGGCATCAACGTGCCGGCCTTGCCCGAAGTGATCCATGTGCGCCAAAATTCCTCGCTCGTTGGGTCTTTGAGATTATGGAGATCTGGCACCATGGTGGCGCGGGGTGTGGCTTCATGGCAAACGGCACAGACTTGCGCGAACAGTTCCTGGCCGAATTTGCCGTCCACGTTCTTGGCATGGCAGTTCACACAATCGCCCTTGAAAACCGCCTGCCGGTCCAACTTTGCGGCCATGACGCCCCGGGCGCGCTCCTCCGCACTTATGGACCCGGGTGCGGGTGAAGGCAGGATATTAACGCGCAGCGCCAGATTTTTTGTCCCCTTGTCGGTCGCGATGATTGCCATTTTGAAGATGGAACCCGTTTTGCCCGCCAAATTGATGACGGCGCTGAACTGCCCGGTGCCGCCCGCCGGGATGAGCCACGGCGTCTCTGGCAATTGAACGATCGTGCAACTGCAGGAACCGCGTCCGCTCAGGATGGTAACTTCACCGGGCGAGACATTCGTAAAACTAAACTCGAATCTCGCAAGGGCCTCGCCATTGGTTACGTCCACTGTTTTTTGTTCCGCGTCCCAAGCTATGACGCCATTTGGCAGCGGAGAATAGGCGTGCGAATAATCCGGCACATACACTGGCGCGGAGGCAACCCCGTTCGAAGGCTGGCCCGTGGCCGTTGCCATCGCAACAGCCCAGAGGACAGTTCCAACGATTGCAGAAGTTATCCGGGACGATTGCACAGTGGCTTGCTCACGCTATTTTCCGGGCAGGGGAGCGTGCGGCGGAATGGCTTGGTTCAGGTAAACCGCAAGCGACGCGATTTGCATGTCATTCAGCGGGCCGCCTTGTGAGGTGGCGAAAGCGGGCATCAAGGTGCCGGCTTTGCCCGAAGTAATCCACGCGCGCCAGAATTCGTCGCTGGTCTGCTCCTTGAGGTTGTGCAGGTCAGGCACCATCGTGGCGCGAGGATTCGCTTCATGACAAACGGCACAGACTTGGGCGAACAATTGCGGGCCGTATTTGCCCTCCACATTTTTGGCATGGCAACTGGCGCATTCACCTTTGAACACCGCTTGACGGTCAACTGTGGCCGCCGCGACGCCGCGGGCGCGTTCCTCCGCGCTCATGGGGGCCGCCGGCGGCGCTGGCAGGATGTTGATCCGCAGCATGAGATCCATCTTGCCCTTGTCCGTTTTCACGTTGACCGTTTTAAATACCATGCCGCTCTTGCCCGCGAGATTCACCTTGATGTTGATGATACTGTTCGTTCCCGGGGGCAATATCCAGGGTGGCGTCGGCAGCTCCGCCGTCGTACAACCGCAGGAAGGATGCACGTCCAGAATTGTCACGGCCACCGGGCTGATTGAATTGGTGACGGTCACCACATTGGTGCTGCCGGTGGCATGCGCAACGGATGTGTACTTCCGGCCGGAAACAACGCTCCAAAATCCCTTGTTGGTGACAACGACGTAATTGGTGGCGAACGTCACGTTGGTCGCCAGTCCCAGATCAATTCTTGTGGCAATATTGGTGAAGGCAAAAACGAACCGCGCAAAATCCAGACCATTGGTCACGTCCACGCTTTTGGTCGTTGCATCCCAGGCCAGAACTCCCGGTGGCAGCGGTTCATTTTCATGGGTCGTATCCGGCACATAGACGGGCGGGCTGGTGGCGGCACCGGCCGGTTGAGCCAGGGCGGGAAAAACTGCGGCGGTCAGCAGCAGGATTGCGGCGGCAACAAGCTTGCGGTACACACTCATATTGCGGGTTAAACTACCCCTTTCAGTCCGGGTTGACGAGCGTGATTTCACACTTTTCAATGCCTTAGCCGGGCGGGCTCGTTTTATTGGGCAAAGCCGGTCGAGGGCCGGACAAATTCGTCCCGCGAAACTAATAAAATCACAACCGGTTCAAAGCGCTCAACACTGCGCGCACCGATGCCAGTTCGATGTTTGTATCCACGCCCGCGCCCCAGCGTGATGTGCCCTCGGCGGTCTTGATCTGAATGTAAGCAATGGCCGCCGCGGTCTCGCCGGAACTCAAGGCATGTTCGCTGTAAGCCGTGATTTCAAAGCGCGGCACACCGGACGTGATGAATCCATGAACCAGCGCCGCCAGCGGGCCGTTGCCTTCACCCTTAAATTCCACGGGGTTGCCATCGCGCGTCAATTTCGCGCGGCATTTCACCACGCCATCCTTGCTCTCCGTTTCAAAACGCGTCAGCAACCAGGGATGGGTGCGCTCGACATATTCCCGCCAGAACATTTGCTTTAACTCGGTGCCGCTGACCTCGCGGCCCAGCTTGTCCACCGCGTCATTGGCAATCGGCCCAAACTCCCGCTGCATGTCCTTGGGCAGTTCGATGCCAAATTCGCTTTCGAGCAAATACGCCACGCCGCCCTTGCCGGATTGCGAGTTGACCCGGATTACCTCGCGGTATTCACGCCCAATGTCCGCCGGGTCAATCGTCAGGTAAGGCACGTCCCAATGCTCGCGCTGCTTCCCCTCCCACTCGGACAGGCCTTTCTTGATGGCATCCTGATGCGACCCGCTGAACGCCGTGAAAACCAATTCACCCGCATACGGCTGGCGTGGCGGAACCGCCATGCCGGTGCAACGCTCGTAAACATCCACGACTGAACTGAGCTTCGAGAAATCCAATTTCGGGTCAATCCCGTGCATGTAAAGATTCAACGCCACCGTCACAATGTCCAAATTGCCCGTGCGCTCGCCGTTGCCAAACAAGGTGCCTTCCACTCGATCCGCCCCGGCCAGCAGGCCCAATTCGGTCGCCGCCACGCCGGTGTACCGGTCGTTGTGCGTGTGCAGGCTGATGACGAGTGAATCGCGGTTCCTGAGGTTGCGGCACATCCACTCAATCTGGTCCGCATACACATTCGGCATCGCCACTTCGACCGTGTCCGGGAGGTTCAAAATCATCTTGTGCTGCGGCGTTGGCTGCCACACATCCATCACCGCCTCGGAAATTTCTTTCGCGAATTCCACTTCCGTGGCTGAAAAACTTTCCGGTGAATACTGGAGCATCACTTCCGTGCCTTTGAGGCGGTGCAAACGGTCTTTGATCATCTTCGCCCCATTGACCGCCACCGCCTTGATTTCGTCCTTGGACTTGCAGAACACCACGCGGCGCTGGGCTGGCGACGTGGAATTATACATGTGGATGATGACCTTCTTCGCGCCAATCAAGGATTCCACCGTGCGCTCGATCAAATCCTCGCGCGCCTGCACGAGCACCTGCAACCACACGTCATCCGGCGCGCGTTTCTCTTCAATGAGCCGGCGGTTGAATGTGAACTCCGTATTCGATGCCGAGGGAAAACCGACCTCGATTTCTTTGAAACCGATTTTCACGAGCGTCTGGAACAGCTCCAATTTTTGCGACACGTTCATCGGCACGGCCAGCGCCTGGTTGCCATCGCGCAGGTCCACGCTGCACCAGCGCGGCGCGTGCGTGAGCACGCGGTTGGGCCACTGCCGGTCCGGAAGCTGGATCGGCGGAAACGCACGGTATTTTTTGGACGGATCTTTTTGCATGGCTAAAAGGTGTTAAAATTAAACCACGGATGGACCCGGATGAACACAGATAAAAATGGAGCGCGCCCCTCCTCGGACGCAGCGACGCTCAAACCTGCAATGGGCTGGCCGGTAGGGCGGACCTGCCGGTCCGCCTTCATCCGCTGCAATCGTCTTGGACTGCGCCGGCAGAGCGCAGCGGCCACGGCGCTTTCGCCCGCTCGAAACGGCCGCTAA